>ENA-ORUV01000012-ORUV01000012.1-human-gut-metagenome-genome-assembly--contig:-NODE-12-length-169297-cov-16.7813_pt1 | contig 169297 bp, 120 predicted proteins | sample MGYA00242089_ERZ509229 | MGnify/ENA primary metagenome ERZ509229 (study PRJEB26280, sample SAMEA2338805) | human gut metagenome | biome: human gut; feature: human-associated habitat; material: faeces...
AAATCCGTACCATTTATCTCACCAATAATCTTCAAATTGGTAATCTTATACTTTTTACTACTTCCAATTCTATCAGGCAAAGTACCAGCCTCTTCCAACTGAATGGTGATTTGCCTTGTAATCAAGTCGTTATCTGCAGCATAAAGCGACAAACAACCAAGCAACAGAAACATCAAGGTTAAAAAACTACCTCTATTAATAATATGTTTCATAACTATTTTTTTAATTAACGTGAGTTCGACGAAATATAAGTGTCTGAAAATTTGGTGATTAGCGAAAATTGTTGTAACCTTAATGTGCTAAAACTCAAAAGTTTACAAACAATAATCGCTATGATCACCGAAGACAAAGTTACTGAAATTTTCTGTATTGCGGATGACTTCTGCAAATTTTTTGATGCCCAAATGGGAAAATACACCATAAAAAGCAACACCAAACGTAGATACCATCGTGAATTCACCATGTCAAAGGCAGAAATAATAGTTATCGTTATACTTTTCCACAGTTCAGGCTTTCGTTGCCTGAAACATTTCTTTATTGAAAATGGCTTTGCCGTCTGTTGAAAAATATGGATTACCTGTTGGCGGAATTAATTTAGTGCATACTTAATTCCGCCAACAGGTCAATATTATATGAGAAAAAGGTCGGTAGTCATACGAAAACGCCCCAACCCATATAATATTCTTTGTTTCAGATATAGGTCTATTAGTTTCTATTTCATATCTTTGCCATCGTAAGATGAGCAGTGGTAGCTTTACCGGACGGCAGTGGTAGCTTTACCGGACGGCAGCGGTAGCTTTACCGGACGGCAGCGGCAGCTCTACCGGACGGCAGCGGCAGAGCTCTTAATCGAGATCTTCAAAACATTAACTGTACAACGAAACATAAGATAACGATATGTCAACAATTACTTTCAAACTTCAGGAGATTCCTCATGTGGAGGGAACGGAGATATGTGGCTACTATCCCGTATTGGCACACTCTAACAAAATCGGTGCAAGCGAACTCTGCAAGATGATACAGGAACGATGTACTGTGACGGAAGGAGATGCTTTGGCTGTGCTAAATGCTGTGGCGCAAATTATGGAACAGGAATTGGCTAATGGTGTGCAAGTGGAGTTGCCCGAACTTGGTACTTTCTCGCCGTCGCTGGCAAGCGATCGACGTATCATGGACACGACGGACAAACAATTGGCTCGCTACTTACGTGTGGATAATATCAATTTCTATCCGAAGGCTACGCTTAAAGACTGTTTCCGTGGGGTATCGTTTCGCCGTGCCAATGACTTGGTAAAATCGCTTACAAAGCTTACCGATGAAGAAGTGGTATGTCGCATTCATTCTTTTTATCAAAAGCAACCCAATGAGGTGATGGACCGTACCGTGTTTCAGTCAATAACGGGTTTGCGCCGTACAAAAGCAAAAGAGGTGCTAAGTCGACTTGTGGAGCAAGGGGTGCTTGTGAAGAAAGGCAGATGGAATGCACCTTATTATGTGTTGTCAGAGGAAAATGCCACAGAGTGATGATGCAATTCGCTTTGCTGCATGCAGGCTGTCTGTATGAGTGATTGGGGCCGTGGGGAGAATGCTTGAAAAAGAGAAACGGCTCGTTTCACAACGAGCCGTTCAATGTTTTCTAATAGGTATTAGTCTCTAAGGTAAAAAGATTGTTTTTAGGATAACGCTGCAAATGTAGTGCGTTATTTCGATATAAGCAAGCGTTTCTTAAAATTTTTATAGTTTTAGTTTTACTTTTTGTAAATTACACCTATCGAAATAGGGCAAACGCATCAAAATGCGTTCTGCGTTCGCCCTAGCTTGATGCTCTTAATCGCAGGTTTTCAGCGGAAGTTATATTTTGAACATTACTATACGAACACAGATATAACAGATATTTCTCTTTCTGTGTTATCTGTGCTATCTGTGTTCAAAAATAAAGAAACATGCGTATTTAACAGATAATTCTCTATTCGTGTTATTTGTGTAGTTTGTGTTCGGAAAATAGACATAGTTACTAAACCCTAAAAAAAACAGAGCGCATGCTCTCAATATGGGGAGTGCGCTCTGTGTGTTAATTAGAAGTCGAAAGTGATTCTTCCGTTGATTTGTCGGCCTGTCAGGTAATTGGGTACTGCATATTGGGTGTTGGTGATGTCGGTAATCCAATAGTAGGAATTGACATTGTCGATACCTAGCAGATTGAAGCAGTCGATACCTAGCCAGATGTTTTTGAATATCTTGCCAAAGCCACGCGCGATGTGGCGGTCTTCGTTCTTGAGTAGTCGGTAGCTCATGCCTATATCTACACGCTTATAGGCTGGAGCTCGGAGCGTTTGTTCCGACTTCTGACTGCGGGGCGGCCCGAAGGGAAGGCCATCGGCAAAGGCTGCTTTAAGCGTGAACTTCCAACGTGTGCTTCCTGGAAAATAGTCGGTGAAGTAGAGAGATACGTTGTAAAGTTGGTCGGTGGGACGTGGAATCCATTGTCCACCAATCTTCTCCTTTGTACGCATGAGTGAGAATGTGAGCCATGAATCTGTGCCGGGAACAAATTCGCCATAGAGTTTGAAGTCGATTCCAGCAGCATATCCGCTTGAAATGTTTTGACCATAATAGACTACGCGCACATTGTCTACGGTGTATGGAATCAGTCTGGAAAGTGCTTTGTAGTAAGCTTCTGCCGTGAACTTAAATGGCCTATCTGCCATTTTGAATGTATAGTCTGCGCCTAATACGAAGTGGATGGAACGTTGTGATTTAATGTTTTTGTTGAGTTCCACTTCCGATACCCCATTGGCATGAATAGTGGTATCTTTTATTTCCTTATAGAAGGGAGCTTGATAATAGAAGCCTGTGGCAAAGCGGAATGTAAGGTGGTCGGAGAAGGAGGGAAGTAATCCTACGGAAAGGCGTGGAGAAAAAAGCGTCTCTTTGTTCCAACTCCAATGGCTTACGCGTAGGCCGTAAGTAAGATTGAAAAGTCCTGCCTTGCTACGAATACGCCATGTGTCTTGTGCAAAAAAAGCGAGGCGTGTAGTGGTGAGATTGGCTTTGGCTTTCAAACTGTAGATTACACGCAGATTGTTGGGGTCGTAGGGGAGGGAATAGCCCATCGAATCGCGCATTTCCCATTCGCGTGAATTATCATGAATGGTCTCTTGCGTCCAGTTAAATCCAGATTGCAGTGTGTGCCCTGTAAATTTGGTGCGGAAGCGTAGTCCAGTGTTCATCACGCGGGCACGAAGCCTATTGCGAGCATGCTCTAGATAAGTGCCTACGCCGAGTTGTTCTTGAGTTCCCGTCTCGTTTAGCCAATATTGCCCTTGAATATCGTAGGTCTCGTGCTCCTGTGTTCCGTAGGTGGAAAATTGTAGGGCAAGATAGGTGTTGGGGGTGAAATGGCGTGTGAGTGTGGCTGCACCAAAGAGTGTCTTAAAGAAGTCTTTCTCCTGTCCGTCGAAAAAGACTTTGAAGGTTTTGGCCTCTGTGATAGTACCAAACTTGGTTTCTCTGTCGTGTGGGCGGAAGTTGTAATGATTGTCGGAGATGTTGGCAAGTACGTCGAATGACCATCGCCTGTTGGGACGCCATGAAAGGAATGTCTGATAATCAAGGAAGTTTGGAGAGTATTCGCCGTTGGTATCAGTTGAGCCAAGCAAGTATTTCGTAGTCTTATAACGAAGGGATGTCATAAAACTAAATTTTTTCGTTCCCCATCCTAAATAAAGGCCACCTCCAAGCATGGAGGCTTGTAAAGAGCCTTCGAACGATTCTGGACGCTTATAGGTGATGTCAAGCACTGACGACATTTTGTCGCCATAGCGTGCCTCGAAGCCACCCGTGGAGAAGCCAATGCTCTCTACCATGTCGGAATTGATAATGGAAAGTCCCTCTTGCTGTCCTGAGCGTACTAGCATAGGGCGATATACTTCAATACCATTAAGGTAGACACAGTTTTCATCAAATGATCCACCTCGCACGTTGTATTGCGAGGAAAGCTCATTATGAGTAGAAACGCCAGCTTGTGTAGAGATGATTTCTTCTATGCCGTTTCCAGTGGTGGAGGGAGAGAGTTTTGTATTAGGTTTGGTGATTCTCTGTGTAGTGGTAGTCTGACGGCCTTGCCCTGTCACAACGGCTGTTCCCAAAGTGGTGTTGGGATCGTAGGGAGGAAGTGTGACGTCGAGGCGAATGGAGTCTCCAGGATTACGAAGTAGGCGCTTGCGTGTTTCGTAGCCTATCATAGAATAGGAGATACGTACGCTGTCGCCCGAGGTGCACCATAAAGAATATTCTCCCTTCAGATTGGTGAAGGTGAGTGCAGTTTGTCCGATGGCTCTTACTGTGGCTAATTCTATGGGGGCACCATCGGTGTCTTTGATTGTGCCGAATATGCGTGTGCGATGTTGTGAGAAACATGGCACACTGACTGTTGCTAGACAGAAGAGGGCAATCAGTAAGGTGATTCTGTATGGATGGTTCTTGGTGTGAGTCATATATGAAAATATAACGTGGTGGCGGGCTGTTTATTGTATAACGGAGCTGATTCGTGGTGAATCGTCTTGTTAAGGGGTAAAGGTCTTTGGGTTGGCTCTTATGTTACAGAACTAATAGAATGCTCCTTATACAAATCAACGGCGCAACTCTCAATGAAAGTTGCGCCGTTGCGTGGGCAAAGATGGATTCGAACCACCGAAGGCGTAAGCCAGCAGATTTACAGTCTGCCCCATTTGGCCACTCTGGTATTTGCCCTTTGTTTCTCAATTGCGATGCAAAGGTAAGAATTATTTTTGTAACTTCCAAGCGTAATCTACCATTTTTATTGCAGTAAGTGCAAATTCTTTTCCTTTGTTGCCTAATTTTCCTCCTGCTCGCTCTTCTGCTTGCTCTTCATTGTTGACCGTTAACAGTCCGAAAATCACGGGAATATCGCCATTTGCATTCAGTTCGGCAATGCCTTGAGTGACGCCTTGACAAATATAATCAAAATGTGGTGTGTCGCCACGAATTACGCAGCCAAGGATGATAATTCCGTTTACGTGACCGAATTTTGCGAGTTGCGAAGCAGCATAAATAAGTTCAAAACTGCCAGGCACATGTTTTATGGTGATATTGTTTTCCGTTACACCATTGCTTTTAAGTTCTTCAATGGTTCCTGCAAGAAGCTTGTCGGTGATATGGTTGTTCCATTCTGTGCTGATGATTCCGAAACGCATTTCTGAAGCATCGGGTACGGGGATGGATTGGTCGGCGGTATAAGAGAAGTTGGAAGTAGACATACTTATATAATTAAGGAGTGTTGTCGTGTGAGATGGGTGTATGTATAGAAAAAAATAACAAGTAATAGGTAACCTTTGGCTGGAATCTCCTTACGGAGTATCTGATATTAGGCGCACAATTGCGAATGATTCGGAATGTGTGCGATGTGCAGATGCCTTGGATTGTTACTTATTACTTGCTATTCTCCTTGTAATAGGATTAGTTGGAGAGACGAGCGATATACTTGTCGATTACAGCATCAAGTACAACGCCATTCTGCTGCTGACGAGAGCAAAGCGGAGCAGAAGGATAGTTCTTCTTGATGTCCTGGTATGTTTTGAGTGCTTCGTCTTTCTTGTTTTGCTTTTCGAGAATCAATCCCGACTGAAACAATGCTTCGGAACAGAGGGCAGGAATGTCTGTAGCTTCGGCAGCTTTCTTGAATGTCTTTACAGCATCGTCAAGGCGATTCTTGCTAGCATAGGCATTGGCCAAAGCCGAAAGCATTTGTGCTGAGACAGTCTCATCGCCCTTGGGACTGAAGCTTTCAAGATACTTGATAGCATCGTCGGTCTTGCCCAATTGGTAGCTGCAGATACCAGCAAGGCCTTTAGCTACATTGCCAGCGTCGGTTGAACTGTATTTGTCGGCAATCTTGACAAGTCCCAATGTTTTTCCCTCACCTTTTAGTGCGTGTTCGAAGTCTTGGGTCATCACGTACTTCTGCATCACAATGCCTAAGCTTTCTTGAGCTTTCTCTTCGTTGGGCTTCGCAATGCCGTATACATAGGCGAAACTGCCGCCAACGATAACCACAATTGCTACGATGGCTGTGATAATCTGTTTCTTGTACTTGATGAAATAGGCCTCAGACTTTGCTAAGGTGTCATTTACATCGAGAGATTGATTCTTCTTTTGAATGTTCATAATATTGTGTTTCTTTTTGTTTCAGAAAAATTGCAGCGCAAATTTACAACTTTCCCGTTAAGTTAGGAAAGGAAACTCTTGTTTTTTTTACATTTCACTGATATTTACCGCATTCTCTTGGATAAACTTGTTGTAAAATGTAACTTTGTACATCTAATATGCTCATAGAATCAGTAATTAAAGTATGATACTCAAACATCTTTCTGTAACGAATTATCGCAACTTAGCCATTGCTAACATGGATTTCTCATCGAATGTGAATTGTTTTGTTGGTGACAATGGTATGGGTAAATCCAATGTGCTTGATGCCATCTATTATTTGTCGTTTTGTAAGGGCTTTGCCACGGCAATGGATTCTATGAACGTTAATCATGAGGCAGACTTCTTTATAATAGAGGGAGATTATGTGCAAGAAACGGGGAGTTGTAAGCATGTCTGTTGTTCGTTGAAACGAGGAGTTCGCAAGCGCTTGAAGGTTGATGGAAAGGATGTGAAGCGTATATCGGAACATGTTGGCCTTATCCCTTTAGTGATGATTGCTCCTGCAGATTCGGCCTTGATATTAGGCGGAAGTGAAGAGCGTCGACGCTTTATGGATTCGGTAATCATACAATACAGTGCTTCCTATATTGATGCATTGATTCGTTATGACAAGGCTCTCAAGCAACGTAACGCAATGCTTAAGCAAGAATCAGGATATAATGAAGCAGTGATGGATGTATTGGAGGATATGATGTCGGAAAGTGGTAAAATTGTGTATGAAGAGCGTAGCGCTTTTGTGTCGGAGTTTTTGCCCATCTTTTTGGATTTATATCAAAAGCTGTCAGGTAATGATGGTGAGATAGTGGATGTAAAATATGTGAGCCATGGCGATAGGGGAGAACTCCAACCGCAACTTAGGGGATTCAGAGAAAAAGAACGCATCGTGGGTTATTCCTTACATGGCATGCATAAAGATGATTTAGAGTTGACGTTGAATGGATTTAGCGTGAAGCGTGAAGCTTCTCAGGGACAGCAAAAAACATTCTTTATTGCCATGAAGCTCGCTCAATTTGTCTATTTGCGAAATCGCGGAGAGCAGCGTACTCCCTTGCTTTTGCTCGATGATATCTTTGATAAGTTAGATGCCTCGCGTGTGGAGCGCATTGTGGATTATGTGAGTGGTCATGATTTTGGTCAGATATTTATTACTGACACACGTCAAGACCATCTTGACCGCGTGCTTGCAACGACAAAGCGCGATTATAAATTATTTGATGTGAAGGAGGGTGTGGTTACTCCTCGTTGAGGATTCGTTCTTACTAATAAGGTGTTGATAAAATCGCTCTATTCGTTTTTTCAATGGTTTTACCGTTGTGTGTGATAACGTTCGTTTTTGCAATCGTTTAGGCAGGGACTTTTTTCAATGTAGTCAATGGATTGTGTGGGGGTGTCATGGTATTTACTGCTTTTCATGCAAAAGTTGTCCTACTTGACAAAAGTCTGAAAAACGGCAAGAGAGTATGACAAAATGCAAAGGAAATGATATAAATTTAGCAATATAGCAAATTTTCTTGCTTGATTGTGTAAAATATGAAAGAGAAATTGTATTTTTGCAATCAATAAAGTAAATCAATAAGGATATTAACAACACAAGGACACTATGCAATTAGAAGAAACAATTGGCAAAGGGCTCTATCATTCAGACTATGAGCACGACGCTTGTGGTGTGGGCATGATTGTCAACATTCACGGCAATAAAAGTCATGAGCTTGTAGATTCGGCCTTGAAAGTCCTCGAAAACATGAAGCACCGCGGTGCAGAGGGTGCTGATAATAAAACGGGTGATGGCGCAGGTATTTTGCTGCAGATTCCCCATGAGTTTATATTGCTTCAGGGTATTCCCGTACCAGAGAAAGGACATTATGGCACAGGTCTTGTGTTTTTGCCCAAAGATGAAGAGCGTCAGAATGCGATCTTCAAGGTGTTTATCGAAGAAGTGGAACGCGAGGGACTATCGCTAATGCATGTACGTGCCGTTCCTGTATGTTCGGACATTTTGGGAAAGGATGCTTTGGCTGCAGAACCTGATATAAAGCAAGTGTTTGTCACAGGAGGAAATGCCGAAGAATTGGAACGTAAACTTTATTGGGTACGTAAACGAATAGAGCGCAATGTAAAAGATAAAGATTTTTATATCTGTTCGCTTTCGTCCAAAAACATTGTATATAAAGGTATGCTCTCTTCTACCCAGTTGCGAGAGTATTATCCTGACTTAACTCAGCCTTATTTTACAAGTGGCCTAGCAATCGTACATTCACGTTTCTCTACGAATACATTCCCTACATGGGGGCTTGCTCAGCCGTTCCGCTTATTGGCACATAATGGTGAGATAAATACAATCCGTGGTAATCGTGTATGGATGGAAGCTCGTGAGTCGGTGCTTTCAACAGAGGTTTTAGGCAATACAAAAGATATTCGTCCGATTATTCAGTTGGGTATGAGCGATTCTGCTTCGCTTGACAATGTATTGGAATTTCTTGTGATGTCGGGATTGAGCCTTCCACATGCGATGGCAATGCTTGTACCCGAAAGTTTTAATGATAAGAATCCTATTTCAGAAGACCTAAAAGCATTTTATGAGTATCACTCCATTCTTATGGAGCCATGGGACGGACCAGCAGCGTTGCTCTTTAGCGATGGACGATATGCAGGAGGTATGCTTGATAGAAATGGTCTGCGCCCAGCTCGCTATCTTGTAACTAAGAATGACATGATGGTTGTAGCTTCAGAAGCTGGTGTAATCAGTTTTGAAGCAGGAGATATCAAGGAGAAGGGACGTCTTCAGCCTGGTAAAATTCTTCTAATCGATACGCAAGAGGGAAAAGTGTACTACGACAAGGAACTCAAAGCACAACTGGCAAGCGCTTATCCTTATCGTCAATGGCTTTCGGCAAACCGCATAGAACTGGATGCACTTAAAAGTGGTCGAAAAGTGGAGAATAATGTGGAGGATTTCGATAAGAAACTCCGCGTGTTTGGCTTTACTCGCGAAGATGTAGAGCGTACGATTGCTCCTATGGCTAATAAGGGGGTAGAACCTATCGCTTCGATGGGTAATGATACTCCGCTGGCAGTGCTCTCAGATCGTCCGCAATTATTGTTCAACTACTTCCGTCAGCAATTTGCACAGGTCACCAATCCGGCTATCGACCCGATTCGTGAAGAATTGGTTATGTCGCTTACGGAATATGTAGGTGCAGTGGGTGTGAACATTCTCTCGCCCAATGAGAGCCATTGTAAGATGGTGCGTTTGCCTCAGCCTATTTTGACAAATCGCCAGCTTGACATCCTCTGTAACATCCGTTATAAGGGCTTTAATACGATAAAACTCCCCATGCTCTTTGATGTGGAAAAAGGTGCAGAGGGACTTAAAGAAGCGCTTGATAATCTGTGTAAGATGGCTGAACAGAGCGTCAATGATGGAGTGAACTACATTATCCTTTCTGATCGTGGCGTGGACGAAAAACATGCTGCGATTCCTTCCTTGCTCGCTGTAAGTGCCGTTCATCATTATCTCATTTCGGTGCAGAAGCGTATGGAAACGGCTTTGCTGGTGGAAAGTGGTGAAGTACGTGAGGTAATGCATGCAGCTCTGTTGATTGGTTATGGCGCAAGTGCAATCAATCCTTATATGGCTTTTGCTGTGCTGGATGATCTTGTAAAGCGTGGCGAAGTGCAGATGAACTACGAAACTGCTGAGAAAAACTACATCAAAGCCATTTGCAAGGGATTGTATAAAGTACTCTCTAAAATGGGTATCAGTACTCTGCGTTCTTATCGTGGTGCCCAAATATTTGAAGCTGTCGGTTTGAGCGAAGAACTTCTACATAATTATTTTGGCACTGCAACAAGTACCATCGGTGGTATTCATTTGACTGAGATTGCACGTGACTATAAGCGTTTTCATGATGAGGGTTACGAACCTTGTTATGCGGATCGTGAATTGGAAGGCCTTCTTCCTCACCAAGGCTTATTTAGTTACAGAAAGGACGGAGAAAAGCATGCTTGGAATCCTGAGACCATCTCAACACTACAATTGGCTACTCGCCTTGGAAGTTACAAGAAGTTTAAAGAGTTCACGAATCTTGTCGACAATAAACCAACGCCCATTTTCCTACGTGATTTCTTTGAGTTTAAGAAGAATCCAATTCCTGTTGATGAAGTGGAGTCTGTCGATGATATCGTGAAGCATTTCGTTACGGGTGCTATGTCTTTTGGCGCTATCAGCAAGGAAGCTCATGAGGCTTTGGCATTAGCGATGAATAAACTCGGTGCTCGTAGCAATACTGGTGAGGGCGGCGAAGATAGTGAGCGCTTCCACGAGACATTTGATGGAATTTCTCTCTCTAGTAAAACGAAGCAGATTGCCTCTGGTCGTTTCGGTGTGACCACAGAATATCTTGTGAATGCCGAAGAAATTCAAATTAAGGTAGCTCAAGGTGCAAAACCTGGTGAAGGAGGACAACTTCCTGGCTATAAAGTCAATCAGATTATTGCCAAGACGCGCCACTCTATTCCAGGCATTTCTTTGATTTCTCCTCCACCTCACCACGATATTTACTCTATTGAAGACCTCGCACAACTGATTTTCGATCTCAAGAATGTCAATCCACGTGCTAGCATCAGTGTGAAGCTTGTAGCTGAGAGTGGTGTGGGAACTATCGCCGCTGGTGTGGCTAAGGCAAAGGCCGACTTAATCGTTATTTCTGGTGCCGAGGGTGGTACGGGTGCATCGCCTGCATCTTCTATGCGTTATGCTGGTATCTCTCCGGAAATTGGTTTATCAGAAACGCAACAGACGCTTGTGCTCAATGGCCTTCGTGGACAGGTACGCTTGCAGACAGATGGTCAGATTAAAACTGGTCGCGACATTATCTCAATGGCTCTGCTCGGTGCAGAGGAATTTGGCTTCGGTACGACGGTATTGATAGTTCTTGGCTGTGTGATGATGCGTAAGTGTCATGCCAACACTTGTCTTGTGGGAGTTGCAACGCAGAATCCAGAACTTCGTGAACATTTCCGTGGTCACTATGAATATGTAGTCAACTATTTCCGATTCCTTGCACAAGAAGTGCGCGAATATCTGGCTGAGATGGGATTCCGTCACTTCAATGACATTGTAGGTCGTACTGATTTGATCTCTTTGAAAGAGACAAAGCAGGAAAGCAAGGCCTCTTCGCTCGACTTTACTCGCTTGCTACACAAGGTCGACAACGGATCGTCCATCCATCATACAACGAACCAAAAGCACGATATTGACTCCGTGCTTGACACTACAATCGTGAAAGATGCTGCGCCCGCTCTTGAAAATCAGAAGGACGTCTCGTTGGAATATGCCATTTCTAATACCGATCGTTCGGTTGGTGCAATGCTCTCAGGAGCAGTAGCTTACAAGTACGGACAGAAAGGCTTGCCCGATGAAACTATCAACGTGAAGTTTAAAGGATCTGCAGGTCAGAGCTTTGGCGCATTCCTTACCAAGGGAATCAGTTTCAAACTCGAAGGTGAAGCAAATGACTATTTGGGTAAGGCGCTCAGCGGTGGACGTATTGCAGTGATGCCTCCTGTACGTTCTAACTTCAATGCTGAGGAGAATACAATTGCGGGCAATACGCTTCTCTATGGTGCTACAAGTGGTGAAGTTTATATCAATGGTGCAGTAGGCGAACGCTTTGCTGTGAGAAATTCAGGTGCCATCGCTGTCGTGGAAGGTGTGGGAGACCACTGCTGTGAATACATGACAGGTGGACGAGTAGTGGTGCTTGGCGAAACTGGACGTAATTTTGCCGCTGGTATGAGTGGCGGTATTGCTTACGTTTGGGACAAGAATCATAACTTCGACTATTTCTGTAATATGGAGATGGTGGAACTCTCGCTTATAGAAGATTCTGCTTCGCGCAAGGAACTTCACGAACTTATTCGTCAGCACTATCTCTATACGGGTTCGCAACTAGCACGCACGATGCTTGATAATTGGAATCGCTATGTTGACGATTTTATTCAGGTAACTCCGATTGAGTATAAGCGTGTACTCGCAGAAGAGCAGATGCGTAAACTTCAGCAAAAGATAGCAGAAGTACAACGCGATTATTAGTCCATTCGCGTGCAGATGCTATAGTGTGAGAGAAGGATGTAGCTCGTGTGGGCTCTCGGTTTTCTTCCTATAGCGTCTGTAAGCGTGGATAATTCATTCATCCATTTATTAAGACTTTCCAAACAAGATATATATTATGGGAGATCCTAAAGCTTTCCTTACCATACCTCGTCATGAAGCGGGCTATCGTCCCATCCATGAGAGAATCGCTGATTTCGGAGAAGTGGAGCAGACACTCAATACGAGCGATCGCCGTCTGCAAGCCTCTCGCTGTATGGATTGTGGTGTTCCTTTCTGTCATTGGGCTTGTCCGTTAGGCAATCGCCCTCCTGAATTTCAAGATGCCGTATTCAAGGGCGAATGGCGTGAGGCTTATGAGATACTTACTGCAACAAACGATTTTCCTGAATTTACAGGTCGTATCTGTCCTGCTCTTTGTGAAAAGAGTTGTGTGCTGAAACTTTCAATGGACTCGCCTGTTACGATTCGTGAAGACGAATGTTCTGTTATTGAAGCTGCTTTCCGTGAAGGCTATGTTCAACCGCGTCAGTTTGAACGGAATGGCAAGCGTGTTGCTGTGATTGGTTCGGGACCTGCTGGCTTAGCTGCAGCCAATCAATTGAATCATAGAGGATATGAAGTCACGGTGTTTGAAAAAGATGAATACGTGGGCGGACTTCTTCGATTTGGTATTCCCAACTTCAAGCTTCAGAAAACGGTAATTGACCGACGCGTGAAAATTATGGAAGCCGAGGGCATTACGTTCAAGGTGAATAGCTCTATTGATGTAACGAAACTTCCCGAAGAATTCGATGCTTATTGTATCTGTACGGGTACTCCGCAAGCGCGCGACTTGAAAGTTCCTGGTCGTGAACTCAAAGGCGTACATTTCGCATTGGAATTGCTCGGTCAGCAGAATAGAGTGCTTGCAGGACAAGTTTTCGATGCTGAACATCGTGTAACAGCTAAAGGAAAACGCGTACTTGTGATTGGTGGTGGCGATACAGGTTCCGACTGTATTGGTACTTCTCATCGTCAAGGTGCTGTGAGTGTCACGCAGATTGAAATCATGCCGAAACCTCCCGTAGGCCACAATCCAAAGACTCCTTGGCCACAATGGCCTGTGGTGTTAAAGACTTCTTCTAGTCATGAAGAAGGATGTGAACGCCGTTGGTTACTCACTACGAATAAGTTTATCGATAATGGAAAGGGGCATGTATGTGGTGCCGAGGTGGAAGAAGTGGAATGGCTTCCCAATCCTGATGGTGGACGTCCCATCATGAAACCTACGGGTAAGAAGGAAATTATCGACTGTGATATTGTGTTCTTAGCCATGGGATTCTTGCGCCCACAGCAACCAGAGTTTCCAGAGAACGTCTTTGTGGCTGGCGATGCCGCCACAGGAGCAAGTCTCGTTGTTCGTTGTATAGCTGGAGGACGAAAGGCTGCAGAAGCTGTCGATGCGTATCTTAATCGATAGATCTTTGATTGCTCTGAAGTCATGAAGTAGACAAGGTAGGTTTTTGATTATCAATAAAAAATACGCTTGTAAACTTACCAGAGCATCGTACTTGGATGTTTTTCAGAAAAAAACGAAACGCCTTGTAAGAGCATAAGAATTTAATAATATTTGCTCTTGCAAGGCGTATTGTTTTTGTTATAAGTATAATATGAAGTCTTTCGGTATATAGATTAAGTGTAACGTTGTTTTGTGGGTGCTGCTAGTGCAGATACTAATTGCTGTTCTTCCTTGTTGTATAGGTAGAGTGTTGGAAAAATGCGGTTAGCATTCAGCAAGCTTTTGAATGTGAGCGTTCGTATAGTAATGTTTTAGGATATCGGTATAGGAAAAACCTCTGTCGGCCATGACGGCAGCTCCTATTTGGCACAATCCTACGCCATGCCCCCATCCAGCACCAATCAACTTAAACAACGCAGGAATGCCTGTCTGTGCGTTCACCTCATGACGCTCCACAATGAATGCGGAACTATAGAGATGACTATCAGAGAGCATACGGCGGATTTCCAATTCTTTTCCTACTGTTAAGGTGCGCTTGTTTCCTATTACTTGCAGACGGATTAGTCTGCCGCTAGCCCCTCGCTCTATGGGTTTGAGATCAATGATGTCGCCAAACTCAAGTCCTAGTTTGCTTTCAATCAAAGTACGAATTTTCTCTTGGCTCAACGTAACGCTCCAACGATAGAAGTCTTGTGTCTCTTGGTCGTAGTTGTTGAGTACTTGGGATAGCAGGTGCTTGTCGTTTGTGTTGCAGAAAGCTTCGGCGCTATTGCGAATCCATTTTTCTGCTTCTTCTTCATTTGTGAGGTCGGGTAGGGAGGTAGATGCAGCATCTCTTATCGGGCTGAGATAAGGATATTCTGTATCATCCCAACACGCACTATAGCGTTCGCTAACTCCTCCACAACATTTTGAGAATCTAGCATCGCATAGTTCTCCGTCGAATGTGAGTACTTCTCCTTCTGTATCTCTTACGGCTTGTCTCACCTGGGGTAAGGCTGCTCGGGTGATACCTTGGTAGCGTTGGCAATGGTCGTCGGCACAGACATCGTAGAGCATATGATCAGAACGATCGTGCCAACGTAGCATTTCATCGGAGTGGTGTACGAAGTTGAAATAGCCTTCTGCACGGTTGCTTCCTTTGAGGCGATGGAGCATCTGGCTGTATACCCAACTTCTCGATACTACGGCATGCGTTCTAAGGAGTTCAAGAGAGGATGTAGCGCTCATCTCCGAGGAAATGACGCTTTCGAGATAATCCTCAACAGGTAGCTCGTTGATAATCACTAATTTCTCTTCATCAACAATCAACTTCAATCGCCCACGGAAGGTTTGGCTCTCTTGTCGTTCCCAATGGAATCCAATGCCAATTGTCACGTTTTGAAGTGTGAAGGACGCATTTTCTTCCTGTTCAGGGATGAAGTTAAGTTCGCCATAGATATTGCCATTCCAAAGAATGCCGCCATCCACGCATTCAACAGTCTGCTTGCCTTCTATTACAGCTCCTTTCGCCATGAAAGCACCATTGAGTTCAAACTCCACTTTTTGCGCATGAAGAATGCCTACGCTGATTCGGCGATTTACTAGAGATTTGAGTAAGCACGTTTCATGATGAGAGTTTGATTCTGTACTCGCTGCGGCATTTCTTTTCCTTCCATGCAACTTACGCACAACAGCATTTATTTCGGCATCGTCGAGCGTCACTTCGCGAAGGATGGATGTAGCTAGTTGGGGAGTCATTTTCTTGAAATCTTCCTCGCGAGGCGTGATGAGCAGTCCGCCCATGTCAATAGACCCTGGGCTTACAAGACACTTTTCGTTATCTTCAGCTGTGTAGCATTTGGGGCGATGTTTTTTGCGGGGAAATACGATGGTCACAATATGGTCGTCAATATTAGGGCCGCTTTCTTGTCGCCAACAGAGGATATTTACATCAGGCTCTTTCCCTTTCTTGTCAATGGGCAGTGCGTCCATAAGTTTTTTGAGCAAAATAGGGTTGCCGTTCGTAGCAGGAGGACCTTGCACCACGAACGCTGGGCAAGCATATCCTTTCAGTCGGAATATTCCACCAGTCTTGGGCATATATCCCATTTCTTCCAAGTCGGCCTCTTCCTCCTTTGTGGTGGGATAGATGCGCTCCAGTTTGTGTTCGTAATAAGCCCAATCTTTCTCTATGGGTACGAAGCCGCGATCGCCCGCTTGCAGATGCGCATGGTCGGGAGCAGAAGCACCGCAGTTTGCTCCGTTGTAGAATACAAACATACCTGGCAGATTCCATGCTACTTTATCGATCAATGAGGAGAAATGTTTAAACTCTTGGTCAGTGTGCCGACGCGTGGGAATCGTGAGATGATGGGGAAGAATAGGGTAGGGGTTGACTAACAGTTGAAGTGTACCCATTGTGGGCAGTGACAGTTGTAGAGTTGGACGATTTTTGTCGCACAAAAAGCAAGGACGTGCCTTGATGGTCTTTGCATCAATCTTTGCTCCAGTACTCACAATGCGTGAGGGATTGAACTGTACATGCAACTCGTTGTCGCCTAGAGAAAGAGAACGATTTTGTGCCTTCTCATTCAAGTCGTTGAATCGTTGCTTGGCTTCGTCCCACGTGTTCATCTGCAGGTCGAAGAATTTGATGGTTTCTTGTTTGTCGAGTGGATGATTCCATCGGGCAATCATGGCTTTACGAGCACGCAGCTCTAGTGTGCGCAATAAGTCTTTGTAGGCATTGTTCTTATTTTGATGGGCAATATCTAGTTGTGCATCAGAATTACCCTCCCAGCGACGACACAGATAAAGTTCTTTAAAAATTCTACCAATGCGATAGTGGCGTGAGAAGATCAAGCCGAGGGCATAGTCCTCTCCGTAGCTCGTATTAGGAAAACCTATCTTTCTCAAAATGTCTGTGCGGAAAGCACGAGGAGCTCCGAGCCCATTGATTCTAAGGGCATTGTTACGTCCATTTTCAGGTGTCCATTCTGTGTGGGCAATAAGACCAGGAGGAAGCGTTTGTAAATCAAAGTTAACCATGCGGTAACTACCAATCACCATAGCTGCTTTTTGTGTATGGAAAGCGTCCACAATCTGACTAAGTGTATGGGGAGAAGAGTAGAGGTCGTCTGAATCGAGTTGCACGGCAAAGCGTCCGCAATGCTCAGAGCGTATTGCCAAGTCCCAACATCCACCAATGCCTAAATCGGTGCGCGAAGGAGTGATGAGTACAACGCGTGGGTCGATAGCCAATTCCTTGACGGCATCGGAAGTTCCATCAGTAGAATGATTGTCGACAATGAGGACGTTAAAAGAGAACTTTGTTTGTTGTTCCAATACGGAATGGATGGCATCCTTGATTGTACGTACACGATTACGTACGGGGATAATCACACTAGCTTCTACAGGATACGTTTCGGTGTCCTCGTTGGGCAATTCGTCATATTCGTTAGGAGCAAGCCAGGCACCAATATGTTTAAGGTGTTCGGTACAGGCCTTTTCCATCTCTAGTTGTACTTCGCGATTGGAAGGATTTACGTAATCGAACTGTTTTTGACCTGATGCGCGAAGATCTGTTTCTTTTTCTGTATACAAAGGTTCTCGCACGTGAAGAATATCTCCGTGTGCACTCACGTAGAGTCTTAGAGCATAGAAAGCTGCATGGCGGTATCTTGCATTTTTCTCAGCCTTGAGAAAATCTTTTATATCCTTTGTGCGATAGAGCACCAACGATCCGAAATCAAAGTCGTCTCTTAATGCGCCTTCTTGATAATCTATTACAGGATGAATACCTTGATCGTCATAACGATCAGAATAGACCATTAGTGCTTGTTCTTTGTGGTCGACATCCAATGTCGCTTGAATTAGGCGTTCGATAGCTCTATAACCCAAAGTTAGTTTGTGCGTGCTTAAATACGCAATGGTATAACGGGCTGTAACTTGTTGAGCTATTTGTCGTAGAAACTTGATGCTGCGCAGATTGTCAGCTTCTATTGTGGAGCATCTTTCATCGGTATATTGTACAGCCGACTGCATACTTTCGGCTGTGCATACGAGGTATAGATGATTGACTGCCACACAGTCTTTTATTTCTTTAATCAGCAAGTCCGTGCCCTCATTTTGAGGAACATAGGCCAAGACAAAGTCTGTTTTTTCTTGCATGGGAAGGTTTCTTAATATAGTTCGTGGGGCAAAGATAATGAAATAATACGAATTTTGTTGGTTTGTAAAAGGCACAAAGACTATACGCCCAAAGAATTATTGACGTGTTCGAGCATCCCCCGAACACGCTATTAAATCATGAGATAGTGAATGAAATATTTAGATTCGCTGCTGATGCAGCATAAAATTTAACGAAGTATTGTAGATTAGAAATTGCCAATAAATTACGTGACAAACTAAGAGATACAATATGAAAGCAATAGAACTACTTGAAACGTTGGTCGGCAAAGACCTTAGAAGCGAAGAGATAGCTTGTGGCGAAGACCTCGCTCTGTACGCTGAAACAAATGAAGATTCTGTGAAGCTACTCAAAGGGCAATTTGAAGATGCTCTGTACTTCGTGAGCAGCAACCAAAAAGCGCTTTACTTGAAGCCAGATGTTATTGAAGACGACTTTGGTTGTGTATATTATTTTTGGAAAATTGAGGTGTAAATTTGCAAAGGTATGGCGAAATTCCATACCTTTGCAATAAAAACAAAACGTTATGACAACAGAAGAATATTTCTACTTAGAACATTATCTCGAACATTACAGCATAATCTTTGGCAATCATCAAATGAAAGACTTATTTAATAAACTATCAGATTATCGATATTTCTTATTTAAGAATACTGAACAAATATCTTTTGATGAAGGTAAGATAAAGGTTGAATATTTTTACAACAAAGTTAAATCTTTTGATTATTGGTCAAAGCCTACTTTTAGAATAGACGAACCCAAACCTTTTGCTTAAAGCTTTCATTGTAAGGTGTTGAAGAATATATTGCCTTGAGCTATTTAGTTGCTCTGCATAACGCTTTTTTATTTCGCGATAAGTCTTGTCATATTCCATCTTTACATCTTCTACATTAATACCCCAAATATTATTTTCGTTTTTCCTTGCAGAATATCGATATAATGGTGATGAAGCAACAATTTCTTTCATATCACACCTTACAGCCTCATATAAATCATCAGAACTAAGAGAATGCCCAGTTCTTCTAAAATCACGCTTAGAGTAGTTAAAGCCGTCTGGATGATTATGTACAAGCGTATTCCCTTTCAATAGCTTCGCAACATTCTCGTCAAAGTAAACATTATTCGGTGTGCCAGTTGTTGAGAACAACACTTGTCCTTTATTACCTATAATCTGCATCTGCTCATTCCTCTGTCTATTGAGCGACTTGATAGCCTTATTGATAGCTTTCTCACGTTTTGTTGTTTCTGATAAAGCATGGATTGATTCGTTTTGTTTCTCCTCCCATCCGAGCACATCTCCAACAGCTTTTATGTTATCACGCACAAAGTAAGGCAGCTTCCCCCTCTCGCGTGCCAAGTCCAACTTCTTTGCATTGCGTTCGCACCACTTATTAAATTTCTCGGGGACGTTCTTTACAGCGTTGGGGGATTGATAAGCCTTGTATTCATTCTCGGGCAGAGAGCGCAAATGTTTCCACTCTTCACTATTTCTATCCATCAATATTGAGGACATAGAACATCTGCAGCGAGGATGCCAACCGCGCCACATAAAGTCCTTCGGATAATCATCTGCCAATTCATCGCATATATCCTCTTCGGGATGATTGCCCGACAAACGAATACGAATACCAAGTACGTAAGGCTCGCTGCTCCATCTTTCGCAATTAGCAAAGTTGTAAGCCATATTCGTTTCTGTGATGGTTAGACGCAAAGCATTCTGACGTGAGGAACGATAAACGCCAGTGCCGACCTTAGCTAAGTCCTCCTTAACGAAGTGAACCTTACCTTGCTCATCTACCACTCGTCTGCTCCACTCAACGACATCTTTCTTCGTGCCATCCGACATGAGTTTCTTCATGTGGTAGCGTCTGTACATCATATCGGGATTATTGAGGAATTGACGCACTTGTCTGCCAAGAGATTCTGCGGATATTCCTTTTCCGATACCTTGTTCTAGCACCTGCGAAACAGCTAACTCAAACTCACCCTTTGTTTGCTGCGTGTAGTTCCACGCTCTATCAGAAAAACTCTAATGTCTTTTTCAATGTTTCATAGGCTTGTCTCTGAAGAATATGTGCTAACTTTGCAGTGCAAACGTGAAAGCAAGATTACCCAAAAGTGGGTATTGATGATAAGAAGAGATGCTTGTACTTTTGCAGACTTGATAAAATTACTATTAAACACAATGAAACTCTCAGACTTACATACCGGCGAACGTGGCGTGATAGTAAAAGTCTATGGACACGGAGGTTTTAGAAAACGCATCGTGGAAATGGGCTTTGTGAAGGGTAAAACTGTAAAGGTCGTTTTAAATGCTCCTTTGAAGGATCCTATAGAGTATGAACTCATGGGTTATAAGATTTCTCTGCGACGCGAGGAAGCAAAACTTGTGGAAGTCATTAGTGAAAGTGAAGCTAAAAATGATGCACGACTGCATTCGGGAGAAACTCTGAAAGGCATTGTATCAGGCGATGACGAGGCAGAAGAACTCAAAATGCAGCTCGAGCGACGTATGGAACAAATGGCGGCAGACAAACGACGCGTAATCAACGTGGCGCTTGTGGGCAATCCAAATTGTGGAAAGACTTCACTCTTTAATGTGGCTTCTGGCGGCCATGAACACGTGGGCAACTATAGTGGTGTGACAGTGGATGCCAAAGAAGGTTTTATGGATATGAAAGTCCTTGTGCATCGCGACAAGAATGGCGACTTGAAAGTGATACATGAGAGTGCTAAATCTTGTGATTCGGTTTGTTCTAGTTGTTCCGTAAGTGGTAGTTGTGGCAAGAAAAATGGCCAAGAGTATGAAGAACGTATTTATCATTTTCGCATCGTTGACCTTCCTGGCACCTACTCGCTTTCGGCCTATTCACCTGAAGAACTCTATGTGCGCAGACACTTAATAGATAAAACGCCAGATATCGTAATAAACGTTGTGGATAGCTCCAACTTGGAACGAAATCTTTATCTCACCACGCAACTTATTGATATGCATCAACGCATGGTTGTAGCCTTGAATATGTTCGACGAGTTACAGCATAATGGTGATAAACTAGACTATGTACAGTTGGGACACTTGTTAGGAGTACCGATGATTCCTACGATTTCGCGCACAGGAAAAGGTCTTCGTGATTTGTTTGAAACTGTCATTGCGGTGTACGAAAATCAAAATGATAGTTCACTAGAACGCCATATTCACGTAAATCACGGGGCAGAACTGGAACATAGCATTGATAGATTGAAAATAATCTTTCAAAAGAATCAAGACATACGATATAAATACTCCACGCGCTACCTTGCTATTAAATTTTTAGAAGGAGATAGTTCGGCACAGCAACTCGTGGAATCTCTTCCTCAACATGACGAACTAGTGGCCGCTCGATATGAAGAAACTCAGCACATAAAAGAAGAACTTCACGATACGCCTGATAATGCGATTACCGATGCTAAGTACGGATTTATCCAGGGAGCATTGAAAGAAACGTATCAACCTCATGCTGTAAAGAGCGGTAAGAACGTAACGGAGAAGATAGATAAAGTGGTGACCAATCGATACCTAGGCTTTCCATTGTTCTTCATCGTATTATTCTTGATATTCTTCTTTACTTTTCAACTCGGATCTTATCCGATGGATTGGATTGATTGGTTGGTGTCGAAGATATCCGATTTCATCAACTACGTGATGCCTAATGGTATACTGAAAGATATGATAGTTGATGGAGCAATTAGTGGGGTGGGAGCCGTTATCGTGTTCTTGCCCAATATCATGATCCTTTATCTATTCATATCCATTTTGGAGGATACGGGTTATATGGCGCGTGCTGCTTTCATCATGGATAAGTTGATGCATCGTATGGGATTGCATGGAAAATCGTTTATCCCAATGGTGATGGGCTTTGGTTGTAACGTTCCAGCTATTATGGCTACACGCACGATAGAGAATCCTAAAAGCAGACTGATAACCATGCTGATTACTCCATTTATGTCATGCTCTGCACGAATCCCTATCTATGTAGTGTTAGTGAGTGCTTTCTTCCCTCAGCATGGTGCTGTTGTGATGCTTGGTTTGTATGCTTTAGGAATTGTTGCTGCCATTGTAATGGCTCGAGTATTTAGTAAATTCTTGATGAAAGGAGAAGATTTGCCTTTTGTGATGGAACTTCCACCTTATCGCATGCCGACGGCAAAGTCCGTCGTGCTTCATACATGGGAGAAGGGTCGTCAATACTTGCAGAAGATGGGTGGTATTATCTTGGTGTTTTCCTTAATTATATGGGCGCTTAATTATTTCCCCCACGAGGAATCTGTGAAACAGGTAGAGGCCCAGAAAGTAGAAATGGCTGGTAATACAAAGGTGGAAAAAGCGTCGAATGATGTAAACATGATAGCAAATAATGTAGATAAGCCAGAGGCTACTCACGTAGATGCTTCGAACAATCTCCAACCTTCTTATTTGCAGCGTATAGGTCACTTTATTGCGCCAGTGATGGCTCCGATGCATTTCGACTGGAAAATGAGTGTGGGTATTCTTTCGGGTATTGGTGCAAAGGAATTGGTGGTAAGCACGTTGTCCGTGATGTATGCTGGTGAGGATGTGGATACCGATTCTGCATCAACTGATACAAAACTTTCTGCAGCTTTGAGAACGAATATGACACAAGCCTCGGCTTTGGCTTATCTCGTGTTTATCTTGTTCTATTTCCCATGTATAGCTACAATTACAGCTATTAAAAACGAAAGCGGAGGCTGGAAATGGGCTATATTCACGGCAGTCTATACTACGGGCTTTGCCTACGTAGCATCGTTCGTTACTTATTTGATTGCATCAAGTCTCCTCAGATAGGATAGATGCTGAACTTTATACATTAAGGGCTATTTTGCTTAAGTATCTCTATAAGAGTATCTAGGCAAAATAGTCCTTAGTTTTTGATAAGAAGAAAGATGAAATGTAACGGACACTTTGAAATTTTGTAATAGAATTTTAATAAATTGCTTTGTCTTTCGCTTATCAAATACTAATTTTGCAGCACAACACAATTAGAACCCACGTAATATGGATTTTTTCTATCTTGGAATACTCTTATTCCTTATTGTATTGGCAACGTTCGACTTGTCTGTTGGCGTAGCAAATGATGCTGTAAACTTTTTAAGTCCAGCCGTAGGAGCGAAAGCTGCTAAATTTCGTACCATTTTGATTGTAGCAGCCGTCGGAATCTTCGTCGGAGCAAGTACTTCGAGCGGAATGATGGATATTGCGCGTCATGGTGTGCTCAATCCTCACTATTATACATTGAGCGATGTGATGTGTATCTTCCTAGGAGTAGCTGCCACTGATGTGATATTGCTCGATATATTCAACACGTTGGGTATGCCTACTTCTACCACAGTTTCTATGGTATTCGGTCTCTTGGGTGGTAGTACAGCCTTAGCTTTCTCTAAGATTATTACGGATGGTCATACTTATGCAGACTTGATAAATACGGATAAGGCGTTGAGTGTGATTATCGGCATTTTCCTTTCTGTTGCTATAGCCTTTGTATTTGGTTTTATTGTTATGTGGATTACGCGAGTCGTATTCACTTTCCATTATAAGAAGCATCTTCGTTATAGTATTGCCATCTTTGGTGGCTTGAGTATCACCTCTATTTTTTACTTCCTGCTTGTAAGTGGTCTGCGTACGAGTCCTATTCTTGCAGATATGGGTTGGACACCAGAATGGATTGACCAGCACAAACTCTACATTCTCTTGATAAGTTTCTGTTCGTTTACCATTCTGATGGAGATGCTTCATCTATGTAAGGTAAATATCTTTCGTATTGTAGTGCTTTTCGGCACATTTGCCTTAGCTATGGCCTTCGCAGGTAACGACCTTGTGAACTTTATCGGTACGCCTCTCGCAGGTCTAGAATCGTTTATTGATTTTACAAATCATCATGGCAATTATACTCCTGATAATTATATAGTAGATGTATTGGCGGGCGAAAGCAAGCTCCCATATAAGCAGTTCTTCTTGGTAGCAGCGGGAGTTATCATGACCGTGGCCATTTGTACTTCCAAAAAGGCTCATAAGGTAGTGGAAACTACGGTGAATCTTTCTCGTCAAGACGAGGGAGAAGAGGTGTTCTCTTCTTCGCGTTTGGCTCGTAGAACGGTTCGTGCCGTGTTGAATACAACAAATGCTATGTCGCGTTATGTGCCTGGATGCGTGTCAACTTGGTTAAACGCGCGTTTCTCACAAGATGACATTTATCTCGAAAATGGAGCTGCTTTTGATCAAGTGCGTGCGGCTGTCAATCTAGTATTGGCTGGTTTGTTAATTGTTGTGGGAACCACTCTTCAACTTCCTCTTTCTACTACTTACGTCGCTTTTATGGTGGCGATGGGTTCGTCTTTGGCCGATCGTGCTTGGGGACGTGAAACGGCAGTTTATCGTATCACGGGTGTAATTACAGTGATAGGTGGATGGTTTATCACGGCGGGAGCGGCTTTTATTGTGAGTTTCTTTATCGCTACTGTTAATCATTTGGGTGGATTTATTGCGATGATTTTGGTGATGTGTGTGGTAGCATTAGTCATCATTAACAACAATCGTAAGTTTAAAAAGAAACAAGAGCAAGATAATGTTGATACGCTCTTCCGTCAGCTTGTACGTAGTCACGATCGAACTGAAACATGGAATTTCTTACTCGAACATGTTCGTCGCACGCAAGGTAATATTTTAGTCTTCGCTCGTGAAACATTTAGAAACATTTCTCAAGGTCTTATGCATGACAATGTGCGTTTACTTCGCACAGCTTCGCATAGTATTGATAACGAGAAGAGTACTTGGAAGCGTTATCGTAGGAAAGAAATCCTAGGTATGCGAAAGATTGACTATTTGGTAGCTGTGGAGAAAAATACGTGGTTCCACTTGGGATGTAACTGTGCTTCTCAAATCATTTATGGTTTGAAACGTATGCTTGAGCCATGTGTAGAACATGTAGACAATAATTTCAATCCACTTCCTCAAGACTATGTCGACGAGTTTACTCCCATCTGTAATGATGTGGATCGTTTCCTTGATGCTGCGAACCGCATGATTACCTCAGGCGACTTCTCTGAAATCGACAAATTGTTAGTTGATGGTAATGCAATAAAGAATCGCATTTCACAAATCCGCCATGCTCAGCAAGACCGTATCCAGCGAGAAGATTCCAACATTAAGATAGCTCTATTGTATCTCTCTACTTTGCAGGAGACACAGGAATTAATTGCCGCTGCTCGTCACTTTGTTCGTGCAAGCAAACGATTCCAAATTCAGTAATTTCTGTTTCTCGAAGTCGCAGACAAACAAAAGAAATATTCGGTAAGCATCCCATGTAAACCGTATTGTATAAAAACAAGTAAGCCAAAGTCAATCGTTAAGACTTTGGCTTACTTGTTTTTATGTAATAGTAGGGTACTAAAGTATTATTATGTTTTGCAAATTACGATATAGTCTTACACAACCATTCATTTGTATTTATTACCAAACTCATAAGTTTTCTCCACAATGTGAAGAACACGCGAGTTTTACGTACAAGTCAGGTATTTCCCGAAAGAATTTTTTCGGATGGTTACTATTAAATGAGGGTACAAAGAAAAGAGACAAATGCCCTTTTAGGAGTATTTGTCTCTTCAATGAAATTATAAACGTGTTGTTTATTCTGCGCGGAGAGTGAAACGCTTGAAAGCAGTTACTGTAAGATCTTTATCTGATGATTTGAGATACTCAGCAACAGTCATCTTGCTATCTTGAATGTATTCCTGGTTGAGGAGGCAAGATTCCTTATAGAACTTCTTCATACGTCCGTTAGCGATGTTCTGGATCATCTGCTCAGGAAGGTTTGCAGCCTTCTGCTCAGCAGTAGTCTTCTTAAGCTCGCGGATTTGGTCAGCCTGCTCTGCAGTGATGTTACCCTTCATGATGCCTTCTTCGAGGTGTTCCTCGCTTTCAGCGATGTAGAGGTTGAAGCCAGCCTTCTTAAGAGCAGCTTCTACTGCCTTCTTTACCTGTTCTTCCTTAGTCTTTTCGATAGCAACCTTGAGTTCTTCGTCCTTAACGGCCTGAGGAACGCTTGTTTCGTCAAGAGCAACGGGGTTCATAGCGGCTACCTGCATGGCAACGTTGTGAGCTTGCTCTTCTGCGGGCTTGTTGGTCTGAACCATGGTGCAGAGCATGTGACGACCCATGTGATCGTAAACAGCTACGTTGTCGCCCTCGATGAAGTTGTAACCATCGAGCTCCATCTTTTCGCCAGTGATACCACTGCGGTCAGTAACAGCTTCAGCTACGGTGTGACCACCCATAGGCAGAGCGTTTACTTCTTCGAGGCTCTTGCACTTGTTGGCAACAGCTGCGTCAAGAATGTCTTGAGCAAGCTTTACGAAATCGGCATTCTTAGCTACGAAGTCAGTCTCGCACTTGAGAGCGATGATAGCGGCAAAGCCGTTTTCGCTCTTAACGAGCACAGCGCCTTCTGCTGCTTCACGATCAGAACGCTTAGCTGCTACAGCCTGTCCTTTTTTACGGATGATTTCGATGGCTTCTTCAATGTTGCCGTTTGATTCTGCGAGTGCTTTCTTGCAGTCGCCCAAGCCAGCGCCAGTAAGTGTGCGCAGCTTCTTGATATCTTCTAATGCTACTCCCATTTTGTTTGGAAATATAGATTATGTTAGTGGATAATGTGCAAAAATAGAAAAGTATAAAGCATAAGGTAAAAGTACAAAAGTGTAATCTCGTAAAGGGGTTATACTTTTTACTTTATACTTTTATACTTTATACTTTCATTAGATTTTGAGTAGATTACTCAGCTTTTGCTTCTTCGGCAGGAGCTTCAGCCTTCTCAGCACGAGCCTTAGTGGCACGCTTGTTGCGAGTTTTAGCTTCGCCTTCGCCTGCAGCTTCAGTGTCAACCTTCTCTGCCTTGCGCTCTTCAACACCTTCAGCGATAGCACCGCATACAGCGTCAAGGATTACTTCGATACTCTTGTTAGAATCGTCGTTGGCAGGAATGATGTAATCTACAACGTTAGGATCTGAGTTTGTGTCGACAATACCGAATACGGGAATACCCAAACGCTGAGCTTCCTTTACGGCAATGTGTTCCTTGCATACGTCTACCACGAACAGGGCGGCAGGAAGACGAGTAAGGTCAGCGATAGAACCGAGGTTCTTCTCCAACTTAGCACGCTGACGAGAAATCTGGAGGATTTCGCGCTTTGAGAGGTTAGAGTAAGTACCATCATTCATCAACTTGTCGATATTGGCCATTTTCTTAACGGCCTTACGAATAGTGGGGAAGTTGGTGAGCATACCGCCCGGCCAACGTTCTGTAACGTAAGGCATGTTAACAGAGGCAGCCTTGTCGGCTACAACCTCTTTTGCTTGCTTCTTAGTAGCTACGAAGAGGACACGCTTGCCCTGTTTTGCAATTGCTTTCAAAGCTTCAGCAGCTTCGTCAATCTTAGCAACAGTCTTGTGAAGGTCGATGATGTGGATTCCGTTACGCTCCATGAAGATGTAAGGAGCCATAGCAGGATTCCATTTACGCTTGAGGTGACCGAAGTGGCAACCTGCCTCCAAAAGGGTGTCAAATGTTGTTCTAGACATTTCTTTTTTGTTTTTGTTCGTTTACTTTCTTTGTTAGTTGTGTTAGTTCAACCAGCCGAGAGGTAGCTTCTTCCGCTGAGCGTAAGTAGGATTCTCCTTTGATTTAGCTCGTAAAGAGGGGGAGAAGATCCTCTTGGTTTAGATACTAAACGTAAATCCAGCAGCAATCCTGAAGTCATGCGACATGACATAAAGTCGTATGATATCAGGCAGCGCAGAATATTAACGCTTGCTGAACTGGAAGCGACGACGAGCTTTGGGCTGACCGGGCTTTTTACGCTCAACGGCACGGGGGTCGCGAGTCATGAAGCCTTCAGCACGAAGAGCCTTCTTGTCGTCTGCGTTGATTTTCACGAGTGCACGGGCAATAGCGAGGCGTAATGCCTGGCTCTGACCTGTGAAACCACCACCGCAGAGAGTTACCTTGATGTCGTACTTTTCAGCAGCATCCAAAAGGGTAAGAGGCTGTTTTACAACAAACTGCAGGATGGGAGAGGGAAAATACTCTGTGAGATCTCTCTTGTTAATGGTAATTTTACCAGTACCTTCGGTTACGTAGATACGGGCGATGGCGCTCTTACGACGGCCTAATGCATTAATCATTTCCATTACTGCTAAGCTTATTTAAGGAGGTTAATATCAATTGCCTTGGGAGACTGTGCTTCGTGCTTGTGGTCTGCGCCCTCATAAACGTAGAGGTTGGTGAGGAGCTTAGCACCGAGCTTGTTTTTGGGAAGCATACCCTTAACAACGCGACGGAACAATTTGTCTGCACCGTTGGGCTTAGCCATGATGCTGGCAGGAGTGTGCTCGCGCTGACCACCAGGATAACCTGTGTATGTCAGATAGATGCGATCTGTCCACTTCTTACCGGTAAGCTGAATCTTGTCGGCATTGATAATGATAACGTTGTCACCACAATCTACGTGCGGAGTGAAGTTGGGTTTGTACTTACCGCGCAGCAGTTTGGCAACTTTGGTGCAAAGACGACCGAGAACTTGGTCTGTAGCATCTACTACAACCCATTCTTTCTGTGCAGTCTCTTTGTTAGCAGAAATGGTCTTGTAACTTAAAGTGTCCACTTTTGTTTGTTTTAAATTGTAACTACTAATGTTTATCTTTTGCCACGAATATTACCTAACCATTACATCCTGGCCAATAAAACGGATGCAACTATTAATCCGCGGCGTGGCTGGCTTTTGGCCGGCCAGATAATAATCGGCGTGCAAAAGTACTATTTTTTTTATTCATGGCAAATATCTACTTGTCTTTTTTTCGTGATTTTGCGGCGTTTTCCCGTTTTTTGAAGTCGTTTTGTTCAAGATGGTACAGACAGCGTATGGCTTTCTATTAGTAGATGCTTTGGTATTTATCGAAACATGAACTCTTTATATATTATATAGGAGTATGCAATGTATGAGGTAGGGGATAGGCGTTGTGTGTAAGGGATACGTCTACTTGAAGAGCCTATTTTTAGGAATTTATTGTAAAAAAAGAGAAGCGTGCGTGTTTGTTAGCGGAAAAAACATTATCTTTGCCAACGTTTTGCGGCAGTAGCTCAGTTGGTAGAGCATGAGCTTCCCAAGCTCAGGGTCGCGGGTTCGAGCCCCGTTTGCCGCTCCATTTTTATTCTTAGGGTCGTCTAATGATTCTATTTAAGATTTTATTATATACGATATACATGTGTAGTGTATAAGAAAGTTTGAAAAAAGAATGTGTTAGACCTCGTTAACTTATACGGACGCTATGGCTTTGGTATTGATAGCAATTATGCTTGTAGGCCTTGTGCTGATCGCAACAGAGTCTTTGAATCACATCAATAAGGCTGCTGTTGCCATGTTTGCGGGTGTAAGTTGTTGGCTTGTTTTTATCGCCTATGGTGCGGATATAGTTCGTGCAGAACATGCCACAGATTTTGAACGTTTTATTTCGGAACAATCTTTCTCCTCGGTAAATGTAAAGGATTTTGTTGCGTCTCATATCTTTTTTAAGTATATCGTGCAATGCGCTAGTATTGTGTTGTTTCTTTTGGCTACAACGAGCATTGTAGAAGTACTTAATAATAATGGTTGTTTTGATTTCTTACATGAATGGCTGAGGACTCGTCGTCCACGAAAGTTGTTGTGGATGTTGGCGTTTTTTACTTTTGTAATTTCTGCAAATCTAGATAACTTGGTGACGGTCGTTCTGATGCTATCTATTATTCATCCATTGTTGCAGACTGATAAGCAAAGGCGCATCTATGGCACAGTGGTGATTCTAGCAGCAAATTGTGGGGGGGCCATTACTGTTATTGGTGATTTAACTAGTTTGAAATTATGGAATGACGGGTTGGTTACTCCCTCGCTCTATTTTATGAAACTAGTATTTCCTGTCTGCGCATCCTTGGTAGTGATGCTTATGCTTTTGGGGAGGAATTTACCCGCTCGCATAGAGTTATCGCTCAGTCACCTTCCTTATAGGGGGGATGATACTCTTCTTTCACGTCCGCAGCGCTTACTGATGCTTTTTGTGGGAATGGGAGGCTTGTGGTTTATTCCAAGTTTCCATCGTATCACGCATTTGCCTCCTTTCTTAGGAGCCTTTTGCGTGTTGGCTTTGTTGTGGATGGTGAATGAACTTTGCAATAGACAATTGTTGGGAAGCGATAAAATGGTATTGCGAAGACTACCTATGGCTTTACAATATGCCAATCTTCAGAATATATTGTACTTCGTAGGATTGACTTTAATGTTTGGTGCTGTAAGCGAAGCTGGTGTTTTTCATTATTTGTTCTCATGGTTGAACAATATTAGATTTTTTGCTCCTTGTGTGGCTCTTGTAACGTCGATACTATCGGCAATATTTGGAAATGTACCCGTATTGCTTGGCTCTGTAGAAGTGATGAATCAGATGGATTTGCCCCACCAAGTAAGTATGACAGATGGGGCTTTATGGCCAGCTTTAAGCTTTGCCTCTTCAATAGGCGGATCTATGCTGCTTACGGGAAGTATAGCAGGTGTATTATTGATGCGTATGGAAGGAATGAGTTTTCGCTGGTATTTGCGACATATTACACCCAAAGTGATAGCTGGTTTTTTGGTAGGCTATGCTATTGTTTTGGTTATGACGTTGTGTAATGTCTTTTAGAAAGGTTGCACATTGGGTCTGAAAAAGAGGCAAATTGCAGCTGAGAACTAAAACAAACAGATGTAACATATTATATAAAGCAAATTGAAATAGAATATGAGCAAAATTAGATGTGTGGGTGTGCTTACTTCAGGTGGTGATGCTCCTGGTATGAATGCAGCTATTCGTGCTGTAACTCGTAGCGGTATATGCAATGGCTTTAAGGTAAAGGCCATTTATAGGGGCTATGACGGGCTGATTAATGATGAAGTAAAGTCTTTTACTACGGAGGACGTGAGCAACATCATTCAAACGGGTGGTACCATTTTGCGTACAGCTCGTTCCAGAGAGTTTGAAACTGCAGCAGGCCGAAAGAAGGCTTATGAGACTTTAAAGAAGGAGTCTATAGATGCTTTAATCGTAATTGGTGGTAATGGATCGCTTACAGGTGCTATGAAATTGGCCGAGGAATATGACTTCCCATGTATTGGTCTTCCTGGAACAATAGACAACGATCTTTACGGTACAGACAGCACGATTGGTTATGATACGACACTCAATACTATCACGGAATGTGTAGATAAAATACGCGATACTGCAACTTCGCATGAGCGCATTTTCTTTGTAGAAGTGATGGGGCGTGATGCTGGATTCCTTGCTCAAAATAGCGCAATCGCTGCAGGAGCAGAAGCTGCAATTATTCCCGAAGATACCACGGGTAGTGACCAGTTGATAGAATTTATGGAACGTGGTATTCGTAAGAGCAAGAAGAGTTGTATCGTCATTGTGAGTGAAAGTCCTAAATGCGGTGCAATGTATTATGCCGAGCGTGTAAACAAAGAGTATCCTAATTTTGATGTGCGTGTTTCCATTCTAGGTCATCTACAGAGAGGTGGTAGTCCTTCAGCTCGTGACAGAATATTGGCTTCGCAGGTAGGAGTAGGAGCAATTGATGCTTTAGTACAGGGCCAACGTAATGTGATGGTTGGTGTACGTAATAATGAAGTTGTATACGTCCCCTTCATCGATGCAGTAGGTAAACGTAAGGCAATGGATAAAAAATTGATTAAAGTACTTGATGAATTGAGTATTTAGATCCTTAATGTGAAGAATACAGCAAAAGGCTGGATGCAATTATTTGATTGCATCCAGCCTTTTGCTCTCTCTGTCGAACGAGTAGACCAAGCAAATATTGGGTCAGCGGACATTTCCGGTAGGTATTAGTCATATGTATACCCATTTCCCATGTTGCAGTAAGGTTGTTGAGTGAAGATACAGTCTTATTTCAGGGAATGAAGACCGTCTTTCTGCATAGATGGAAATTCACCCTTGTGAACGGAGTATTTCATAAACAGCGAACGGAATGCTCCGAACTTCGTTATTATCACGCTAAAACCTAGGTTATTCCGTTCCTCTCTGAAGATTCTTCCGTCGTTCACTGGGCGTTGAACGCTTTACCGCTGCCGAGCGGTAGCGCTACCACAGGCCTGTGGTAGCTTTACCGGACGGCAGCGGTAGAGCTACCGGACGGCAGTGGTAAAGCTGTCACTGAGCGTTGAACGACGGTAAGATGCCCATCTGTGGACGGTAAGACGTACATCTGAGGATGGCATATAAGTCATTTTCCTCATCATACAACCGGAAATATCCCCTTACTCAATGTTTCGTGAGAAGAGGAAATGGATTCTCATTTCTTTTCGGGTATGTTATAATGGCATTATACAATATAAGTGGATTGACATTCCGTTATAGATTTGTGCGTAATTCATGCTACTTTGTTTTTCTCCTTGTAGTAGATTGAAATAATTTTCTTACTTTTGCATGATTTTCCAAGATAGTTGCGTCCTAGAGGGGACGAAGGATCTTAGAACGCATGAAAACAGACTAGAATAAAAAGTGTGGGCAAGAAAGCGTCCATCCTTGTTTAAAATAGAAAGAGACATGATAAATGCTATATCGCTAGATATGTTGCAATCGGCTGGAGTGGGTGCATTGGCGCTTGTGGTAGGAATGATTTTGACCCATCGAGTGAAATGGCTGCAAAAGTTTTGCATACCTTCGCCTGTGTCGGGAGGCATTATCTTTTCGTTGATTACATTAGTATTATACTCGTTTTTTGATATAGAGGTATCTTTTGATGGCACACTCAAAGAAGCTTTTATGCTAGCTTTTTTCTCTTCTGTGGGATTTCAGTCTAATTTGCGTGTATTGCGTCAGGGCGGTCGCACATTGGTTATGATGCTTGTTCTTCTCGTAGTAGTGATTTTATCGCAAAATATTCTTCCGCTTTGTATTACGAAAGTGATGGGTGTGAATCCACTTGTGGGCATGGCTGCAGGTTCTATCTCCATGGCTGGTGGTCATGGTACGGCTGGCGGATTTAGTCGTGTGCTCGAAAGTATGGGGCTTGTTGGTGCCGACACGGTGGCTATGGCTGCTGCCACTTTCGGCTTGATAGCGGGTTCTGTGATAGGTGGTCCTATCGCCGAACGGCTAATTCATAAACGTCTAGTGTCAGAACAAATGCAGCCTAAAGATTACACCATAGATCCTGCTATGGCAGGCTTTGAAAGCGACGAAGCTACGCCTGGGGGACATGCACTGCATGTGAGTAGTAATGAACAGGAATTTCAGCAATATGCTCGTGCCACATATGCTTTGTTGATTGTGATGGCTATAGGTACGTTAATGAGTAGAATGTTAAACTTGACAGGAGTTACATTTCCTACTTATTTTGGCGCGCTTGTTACGGCAGCCATTATTCGCAATTTGGGCGAGGTATTTCACGTGGCTCATCGTATGGAACTTGACAAGATAGTCAGTGTGGGGAATATTTGCCTTTCCGTATTTTTGGGTATGGCCATGGCTTCTTTGAAACTTTGGGAACTGCATAGTCTGGCTCTTCCGATGATAGTCATCCTTCTATCACAAGTGGCTATGATTGCAATAATTACCTATTTCCTAGCTTTCCGCGTTTTGGGCAAGGACTACGATGCTGCCATACTTGTGGCTGGTATATGTGGTTTCGGTTTAGGAGCTACACCTAATGCGATGGCCAATATGAGCGCTGTATGCTATAAGTATCACTATTCAGTAAAGCCATTCTTGATAGTTCCCATCGTTGGAGCCGTGTTCGTCGACTTAATTAATACGGCCATCATCACGCTTTTCCTTAATTGGGTGATATGAATCGTTTGATGAATACAATTTGACTATTTTATTGATTACTAATTAATGTTCAATCTAAACATCTGATTCTTTTTATGCAAGATCAATTTCATTCCTGTGCACAATTGATAGAATACGTACAATTAATAGGCATACTACCTCTGCTAAGTATCAAAAATTTTGTGGGATGGTCGGCCGAAGAGGTAGTGGATGAAGAATGTCAATATACAAAATTGCCTGATGGTGGCTGGGAATGGCCGCTTTGGGAGTGGAAAGGCGAGATTATACGTGAAAGTGGTTGTGCTTATGGAAAGTTTTTTCATGGTAAAGCCGCTTTTATCAGCCAAGAATGGTGGCCTCACTATTGTAACTATCGTCGCAGCATTTTTCCAAAAATAGAAGAGGGTAGTATTGAAGAGACTATTTTAGAGGTGTTGAAGCTAGGTGGAAGTATGACTACGCGCGATCTCCGTCGCGCCTGTGGATTTATTGGAAAAAACGAACGTAGCAAGTTTGATGCATATATTACGCGATTACAAATGTGTGGCCGCATTCTTACTGAGGATTTTGTCTATCCTCATGATAAGCACGGTAACCGTTATGGTTGGGGATGGTCTCTGCTCAACTTGCCAGAAGTGATCATGGGGAATTCGGCTTGTCAGCTTGCATGTTCTTCTGAAGAATCGAAGTGTTTACTTCTGAATCATCTGCACAATATCTTACCCAATGCGAGCGAAAAAAGTTTGTTGAATTTACTTGAGAAAAAGTAGTATTCTGAGTTTTGAATTTCGAACTCACATTATTATTAGTGTTTCCTGTTTTCGTGTGTTTTTATTACTAAAAAGAAAAAGCGCGTTTCCCAAGAGGAAACGCGCACAATGAAAAATAATGAAGCTTCGAGTTGCTTCAGAAATATTAGCAGAGTTTGCGAGAACCATCGCCGATGACAACATCGATAACGATAGGTTCTTTGCCAAATTTCTCCTTATATGCTTTCTTGGCAGTTTCGATAAAGTTAGCATAGAGGTCGTCGCTTACGAGGTTGATTGTACAACCGCCAAAGCCACCACCCATGATGCGTGAACCAGTTACACCGCAACTGTGAGCTACATCATTCAAGAAGTCAATTTCCGGGCATGAAACTTCATATTCCTTGCTTAGGCCATAGTGTGTCTCGTACATCTTCTTACCAACTTCTTCGTAGTCGCCTTCTTCAAGTGCTACACAAACTTCGAGCACACGGTACTTCTCGCCAATTACATATTTGGCACGGAGTGCGTCTTCTTCACTGACTTCAGGGCGAACTTCGTCAAGCATATCGTAGGTTGCATCGCGCAAGCTATCTACATTCGGCCAGTGCTTCTTCATGGCAGCTACCACGTTTTCGCAGCTCTTGCGACGGTCGTTGTAGGCAGAAGATGCCAAATCGTGCTTAACTTGTGAGTTGAGCAATACGAGTTTGTAGCCCTTGGGATCAAATGGGAAGTACTTGAATTCAAGTGAACGGCAATCCAAACGCATCAGACTACCAGCCTTACCAAATACAGAGGCAAATTGATCCATGATACCGCAGTTGCAACCAATATAGTTGTGTTCTGTGGCCTGACCTACTTTAGCGAGTGTAAACTTGTCGATTTTATTATCTGCGAACAAATCGTTCAAGGCGAAAGCGTAAGTGCTTTCCAATGCAGCTGATGATGACATGCCAGCACCAAGGGGCACATCACCGGCAAATGCAGTATTAAAGCCTTCGACAGGTACACCGAGCTTCATCATTTCGCGGCAAACACCAAAGATAAAGCGGAAGTGTGTAGCTGAAGGACCTTTCTCATCATCGAGACTAAACTCAACGTAGTCCTTTAAGTCGATGGAGTAAGCACGTACTTTACGTGTGCCATTGGGCTTGATCTCGGCAATAACGCCTTGGGTTACAGCACCTGGGAATACAAAACCACCATTATAATCGGTGTGTTCACCAATCAGATTGATACGGCCTGGAGAGGCATATACGGAACCTGTTGTACCATCAAAATGTTCAACAAAACGGCTTCTTACGTCATCTACTGTTAATTTCATGGGAGTAGGGATTTTATATTGATAGATGGAATAGAAAAGTTTAGAAGCATTAAATGATTGCTTCTAAACTTCTCAATGACTTATTTATTCTTCACGTTTTGATACGCGGCTACCAACCAATGCATAGAAGAGGAGGTAAGCAGCGCAGAATACAACTACCCAGTAGCTCTGGATATAACCTACAGCGTCAGCTACAGAAGCTTGGATGAACATCATCACTGCGCAGCCGAATACCATGGTCATAAAGATACCAGAAGCGATAGCGGTGTACTTGCCAAGACCTTCAACAGCCATGTTGAAGATACCGCCCCACATTACTGAAGTGCAAAGACCTACGAGCAAGAAGGCAAAGATACCTACGGGTACGTCTTGCCATACAACAGTGAGGCTACCCCAGTCAACACCAGGGAAAGCTACGAGTACGTCAGTCGGAGCGAACATACCGAAGAGTACGAGTACGAGTGTAGCGATTGAAACAGTGGTAATCATAGTACGGCTGCTCACCTTGCCACCGATAGAAGCACCTACGAAACGACCGATAAGCATCATAAACCAATATACGGCTACGAGCATACCCACTGTACCAGCAGGAATCATCATTTCATTAGTCAAGTACTGCTGAACGAAGTTGGGCACACCTACTTCGATACCCATGTAAAGGAAGATAGCCAAAGCACCGAGAGCGAAGTGACGGTGGCTCATAGCACCCTTAATCAAGCTAACTTCAACGGGAGCTTGTTCGGGTTCTTCAATCTTAGTCATGGCGATGATAATAAAAGCCAGAACGAAGATGCCAAGTGCAATCATGAGGGCAGGAGTAGCGTCAGAAATCTTAGCCTTTGTTGCATCACTGATAAGGGCACCCATCAAGATGTAGCAGCAAACAGCAGCGGTAGAGTTGAACACACCACCCGTCTGAATCAACTGGTTACCAGCGTTACCACCACCACCAAGAATGTTAAGCATAGGGTTAACAACGCAGTTCAAGATACACATACAGAAACCTGCGATGAAAGCACCAACGAGATAAACGCCAAATACGAGACCTAAGTTTTCTTTGGGATTCTCAATCTGACCGCTATACCACTGAATAGCGATACCTAAGATACCAATAGCCAAACCGATAAGGGCGGTCTTCTTGTAGCCAAACTTAGCGATAAGCATACCTGCGGGAATACCCATTACTAAGTAAGCTACGAAGTTGCCGTAGTTACCAATTTGTGCCAATACGTTTGAAATTTCGCCTTGGTTCTTAATAATGGTTGCCATAGGTGTACAAAGGTTTGTCACGAAGGCAATCATGGCGAAGAGCGCAATCATGATGATGATGGCTCCCCATTGTTTCTTTTGATTACTCATTTTTGTTTGTGAGAAAGATAATTAAATTATTAGATAGATTTGTTGTTTCGATAGGGTAGTTAGCTGCAAAAGTTTACGAGCCTACCCGATTGTAAGTTCGTAAACTTCAGTAATTTATGTTTAGTCTTCTACACCAAACTTGTAGATAGTCTTCTGTGTGTAAACCTGTCCGGGCTTGAGTACTACGGGAGGGAAATATGCACGATTAGGACTATCGGGGAAATGCTGTGCTTCGAAGCAGAGAGCTGAGTGCTTTCCAAAGGTTGCGCCATGCTGGCCTTTATAACCGTCGGCCCAATTGTCGGAATAGAACTGAACGCCGGGTTCTGTGGTGTATACTTCCATTGAGCGGCCGCTTTTAGGCTCTACAATCTTGGCAGCGAAGGTAAGTTCGCCCGGTTCGTGCTTGTTGAGTACGAAGCAATGATCGTAGCCAGCACCATTCTTGATTTGTTCATCAGCGAAGTCGGTCAAGTGGTCGCCTACACGATGAGGCTCGGTAAAATCAAATGGAGTGCCTTTCACGCTGCGGATTTCACCCGTAGGAATGCTATTTTCATCAATAGGAATATAGAAATCGGCATTGATTTGGCAGACAACGTCTTCGCACGTAGGAGTGGGATTGCCAATCCCGGCCAAAGAGAAGAAACCATGACTTGTCATGTTTACAATGGTCTTCTTGTTGGTAGTTCCCTTATAATCTATTTTAAGTTCGTTGTCATCGGTGAGTGAGTACATCACGGTCATAGACAACTCTCCGGGGAACCCTTCTTCATAGTAGGCAGATACATAGCGGAGCACGAGGGTGTGGTCATTTACCTGCTCTGCATCCCATACGCGAGCATGGAATCCTGTGGGGCCGCCATGCAAATGGTTGGGACCATTGTTTATAGCCAAGCTATATTCTTTGCCATTTAAGGTGAACTTTCCATGGCAAATACGATTGCCGTAACGTCCTACCAGCGTGCTTAGGAATGGCTCTGGAGAGTTGATGCAGTCATCGATGTTGTCGTGACCTTGGATTACGTTGGCATAGTTTCCATCGCGATCGGGGACCATAATAGCCACTAAAGAACCACCGTAATTTGTTACGGCTACTTCCATTCCATTGGTATTATGCAGAAAGAATAGGTCTACTTGCTTTCCTTGCACTTCTTTTTGGAAGTCTTCTCTCTTTAATCCGCAGAGGGGGGTTATTGTATTTTCCATGATAATGAACGATTAATGTTGCTATTTGTATTATTTACCTTGCAAATTTGAATAAAAGATTTGAGATGTCAAAGGTTTTTACTAAAAAAATATCCCTATAATTCGCGTATTTCTCATTCCTTCCAAAGTGTTTGTAAAAAATAGAATCGTGGAATGTTCTCGGAGCTTGTTGATATTCAATAGGTTTCGAAAGATAGAGCAAGTTTCTTTTTCTCTAATTTAGCTTTCCTTGCCCATAAATAATTCAAAATGTGGCTTCAAAGTGGTTTTTTGATGGGCAAATAGGAAATTCTTACTGGGCATCTAGTTTATTTTAGATGGGCATTCCGTATAATTTTGTTGGGCTAAAAGTGATTTGTTGCTTGAATATTGTGTGTTCTTTTTTCTAGATTGCAAAATATCTTTGTCAAAATATTTTACAACAAAAAGGACGTTATGCGAATAACTAAGTTTTTATTGCTTTACGGAGATAGGAAAAGATGTTTCTACGCTTTTGCATCTTTACGCATATTGCCGGTTAAAGAATCTTTTCCTTGTTTTTGTTTCGGTCTTATTTAATCTTACACTATCTTTGTGGTCAAAAACAAAAAAGAAAATGTTAGGTAAAGAAACGATATTCAAAAATCTAGGCATAGAGTCTTTGACTCAGATGCAACTTCAGATGGGATCCTGCACTCGTCAAGAGGGTGGGGTTGTATTGCTTTCGCCTACAGGCTCGGGTAAAACTTTGGCCTATCTTCTTCCGTTGATAAGGGAAATTAATGCAGAAATTGCAGCCTTGCAAGCTGTGGTTGTAGTACCTACGCGCGAACTTGCTCAACAAAGCGAGGATGTGATGAAAAGAATGAAGACTGGATTGCGCTCACTTTCGCTCTATGGCGGACGTCCCGCGATGGAAGAACATCGAAGGATTAAGGAAGTAAAGCCTCAAGTGGTATTTGCAACGCCAGGAAGATTGAACGACCATTTATCGAAAGGAAACTTAGACTCTTTACTTGTAAGGGTTGTAGTAATAGACGAATTTGATAAGTGTTTAGAGCTTGGTTTTCAAGAAGAAATGAATCAGCTGCTATTGCAGTTTAGGCGTGCAAATCGTTGCTGGCTAACATCTGCTACAGATGCAGAGGAAATTCCTGATTTCATGTCGCTACTGAAAATGAAGTTTGAGAAACTAAACTTTCTAAAACAAGCGGAGGAACTCAGGGAACGTATTTCAATGAAGTGTGTACTTTCGTCTGAAAAAGACAAACTGCCTGTGTTGGGTCGTTTGCTCACACTCGTTGGAGATGCACCTACAATCGTCTTTGTATCTTATAGAGAAAGTGTAGATCGTGTGTGGAAATGGCTTGTATCAGAAGGGTTTTCTGCAGTGGCCTATCACGGTGGAATGGAACAAGAGTTCCGAGAAAGAGCACTCTATCGTTTTCGCAGTGGTTCGGCAAATGTCTTGGTCAGTACAGACTTGGCTGCGCGTGGATTAGATATTCCTGAAGTTCGTGTAGTGGTGCATTATCATCTGCCGTTAAAGGCTGAAGAGTTTACACACAGAAATGGACGTACAGCTCGATGGAACGCAGAGGGTGTGATTTACTTGATTCAAGGTCCTACCGAACATTTGCCTGACTATTTGGAGGCAGATGAGGTGGATTACGAAGATTTGTCTGCAATAACCTCGTATAAGCCAGCGGCTCCACATTATGTTACTCTTTATATAGGTAGAGGCAAGCGTGACAAATTGAGTAAATCCGATGTTTTGGGCTTCTTTTGCAAGAAAGGAGGATTAATAGCAGCGAATATTGGTCGCATAGATATAGGTTCTCATTACGCCTATGTGGCTATAGAGCGTGTTAAGGTAAAAGAAGTTTTGACTCGTATTGCCAACGAGAAGATAAAGGGCATGAAGACACTCATTGAAGTGATGAGGAAATAAAAAAATACGCAAAAAGTTCAATGTAGATTAGAGTTATAGTATAGAATTAGTAAAACGAATCATTTATATATGAATATCAAAATAAAAGAATCTGTATTGCAACAGGCTGCTTCCGAAGGAATGGATGCCTTTCTCGACGCTATCGTACGTGCTATTAAAATTCAGGTTGGCGAGGAATTAAATGGTGAATCTATGCAACAACTAAATGCAGAACAAATCACGCTATGGGGTTATTGCTTACTTCGTGATGAGTTGATGGATGGAGGATTCGTGCAACTGATTTATAATGGTTATGGTCCGTTTTTCTTTGACAATCCTTTTGCAAAAGCTATGCGCTTGTGGGGGTTGCACGATTTCTCAAAATTGCTTTATAAAGCTAAAAGCGAATATGATGAGCACAAAGTTGATTTGACGCGCGAACGCACGGATGAAGAGTTTATGGCTCTCTTTGAGCAGTATCCTGCATTTGACGACTTAGACGATACCTTCGTTGAGGAAGAAGAGCAAATCACAGCTGCAGTTGCTTACTATGTGGACGAACATATAGATAGTTTTGTAGTGGTTGAAAAATAAAATGTAATGGCAAAGAATAAAGTACTACCTACTTCAAGAATAAATATTAAGAATAAGCGAGCTGAACATGATTTTCTAGTAATAGATAAGTATACAGCGGGCGTTGTACTCACGGGAACAGAAATCAAGAGTATTCGAGCGGGTAAGGCAAGTTTAGTGGATACTTTCTGTTATATTCATAATGGTGAAATGTGGATGAAAAATTCATATATTGCCGAGTACGATTTCGGATCGTATAATAATCATGCTACGCGTCGTGATAGGAAACTTCTGCTCAATCGAAAAGAGATTCTTTCTTTACAAGATGATACGAAATCACCTGGTTTTACCATTGTACCCCTACGTATGTTTATCAATGAAAAGGGATTAGCCAAGGTGGTGATAGGGTTGTGTCGTGGTAAGAAAGAATACGACAAGCGTAACACGCTTAAAGAAAAACAGGATCGCCGAGAAATGGATCGTGCCATGAAAGCGCGTCTTTGATTATAAAAGAAGTAAGATTTGAAGTGTTCGTTGAAAGTTATGAGGCATTGTTTTGTATACTTATTGAGTGTGATATTGTGTGTATGTATGGATGGTTCTCATTTGCTACATGCACAGCCTTTGTGTTCGGTTGTGATCAAAGATGCTCATTTCGTTGAAAAAAAATCCGAGAAATCTTATTATTTTATAGGTGCTAACTTAGGCAATTTGACTTTACTAGATGCTTTAGAAAAATCAAATGGTGCAAAATCGATTACTCATGCAATCACTTCTTTAAAGGAAAGGGGCGTAAATAATGTCTCTATTTCTTTGGATAATTTGGGGAGCATTTCGACTGCTTCCAAGGATTGTAATATCCTTGATAAATTGTTGCAACATCTAAGAAAAGAGGGTATGTATGCTACAATAGGCATTCCTATTAATTCTTCAAAAGTTTCTGATAATTATGAAAATACGATAAGGTATCTAATTAAAAGATATAGAGTATCAGATAGCAAGAATAATTCCTTAGGAAAGTCTATTATAACATGGAAACTTTTTCCAGACTCAAGCTATGAATCAATGAGAATAAGTATGGATAACATAAGTCAAATTGTCTCTCTTATAAAATCTATCGATGAAGAGCATTTGATAACAGTTTCCGCGTATATCCCTGTAAATAGCAGAGAAGAACAGATATTACAGAATATCATGGAACTAGAAGATGTAGACTTCGTGTCTATTATTGCAGATCCTTATGAAATGGGGTGGATTACGGCGTCAAACTTTTACAATGGATTAGCTCGCGTCTATGTTCGTACGGATGAAGGATTAGAAATTTGTAATCGTGTGGCACAGCGAATGGGAAAGCCCTATATACTCAGTGATGTTTGCTATCCACGTGATGCGATGGCTAGAATGGAAGGCACGCTATCTGATGCTCGTGATTCGTATTTCAGTTACATCTTCAGCAAATTCTATGACTCTTGTCAACATCAAATGCCTCTTTCAGCAATAGAATTTTGTTGTGCTATTGCATACAATCCTTTACTAGAAAATACAGATGAGGATAAAAAAGCATCATTTTCATGGAAAGAGGATTGGATGGCAAAATCTGTTTTTCTTTCCGATAAAAAAACGATGAATATTGTAGAAAGTGCAATAGATTCGTTGTAAATATTTAGGGAAACAAGTGCGAATAAAGGATATGTATAATTTAATAAACTTCTTTTTGGGGGGTAAGAGGCGTATGTTCTTTTGTATTTTGCTGAATCTAAATATGCAAATCTAGGGCGTTGAGTAGGTCTCCGATATCGTGTATTCTCATTTCTTGGCAGAAAAGTTTCATTAGTGTATCTGCCGCAAAATTAATGGATTGCTTTGCGTGTCTTTCCATAGATTCTCTATCCTTCAGTTTGTACATAGCATAGGTGACGTAGGCATGAAGCTGATCAATCATCAGACTGTTTGCTTCCTCGCTAAGGGTGTACCATAATTGCGAAGCTTCATCGAAACATTTATTTTCTACCAAAAGTTGAGCAATGGACATATACTCTTTTTCAGTAATCCCAGGGCAATAGACGGCTTGTGTTAGTTCTAGAACGGCTTGCTCTGTGGCGTTGAATGCAAACATGAGATTTGCTAGTTGCATGTAAGGATCGAATGGTGAGCCGCCAGAAAGACATGAAAACAATATATCTTCGGCTTCTGTATAACATCCTTCTGCTACATAGATGTATGCCAAATTGCCAATGATTCGTGCTCTGTCAGGACTATCTACCGGACAGAGTTTCAAAGCCTCTTGAAAGTGAATTAGCGAGTTTTCTGTTTGGTTGAGTGCAAACAGCTGTTCACCGGCTCGAAGGTAAAAGTCATAATTATTGGGTAAAATTCGAATACATTCGTTGCATAATCGAAGCGTTTCTTCTGCTGACTTGAGGCATGAATAAGCATAAATTTTGAGTATCATGGCTCGACTATTCTTCTCGTCAATGGCAAGTGCATAGTCGCAACTTTGAATAGAATCTTCCATCATGTTGCATTTTTGCTGAATATCGGCTAAGTGAATCCAGGTCTCTGCGTCATAGGGAGTATCGTCTATCATCTGATTGACAATCTCGCGACATTTCTCAAATTCATTCATGGTGTAGAAACATTCTGTAAGTAACTCATCTACACGACGACGGAATTTGTACTTTCGAGGAATGGTTAGAAGCAATCCTATGGCTCGTTTAATAAATCCATAGTCTACCATTATTTCTGCTAAATCGAGAAACCAATCGTAGTCTTCTTCGTGCATCTCGGCTGGTAAACAGTCTGTGATACGATGAATGGCTTGTGATGTTCTTGAGGCGGCAATATCCTGCTCCGCATAAAATAGTTGTACATCTCGATGAGCCTGATTGGGGATATTCTTGATGATGTTTTGCGCTTCTGCCCAGTTTCCTTTGGCTTTCAGTCGATAGGCTTTGACAATGAGTACATCTTCACTTTCTGGATGCAAGCGTTCAGCAAATCGCATGATGCGTTCCACATCATATTCTCGATTGTTTTTCTCATAAAAAGCCTCGATGTCCATCAACACAGATGCATCCATATAAAAGTCTTCGCCCGATTCTATCTTGTGTTCGTATTCTTCTATTGCTTCTAGAAGATATTTATTATCGTTGTTCATGGATATCTGTTTCTTTAAAGTATAAGGCTACGCTGAAAAAGAGATTAATCTAGCGTTTTAGATTACCCTTCATTCAGCGTAGCCTTTATGTGTATAGAGTTTTATGCGAATTGCATACTGAAAATTTCTACTTCTTTTTTGCCCAAGTGTCCTTAAGGCTTACCGTGCGATTGAACACGAGGTGGTTGGGGGTAGAATTTTTATCTATAGTGAAATAGCCAGTGCGCTGGAATTGTAAATAGTGGTTGCCAGTGGGATTCTCCGCAGCAAATTTCTCTACATAGCAATTGTTGAGAACCTTTAGCGAATCCGGATTGAGCAATTCTCGGAAATCACGATCATCGGCCGAAGGATTCTCCACATTGAACAGTCTGTCGTAAAGTCTCACTTCTGCAGGTACACTATGCGCTACGCTTACCCAATGAAGTGTACCCTTTACTTTGCGGTTGGCACCTTCCATTCCACTCTTGCTAGTGGGGTCGTACTCTGCATAAATCTCTTCAATCGTACCATCGGCAGCTTTCTTACATCCTGTGCATTTTACGATGTAAGCATTCTTTAAACGCACTTCCTTGCCTGGTACCATTCTAAAGAACTTCTTGGGGGCATCTTCCATAAAGTCAGCGCGTTCCATCCAAAGTTCACGACTAAAAGTTATGGTATGCGTACCATCCTCCTCGCGTTCGGGATTGTTGATCGCTTCCATTTCCTCCGTTTTGTCCTCTGGATAGTTGGTGATGATGAGTTTCACAGGATCAAGCACAGCGCTTACACGAAGAGCACGTGCGTTGAGGTCTTCGCGTGCGGCTGCTTCAAGCATGGCATAGTCGTTGAGTGCATCAAACTTGGTATAGCCAATCATGTCAATAAACTTACGCACGGCTTCTGGCGAATAGCCACGACGACGAAGTCCGCATACGGTCGGCATGCGTGGATCGTCCCATCCATCAACCAAATGCTCTTGCACAAGGGCGAGGAGTTTACGTTTAGACATGACTGTGTAAGTCAGGTTCAGTCGATTAAATTCATACTGATGTGGACGATTGTCGTTGAGGTCTTTCCCCTCTTTCAGCTCGTCAATGAAGTGGTCGTAAAGCGGACGATGGGGCACGAACTCAAGTGTACAAATAGAGTGGGTTACTCCCTCAAAGTAATCGCTTTGTCCGTGAGCAAAGTCATACATGGGGTATACTTTCCACTTACTTCCTGTGCGGTGGTGTTCCTTATTGATGATGCGATAGATAATCGGGTCGCGGAAATGCATGTTAGGATTGGCCATATCGATTTTTGCACGAAGTACCATTGCACCTTCCGCTATTTCGCCAGTATTCATCTTTTCAAAGAGTTCTAGGCTTTCCTCAATGGGACGGTTGCGGTAGGGGCTTTCTTGACCAGGCTGGGTGGGGGTGCCTTTTTGAGCAGCAATCTCTTCACTAGTTTGCTCATCAACATAGGCTTTCCCTTCCTTTATCAATCGGATGGCAAAGTCCCATAATTGTTGGAAGTAATCAGAAGCATGGTAAATGTGTCCCCATTTGAAACCAAGCCACTGGATGTCTTCCTTGATAGCATCTACGTATTCAGTGTCTTCTTTCTGTGGATTGGTGTCATCAAATCGAAGATTACATACACCACCAAACTTCTGTGCTACACCGAAGTCCATGCAAATAGCTTTGGCATGACCAATGTGTAGATAGCCGTTGGGTTCAGGTGGGAAACGAGTTTGGAGACGTCCTCCGTTCTTTCCCTCTTTGAGGTCGTTGGCTACAATTTGCTCGATAAAGTTCAAGCTTTTCTTTTCTGTGCTTTCGCTATTATTTATTTCTGTCATAATCAATAGGGTAGGGAAGGTTGCATCCGCTTTTAGCGAACACGTCCAACAAAGGTTTAGTTGGCCATTTCAGAGATAAACTTGATACGTACCAAACGAATTTCTTCCTCAGTATAGTCATCGCCTAGTTCATCTATGGCTTCATCTAAGTCGTCAGTCTCACTCTCCTTAAAGTATTGGTAAATGTCTTCAACATGATCATCGTCGATTACATCTTCAATGAAATAGTCAATATTAATCTTTGTGCCAGAGTAGACAATCGCTTCGATTTCATCAAGCAGTTCATCGAATTCAATGCCATTGGCCACGGCAATGTCGTCTAGTGCCACTTTGCGGTCGATGCTGTGGATAATGCCTACTTTGATTTTCGATTTGTTCACCGTTGTTCGTATACGAAGATCTTCAGGACGTTCTATCTCATTCTCTTCGCAGTGTTTCTTAATGAGCTTACAGAATTCTGTTCCGTATCTTTTGGCTTTTCCAGCCCCCACACCAGGAATGTTTTGCAATTCATCAAGTGTCTGTGGGTAGATTGTAGCCATGGCTTCTAAGGAATTGTCTTGGAAAATGACGTAGGGAGGAACGTCAAGTTCTGCCGACATCTTTTTGCGCAATTCCTTGAGCATCTTAAATAGAACAGGATCAACAGCGAAGTTGGCTTCTTCTTGAATTTCGGCTTCCGCTTCTTCTTCAAAGTCTCGATCTTCACTAATCATGAACGATTGTGGTTTTTTTAGGAATTTACGTCCTTCATCTGTTACTTTAAGTACACCATAATTGTTGACGTCCTTTTCTAAGTAGCCAGAGATGAGGGCTTGACGAATTACAGCATTAAGCACACGCTCGTCAACATCTTCAGCACATCCAAATTCTTCGAGTTGGTCGTGATGGTATGCACTAACTTCTTCTGTGCGATTGCCTAATAGAATATCTTTAATATAATCATCACGGAAGTTTTCCTTCGTAGCGAGGATTACTTCCAACACTTTCATCAAATCTTTCTTAGCTTCCACTTTTTGTTTGGGATGTAAACAGTTGTCACAATTTCCGCAGTTCTCCTTTGTGTATGTTTCGCCGAAATAGTGAAGAAGTAATTTTCGGCGGCATACGGAGCTTTCTGCATAGGCTGCGGTTTCTTTTAGGAGTTGTCGACCAATGTCCTGTTCGGCCACAGGTTTGCCCTCCATGAATTTTTCTAGTTTTTGTAAGTCTTTGCGTGAGTAGAATGCAATGCATTTTCCTTCTCCTCCATCGCGTCCTGCACGGCCTGTTTCTTGATAATACCCTTCTAGGCTTTTGGGAATGTCGTAGTGTATCACAAAGCGTACATCGGGTTTATCAATACCCATACCAAATGCTATGGTGGCAACAATCACATTGATGCGTTCCATCAAGAAGTCGTCTTGCGTCTTTGAGCGAGTGGCTGCATCCATTCCTGCATGGTAAGCCTCGGCTTTAATATTGTTGGTGCGCAATACTTCAGCCAATTCTTCCACCTTTTTGCGACTTAGGCAGTATATAATTCCGCTGCAATCAGGTCCTTGCTTAATAAACTTAATGATATCGCGGTCGATATCTTTCGTCTTAGGACGAATTTCGTAGTAGAGGTTGGGGCGATTGAAAGAACTTTTGAATTTGTCGGCATCAGTAATGCCAAGATTCTTCATAATATCGGTAGCTACTTTTTCGGTAGCTGTTGCAGTGAGTGCAATAACTGGAGCAGTACCAATTTCATTAATGATGGGACGAATCTTTCGGTATTCAGGTCGGAAATCATGCCCCCATTCTGAGATACAGTGCGCTTCGTCTACAGCATAGAATGATATTTTTACTGATTTGAGGAATTCAATATTGCTCTCCTTCGTTAATGACTCTGGGGCAACATAAAGCAGTTTGGTTACACCATTACGTATATCGTCCTTTACCTTTTCCACTTGATTGCGGGTTAGAGACGAATTGATAAAGTGAGCTATTCCATCACTTTGGCTCATGTGTCTGACAGCATCCACTTGATTCTTCATCAAGGCAATAAGGGGCGAGATTACGATGGCTGTTCCCTCCATAATGAGTGAGGGGAGCTGATAGCACAATGACTTTCCTCCACCCGTGGGCATGAGTACAAAGACATTGTGTCCGCCCAAGAGAGACTTGATAATCTGTTCTTGATTGCTCTTGAATGTGTCGAAACCAAAATGTTCCTTTAGCACCTTTTTCAATTCGAATACTTCCTTCATAGCTTTCCTTGGTTGCTTAGAGGTTAGGGAATGAGAGAAAGTTTTTAAGGAAAAAGCATCTCTCTCATCGCTTTACCTAAGCAAAGGTATAACAATTTTCTTGAAAAAGAAATATTGTGTGTCTTATTTTTATAGCGCTTTTCCCTTTATTATGCGCGTTATCATAAGGACAACTAGGAGAAAAAAGTCAAGGCATGAAGTAATCTCCTGCCATTGGGGGTGCTTCATGCCTTGTCTGCTATGCTGATTTTGAATTATTTATGCGTATTTATCAGCTAAGTTTGCCGTGTTTCTCCATTTGTTGTTCAGCATATTCCTTCGTTACTTCAAATTTTTTCTTATCGGTAGAGGGAATTTCAAACATTGCATCCATCATGATCGTTTCTACGATTGATCTCAGACCACGAGCTCCAAGTTTAAACTCTACTGCTTTGTCTACTATATAATCCAAAGCTCCCTGAGTGAACGTTAGTTTCACTCCATCTATATCAAACAGTTTTGTGTATTGACGAATGATGGAATTCTTGGGTTCGACCAAAATGCGAGCCAATGCTTCCTTGTCTAACGGATTGAGGTAGGTAAGTATAGGCAGACGACCGATGATTTCAGGTATCAGACCGAACGATTTCAAATCCTGTGGTTCAATATAGCGCATCAAGTTCTTTGGATCGATTTTCTTGGCATTCTGCACGGAATTGTAGCCCACCGTATGTGCGTTGAGTCGCTGTGCAATTCTCTTTTCAATTCCATCGAATGCACCGCCGCAGATAAAAAGAATGTTGCGTGTATCCACATGTACATAGTCTTGATCTGGATGCTTACGTCCACCCTTGGGAGGAACGTTGACCATAGTACCTTCAAGAAGTTTGAGCAATCCTTGCTGAACGCCCTCACCGCTTACATCGCGTGTAATGGATGGATTATCAGCCTTTCGGGCAATCTTGTCAATTTCGTCAATGAACACAATACCTCGTTCAGCCTTCTCTACATCGTAGTCGGCTACTTGGAGCAGACGTGAAAGAATGCTTTCTACATCTTCACCCACGTAGCCAGCCTCTGTAAATACCGTAGCATCTACTATCGTGAATGGCACATTGAGTAATTTAGCGATGGTACGTGCCAAAAGCGTTTTTCCCGTACCAGTAGAGCCAACCATGATAATATTTGATTTCTCAATTTCTACATCGGCAAACTCTTTGTTCGTGATATCGTGTTGGGCAAGGCGCTTATAGTGATTATACACGGCCACACTCATATAGCGCTTTGCATCGTCTTGTCCTATAATATATTGGTCGAGATATTCCTTAATATTTTTAGGCTTAGGAATATTATCTAGGTTGATTTTTTCTTGAACCTTTGTGCCTTTGCTGCTATTGGCCATTTCTCCAGGAATATATTCCTCGAGCATGTGGTAGGCATTTTGAATGCAGTCAGAGCAGATGTAGCCATTGGCTCCTGTTAGGAGCATGGGTACTTCCGATTGCAGTCTGCCACAGAAAGAGCATTTTGGCTCACTTTTTTTTGCACACATATCTTTCGTGTTGTAAGGAATTGGGGACAATGAATCTTCTAATAATGAAGTCTTAGGGAAGTTCTTTGCTGGATAAAAGAAACTTCCTTCTCAATACCCATTGATCCGTTTTATCCTGTTATCTTATCCCTCTGTTACTTGTTCTCTTTTTTCTTGGGCTGGAATATTTGATCAATCATGCCATAGTCTTTGGCTTCTTGGGCGGTCATCCAATAGTCGCGATCGGAATCGGCCCATACCTTGTCAAAGTCCGTATGTGAATGGTCAGCAATAATTGTGTAAAGTTCCTTTTTGAGCTTTTGAATCTCTCGTGCGGTAATTTCAATGTCGGATGCCTGTCCTTGTGCTCCACCCATCGGCTGGTGAATCATCACACGGCTGTGAGGTAGGGCAGAACGTTTACCCTCTTTTCCCGCTACGAGCAGCACAGCAGCCATGGACGCTGCCATACCTGTACAAATAGTGGCCACGTCACTTTGGATAAATTGCATTGTGTCGTAAATTCCGAGACCTGCATAAACCGATCCTCCAGGAGAGTTAACGTAAATGGAGATATCTTTTCCCGGATCCGTTGAGTCGAGATAGAGAAGTTGTGCTTGCAGCGTGTTGGCTGTATAGTCGTCAATTTGTGTGCCTAGGAAGATGATACGATCCATCATCAAGCGTGAGAATACGTCCATTTGCGTTACATTAAGTTGACGTTCCTCAAGGATGTAAGGGTTGAGATATTGATTTTGTGCCTTAATAACGTCGTCGACGACCATTGAGTTGATACCAGTCTTAGACGAAGCAAATTTTTTAAAATCTGATGTAATATCCATGGTTGATTGATTATGTTGATAGGGAAAGGCTATTGATGGCAGATAATCTAAGTGTTAGATAAATTCGTTCCTGTTTCATAGCTTTTCCTAAAAATGCTAGTGTGCGAACATGCAAATGTATTGTTTATAGGGTGAAAACGGCTCATCAATGCTTGATAAGTGTATTTTCCTACTTTACATTTGCATATTCGCACACCCGCAATGTAGTGTTAAAACGTTGAGTTGAACGAGATCTGATTATTTGTTCTCTTCAAACATCTTGGCGAAGTCTTCTTGAGAAATTGACTTGTGGTTAAGTTTTACTACTGACTTGAGAGCTTCTGAAAGCTTTTGGTCAACGCAACGCTCGATGAGTGAATTGACCTGTTCCTGGTGCTTCAGCATTTCTTGAGCATAGTTTTCGAGGTATTCATCGGGGATGTTGTTCATGCCATACTGAGCGAATTGGAAACGAGCAGCTTGAATGGCAGCTTCTTTCACGTCCTTGTCGTTCACCTTAATCTTGTTTGCTTTGGCTAACTGATCTTTGATAAGGCTCCATTTCAACTCTTCGATGCTCTTGGCATAGTTGTCTTCGATAAACTTGTCGTCCTTATCCTTGTTGTTAGCCTTCATAATCTTCTTGAGCAATTCATCGGGGAATTCAAGAGTGCCAACTTTGTTTTCTGCGTAAGCACGAACGTCAAGAAGGAACTTGTAATCACTATCGTTCTTCTGGAGTTCGTTGATGCTTTCCTTAATCTTAGTGCGAGCCTCGTCTTCGCTCTTTACTTCGTCTTTGCCAAACACTTTGTCGAAAAATTCTTGATCAAGTGAGGCGGGAACGAAACGGCTGATTTCGTTTACTTGGAAACTGAAGTCACCAGTATGTTCCTTTACATCATCGCGTTCAATTTTGAAGAGCGAAGAAAGTTCTGCTTCATTTTCATTGTAGGCCGTAGTGGGGTTGAAAGTGATTACATCATTCTTCTTTGCGCCTTCGAAAATCTTTTTCTGATCATCGTTTTGGAAATAGCTAGGCATGAGAGAAGCTGTCTCTACTACGATACCATCTTCCTTAGGCTGTCCATTCTCATCAAGTTCAGCGAGAGTACCACGAAGGATGTCGCGGTCTTCATAAGCGTCAACGCTTTCGGGGTGTCCAGCCTGTTGCTGCATTGCACCGAGTTGCTTGGTGATAGTATCATCACTTACTTCGATGTCGTAGTAGTCAATGGTGTCATCTTCTCCGAGTTCAGCCTTAAATTTAGGAGCGATGGCAATATCGAAAATGAAAGTAAAGTCATCTTGCTTCTCGATATCCTGAGGGGTTTGCTTGTCGCTACCGAGAGGCTCGCCAAGCATATTAATTTTCTTTGTCTTGATAAAATCGAAGAGTGAGTCCTGAAGAAGTTTGTTTACTTCATCAGCCTTGGCCTGTACGCCATACATCTTCTTTACGAGACTTGCGGGTACGTGGCCAGGACGGAAACCGGGCATCTGTACCTTTTTGCCAAGATCTTTGAGTGCCTTGTTTACGTTTGCTTCGTAATCGGCCTTTACCATGTTGATGGTGATCTCACCACTCACCTTACCAATTTTCTCAAATTGAATATCCATTTTGTGTCTTTTGATTATATATTTTCAATGGTTATGTTGCTGTGCGCTGTATGGCTTTCTAGTGTTAGTAGGATAAGTTGCATAGCGTAAGCGGCGACAAATTTAATATTTTTCTTTGAATAAATTGCAGCCTCGGTGTATCTTTTCCTTTTTTTAGTGGTAAATAGAGCAAATAAGGCATTGAAAGTTTAGAGAATATAGACTACTTATTTTTTTAGAAGGAGGGACGCGCTTTCCCACTAGTTGTAGGCTAACTTTATAATCTAAGATTCTTCAATTGGTTATTTCTTCAAAACTTAGTACGTTAAGTTTTCTAGCGCTCTATCAAGTGCTTCCAAATCTTTATCTGTTGTCGCCCAACTTGTGACGAACCTACACATTATTTTGTTGAGGTCTTGTCTTTCCCACACCTCGAATGCTATATGTTGGAGGAGCTCATCGTGTTGCTTTTGCGTAAGCCAAACGAATTGTTGGTTCGTGGGCGAATTGAAGGCAAGGGGTATATTGTGCTTAGCAAAAATGGCTTTCATTCGTTGAGCCATATCTATAGCGTGACGTGCTATTTTAAAATACAGATTGTCTGTAAAGAGTGTATCAAATTGTAGTCCGAGCATGCGCCCCTTAGCAAGCAATGCACCATGACGCTTAATAGTAGTAAAAAAGTATTTAGGTGCTTTCTTATTGGTGAATACCACGGCTTCACCAAACATCGCGCCAACCTTTGTTCCTCCTATATAAAATACATCGCAATGATGTGCAAGGAAAGGTAAATTGTAATCGCATTCATCCGCTATGAGACCATAGCCCAAACGTGCACCATCAATATAGAGCAATAGGTTGTGACGTTTGCAAGTGTCGTAGATGTCTGTAAGTTCTTTCTGGGAATAAAGCAAACCAAATTCGGTAGGCATTGTTATGTAGACAAGTCGGGGCTGCACCATGTGAGTAAACGTCTCGTCTTCATGAAAGTTTCTCATGTATTGGTCGAGATCGCTAGCTCGTAATTTGCTATCGACACCGGGAATCGTCAATACTTTATGACCAAAGGCTTCCACAGCACCTGATTCATGCACGGCAATATGGCCTGTCTCTACAGTAATGGCTCCTTCGCAACCCATCAGCATGGAATCTATTACTGTTGCATTGGTTTGCGTTCCGCCGATGAGGAAGAAAACTTCAGCTTGTGGCATGCCCACTGCTTGTCGAATTTTTTCTTGAGCACTGTGGGTGTATTTGTCCGAACCATATCCAGAAGTCTTTTCTTGGTTGGTTTGAATGAATCTTTGCATAATTTCGGGCACGACACCATTGTTATAGTCACACTCGAAAGAAACCTTTTCTGACATTGTCTTTACTGATTTTTGAGATTAAAAAAACTCTAATTATTATAGGGCATGGGGCGTATCCATCTAAAGTCTTAGAGTATGGATTCAAACCTCAGAATATTCAATTTATTTCAACTTTTCAAGATTGCAAGAAACTCTTCTTCTCCCATAATTGGTATGCCCAGTTTTTCGGCTTTTTCTTTCTTTGATGGCCCCATTCCTTCGCCAGCTAGAATGAAAGTTGTTTTCTTGGAAATGCTTCCTGTATTTTTACCTCCATTGTCTTCGATTATTTTCTTGTATTCTTCGCGTGAATGCTTTTCGAAAGTTCCGCTAATCACAATTATCTTTCCTTCGAGCAGATTTGTAGCGTTCCCATTTTGTTGAACCTCCATTTGCAGGCCTGCTTCTGTGAGGCGTTGGATTAATGAAAGATTCCGCTCTTCGTGGAGGAATGTGATTACGCTTGAAGCAATTACTTCGCCCACGCCGTCACACAATAGCATTTCATCAAGTGTGGCATGCAGAAGGTTTTTCATCGATTTAAAATGTCGAGCTATTCCTTTGGCCACTACTTTGCCTACAAAACGAATACCTAAGGCATAAAGCACACGCTCGAAAGGTACTTGTTTGCTCTTTTCTAATGCATCAATAATCTTTTGTGCGGAGCGCATTTTATTGCCATCTTCGCCCCAAAGATTTTCTACACGTAGTTGATAAAGGTCGGCGGCATCATGTATAAGTCCGCGTTCGAAATAATTATCCACCGTTTCTGGGCCAAGCGAATCAATGTTCATGGCGTCTCGACTGATGAAATGTTCAATTTTCCCTTTTAACTGTGGTGGACAAGCCGTATCGTTGGGACAGTAGTGTGCAGCTTCGCCTGGATAACGTACTAAAGGGGTGCCACATTCGGGACAAATTTTGATAAACTCTACTTTCTCTCCTAAATGGGAACTATTTTCTTGGCGTGCTTCGAGGTCCACTCCCGTAATCTGAGGAATGATTTCTCCTGCTTTCTCTACATATACGTGGTCGCCTAAGTGAAGATCAAGCTGGCGGATAATGTCTTCATTGTGGAGAGATGCACGCTTTACAATGGTGCCTGCTAATAATACAGGCGTCATATTTGCAACGGGGGTTACAGCTCCTGTTCGCCCAACTTGATATGTCACTTTGAGTAATGGGGTACAAGCCCTTTCTGCCTTAAACTTGTAGGCTATGGCCCAACGTGGACTTTTTGCCGTAAGTCCTAGGAGTGATTGTTGACGTAATGAATTTACCTTTAGTACAATTCCATCAGTGGCAACGGGAAGCTCACGCCGATGTACATCCCAGTAGTCAATATATTGGAATATTTCATCTACGGAATGTGCTAATTGTATGTGATGGGAAATCTGAAATCCCCATTGGCGGGCAGCCTGAAGACGGGCATAATGCGTGGGTTCCTGAATTTCTTGTCCCAAAACATAATAGAGATAAGCGTCCAAATGCCGATGAGCCACGACCGAAGAACTCTTACTTTTAAGTGTTCCTGAAGCCGCATTTCGGGGATTGGCAAAGAGAGGCTCTTCGCGTAGAGCTCGTTCTTTGTTTAGTTTCTCAAAGCTATTCCAGGGCATCAATACTTCACCACGAATCTCAAAATTAGGCGGACATCCGCAAGCTGGATTGAGCTCAAGGGGAATGGTGCGGATCGTGCGAATGTTGGAGGTAACGTCGTCGCCTCGGGTTCCGTCACCTCGAGTTACGGCGCGCACTAAACGATAATTTTCATAGATAAGAGATATGCTTAATCCGTCAAATTTTAGTTCACAACATATCTCAAATGGCTCGTTAGAACCAAGTCCCTCGCGTACACGATTAAAGAAATCCTCCACATCCGAACGCGAATAAGTGTTACCTAACGAAAGCATGGGTTCTGAATGATCCACTTGTATGAACTCTTGACTCAAGTCACTTCCCACCCTTACAGATGGTGAGTTTGCATCGTACATTTCGGGATACCGACGCTCTAAGTCCATGAGTTCATGCATAAGATTGTCGAATTCTTGATCGGAAATGGTGGGCGAATTGTCTATGTAGTAACGTTGATTATGCTCGTGTAGTTCCTTGCGAAGCTGCAGGATACGTTCTTTTTCGTTCATGATAAGGGGCCTTTGAATAGTCAATAACCTTTTGGAATGCAAAAATACATTCTTTCGGTAAGAATTTTGTACATTTGCATGCAGTTTTTTTAAGAAAAGAATCAGTATTCTATGCGTATAGATATCATTACAGTACTTCCCGAAATGCTCGATGGCTTTGTCAACACGTCTATTTTGGCTCGAGCTCAGAAGAAAGGTCTTGTAGAAATTCATGTGCACAATCTGCGCGACTACACCACGGACAAGCATCGCCGTGTAGATGACTATCCGTTTGGTGGATTTGCAGGGATGGTGATGCAATGCCAACCTATCGATGCTTGTATAAGTAAACTCAAATCAGAGCGTGATTATGATGAAATCATTTTTACTTCGCCTGATGGTGAGCAGTTTGACCAACCGATGGCTAATGAATTATCATTAAAGAAGAATATTATCATTCTTTGTGGCCACTATAAAGGCATCGATTTTCGCATTCGAGAGCATCTTATCACGAAAGAAATTAGTGTGGGTGATTATGTTCTTACGGGTGGTGAACTCCCCGCTGCGATTATCAGCGATGCACTTGTACGCCTTGTGCCAGGTGTGCTTTCCGACGAGCAGAGTGCATTGAGTGATTCTTTCCAAGATAATCTATTAGCAGCTCCAGTCTATACGCGCCCGGCCGATTATAAAGGTTGGAAAGTTCCCGAGATTCTGCTTTCGGGTCATGATGCAAAAATCAAAGAATGGGAATTGCAGCAGAGTATGGAGCGTACGAAGCGCCTGCGTCCAGACTTATTGAAATAAAGGTGCCTTCTCCCACAGAGCAAAGAAATATCCCCGATAGCACAGTGCTACTGGGGATATTTCTTTGCTCTGTGGGAGTTTATCATATTTACTTTTCTGGGTATCACCATCAAAAGAAATAGCATCTCTATGATGTTTGATTGTATACTTTTGTTTAACTTCGCCCCACTACAGAATAAAAATGCTGCTTTGCAGAACTCCATATATCGGCTTATCAAGTTGGTTATCAGCATAACTTTATGTTTACTCTTCACTTATAAAGTCACCGAAAATCAGCGAGATAGCCGATTTTTAGATGTTATATCTTGCTACATAAATCGTTTATTTTCAATTAGTTGCGTCCTATCTTATTCGCGATATTTTCTGTGGGTTGCTTCTAACCTTGTGTTCCTACGAAAAATTTAACGGACTATTGATAACAGAGAAAAATCCTCTAATTTAGTGTTAAATATTGTTCTATCGGGGGGGTAAAATTATTTTTGTAACTTTGGAGCGTTCAGTACTCAAACATTAAAGGTTGCGCCCGACACGTATCAGGGAAGAATTTATGATAAGATGACTACTTTCGGTAAGGCATTCGTATGCTATGCCTTGTGCGCCATTTCACATACAAGAATGGACTTTAAACCAGTACATGTTTTTTATATCCTGTCTACTTATAACAATTTATCCAAAATTATTCAAGATGAAAAACAAACATTTTTTCCGTCGCGCAATCACGGCCGCCTTGTTGTGCATTTGCTTCCACTCGCAATTTTTGCACGCACAAAGGCTAAGTGTCCGTCTTGATGCCCCTCAAGGCGTTGACGTAGAAACCCTGCATTCGGACATAGGCACCCTTCAAATCACGTTTTCCAACAATCCAGCATTTCAGGATCTCAGCAACTATGCCAATGAATGCCTCCCTTTGAGTAGTAATTACACTCAGGGAGATGCTAATCTGTATAGATACCATAGTTACCAACTCAGGCTTAACTCTGGTGACGATAATAGCTCTGCATGGTGGGAGATTCCAATGATAAGTATAAGTTCTTTAAGTAGAGCCATTAATTGTAAATTAGGAGATTATGCCTACTATCGCATTTACAGCATGCATTTAAACCGCATCATTACGGGAAAGATTCTCCTGACGGAAGATGAAAACGTGACCATTTCCCACAACGACTTGGCTTCAGCCCGCCGGGTCACTTTCCAACCAGTGATTGATCGCAATGGTGCTCTTGTGTCAGCCGTGCTCGCCCCCGACCTCCGTGTGGGTTCCTACTACGGATACAGCAATAATGTAATAAACATGGAACCTAACTTCAATAGTCCTTGGGCGCTCTACGCTTTGCCTGGTGACATCTTGCGCTACCTCGTGATTCCAAAAAGCAACGAACTCGCGCTGCATGTTGACTCTATTACTGTGGCAGACACTCCCGACCAGACCATCACCACCGACTATCGTCAGGCTGTGGAATGTCGTTTCTACATCACTGACACCAAGGGGACGCAATGTCCCGTGGACGGCACATTACAATCTGTGTACTACAAAGAGCAGAAATGGAAGAAACCAACGAATTCGAAATTCTTTGGTTACGGGTTCTATAACGTCGGTCGCGAATTAACCCTTACCGCTCCCGATGGCACTTGTGCCGCTTATGTACTGCCAGGCACGCAGTCGTTTCAGATAAGTAAGTTCCGTGTGAATACTTCGGACCCCGACTTTCTCACACCATACAACGCTGATGGCGCCTACGTCATAAAAGAGTTGACCGTGCCCGAGAGCACTGAGCCTGTCAATTTGTCGCTTGGCCGCAGCAAACCTCTTGAGGTGACAATTACTTTGGCCGATGCCGCCCCGTTCGTTGACGATATTTACTTCTTAGTTCTTAATAAGGTGAGCCGTCCTTACGCATGGCGTGACAATAGGAGCATGAATGTGCCAACAAAAATAATCAGCCGTGAAATCAAAGGTAATGACGTCATCTGGACCATGATGGTTGAAGGAAGTACCTTCCCGTATATTGGAATTGGACTTTCTAATTACGAGAAAGAAACGTTTGGCCCTACAGTAGAAGGTCGTGCTTTCATTTACGAAAGCCCATCCGACCAGCGGACGGAGTTTCACTTGACACAAGAAAACTTCTCTAACGGTTCTAAAGGTGTTTCTTTTGCTGAATTGCATCCCGTGAAATTCATCATCCCCTGCCATTTGCTGCAAGACGACAAATATCGCTTGCAACTGAGTGGAAAATATGGCAAGGACCAGACAGGTGACTACGACGATATCGTCACTTCCTTCACGCACCGCTATGATTGCGCAAAAAGTTTTGGAACGGGAGAAAATCCTGTGCCCTACGACACCTTGACCCTCATACTTCCAGAAGGTCAGTACATCTGGCACATGCAAAAAACCAACGAAAACGAAGAATCAGAGGCTTCTTTTTTCTCTCATCGCTTCACCCTTACAGCCACTGACGACCTCGTGCAACCTCTTTCAGAAGAGGCCTACACGCTGCTTCGTGTAAAAGACCTCGGTCTTGAACGTGTCTATACATATTGCAACAATCTCCCCACGGCATTCCCATATTACAAGTGTGATTTGTCAAAGAATAGTATTGCCTTTGTCGATGAAACCATCCCCTTGCACAACGGTTATAATGAATATTCCGTTGACTATCGGCAGGTGAAAATCGAAAAAGAGGCCGACACGTCCATCGGTTATACGCTGAAATCTCCATTGTTCATTGGTGCCGATGTTGAGAATCCCTTCCAAACCAGTGCCCAATATTATGGTCGTATCAGTGGTAACAGTCTCGGAAAACAAGAGACTACAACAGGCGACAGCGCAATCCTCGTATCGAAAAACTCCCAAGCTGATTTGGTATTGTGGAGCAGTGGCAATGTCAACCACATTGTGCGCATCAATCCTTCAAGTGCCGACACTGTGGTCACGGCTTATTGTCAAAAGCCAGTGCGTGTCACTTTCTCTTACGAACAGGGTGGAAATTGGTCTGAAAGCTTGCGCCAATTTGATTTATTCCTTGGCAAGGAACGTACACGGATAATGCCCAATAGTTACAGCCTGTTTGAGCGTCGTAAATATACAGACCTTGTTCCCGGTACCTATTCCGTGTCGTGCGTTTTCCTCGTTGATGGTGTAGAGCATTATGTCGCTGCCGACTTCATCGTTGAGGAAGACAAACCAATAACCGTAGAACTCAAGGATTTTGACCCTATGTCCATCACCTCTCCACTCGACACCAACGTGAGTGGAAAAGTAAAAGCCCGCTATACGATTGACGGCCGACAAATCGCAGCACCACAGCGTGGCATCAACATCCTGCGCATGGAGGATGGTAGCATACGCAAGGTGATGGTTAGGTAATGATAAAAAAATAACTCGAACAATTTTGAAGGGTAAAGAGTTATATCTTTATCCCCTGTATTTTTGCCGTTTTTGGAATTTGTCATCGGTCACATAGCCCGCTATGCTCCCTCTTCAAATTCCAAAACCAACAAAATACAGGTCAAAATAGCTCAACTTATTCTTTCACCATTACTAAATAATCAGGTATGTCCAACGCCTGAGAAATAAATCTCAAAAAATAAATCCGGTAAATCCGTTGCTGAATAAAGGCAGCGGATTTACCGGATTTTTATTTTCGTAAGCATCCCATGCAGGCCGTATTGAAAAGTCTCCTATAAAGTTCGAATTTTGCAGACAAAAAGTACTTATGTTTTGTCTGAATCATTCTTTTATCTTTTATTTCTGCTATTCCGTATAACCTATATCATTCGCTGCATATTGTCGCCCTACCCATGTTATGTAGATTATTATGGAGAGAATGCAAAAGAGAGCATCTGTTATAAAGTCATGAATGAGTCCGAAATCGCTCACTAGAAATCCAATGGAGAAAGCAAGGCGCCAAAAGAGCATATACGTGTTTTGTGCTGTGCCACGTTGACAATGCTGTGCACTAGTGACCCAATCCATTAAATGGCGAGAAGAAACAGCTCCCACACCACATCCAATGAGCAAATAGGAAAGCATATTGGCCATTTCGTTGTGTATAGAAAAGAGCACAATGGAAACGATTACAAGTAGATAACTTGCCGTTATCAATGCACGTTGACCGATTCTACGTCTCACAAAAATCTGAATGAGAAAAGCCGCTAACACCCCAATTGTGATGAATAAGAAGGCTGAACAGATTATGACACCTTCATTGTGCCGACCTGCAAAATATCCAGTGATTCTTCCCAAAGTCCATGGTGCTGCTACCATTGTCAGAGCCAAGGGACACGATTTTGGCAAGAAAAAGCGATCAAGTGTTACAATGGGCACTTTAACGGGAGCTTTCAGCGGAACTTGTGTCTGTGCGACAAGTAGGAATGATAGCGCACAAGGAATGAGTGTCCACCAATATCCGTTTGAAAATGGGAAGATAAGATGGAGTATATAGCCGAAGAATAATCCTAGAGGAATGCCTATTCGTCCAGCCCAACCATAGATTAAGTCTCCCTTATTACGATGTTGCGAGAGGAGTACATCATTTACGAGTGTAGTGCCTAGTGCTGTCTGTGCCACACCGAAAGCCCCACCTTGCAGCAGAGTAATGAGCAATACTTCGTTGTAGTTCTTGGCATACGAAAGCAAAAGTATGACCAATGGACCTACGGCAAGCAATGATTTTAGGAAAACTTCTTTCCTTGACCTCCTTTCCATTATGTGTGCTCCGAAAGGTCCAGGTATGAACATGCCTACGGCAAAAGTCAGCATGGCCAATCCAGCATAGCCTATTGGGGCGGAAAGTTTGCTTAGTTGGTCAGTTATTAGGGGAATGGTGGAGAATATGTAGATATGTAGGAACCAGTTGGCCACGCACATGTTAATAAAGCGCGAACTTGATAGCTGGTTGTGAACTTGTAAAGACATGATTATCGTTATCGGGCGTGGATGCCTTATATTTCAGAATTAACAGAATCACCCTAATGCGTTCATTAGGGCGAATCTGTCTAGTTTTGTTCAAATACCTTGTATATTCATAAGTTTAAGCTTTTGTTAAATGCTCTGCTTTTTTAAACATTGAATGGGGATATCCTCACAATAAGCGTCTCTATATCATATAGCATTGGGTATACTTATAGAAATCTTCATTTTTAGAAAGAGGAAGCATTTTACAAATCATTTCAAACGTATGAATACGAGAATATTTACTTATAGCTTTCACATTCATTGGGGAAATCACCACTCTTGACATCAGCTACATAATTACCTATGGCATCGGTCATAATCGTGTGGAGATCAGCATATCTACGAAGAAACTTGGGAGAAAAGCCTTTATTTTTTCCCAACATATCGTCAATTACGAGCACTTGTCCGTCGGCAGCGCCACCACCTATGCCGATGATGGGAATGTCTACGCTTGCCACAGCTTTTTGTGTAAGGGGTGCAGGAATTTTCTCTACCACGATGGCACAGCATCCTGCTTCGGCAAGCACTTTTACATCGGAGAGAAGCTTTTCTGCTTCGGCCTCTTCCTTCGCTCTTACGGTGTAGGTACCAAATTTATTGATACTTTGTGGAGTTAGGCCGAGGTGCCCACATACAGGGATTCCTGCGTCGATGATGCGTTTCACTGCAGGAAGTATCTCAATGCCTCCTTCGAGCTTTACCGCATCGCATCGCGTCTCCTTCATGATACGGATTGCATTTCTCACCGCTTCTTTTTCGTCCACTTGGTATGTACCGAAAGGCATATCACATACAACGAACGCTCGTTTGGCTGCTAATGAAACAGAGTGAGCATGATAAATCATTTGATCAAGTGTTATGGGAAGTGTAGTGATGTTGCCAGCCATTACATTCGAAGCACTGTCACCGATAAGAATCACGTCAACACCTGCTTCATCTACTATTTGGGCTGTGGTATAGTCGTATGCAGTAAGCATAGCGATTTTTTTACCCTCAGCTTTCATTTCTTTCAGACGGCTTGTGGTTACCTTACGTGTGTCTTCAACTAAATATCCTGCCATTGTTTTTATTCGTTTACTTATGTATAGTGTTATAATGGTTAGAAGAGATTACTTGATAATCAGAGATATCTCTTTTTTTTGATCTTATTTGTGTTTCAAACTGCACATCTTTTCAATGGTAATTTCAGTGAAATCATTGATAGTGCATTGGCATAGTGGAGCAATGATGTCGGTTGCATTCGTAGTGGTAAGTCCTATAACTATGGCTCCACTGCTGTTCCCAGCTTGTAGCCCGCTGATTGAATCTTCAAAGACGTAACAATCTTCAACTTTAAATCCCATGACTTTAGCAGCTTGGATGTAGCAGTCGGGTGCAGGCTTGGAACGGAGAGTATTCTCGGCTGTGAATATACAGTCGAAGATTTGTTTTACTTCTGGGTGCTGCATGTAAAGTCTGTCCATCTTTTTCTGATCAGAGCTAGTTACAATGGCCGTTTTAAATCCATTCTCTTGTAGGGCTTTGACAAAGTTTACTGCGCCAGCAATATAGGGAAACTGCATCGTGGCTTCAAACTCATGGAGCTCGTTTGTTACTTCCTCTGCTCGCTGAGGGTTTCCTGCGTAGTTGGCAGCAATGATTTGCTTTAATGTATGTCCTTTTATATGTTTATGGAAATCGGGCATACTGGGAAAGTCTGTTTTCCCAATGTTTTTCCAAAATTCGGAATATTGTCCTTCTGTATCAATAATCACTCCGTCAAGGTCGAATAGTACGGCGGTATGTTGCATTGGTTATATGGCGATTATCTTTGTTCCTAGATTGTATTGCAAAGTTACGCCAACTTGCCAGCAGGGAGAAGTGAAAAGACTTTTTTTTGATGTGAATGAATTTATTGTTCTTGATAAATGTGTGTTTTGGTATATTGAGATTGCAAATAAATTCACTCTATTGTATCCGACCCACCTCAAATCCTTAGTCATTGAATAAAACAAAAAGTTAAGTTTAAATAAGATTTTTGCCTATACGCAAGCCTTACTAAGTCATCCAGTGGAATATCATCTCGAAATTCCCTGACTTTGGGTCAGTGGATATTCCCGGTGGGGATTACCCTAATGTAGTATGTTTGTCCATTTTGACTTTATCATTCAGCTGGATAAATGCTAAGGACGAAAGAGATAAAGTCCCTCCCTTTTAAGCACACACCACACCTATATAAATACACGCGCGCGCGAGGCAAAATTACCTCGTTATGCGTTCAAAATCAGTCTATCCTATCGGTCTTTATCCATAGAGTCTATCGGTCTTCATCGTTAGCACCTATCGGTCTTCATCGTTAGCACCTAACGGTCTTCATCGTTAGAGTACTAAGATTTAGGTCGTAGAAATAGCTTCATCTTCATCGTCAAAACAACCTTCTAGAAGGCCTAAATAATCCACGATGAGGCGAGTTTCAAGAATCGTAAGATTTTGCCTGTTGTCGAACAAATATCCGCTGACCCCAAATATCCGCTGACCCAGAATGAGCGCGAGTTAAAACGAAAAAAAGGAACAAGTTAAAAAGCTTGTTCCTTTTTTTAGTTGCGGAGGCTCGACTCGAACGAACGACCTCCAGGTTATGAGCCTGGCGAGCTACCAACTGCTCCACTCCGCGTTCTCAAGATGTTTAATCACTTTGTTTGTAGTGATTATCTTTATTTCTTGTTTGCGAGTGCAAAGGTAGGGCATTTGTATGAAACTGCCAAACTTTCTAGTGACTTTTTTGAAGAAAAATATAAAAATCCTATTAAATTGTTTGTTAGTTGTTTGTTTTGCTATTTTGAATTTGCAATATTATAGCATTGTAACCATCAATTTCTACGAATGCGTTTTTGTTGGGCTTTATCTCGATGGTTTGTAAATTTCCTGATAGGAGGTCAATCGTTGAGACTATTCCAGGACGAAGTTGCAGATATTCAAAAGCGTGAGCGGGAATTTTTACACCGCAATGCACGGGTGTGGGTGAGAAATTGGCCACTATGAGCAAAGTTTCGCCACTTGGGGCTTGACGAATGAAGGCGTATTGGCGATCGCAATCGTAACCTGCGTCGTGATTGTAGTTGGCATATTGTAAATCGTAGAATGTGCCATCAGAAAGGGCTGCATTGGATTTGCAGAGCGTAATTACTTTTTTATAATATTGGTATAGACTCCGTTCTTCTTCATTCATTTCCTTTTCGGGTTGTGTTGCGGTGAGGAGTCTAAGTGAACGAACAGACCAATAGTCAAATATAGTGGTGCGTCCGTCACTACCGCTAAATCCTTCGGCATCCATGCCTGGCTCGCCTACTTCTTGTCCCGCGTAAACCATGAAGGGATTTGTTCCCATCGTTGCGCTTACCACTAAAGCAGGTAAAGCTTTACGAGCTTCGCCTGCAAAGAAGGCTGAGGCAATACGTTGTTCGTCATGATTCTCAAGGAAATTGAGCATATGTGCGCGAATGTCATCAATAGCTTGCCAGCATCCTGTAATGCAAGAAGCTGACCGACCTTCGCAGACGATAGCGCGAAGTGTATCGTAAAGCCCCACTTTGTCGTAAAGGTAATCGAATCCGCTGGCAATATAGCGGCGATATTCACTGGGATTGTACACTTCGGCAATAAATTGTACCTGGGGGAAACGTTCCTTTACGTGTTGTGTGGCGTATGCCCAAAATTCGGCGGGCACCATCTCGGCCATGTCACATCGGAAAGCATCCACACCTTTCTTTGCCCAAAAGAGAAGGATGTCTGTCATTTTCTTCCAAGTGGATGGGGTAGGCGAGAAGTGAGTAGTGCGTCCATTCATATAGTCTACTCCGTAGTTGAGTTTGACTGTTTCGTACCAATCATTTCGGCTAGGCCATGCGTTGAAGCAGTCGTTCCCTGTGGCTTTTGCTGGGTATTCTTGATAGGGCATGGGGGCGCGATGAGCAGTGTCGAAATCAGTGTGGAGAGTTTGCCCTAGAAGATAATAGAAATTATTGTTGGGCGAGAAAGCTTGATCTGTTTGATCGTCTGCTCCAAGATCGTGTACGCCGCGTGGACATTTGTCGCTATGGTATTGACGAGCCACATGGTTGGGTACGAAATCGATCACCATTTTTAGTCCTGCCTTGTGCGTGCGGCGTAAGAGGGCTTCAAACTCTTTCATGCGATTCTCTACGTTGGTGGCCAGGTCGGGATCAATGTCGTAATAATCCTTGATGGCATAAGGAGATCCTGCTCTTCCTTTTACAACAGAAGGATGATCTTGGCGTATCCCATGAGAGCTATAGTCTGTTTGTGTGGCATGTTCTAACAGTCCTGTATACCATACGTGGGTAAATCCGAAATCAGCAATGCGTTTTAGTTGCTGTTGTGTAAAATCACTGAGTTTTGCACATCCATTTTCTTCTATTGTTCCGTTGGGAATATTGGCTGTATGCTGATTATTGCCATAGAGGCGTGTAAAGATTTGGTAGATTAAAGGTTTCATGTGTACTTGATGGGGTGTGATAGTTGTCGTACTGATAAGATGATAGATTTGTAAGGTAGGGGAAAGACGGTTTGCATGTAAATAAAGGTATAGGCAAACTCGCTTTCTAGGTAGAATACTACTAATAATTTGACGGGTTAACGGAATGACGAGGATATTGATGTACTATATATAGTATTTAACCCGTCAACTCTCGTTAACCCGTCAAAATATTAACCAATTAACTTGGCTGCTTAAATAGATTAGTCGTTAATGCCGTGAGCTTTTACAGCGTCGTTGCCCTTGCAAATCTTGGCAATCATGCCTTGTAATGTCTTACCAGGTCCACATTCTGTAAAGTCTGTTGCTCCATCAGCAACCATATTGCTCACTTCTTTTGTCCATAACACGGAAGCTGTGAGTTGGGCGATGAGGTTCGCTTTTATCTCCTCGGGATTGGTATGAGGCTTGCCGTCTACGTTTTGGTATACAGGGCAAATTGGCTTATGGAATTCTGTAGTAGCAATAGCTGCTTCGAGTTCTTCTTTAGCAGGTTGCATTAAGGGTGAGTGAAAGGCGCCGCCTACAGGGAGTACTAATGCGCGCTTTGCGCCTGCCTCCTTCAAACGTTGACATGCAATATCAATGGCTTCAGCTTCGCCCGAGATGACGAGTTGTCCGGGGCAATTATAGTTAGCGGGAACGACCACTTTGCCTGTCTCTTTGCTTACTTCTTGACAAACAGCTTCTACTTTATCGTCTGTCAAGGCAATGATGGCTGCCATTGTTCCAGGCTGTGCTTCACAGGCCTCTTGCATAGCTTTAGCACGTGCAGCAACGAGTTTGAGACCATCTTCAAAACTCAAGCAGCGAGCAGCTGTGAGAGCCGAGATTTCACCCAATGAGTGGCCAGCAACCATGGCGGGTTGAAAATCACTACCCAAGCAGAGAGCGCTTACCACGCTGTGTAGGAACATCGCGGGCTGAGTCACTTTAGTCTGTTTCAGCTCTTCGTCTGTACCATCAAACATGATGTCGGTAATTCGGAAGCCAAGGATTTCATTAGCTTTCTCAAAAAACTGCTTGGCAATGGGGTGCTTCTCGTATAGGTCCTTGCCCATACCTACAAACTGTGCTCCCTGGCCGGGAAAAACAAATGCGTTCATTCTATTATGGATAATGTATGATAAGTTTTCGTATATAACTAAATATTTAGTGCAAAGTTACGAAAAAAAATGTGCAATAGTTGGTTCATTGCTTTTTTTCCTAATATATTGTCTTGTTTTTTTAGATTTCCTGTTTTGTCTTTTGTGTTTTATTTCTCCAAGCGGCAAACCATACTAGTGCAATAATTGCTACTGCACCTCCTATTATATAACCTACAAAGGAGGGTAGACCGAGTGCCGTGGGTGATACGGCGATAAACGATGTACATACGGCCGTCATGAACAAAGCTGGAATCAGTGTGATAATAAAGGGCTTGTGGCTTTGTGATAGATAGGTGGTTATAGTCCATAAAGTGAAGATGGACAGTGTTTGGTTGGCCCATCCGAAGTATTGCCATATTGTGTTGAAACCATCGGGATTATCAATCTGCCAGAGTAGGGCAAGAAAAGCCACAACAAAGAGAGGTATGCAGATGTAGAGGCGATGTAGGATGGGGCGTTGGTCGAGCTTGATGGCTTGGGCAATGATGAGTCTGGCCGAGCGAAGCGCTGTGTCACCGCTTGTGATAGGAGCTGCCACAACACCGAGCATAGCTAAAATTCCGCCAAACGTTCCTAACCAATCATTGCACACGAGCTTTACGACCATTGGAGCCGAGGTGGTGTAGCCCGTGGAGGTCGCATCGGCTATTTGTTCGTAACCAGGCGAGGGAGCATCATAGAAGAACCACATAGATACTGTAGCCCATACTAGTGCAACTACACCTTCCGTAATCATGGCGCCATAGAAGATTGGACGTCCCTTACGCTCAGAGGCCATGCAGCGTGCCATGAGTGGGCTTTGTGTTGCGTGGAATCCGCTGATAGCGCCACAGGCTATTGTGATGAATAAGGCTGGAAAGATGTCGCTTGTAAACGATCCTGGGTGTGTTGCTTTTCCCATATTTTCTACCCCGTTCCATAATTCAGGTAGCGCTGGCATTTTGACGAAAAGCATCACTGTCAGCGCTACTGCCATAAAGAGCAACGAGAAAGAGAATAGAGGATATATTTTACCGATGATTTTGTCGATGGGAAGCAATGTGGCAATCACATAATAAATGAAGATTATGGCCATCCACATAATTTTAGAACCACCCATATTGCCCAATATTTCGGCAGGACTATATACAAACACGATGCCTACCATGACTAAGAGTAAGATGGTGAATACGAGGAGAATCTTGGCTGTTGTTGCACCTAAGTATTTTCGTACTAGCGAGGGCAAGTCGCGGCCTTCGTTGCGAATAGATAGCATGCCAGAGAGATAGTCGTGAACGGCTCCGGCAAACACACATCCGAAAATAATCCATAGATAGGCTACGGGACCAAACTTTGCTCCCATAATAGCACCAAAGATGGGGCCAGTGCCAGCAATATTGAGAAATTGAATCATGAAAATCTTCCAATAGGGCATCTTTACGTAGTCCAGGCCATCGGCATGTGTAATGGCTGGCGTAGGGCGATCATCGGGGCCAAAGATTTTTTCTACGAAGCGTCCATAAATAAAGTAGCCCAAGATGAGGGCAACAAGACAAATAGAGAATGTAATCATTTCTTTATGTGATGATTGGGTGACATAGCTTAATGCTGTTTATCTGCTAATGGATTGATGGGGAAATATGTGGTGCGATATAAAAAAAGTATTGTTACTTACCAATCAGTCCTTTCGCTTGCTAACTCGTTAATTTGCTTGCAAATGTATAATAAAAATCTGTAAATGTATTGCTTTTTGCAAAAAGAAGCGGTTTGTATGTACATTCCTGCTGAATAATGGCTAACTTTGCGTTCTTATGAAAGAATTTGATTTGCAATCGAAATATAGTCCCACGGGCGATCAGCCTGAAGCCATTCGTCAACTCACGGCGGGGGTGCTTGAGGGTACACCCGCTCAAGTATTGCTTGGGGTAACAGGTTCGGGTAAGACGTTTACTGTGGCCAATGTGATTAAGAATGTCAACAAGCCCACGCTCGTATTAAGTCACAATAAAACGCTAGCGGCGCAGCTCTACTCAGAGTTTAAAGGATTCTTCCCGAACAATGCAGTGGAGTATTATGTGTCGTACTACGATTATTACCAACCTGAAGCCTACATAGCGTCTACAGATACATATATAGAAAAAGATCTTGCTATCAATGAAGATATTGACAAACTCCGTCTTGCAGCTACTTCGGCATTGCTTTCTGGACGTAAAGATGTGATAGTGGTTTCTTCTGTATCGTGTATCTATGGTATGGGTAATCCTGCTGCGTTTTATGAAAATGTGGTGGAGCTCAAAGTGGGACGTACGCTTTCCATGAATGCACTTCTTAATTCTCTTGTAAGTAGCCTATACACGCGTAATGATGTGGCGCCAAAGGCGGGAAATTTCCGTGTGAAAGGTGATACGATAGATGTATATTTAGCTTATTCTGACGAAATTATTCGTATCTGTTTCTGGGGGGATGAAATTGACTCCATTGAAGAGGTAGATTCTATCAGTGGTGTTCGACTCAATACATATGATGAGTATAAAATCTATCCCGCCAACCTCTTTCTTACTTCAAAAGACACGCAAGAGCAGGCTATACGCTTGATACAAAATGATCTTGTGACACAAGTGCAATTATTCGAGGAAATGGGCAAGACGCTTGAAGCAAAGCGATTGAAGGAGCGTGTGGAGTATGACATTGAGATGATACGCGAACTAGGACACTGTGCAGGTATAGAAAACTATTCGCGCTATTTCGATGGTCGAGCTCCTGGTACGCGCCCGTTCTGCTTGTTAGATTTCTTTCCCAAGGATTTCCTTATCGTTATTGATGAGAGCCATGTTACCATTCCGCAAATACGTGCTATGTATGGGGGCGATCGCTCTCGCAAGGAAGCGCTAGTCAACTATGGTTTTCGCTTGCCTGCCGCCATGGATAATCGTCCACTTAAGTTTGAGGAGTTTCATGAGATGGCACGTCAAGTAATCTATATCAGTGCCACCCCTGCCGACTATGAACTACAAGAAAGCGAGGGAGTGGTTGTAGATCAAGTGATTCGTCCCACAGGGCTTCTCGATCCGATTATTGAGGTGCGTGACACTGACTATCCCGTTGATGACCTCATGGAAGAAATCCGTCGATCTTGTGAAAAGGATGAGCGAGTACTTGTCACCACTCTGACGAAACGTATGGCTGAGGAACTCACGGAATACTTACTCAAAAATGGTGTCAATACTGCTTATATCCATAGCGATGTAGACACGCTAGAACGTGTACAAATCATGGAAGATTTACGCCGTGGCATTTACGATGTGCTTGTGGGAGTAAACCTCTTACGTGAGGGACTTGACCTTCCCGAGGTGGCACTTGTGGCTATCCTTGATGCCGATAAGGAAGGTTTCCTTCGGTCAGCTCGTTCTCTCACGCAGACAGCGGGACGTGCTGCACGCAATGTCAATGGTCGCGTAATAATGTATGCCAAGGAAATCACGCAGTCAATGCAGCAAACCATCGATGAAACAAATCGAAGACGTTCGAAACAAATAGCATACAACAAGGCTCACCATCTCACGCCACGCCCTATTATTAAGCCCATAGAGACCAATGACCTTGTGGCTTTGCAACGTGAGCGCCAAGCGACAAAGGAAAAAGGAACGGAGAAAACGCCCTCTACAAAAGACTATGCCTCGCTTCATGCTCAGCCCGCTTCTGTTTCTTACGCGGCAGAATCTGCCGATGCTTATGGCAAACGTTCTGTTGCTTCCTCGTCACGAACGGCAAGCGAACTTGACGAATCTATCAGTCAGAAAAAAGAGCGCCTTCAAAAAGCTATGAAGAAAGCCGCAGCTGCTTTCGATTTTATTACAGCTGCTCAAATTCGTGACGAGCTCTTGGCTCTAGATAAGGAGGAATAAGATGGCCAATGTATAGGCATAAGGTATAGGTCTAATTGGGTACAAAAGCTGATACTTTTTGTGTTCCTTCTTTCGTACAATTAAAACGATTAAGCGGTTATCATCCGATTGAATAAGTCGAATGGTAACCGCTTAATTGCTTTACTTCCTGAATGATTTAGATTATTATGCCTTCATCGTTGCTTTTACTAAATAGATAATCAATCCAATGTAAGCCACGAGCGAGACAATTTGGGAAAGAGGAGAGTTTAGGTATGCCTCATTGGCAAAATTAAGTCCACCAAACTGCATGCCAGCACTTACCACACCCATCAGCGCACCACCAGCAATGAAACCCGATGCCAAGAGCGTTCCTTTTTCGCCTCTACGTTGGTTGAGGCTTGTATCAGTAGAGCGAGAGCAGACATACCAATTGATCAATCCGCCCACAATGAGTGGCAAGTTAAGTTGTAAGGGAATGAACATACCCAGGGCAAATGCTAGCGCTGATACCCCACACATTGTTAGCACGATTGAGATTACTGCGCCAATGCCATAAAGGAGCCACGGAGCGCCTTGTCCGCTCATTAAAGGTTCTATAACGGCAGCCATGGCACGTGCTTGTGGAGCAGCCATCACGTCGGAATTGTCGGGGGTGAAGCCATAGGCTTTGTTTAAAATCATAATCACACCGCCTACGGTAGCAGCTGAAACAAGTATGCCTAGGAATTTGAAAGTCTCTTGCTTGCGGGGGGTAGCTCCTAGCCAATAACCAATCTTGAGGTCGGTAACAAAGGCACCTGCTGATGAGAGTGCTGTACAAACTACACCACCCATAATCAACGCTGCGACCATGCCGCCCGTGCCTTTAAGACCTACGAGAACCATAATAATGGACGATAATATGAGTGTCATTAGGGTCATACCACTTACAGGGTTAGAACCCACAATGGCTATGGCATTAGCTGCTACCGTGGTGAAGAGGAAAGCGATGATGGCTACAATTACGATACCTACAATGGTAAAGAGTAGATTTCCACCCATCACATCGAAATAGAAGAATAGGGCAGTAATAATGATTGTGAGCAGCGAGCCCACGGCTATAATCTTCATGGAGAGATCGCGTTGCGTACGTTCTACATGCTCGGCTCCTTTGTTTCCTTTAAATATCTGTCCTACTAGAGAAAAAGCACTCTTTATGACGCCCCAACTTTTTATCACTCCAATAATGCCAGCCATAGCAATACCGCCGATACCGATACTCTTGGCGTAGCTAAAGATTTGTTCGGGCGAAGCTGTGGCAGCATTTATTCCTTCGGCCACGCTAAGGTCGGGAAACATAAGTGCAATACCTGGCACGATAATCCACCATACTGTCACGGAACCGAAACAAATGATTGCTGCATATTTTAAGCCTACGATGTAGCCCATACCAAGCAAGGCTGCACTCGTATTAATACTCAGCATGAGTTTGGCCTTATCGGCTAGAGTAGTGCCTAAAGCGCAGCAACGCGATGTGAAATTTTCGTTCCATGCACCAAAGGCTGATACAGCGAAGTCAAATAATCCGCCAATAATGCCAGCTACAAGAAGGGGCTTGGCTTGTGAACCGCTGCGCTCACCCGAAAGGAGTACTTGCGTGGAAGCAGTAGCTTCAGGGAAAGGATACTTTCCGTGCATGTCTTTGACGAAATATTTGCGGAAAGGTATCAAAAAGAGTATGCCCAAAATTCCTCCCAATACGGATGAGAGGAACACTTGTAGAAAATTGACCGAGAGTGCGGGATACTTATGCTGCAAGATATAAAGTGCAGGCAATGTAAAGATGGCTCCTGCCACAATCATACCGGAGCAAGCACCAATACTTTGAATGATGATGTTTTCGCCTAGTGGGTCTTTGCGATGAGTAGCTCCGCTTACACCTACGGCTATAATGGTGATGGGGATAGCAGCTTCAAAGACTTGACCCACTTTAAGTCCTAGATAGGCAGTGGCAGCTGAGAAAATGACGGCCATGAGTAATCCCCACGCTACCGACCATGGGGTGACTTCTCGATATTGCTTTGTGGGGCTCATCAGAGGTTCATATTGCTCACCCTCTTTCAACGGACGGAATGCATTGTCTGGAAGCTTGGCTTCGCGAGAAGGCGATATGTCTTTGCTTACTTCTTTCATTGTTTTATGTATATGTACTTATAATGGAGAGTTTTTCTTTACGAAAAAGTGGAGTTGTAATTGGTAGGTTGTTAGGTTACAATGTAAGTTTCAGTTAATTCCAAAACTTATATTGTAACCTATGTATCTTAGGGGCAAAGCCTCAACAGCTTTGTTACTAAGAAACTAGTGAATATATTACCATACATCTACTCGATTCTTTTTAGGAACGAAGAGAGGGTCTTTCGCTGTGATATGGAAAGCCTTATACCACGCGTCGATGTGGGGCAAAGCTCCGTTTACTCTCCAACGAGCGGGGGCATGTGGATCTGATTTCACAAGTTGGCGAAGCATTGCATCACGTGTATTATTGGCCCATATAAGACCATAGCTTAGGAAAAAGCGCTGCTCGGGAGTGAACCCATCCTTTTCATTTAGTGGATGTTGCTTCATGGCATTTTGTAGAGCTTGATAGGCAATGTTAAGGCCTCCATGATCGGCCACGTTCTCGCCCAATGTAAGGCGTCCATTAGCACAGAGGTCGGGCAACACATGGATTTTGTCGAAAAAGTCGCTCATTACCTTCGTACGTTTTTCAAATTCTGCTTTATCCTTAGCTGTCCACCAATTTCTCAAATTGCCGTCTTTGTCAAACTGTGCTCCTTGATCATCAAATCCATGCGTCATCTCATGACCTATCACCACACCAATAGCACCATAGTTGCAGGCATCGTCTGCATCAGCATTAAAGAAGGGGGGCTGTAGAATACCAGCGGGGAAACATATCTCGTTAGTCGTGGGATTGTAGTAAGCATTGATCGTTTGCGGTGTCATAAGCCATTCATTGCGATCCGTGGGCTTGTTGACGTGGCGATCTATATAGTAGTGGCTGCGAAACTGCGAAGCGCGTACCATATTTTCATAGTAGCTAAGTTTCTCGTCGATATCTAGTCCCGAATAGTCCATCCATTCGTCGGGATAGCCTATTTTTACATAAAAACTATTCAGCTTTTCATGTGCTTGCTGCTTTGTTTCGGTGCTCATCCACTTCTGCTGGTCTATACGTTGGCCTAGTGCAACTTGTAAATTTTTGACTAGTTCCACCATGCGTTGCTTAGAGGATTCTGGAAAATACTTCTCCACATAGAGACGCCCAACAGCCATTCCTAAAGCACCTTCTACAGAGGCTACTGCTCGTTTCCAGCGCGGACGGTCTGCTTCTGCTCCCGCCATTACGTGGTTGTAAAATTGGAAAGCTTCTTGGCGGAATCGGTCGCTTAGAGAACTGCTAGCATCGTCCACCACCTTAAAATAAAGGTAAGCTTTTAGCTCATCCACAGAGCATTCCTGTAGAATTTTTTCCACTTCATGGATTGGTTCAGGCTGATTTACCGAGATGTCCTTAAATGCAGGCACTCCGCTCAATAGGAATTGGGTACTCCAATCGATTCCTGGGAAGTCGGCAAGTAGAGTTTGGTAAGTCATTTTATGATAATTGCCCTCTACGTCGCGTTGGCGTGTGGCACTATATGAGGCTTTTGCTATACGCGTTTCGATGGTCATCACTGCCTCCATGTTCTTTGCAGACTCCTCAGCGGAAAGTCCTGTCATGGTGAATAGTTTCTTTATATATTGGCGGTAAGCTTCGCGTATCTTTTTTGTAGATTCATCATCTTCGAGGTAATAATCACGTTCCCCCATAGAAATGCCACCTTGATTCACCTGCATGAGGTTCCATTTAGCATCTTTGAGGTCGGCGTCACAACCAAAACTGAAAAAGCAACCGATGCCGAGTGACTGTAATCGTGCCATTTCATATTGTACGCCTGCGCGCGAGTGTATATTCTGTACTTCAGCAAGAATCTCTTTGATGGGACTGAAGTCTTCCTCGTTGCGACGTACACTGTCCATAGCTAGCCTATAGAGTGAACCAATCTTCTGTTCAAGTGAACCTTGTGGGTGCTTCGTAGCAGCTAGTTCTTCTATGAGTTCTCGGAGTTGACGTCTGTTATTTTCCGCCAAAGCATCAAATTGCGCATAGCGGGAGTATTCAGGAGTGAGAGGGTGAGCTGCTGTCCATCCGCCCGTGGCGTACTGATAGAAGTCTGTACCAGGTTTTGCAGTAACATCCATATTGGCCTTGTCAATGCCCGAGGATAGATTGTCTTTTTGAGCTAGGGCAGAACCTGCCACCATAGCTGCAATGGGTAAAATGTATTTTATATTCATTTGTTATTAGGGTTTATATGCTTTTAGGGGTAAAATCCACGCAAAAAAGTGCATGCAAAGATAGCGCAAACTGAGTGTATCACAAAATTTAAGGCTTGTAAATGTTGAGGGGGTACTGATTCGTAGAGTGCACGACTTCTTCTTGTAGAGGTGTAGGAATCTTTAGCTAAGCATCGTAAGATGGAAAAACCTGAAACTTTCGTATTGCCGTTCGTAGATGTACGTCTTTCCGTTCACGGATCTTCTTCTTCTCGTCGTTCAATGCTCAGTGATTGCTTTACCGCTGCCGAGCGGTAGCGCTACCACTGCCGTCCGGTAGCTCTACCGCTGCCGTCCGGCAGCGTTACCACAGGCCTGTGGTAGAGCGTTCAACGCCCATTGAACGATGGGTAAGTCTTCAAATAGAAACGAAATAATCTAGGTTTTAGCATGATAATGAAGAAGTTCGGAACACTCCATTCGCAATTTACATATCACTCGTTCGTAAGGGGATAATTCTACCTATGCAGAAAGTAGAATTTGCGTGCCCCGAAGAAAGACAATAGTGGCTAAGAAAGGAGGGCAATTCTCATCCAATACCGGAGGAGGGGGGAGAAAAACGAAGTAGGAGATAAACACTTGTGATTCGTGTTTACCTCCTACTTGAAAAACATTTTAAATGGAATCGATTCCTAGCCCATTATTCATTTCTAAAGCGGAGAAACGTCGCTCTTGGTGCTGTTTAAGTTACAGAGAAAGTTCGGTTATGTTTAGGGCGCTTCTCGCACATCAGAATTGGATATAAATTTCAGAATTTATAGAACCACCCTTTATTCATTGACAATCTGTTGTGCCGTGAGATGATTACTTTTAAGAAAATCATCATATTGGAAGCGGTCAACAAATTCTTTGCGAGCTCCATAGCAGCGAACCTTCATTTCAGAATTACCATAGAAGCGAGCAATTTTCTCACCAAATCCACCATCTAGTTGGCCATCTTCTAGCGTAATAACCGTGTGATGGTTGGCTCGGAGATTTTCTAGTAAGTCGGTATCAAGTCCAGTGATGTAGCGTGGGTTGATAAGTGTGGCATCAATGTTCTTTTCTTTATAAGCATCAACAACCTGCCTTCCGAGCCCATAGAATCCACCTAAAGCGATTACGGCTATTTGGCTTCCCTGGTGAGTGACTTGGTAACGATTGAGACAGCTATAATCAGCTTCGGGAAGTGTATCGTTGGTTGTAGAAAGAGAAACGGCGGGCACACGAATAGCAACAGGATGCTTCGTATAATGGATGGACCATCGGAGCATGGCTTCATATTCTGCAAGACAGGTGGGAGCTAGATACACGAGGTTGGGTATGTTGCTCATCAAGCAGATGTCGTAAAAACCAAGATGGGTCACATCGTTGAGACCGCTTAGCGTTCCACCGAAGACTACGATGGTAGCAGGATTGTCATTTATGCATAGATCTTGAGAGAGCTGGTCGTAGGTGCGCTGAAGAAACGAACTATGTACGCCGAATACGGGCTTGCCTCCTCGTTTTGCAATGGCGCTTGACATGGCTACTGCTGTTTCTTCAGCAATGCCTACATCAACAAACTGCTTGCCTGCCTTTTTACGCATCTCAGGTGTCCATCCCCAAATGCCTGGTGTGCCTGCAGTGAGCGCAACAACTCGCTCGTCTCTTTGCATCTCTTCGAGTAGAAGATTGGCAGTAAAATTGCCAAAGTCTGGCCCATACAAGTATTCTTTTTTTGTTTCTCCTGTCTCGATTACAAAAGGAAATCCCCAATGGAAACGTTCCTTTTGCTCTTCAGCAAAGTGATAGCCTTTACCCTTTAATGTGTTAATATGTACGACAATGGGGTGATTGATATCTTTTACATGTTCAAAGGCCTTAATCAGAGAGGGGATGTTGTTTCCATCGTTCACGTAGAGATAGTCCAAACCCATGGCTCGGAATAGATTGCATGAGCAGTTACCATTCGATTCACGCAAGGCTTGCAGATTGCGATAAAGTCCGCCATGATTCTCGGCAATGGACATTTGATTATCATTCACTATGATAATGAGATTCGTGCCAATCTCTGTAGCCATATCGAGACCTTCTAGAGCTTCGCCTCCGCTTAAAGATCCATCGCCAATAACGGCAATGACATTCTCTGTTCCATGCTGGAGATCACGTCCTTTAGCTAATCCGCAGGCTAGACTTATAGAGGTAGAGGTGTGTCCTATAACAAAATGGTCGTGAACACTTTCAGATGGTTCGGTATAGCCCGAAACGTTGTCGTAATCGGCTGGCTGAATGAAAGCCTCCTTACGGCCTGTAAGCATCTTGTGAGTGTAGCTTTGGTGACTTACATCGAAAACTATTTTATCTTCGGGTGAGTGAAACACGTAATGCATCGCGATGGTAGCTTCTACCATGCCTAAATTCGGACCTATGTGGCCTCCATGGTTGGAGAGTTTCTGAAGTAGATAATGGCGCACTTCTGTTGCCAAAACATTGAGTTCGCTGATGCTTAGTCTCTTTACGTCAGAGGGGGAATAGATGTTTTCTATATACATAGGAATTTCGTTTTATTCGGTTTATGATGGCAAAATTACAAATCACCATGAATTGAGCAAATACCATTATTCCTGTTATTTTTCTCTTTTCTGCTTTTCTGCCACAATTCTCCTAATCGAGTAGGAGGTAAACACTAATCATAGGTGTTTATCTTTCCATCTTATACCTACTTGATTTACACCAACCATTCCGAATAGCTATGGGACTTTGATTTGTTGTGCAATCTTATCCATGGTCATATGCCTTGTATGAAGTTTCTGTTCGTTAGGTCAGATGTTTGCCGCTAGCTTCCTTCAGATTTCATCTCGCGATGAACACCCTTGCCTTTGGCTATGTATTTCCCGCTATTAGGGCTTACTCGGGACTTGCACCCATTAGACAATGCTCATGCCGAGCGTACAAACAAAGCCACCGAGCTAAGGGAGACCTCAGCTCGGTGGCAAAATATAAATTAAACTCCACAAAAATTACGCCATGTAATCAGCAGAGCGAGTAAGCACAGAAAAACATTAGTCCTCGTCAACCGACGACCAATCACTGCTGTTCCAACCATCCTTTTCGTTTGAGAGAGCGTCGGTACCATTCTTTTCAGTAGTGCTAACGCCCATGCTCATAGTGAGCAAATCCTCTTCAGCAAACAAACGCACTGCGGTAGCATTGGGGGCAATATATGTCTTTTTCATTTTGGTCAAAAAAATCATTATTAGGTTAATACGATGGCACAGAAATTACTTTACGAACTTTTTGCCATTTTGAATGTAGATGCCACCATTTACAGCGTTCATTACGCGACGACCGCTGAGATCGTAGATGGGCGCGTTGTTAGCCTTGTCAGCAACAGCGTTTTCGATGCCAGTTGTAACACCGCCAAAGTCGAAGTTCAATGCGTTGGCAGCAACGACAGTCAATGTAAAGTATGCCTTGTTAGCGTTTACCGTGTTGTTAGTTGCGCTGAGCTTGCAGAACTTAACTGCGTCACCGTCCTTTGCTAAGATGTAAGTGTTAGTAGCTTTTACAGCAGCAGCAGCGAGTGTGCCGCTAAAGCCAGTTGCCTCTTGTGCTTTGTATTCTGCGGGAGCGAAAGTCTTAGTTTCAGCAGCATCAGCTTGGAGCAATACGGGAGTGTTGGCAGGGAGAACCTCATCAGCGTTCTTGTAAACATCGAGTTTTACGCTTGATTCAGTACCATCAACCTTTTTGTAAGCTGTTACGCCTGTGGGGATGGTGGTTGCGAAGGGCAAGTTGAGAGTGGCATAAGCCTTACCATCGGTGCTCTCAGTAAAGTTTACTGCATGACCTGCGTAGTTGGTAGATGATACTTCCTCAAACATGAAGTCAGTTGAGAATCCATGACTTGTATTATTATCTCCACCAGTAAGACGATCAACCACACCATTTTTATCAACGCAAAGGTATTGACCATTATTAAGTGTAAGAGCACCAAATTTTTTACGTTCTTGGGTGCTTACTACGTAACTTGTAGCATCACCCCACTTATTTATAAGACCATCCTTATCGGCTGTGGTATTAACAAATTTGTAGGTGTTGTTTTCTAACTTTTGAGCAACCCACTTACCCTCTGCTCCATCAGGATAGTTCTTATTACCATCAGAATACAAAGCATAAAGGTTGTACACCTTACCATCAACGGGATAGTTGATAAGGTTAGCAAAGGGGGGAACACTTTTATAAGCAGTCTTAACATCTGCTGCGTTTGTAATATTATTCTTAACTTCGTTAATCAAAGCTTGTGAGTAGTAACCCACCTTATCGCTGATTTGGTCTGAAGAAATAATAGTTGAGTAGAGGTCAACGAAATTGGTTTTTGCAGTTGCAATTTCTGCATCTGACACCTCAGCAATTGTCCAGAGAGAGCCTCCATTTGCACTTGCTGCCTGAAAGCCACCGATACCGCGCAAACCCCAATCGGCATTGCTTCCACGAGCGTTCCAATAAGCGTCAGTTTGCTCTGCTGTAGCTGAGGCAGAAATAATAGATACATAATCAGTGGCGCCAGTTACTTCAGCAATTTCCCACTTTGTGTTTTCAGCATTGTCATTCTCCTTAATACCTACGGTATTGTTATCGTTAGCCACCTTGATAGCATAAACAACTTTTGTGTCGTCAGCGTAGGGCTTAATGGTGTAAGTACCAGTTTCACCTACAGGAGTAATGGTGAACAAGCAACTCAAGTCGAGCATATCTTTTGCAGTACAGGCCATATTGCTTGTTTGAGGCATGGCAGCTGCATAATAGAATTTACCGTTTTTGTCCGTTTGTTTCTTGTTCTTAATTGAGTACACCTTGCCAGCTGTAAATGTCTTTAAGCTTTGTGCAGACGCAAAAAGTGCGCTCACACTTAAAGCCAACGTCAATAATGTAGCTTTTCGCATAATCTTTTATTAGGTTAATTGTTTTATATATGGTTAATTATTTTGCTTGTAAAAAGTGAAAAGTAGGTACGAAGGGCTATCAGTCCTTAAAATAATAAGTAGAATAATACTAAAGCTTTCGTGGGGGGAATGACTCATTAATAAATAAGATAAGAGCCATTCTGAAAAAAACAACTCGCAGTGTGTGTTTACTATCAACTGAGGAGCGAAAATTAAAAAGCGTTGTAAAATGAACAACTAATGCTTTACAAACTTTCGTTACTTTTCGGCATCAAAAATATGAATTTACTACTTTATCCTCCAAATAAAAAAGCAGAAAAAATACACAAACAGTATGATTTTGTTGATATCTGCCCCTTTTACTACTTAAATTGACGAATGTAAGTAGCAAGATGTACACAAACCGCTTGTTCTACCCAACAACGAGTTGAGCAAAAGCGCAAAGGATGAACAAAAAGCGTAAATAGATGAATAACTCAAGAATCCCGTTTCCCCCAACTTCGGGAAAACGGGATTCTCGATTATCTACTTATCAAATATCAATGTGCGCTAGGCGTGATGATAAACGAAAATGCTTGATCTGAATAGGGAATTAGGTATTCAGGGAAAGCTGTTGCTCCCCAAGAGTCTACGCACCCGAGCCCCATCTGTCGGCTGGAAATGTGTACCACTGTGAAAGGGCGGGGAGATAAGTCGCCTGCATGAATTTGATGTGCTTCCTTGATAGGACCTCCGTCGAGATCGGAGGTAAGGAAGGGGATGGATGTCATTTCCAGTGGTTGTGGAGCTGTGAATGTGAGTCCCTCTTGTGGTGAAGTTGAAGAGTAAACGCTCCACCAACGTACGTCCGTTTTGTTACCACATTCTTGTGGGCGAATGTAGGGGGAATATTGTTCGCTGACACTTTGATCGTAGATACCGATGAAAGTGGATGCATTTCGATCGACATAGTTTTCTATTGGTCCACGACCATAATAGTGAATCCGATCGAATGTCTGCGGCATCACTAGTGTCATGCCAAAGCGTGGCAACATGGGCTTTGAGTTAGCTTGTGGATTGACTTTTAGTTGTTGCTCTACAATGACCTGTCCCTGAGGCGTGAGTGTATAGACAAGCGTGAGATTGGCATCAACACTAGGCATCGTATACTGTGCAGTTACTTTTCGGCAAAGACCTGCGCGTTCCTCGTTCAAACTTTTCAATTCCATCTTGGGATTTTTCCAAGCAGCGAGCTTTTGGGGAAGCGAAGCTCCATAGTCGTTGTCTGTAGGAGCACGCCAGAAATCGGGTTTAAGAGAATATCCTTGTTCAAACATGGGCTTTCCATCTATGTCGAGATAGTCAATGAGTCCCGTCTGCTTGTTGATGGTAATCGTAGTGTGGTTAGCGCTTAGGCTCATACAGGCTAACTGTTCATCCTTACTGACACTAGGCGCTTTGTCCGTAGCTTTCCGTTCTAGACGAATTACAGCTGGGCGCATGGGTTGCATCGTTTGCGTGGCTGAAAGGGTGGGATAGCGATAGTCGGAGATAATAAATTCTTGTTTTGCCACGAGATGACCTGCTTTGAGAAGTGGTTCATCTTGCTTGAGTCTGTATTCTACTTGTAGTACATATTCCCCTGTGGCAGTGGGTAGCTTATATCCTTCAATTTGTAGTGTAGATTTCTTTTGAGGCTCTATTTGAAGGTTTGCCTCTGTGCCTGCGCCGACTTGCTCTCCATTACGGAAGAGGGTCCAGTTGAACGATGTGTTAGAGAGATCTTGGAAGAAATTCTCATTATAGATTTCCACTATTCCTTGCTGAGCATCTTTTAGCGTAGTCCATATATTCTGATAGAGATAACGCGCTTCATCGGCATGCGGATGGGCTTGGCGATCAGGATTAAAGAGGCCGTTGCAATTAAAATTATGATCGCTTGCAGGATAACGTCCAAAATCGCCTCCGTAAGCATATATTTCCTTTCCTTGCTTGTTCTTACTTCGAAGGCCTTGGTCTACGAAATCCCAAATGAAACCGCCTTGAAACTTTGGATATTTTCGCACTAAATCCCAATATTTTTCCATTCCTCCTTCAGAATTTCCCATTGCATGGGCATACTCACAGAGTATCATGGGTTTTGTATTCGTGCTTTTGGCATATGTTTCACATTGTTCGGGGGTGATGTACATCTCTGCATAGATGTCTGTACCATGTGCTAAAATAGCTCTTTCGTATTGTACGGGACGTGACGGATCGTAGGCTTTTACCTCGTCGTAGGCTTTCTCGAAGTTAGGGCCATATCCGCCCTCGTTACCCAAGCTCCATGTAACAATACAGGGATGATTCTTGAGCACATGGGTGTTGTTGCGATTACGCTCTAGGTGCACTTGTTCGTAGCGTGGAACTTTGGCTAGTGTTTTCTCACCATAGCCCATTCCGTGTGTTTCGATATTCGCTTCGGCCACTACATATAGTCCGTATTGGTCGCAGAGGTCGTACCAACGTGGGTCATTCGGATAGTGGCTCGTGCGCACAGCATTAATATTGTGCTCTTTCATGATACGGATATCCTGCAGCATGCGTTCCGTGCTTACCACGTAACCTCCATCTGGGTCAATTTCGTGACGATTGACCCCCTTGATGAGTACGGGCTGACCATTGACGAGAAATTGAGAACCCTTAATCTCTATCTTACGGAATCCTATGTTTTGCGTAAGACTCTCCATTAGTCGTGAGCCGTCTGTAAGGTCGACACGAAGCTTATAGAGATGTGGAGTTTCGGCACTCCATTTTAGAGGATTCTTTATGTTCCACGTGGTATGGACTTGGTTGCCAAGGGGAATCTTCTCGGTATGAACAACTTTTCCAGCCTCATCGGTAAGCGTTAGTAGAGCTTGCTTACCTTTGCATTGGGTGGTGGAAAGGTGGATATTGAGAATGCCATCTTGATAGTTGGGGGTGAGGTCGGGAGTGATAAAAATATCTGTGATATGACTCTGCGGACGGGCATAGAGATAGACTTCACGAGCAATACCCGTGAGGCGCCAAAAATCTTGGTCCTCAAAATAGGAACCATCACACCAACGCATTACCTGCATGGCAATAAGATTGTCCTGTCCTGCTATTAGGTAAGGCGTGAGGTCGAACTCAGCGGCCGACTTAGAATCCTCACTATAACCCACAAATTTGCCATTGACCCACACTGAAAGATTGGATGTGGCAGATCCTACGTGGAGATAGATTCGTTCACCCTTCCATGAGGAGGGAATGTGAATGGTCTTACGATAGGAACCAGTGTAGTTGTTTTTCTCCTCTACAAAGGGTGGATTTGGCGCAAACTGCGTGGCCCAAGCATAGCCTACATTCTTATAAATGGCATCGCCATGACCATTGAGTTCAAAGAGACCTGGTACGGGAAAGTATTCCCAATTGCTATCGTCGAAGGTGGGAAGGAAGAAATCCTTTGGCGCGTCTTGATGATTATTTACAAAACAAAATTTCCATTTCCCTTCGAGCGAAAGATAACGGGCAGAATGTAACTTATTTGCCGTTTGCGCTGCATTGACGCTTTCGTAGGCAAAGAAATCCGACCGAGGCGCTTCCGTATGGAGTCGATTGACGGAAGGGTCAAGCCAATATGGAGTAGAATTGTTCTGGGCAGTAGCTGAAAGATACCCCATGGTGAGGAATCCCAATAATAGAGAAATCTTCATGGTGAGTGAATGTATTTTGTTATGAAAATGTTCGGATGAGGGAAAACATGAATTTATTGATTTTGTTTAATCAAGGCATAGGCTTTGTACAGCCCTAATTGTCCAGCTCGACTTAAGTCAGCGAATCCTTTTTCTTTCTCGCCCATGCGAAGGTAGAGCAAGGCGCGATTGTAATAAGCTTCAGGCAGACGTGCATCAACTTGCAGGGCTTGAGTGAAAAATTGCAATGCACTTTCATGTGCTTCCTGTTGTGCTAGAAGACATCCCGCATTGTAGAGCACGTAGGCGTTGTCTGGAGCTAGACGTGAGGCTTGTTGCAGCGATGCAAGAGCGTAGCTAGAGTAGGATTTGCTTTGCTGCCCCGTGACGGTTGCTGCAAGGTGAACGAGTATATTGCTCCGCTGAATAAGAGCGACGATGGAAATGGAGTCGGAGGCAAGTGCTTGATTCACGTCGTTGAGTGCAGAAGTGTAATCATACCGAGCCATGTGGACGGCCGACATGAGCAAGGCTTTTTCTGTGACAGATAGTAAATTGGATACGCGTTCTATTTGTCGTTCATCGCTTTCGGCATCTTGCAGATTGTGACTCTCTGTCTGTGCAGTGAATGCAAACACGCGATTACGCGTGTTGACATGTTTGTATTGATTCATTTCGGGCATAAATCCTACGGAATGATAACCGCGTGTGTAAGTTGCACAGAATGCTGGCGTGTACATGGGCATGAATTCATCGGTCACTTTCTCATTCTGCACTTTACCAAACATCATACCGAACACATTGCGTACAGTGTCGGGGTCTTCTTGTACAAGTTGTTGATATTTATCAAGTTCGTGGTCGGAACGTAATCGTACTTTGTTACGGGTTAACGGACGGGCATTACCTGTGGCCACGTCAAGATTACGCCGAGCTACCACAGTCTCATCATTCAGTGCTCCTCGAATGTCGCCCAATTTGCGTCGTAGACTAGCGCGTTGCATGTAGCCATACATAAAATTGGGATAAATTCGTATGAGTTGTGTATAGTCAGCAACAGCTCCTTTATAGTTGCCCACTTTGGCTCGGATTTGTGCACGATTGTAGAGAGCCAATGTGTTACGAGGTTCTGTCTGAATGATAAAGTCAAAGTCGGAGAGAGCATTATTGAGATCTCCCACAAAGTAGCGTAACAACCCTCGATTATAATGAGCAACAAAATGCGTGGGCTGTAATTTGATGGTATGGTCGTAATCGGCAATAGCTTGGCTAAATTTACCTAGGGCATGTCTAGCTTGAGCTCGGGCAATGTATAGTTCAAAGTCGTTGGGTTGATATAGAATAGCCTGCGAAAGGCAAGAATCCGCCAACGCATAATGTTCTTTTCCTAATTCATATCGTCCTTTAAATGACCAAGCATTGGCTTCTTTGGGATTAACTTCTAGCAGGCGATCAATCCAATGTATTCCTTGCAACGTGTCCTTCTGTTCCATCGCACTTTGCGCCTTCACAAGGTATGTACGATAATATTTAGGCCACTTTTGAATCATAAATGTGAGATCGGAATCTGCCTGTGCATAATTTTTGAGCTGTAAGTAGCAAAGCGAACGATTGTAGCGCACACTCTGATCCTCTGGATTTTCTTTCAACACCCGTGTATAATCGGCGATGGCTCCTTGGTAGTCATTGTTATGGATGCGACATAGCCCTCGGAGTTGGTAAACCTCCATGATGAATGGATTTAACTCAAGGCTTTTGTTACAATCGTTTTCCGCTCCGTGATAGTCCTCTAACGTGAATTTTGCATAGGCGCGATAATAGTAGGGAGCAGAGAGAAAAGGTTTGCTCTCAATTGCACGATTGAAATATTGTATAGCTGTGATATAGTCGTCGGCTCCTAACGCATTCCGTCCCATATTGGTCATACTTTCTGCATCTATCTGGGCACGCAAAGGCATTGAGGCAATGAATATATGTAGGCATATAATAAAGGCATACTTGCTCACACCATTAAAGATGTGAAACACGTATGCCTGTATGTTTCTAATAGAATTGAACATAACCTATCTATGATGTGTTCAACACGTTGTGTTTGAAAGCGTCGTTCCATTTTGACGATGCTCATCTATTCATGAATGGTTCTATGATCCAATAGGACATGCAAAACTTCATGAATGACTATTTCTTCGGGCTCTTCACCTTGTAGGCGCAGCGGAATTTACCTTTAAGCATTTGTGAGAGTTTGCTGCGAATCATTTGTTTGCGAAGAGCAGAGATACGATCTATGAAAAGATGTGCATCCAAATGATCGAACTCGTGTTGCATCACACGGGCAAGAAAACCATCTACCCATTCATCGTGTTCGACAAAGTCCTCGTCTAGATATTTTACATGAATGCGCGTTGGACGACGTACAGGCTCATTAATACCTGGCAAGCTCAAACAACCTTCGTCCATGAGTTTCGTTTCCGTATCATCGTACTCTATGATATGTGGGTTGATGTAAGCCTTATTAAATCCTTCGTATTCGGGATAGTCGTCTTTTAATACATCGAGCGTAATCACAACTACACGGATGGCCTTGCCTATCTGAGGTGCTGCTAGGCCAACTCCATCACTGTGGTACATGGTTTCAAACATGTCGGCAATCAACTGCTTGAGCTCTGGATAATCGGGCGTAATGTCCTCGCATTCCTTGCGCAATACAGGCATGCCGTATGTGTAAATGGGAAGAATCATATATTTGTCTGTTGTTTGTTAAATTAGAAGAGAGAATCGTTAATAACTACTTGAACTAACCTTGATGCCAACGAATCTAGTAGACCATTGTACTTCGTTTCTGAGTAGATTTTTTCTTGTATAGAAATCTCCACAACTATGGCGAATGATTAGCGTCTTTGTTCCATGTAATTTTGAAGAATAATGCAAGCACTGATTTCGTCAACGAGCCCTTTGTCCGTCTGTCTGCGCTTCTTGCCTATACCACTATCTAGAATGGCTTTGTGAGCCAATACGGAGGTGAATCTCTCATCGTAGAAATCAACGGGAATCTGCGGAAAGCACTTCTTGAGCTTTTCAGAAAACGTCAATACTCTTTTCTGATTTTCAGATGGCAAGCCATTGGGTTGGGTGGGTAGTCCGATGACTATTTTCTCTACTTCCTCACGACTCACGTAGTCTTTCAAGAATCGAAGTAATTCTTGCGTATCAACCGTGGTTAATCCGTTGGCAATAATCTGAGAAGGGTCTGTCACGGCAATACCAGTTCGCTTCTTGCCGTAGTCTATAGAAAGAATGCGCATGAATATTATTTTGTCTTGCTCCTTTTATTCTTTACGTGTTGTCTTAATTTAGGATACATGATAATAAGTTTGCGAACAAGCAAGTCTCACTAGTTAATCATTTCTTTATACAGATTCGTGTAACGAAAAGAATTGGTCACATGTTTCCTTTATGTAATCAATGGTTGTCCCTTTGAATAAGGATTAGTTCGTATCTAAACTTGGCATTGTGTAATGATGTATAGAAAAAGAACCTGCCTTATGAAATCGTATTCACTTTCATGATGGTATACGTACTTCTTCCTATTTCAGATTCTCCTAATCCTTATAGAATACAAGAAAAGGGTGCGCGTTTTTGTATGAGCGCACATCCTTTTCTCCTATTTATTTAGTAAGTACTATTCGGATTCCTTTATTTTATCATGTCACATCCCATGTAAGGTTGTAATGCCTTCGGAATGCGAATGCCTTCGGGAGTTTGGAAGTCTTCAAGCAGAGCCGCTACAATGCGCGGAAGAGCCAATGCAGAACCATTAAGCGTGTGGCAGAGATGAATCTTCTTGTCGCTACCGCGATAGCGGCATTGCAAACGATTTGCTTGATAAGTGTCGAAGTTGGATACAGAACTTACTTCCAACCAGCGCTTTTGGGCTTCGCTATAAACTTCAAAGTCATAGCAGATAGAAGAGGTAAAACTCATATCACCACCACACAGACGAAGAATGCGGTAAGGGAGTTCGAGTTTCTGAAGCAAACCTTCTACATGAGCTAGCATTTCTTGATGTGACTGTTCTGAATGCTCGGGAGTATCGATGCGTACGATTTCAATTTTTGAAAATTCGTGCAGACGATTTAGCCCACGTACATCTTTACCATAGCTACCAGCCTCGCGACGGAAGCATTCTGTATAAGCGCAATTTTTAATAGGAAGTTGGTCTTCGCTTAGGATTACATCGCGATAGATATTCGTTACGGGTACTTCGGCAGTAGGAATCAAGTAAAGGTCGTCTACTTCGCAATGATACATCTGACCTTCCTTATCGGGTAACTGTCCTGTACCAAACCCTGAAGCTGCATTGACCACTGTAGGTGGCATAATCTCTGTATATCCAGCTTCACGCGCTTGATCCAAGAAAAAGTTAATCAAAGCACGCTGTAAACGTGCCCCCATACCAATATATACAGGGAAACCAGCACCTGAAATCTTCACTCCAAGATCGAAGTCTATGAGATTGTACTTTTTAGCCAATTCCCAATGGGGAAGAGCATTTTGAGGAAGTTCTGTGTCGTGTCCACCAGTTTTAACCACTAGATTGTCTTCTGCGCTAACACCTTCGGGCACAATATCGTAAGGTACATTCGGAATGGTATAGAGCAAGTTACGTTTGTCTTCTTCTGCTTGCTTCATTACTTCTTCCAAGTCCTTACTCTTCGTTTTGATAGAAGCCACTTCCTGCTTTGCAGCTTCTGCTTCTTCTTTTTTTCCTTCTTTCATCAAGCCGCCAATACTCTTTGAGAGCGTCTTGACTTTTGCATTCAGACTATCAAGTTCGGCCTGTGCTTCTTTGCGTTTATTATCGAAAGCGAGCACGTTATCAATGGCTTCACGTGCGCCTTTAAAGTGCTTCTTTTCCAAGCCGCGTATCACGGCTTCTTTGTCATCTGTGATTTGTTTGATTGTAAGCATGACTTTTTCTCTTATGTTGTTGACCGCAAAAGTAACACTTTTTATTCAAAAAAAGAGACTATTCCTTTCTAAATATCCCTTACTATAATGCTTTCTCTTATTTTTCAGATGCTATTCTTTTATTTCACGTTCTTTCTTTTCGTCTTTATTGCTCGAACTAAATCCTCGTATTTTGTATTTACCCGTCTATCATAAATTCAGCAAGTGGGTATTACGCTAACGTCGTGTAATACCCACTTGCTGAATAGAGTACATTATAATGTGATAATGCACACATATTAGGATGATATTTTACATCATTACTTGATTCAAGGAATAGTTGCCCATTATTTTAGAGCGATCCACATGACCGCGGATGCCAGGCACACTTCCTGTTGAAGTGTATTGCCACATGATATAATCTTTCCCATCGTTAAGGGTAGGGGAGTCGCTACGATAACGTGCTATCATAAAATGATAGTCTTTAAATTCTCCTTGTAAGTAACGATTATAGAAATTATGGTACGTATAGAGCAAAGGCTTTTTCCCATAATATTCTGTTACTTTCTCTACAAAGGCGCGCAAGTCTGCAATAAAAGCATCAGATGATACGGAACCTCTGTGCTCAATGTCAATGATAGGCACCAAATCCTGCTCATCCATCTTTACGACGGACGTCATATTGTTGAACTGCTTCTTCCAGTCTACGTTTGGGCGGTAGAAATGATAGCTTCCCACGCTCAAGCCTACTCGGCGAGCTTCATTTAGGTTTCGCTCATAAGTATCGTCTACAAGCGAGGCACCTTCAGTAGCTTTGAGGTAAACGTAGGATATAGGTGTTCCATCTACCACTTGATCCCAATTTATGCTTCCTTGGTAGTGTGACACGTCAATTCCCTCCTTGTATTTGGAGTTAATGCGAGCATTGGAAGTGCGGATAAACACAGCTGCTGCATGCATCATACGTTTCTCTCCTACAGCTTTTTGAGCCATGGCATCAGGTTCTGTAGCTACGTAAGCAGCCATACCTTTACCATGATCCTTGTCTTTCTTGCGTGCTAGTGCATTTGTCGGAATGAACATCAATGCCGACATCAGTAATGCACTACAAGTGTATATATGTAGATTATTTCTAAAGTTCCTTTTCTTCTCCATGCTTGCAAAGTTAGCAGATTATTTGAAAATCACAAAGAAGCTCGATTATTTTTTATACTATTTTAGTATGCTCGGGGGATATGTAATCAATTGAATCTGATACATCCTTTACCTCTTTCCTAAAAATAGCTTGTTTGTAATGGCATTTTGTTTGAGAATAATAGTGATTCCTAATGTTAGAAATAATACCATAAAAAATGATAGAGGCACAGAAAACGATGTATTTGTAATGCTATAAAATTCCCTTTTTACGCTATAATCGTAAATTAGAGATGAAAATATATAGATTCCTAGTGTGTGCTGACCCACGTAGGACAATATTTTCCATACATATAGGGAATGCCATTTTTCCGTTATCCATTTCATTAAAAGGAGGAGCAGCATGCTACCTACCAGCCCTATTATTGTGCGATAAGTATCTATTACTACTTGCAGAGGAATATCCCAACCATGCTTTTTCCAAAGTGAGCATTTGGTGGTGTATACATAGCACGAATGATTGTAAAAAGGCAAAAGTATTAGGAAAGCAATAAAGAGAGTTATTAGTATTTTCCATCTGTTTGCTGCGAAGTTATACTTCTCATTATTCTCGGCCACAATTGCTCCTAATAGAAATGCGGGAAAAGTGAATTTCGCATAAGCGAAAGATACCCAAAAATCGGGAACAAGCAACATGACAACGAATGTTCCAACATAAGCTATCTTGTAGCTTATGTTTTTCTTTTTAAAGGCATAAAGAGTGAGAGAGGATAGCCATACAGCCCATAAGAACCAAAGATTTGCAACAAAATTATGAAAGAATTCCATTATCGAAAAGCCACTAGTCGACCATTCATAGCCTGTGATTATAAGGCTATAGGAGAGAATGGGTAAAAGTAATGATTGCGTCTTATTCCTTACGAAATCATGTACGTTATATTTCTGTATGGATTTTACACAGAAATATCCGCTTATGAGCATGAACAGAGGCATATGAAAACTATAAATAAACTTGAATATGGGATTTGCCCAATAAAGTCCCTGTTCATAATAAGTTTCTCCGTTGTGATATTGTATGCTATGACCTATAATTACAAGGAGAATGGTAAATCCCTTTATAATGTCCCAATATGGGTCTCTTTGTGTTTTTTTTCTCTTGGAAATCATTTCCATGTTCTATACGAATGTATTCTAATCGGGATAATTTTAAAAATCGTGCATAACGTTTGATGTCGTTCTGTATAATAATAGACGAATATAAGCAGAATAGCACATCATTATATGGACGCACTATTCTGCTTTTCTCGTTCTCAAATTATCTTTATATCCTTATTCACTATTCACTGAAATAGGCTTTAGGAAGCTGACGACAATTATAAGTGGAGGCCATTACTTCTCCATAAGCACCAGCAGAACGGAAAGCAATAAAGTCGCCACGATGGGTAACCGGTAAAAGTTCATCTGTACTGAACACGTCGCTACTTTCGCATATAGGTCCCACCACATCGTATGTATCGGTTGTACTATCTGTCGTAGCAGAAATATTTTGTGTAAAGTGGTGAGAACCATACATGGCTGGCCGTACTAATTCTGTGAAGCCTGCATCTACAATTACGAATTTTTTCGTATGACCTTCTTTGACATATAGAGTACGCGCAATAAGAGAACCACATTGAGCGACAACACTACGTCCCAACTCAAAGTGTAGTTGCTGTCCCTCGCGAAGTTGCAGATGCTGCTCAAATAAGTCGAAATAGCCTTTAAAGTCGGGGATGGGATTTACGTCAGGATTGTTGTAGTCAATACCTAAGCCACCGCCTACATTTATATTGGCAGTTTGTATACCTTCTTTGTCGAGCAAATCTTGGAGTTCGTTGATACGATTACACAAAGCTACGTACACCGAAAGGTCTAGAATTTGGCTACCGATGTGAAAATGAAGTCCTGCATATTCCACAGCGTCCAATGATTGTGCCTTTCGAATGGCAGGAATCATATCTGCCATGGCAATACCAAACTTATTCTCGTTTAAACCAGTTGTAATCTTGGCATGTGTATGTGCGTCAACATTAGGATTGATGCGGAAAGCAACACGTGCTTTTTTCCCCATCTCGTGAGCTATCTCGTTGATTACTTCCAGCTCTGGTAAACTTTCTACATTGAAACAAAAAATATCCTTTTCCAATGCAGTACGAATTTCTTTATCGCTCTTTCCGACCCCTGCATACACAATCTTTTGACCATCAAAACCTGCTTTACTTGCAGCTTCAATTTCTCCACCTGAAACGCAGTCGGCTCCTAATCCCGACTGAGCTATGATCTTCATGATACGTGGATTGGCATTAGCCTTTATGGCATAATGTACGTGAAAGTTCTTTCGGTGATCAGTTTCTGCATGAATGGCTTTAAGTGTTTCATTCAGATTGCCAAGGTCGTAGTAGTAAAAAGGAGTGTCTAGTTTAGTGAATTTTGTGATGGGAAAAGTCATTACTTTGAAGTTTGTTGGTTGTTGAAAAGTTTTTCGCTCAGAGCGCACAGAGCCTCTTTCTTGTCGGATTCGCGTACAAGGAAAGAGATGTTGTGATTACTGCCTCCATAGGCAATCATTCTTACGGGAATTTGCGCCAACGCCTCTGTTACCAAAGTTTCAAAGCCTACGTTACCCCATCTCAAGTCGCCTACAACGCAGATGATACACATGTTCTCATCAATGCTGACGGTGCCATATTTCTTGAGTTCTTCTACGATGTTAGCCAAATGTGCGTTATTATCAATTGTTAGCGTTACGCCAACTTCGCTCGTAGTCACCATATCTACCGGTGTGTGGTTTACTTCGAATGTCTCGAACAATTTATGCAAGAAACCTGTGGCGAGGAGCATACGAGAAGATACTATCTTGATGGCTGTAATATTGTCCTTTGCTGCCACTGCTTTGATGGTTCCTTTCTGCATTTGGTCGTTAATGATAGTGCCAGGTGCGGATGGATCCATCGTGTTGAGCAAGCGCACGGGAACTCCTGCATAGTGAGCAGGTTGAATACAAGTGGGATGGAGTATTTTAGCTCCAAAGTATGCCAATTCTGCAGCTTCTTCAAAGTTGAGTTGACGTACAGGAGTGGTATTAGGCACATAGCGAGGGTCATTGTTGTGCATACCATCAATGTCTGTCCAAATTTGAATTTCTTCAGCACGAAGCACGGCACCTACCAAACAAGCGGTATAGTCAGAGCCGCCACGTTGTAGATTGTCCACATCGCCATTGATATTGCGGCAGATAAAGCCTTGTGTAATGTAGAGCTCGTAGCCATCGTTCTTCTTCAGAATGTCAGTGATATGTTCTTTAATATAAGCCATATCAGGCTCTCCATTGCTTTCGGTACGCATGAAGTTGAGTGCAGGAATTAGCATTACCTTCACCCCTTGTTCTTTCAAGTAGTTAGTCACCATATTGGTGCTCATCAATTCGCCCTGCGCAAGGATTTCTTTTTCTAGTTTGTCAGAATATTCTTGTGTTGTTAAGTTATGAAGGTGCATGAAGATATCAAGCAAGAGCGCATTGGTCTTCTCCTTGTTCTCTTCTTTGCTATAGAGTTCTTCCACGTGTTGCTTGTAGAGTGTGCGCAATTTGTTGATTACGTTGCCCGCAGCTTCTAGATTGTGTTTTTTTATGTAGTCTGCAATTTCTACCAACGAGTTGGTCGTTCCCGACATGGCCGAGAGTACCACAATCTTACGATCACCGTCAGTAATCAGTTGACATACATCTTTCATCCTCTGCGGAGAACCTACCGAGGTACCGCCGAACTTCAGAATTTTCATAGCTTTATCTTTTTGTTATGGTTACTTATTTTATTTATCTAGAACGTTCCTTTTGTTCAGTCCTTTCAAGGAGTATTTATTCCGTTTCTGATTCGATGGCCACATTGTAATCACTTGTGACTTCCTTTACGGTACCGTCTTCACAACGATATACAATACCAGGGAACTCTGAGAGCAAATTCAGATTGTGTGTCACCATGACTACTGCAGCACCTTGTTCGCGTACTGACTGAAGAATACGCATGATTTGACGACTTGTTTCAGGATCAAGATTTCCTGTTGGTTCATCAGCCAAAACTATACGTGGATTGTTAAGCAAGGCTCGCGCTATACATACGCGTTGTTGTTCACCGCCCGAAAGTTCGTGTGGGAAACTATGTATTTTGTCGGCCAATCCCACCATCTCGAGAACTTCTTGTATACGTCCGGGGCGATTTTTCTTTTTCCATCCTGTGGCTTTCAGAACGAAATCAAGGTTTTGTTCTACCGTCATTTCTCTGAGCAACTGGAAATCTTGGAATATGATACCTAGTTGTTTGCGTAGTTGCGGAAGTTGATGCGTTTTGAGTTTATTGATATCAAACTCTAGCACATTACCTTCACCCGCTTCGGCAGACAATTCGCCGTAAAGGATGCGTAGCAGAGAAGTTTTTCCGCTGCCCACCTTACCTATTATATATATAAAGTCGTTGTCATCTACGCAGAAGTTCACCCCTTTTAAAATAGAATGATCTTCATGCTGCAGTACGATATCGTGCAATTCTATGAGCATATTCTTCAAGTATTATTGAAGAGCATTTGTTGTTCTCCAAAGGGTTATTTAGTCTAATTTTAGCACAGCCAAGAATGCTTTTTGAGGCACTTGTACATTGCCAATCTCCTTCATACGTTTCTTTCCTCGTTTTTGTTTCTCAAGAAGTTTTCGCTTACGACTGATATCACCACCATAGCATTTGGCTGTCACATCTTTACGTACTTGCTTTACGGTTTCACGGGCAATGATTTTGGCACCAATAGCCGCTTGAATGGCAATGTCAAACTGCTGACGAGGAAGCAACTCTTTCAGCTTCTCACACATGCGTCGTCCAAAGTACACTGAGTTGTCCACGTGAGTTAAAGTAGAGAGCGCATCAACGGGTTCTCCGTTGAGTAGAATGTCTAGTTTTACGAGTTTGGAAGGACGGAATCCAATGGGGTGGTAGTCGAACGAGGCATAACCTTTCGAGATACTCTTTAGCTTATCATAGAAATCAATCACGATTTCAGCCAGCGGCATGTCGTAATATAATTCTACGCGATCGCCCGAAACGTATTCCTGTTTTACCAATTCCCCTCTTTTACCCAAACAGAGTGTCATAATATTGCCAATATATTCTGTGCGTGTGATGATAGAGGCACGGATATAGGGTTCTTCGATATGATCAATCTCTGTCTGGTCGGGCATACCTGCGGGATTATGTACTTCCGTCATCTCGCCATGCTTATCGTAAATATTATAACTTACGTTGGGCACCGTAGTAATTACGTTCATATTGAATTCACGATCCAAGCGTTCCTGCACGATCTCCATATGTAGAAGACCTAGAAAACCGCAACGGAAGCCAAAGCCCAAAGCGACAGATGATTCAGGTTGAAAAGTCAATGACGCGTCATTTAGCTGAAGTTTTTCAAGACTTGCACGAAGTTGTTCAAAATCTTCTGTTTCAATAGGATAAACACCAGCAAAGACCATAGGTTTCACTTCTTCAAACCCAGCAATTGCTTTTTTACATGGATTCTCAACGCTTGTTATCGTATCGCCCACTTTCACTTCGGTGGCCGTTTTAATACCACTTACAATATAACCCACGTCGCCGCATTTTAGTTCTTTGCGAGGCGATAGATCCATCTTGAGCACACCAATTTCATCAGCATGATAGCTTTTTTGCGTGTTGACAAAGATCACGTCTTCATCCTTATGGATGCAGCCATTTTCAATCTTAAAGTACGCAATAATTCCCCGGAAAGGATTGAACACGGAGTCAAAGATAAGAGCTTGTAATGGTGCTTTCTCGTCTCCAGTGGGAGCCGGGATACGTTCCACAACGGCACGCAAGATGTTATCTACTCCTTCTCCAGTCTTACCCGAAGCACGAAGAATTTCCTCACGCTTGCAACCTAAGAGATCGATAATTTCGTCTTCCACTTCTTCGGGCATAGAGTTCACCATGTCACATTTGCTCAACACGGGGATAATTTCCAAATTGTGTTCAATGGCCATGTACAGATTGGAAATCGTTTGGGCTTGCACACCTTGTGTAGAGTCCACGAGAAGCAGGCATCCCTCGCAGGCCGCAATACTTCTTGATACCTCGTAGGCAAAATCGACGTGTCCCGGAGTATCAATCAAGTTGAGACGATAAGTCTCACCATCGAGCTGATATTCCATCTGAATGGCATGACTTTTAATCGTGATACCACGTTCACGTTCCAAATCCATGTCATCAAGCATTTGTCCTTCGGTCACTTTAATCGTTTGAGTACGTTCTAGTAATCGGTCTGCCAATGTGCTTTTGCCATGGTCAATGTGTGCAATGATGCAAAAGTTGCGTATATGATTCATTATTGTCTTTGTTGGCGAGAATTAGGAGGTTGACGGAATAATAAGATTAAGTGCGATAAAGGTAGCTTTTCTCGTTCGTATAATTAATTAAGAACAAAATACAAGGATATGTCGATTCATAAACACTTGTCAACCTATTATCTAATTCCGCCAACGTTTATATGTTAGTTCGTGGAGTGGGGAGGAGATAGAAGTCAAAACTTCTCAGACTCTTCAAAGCTAACAGCGCGTTTCAGATCCTTTTCACTTAGGATAACTTCTTCGCCCTTGATAGGCCAGTCAATTCCAATCGTCGGATCATTATATCGAATAGAACATTCTGTTTCGGGCGCATAGCGATTGTCCACCTTGTAAGTAAACACAGCAGTGTCGCTTAGTACTTGGAACCCATGAGCGAAGCCACGCGGTATAAAAAGTTGTTTCTTATTCTCGGCAGATAGTTCTACCATTACGTATTTACCAAAGGTGGGAGAGTCCTTGCGCAAATCTACAGCCACATCTACCACCGTACCTTGAAGCACGCGTACAAGTTTGGCTTGTGAGGCTTCGCCTTTCTGAAAATGCAAACCACGGAGTACACCTCGTGAAGACATTGATTGGTTGTCTTGCACGAAATGTACTTCGTGGCCTATTGCGCGGTTGAAATCCTCTTCGCGCCAAGTTTCCATAAAATATCCACGCGCATCTTCAAAAACACGCGGTTCTAATACCCATACATCTGGTATTGCTGTCTTGATATATTCCATGTATTCTATTTTAATTGACGATAAGTTGACGGATAGCTAGCTAAGAATGATTGGTCACTATTATTGCATATTATTTACAATAAATTCTTTTGGCTAAAGTTTTCTTATCTGCTTTCCGTCCACTTTTCGTTTATCTCATTCGTCTACTTTTTGTAAACTCGTTGCCTTACAAACAGATTCAATTAAAAGATAGTGATTATTCAATCACCACCTTGCCTTCTTTAACTTCTGTATGGAAATCAGTCTGTCCTGGATGCTCCATAATAAAGTCGCAGAGAGGGTCTTCCAAATTGTGCTGAATAGAACGTTTTAGCGAACGAGCCCCATACTGCGCGTCAAAGCCCTTGTCAACGATGACATTCTTTGTTTGCTCGTCTATACTGAGATGGAATCCGTTTTGCGTCATCCGATTCATCAAGTCGTTTAATTCAATTTGGGCAATTTGCAGAGCACTTTCCTTATTCAAAGGGTTAAACATGATAATGTCGTCCAATCGGTTTAAAAACTCTGGAGCGAATTGTTTACGTAGCGTCTTGAGGATGATGCTTTCCGCTGTATCGCTGCTCATTTCTCCCTGTGTTCGGCCAAATCCTATGCCCGACCCAAATTCACGTAATTGACGTGTTCCACTATTGGATGTTAGGATGATGATGGTGTTGCGAAAGTCTACGGTAGTGCCGTTACCATCCGTCATACGTCCTTCGTCCATCACTTGCAAAAGTGTATTAAATACGTCAGGGTGAGCTTTCTCTATTTCATCGAGTAATATAACTGAATAGGGATGACGTCTTACGCGCTCTGTTAGTTGCCCGCCTTCTTCGTAGCCTACATAGCCCGGAGGCGCGCCAACTAATCGACTTACGCTGTACTTTTCACCATATTCGCTCATATCCACTCGAATCAAAGCGTCCTTAGAGCCAAACATCCATTCGGCCAAACATTTTACAAGATGGGTCTTACCTACGCCCGTAGGACCAACGAAGAGGAATGTCCCGATTGGACGATCGTTGCCTTTCAGTCCGATACGACTACGCGTGATAGCACGCGTAAGTCGTTCGATGGCTTTATCTTGTGCAATTACTTTCTGTGAAAGCGCACCGCGCATCCCTTTAAGGCGTTTCCCTTCATCGGTAGCAATACGCGTGGCAGGTACGCCACTCATCATCGACACGACTTCGGCCACAGCTTCGGCATCTACTTCGCTTGGATGGTTCTTCTGTTGATTCTGCCACTCATCGGTGGCTACATCCATTTTTCTTGTCAATTCTTGAACCTGATCTCGCAGATTGGCTGCAAGTTCGTAGTTCTGCTCTTTAGCTGCTTGCATTTTCTGCTCACGCAGATTGTCAATGTGCTGTTGAAGTTCCTCTAATTCCTTGGGTTTGCTATTAACTGCAAGGTGCATACGTGCACCCACTTCATCCAATGCATCAATCGCTTTATCTGGGAGCGCACGATCAGTCACATAGCGAATGGTCAAATCTACACACGCTTTCAGTGCTTCGTCTGTATATGACACATTGTGATGGTCTTCGTATCGCTTCTTTATATTGTGCAAGATAGTCAGTGTTTCCTCAGCCGTAGTTGGTTCTAGCATAATCTTTTGAAAACGTCGGTCGAGAGCACCATCTTTTTCAATTGTTTTCTTAAACTCATTGATTGTAGTGGCGCCAATACACTGAATTTCACCTCGAGCTAGAGCGGGCTTCAATATGTTCGCAGCATCAAGGCTTCCTGGAGCCGATCCTGCCCCTATAATAGTGTGAATCTCATCGATGAAGAGGATAATTTCTGGATGGGTTTGGAGTTCCTTTATCAATCGACGTAAGCGCTCTTCAAATTGTCCACGATACTGTGTGCCAGCCACAATAGTTGCCATGTTGAGCGAGACAATACGTTTCCCATCAAGTAAATGAGGCACATTGTGCTCTGCAATTCTCTCGGCCAAGCCTTCCACAATAGCACTTTTGCCTACACCAGGTTCACCTATAATAATTGGGTTATTCTTCTTTCTGCGGCAAAGAATCTGCACAATGCGTTCAATTTCTTTTTCTCGACCCACTACGGGATCTAAACCTCCATTTTCCGCCACCTTAGTCAAGTCCGTGCCAAAGTTGTCGGTAATAGGAGTGTCGCTGTCGCTTTTCTTTTGCGCTGTATTGGTTCTATTATTTGCAGCTTGCTGGCTTCCGCCTTCCATATCATCGGGGAAGGGGCTATTATCTTCGTTAGGAAAACTAAAGTCGTCCTGTGGAGTTATGGATTCTTTTTGTATAAAAGCCTCTTGTGCCTTTTCGTACGTAATACCATAACTCATCAAAAAAGCCTTGGCATCGTTTTGGCGGTCGTGTAAAATGGAAAGGATTATCAACTCTTCGTTTTCACAACGTCCTTTGTAAAGCTTATACTCTAATGCGAGCAAACGCACTATACGAGTACAATTCGTATCAAAATCTACATGAGCAAAGTCTCCGTTTGTTTCAACTAAATCCAAAAGTTCGTTACTCTTTTCCGGATTCTCTGTCATCATCTTTCGCACAACTGCAAGCATTGCATCAATGTCCACATTGATCGCCTTAAATATCTCAACGATTCGTTCATTCTTCAAAGCTGTGAACAATAGGCAAATCGTTGTTACCTGTGAAAATCCAAATTTTAAAGCCTCCGCCTTGCTCTCTTCGAGTAAGCGGGTTGTTCCTGCGGGTATTTCAAACTTCATAATATTGTTCCTGTTATATTTAGTCAAAGGATAATGCAATTTACATGCCATCTCGCATTTTCCTCATTCTTTTATTTGCTTGCCCTTCTATTCTACATAATGCAATTCGCCATTATTGCTTTTGCCAACTAAGATGGAATTTGACAAATCAATCAATCACCCATCCTTAGACAACCATATAATATACCTATATAATATATTAGGTAGCATTTTGTGATAAATTCTAAGGATGAAAGCAAAAGTCTATCTATCCAATAGCGGTACTCCTCCGCAGGGAAGTAAACCGAAATGCTTTCCACACCTTTCTAACCATGTAACCCGAAGAGGTCGTTTGAACACCTCAGTGGTGAATATTAGAATAGGAGGAATGGCAAAAATAGAATAGCATAATTACTAATCTGTATCGGACAAAGTATGTATTCCCCTTTGCCTAAGAGCACTAATAGTTTGTAGAGCAGCAAGCATCTTTTAGTGTGTCAATCCTGTTGAAATGCTGCTTTATAAGGGTATTTTAGGGTACAAAAATACATATAATCTTTGAAATGACAATGTATTTTATTCTGAAAGGACGATTGGAAGGTGAATCTGGGCTGCATTCTTCTTTCTGCGTAGATAGAATTTTCCTCCCTGCAAAACGAGAAAATGCGAAGATTGCGAACAGAGTGTTTCAAAACTCGTCATTATCATGCTAAAATCTAGGCCATCCCGTTTCTCTTTGAAGACTTTCTCATCGTTCACTGGTCGTTGAACGCTTTACCACAGGCCTGTGGTAGCGCTGCCGGACGGCAGCGGTAGAACTACCGCACGGCAGTGGTAGCGCTACCGCTCGGCAGCGGTAAAGCAGTCGATGGGCGTTGAACGACGGGAAGATGTACATCTGAGGACGGCAAAGACGAAGTTTTAAGTCGTCGCTCTGAAGGGGATTGAGTAATGTTACACTCCACAAAGCAGACAAACTTCACCCATACTCACTGATTAGGAGGTGATGACGCGCATACAAAGTATTCTTGCGGAATATCCTAATTGGGGGAAAGAATGATAAAGTCTATCTATAAAATGTCGTAATTAAGTAAAAATAGCGAGTGTTTTTCAACACAATATATAACGAAGTCATTACAGAAAATGGATAAACACACGACAGTAAATCACGTTACTATGATTTTTTTTCGTACATTTGCAATAATATTGAGTTATTGTGACTATTAAGAATAGAATAACCTTATAAGAAATAATATTTCTGTACGGATTCCATCATGTCGGCAGAATATTGAATATAAACTTTAAAGGAACGAATTAAAATACATGATACTGAAAAGAATCATTGTGGCATTGACATTGTCGCTTTCTTTGTTTGCAACGCTTTATGCACAGTCAACCATGACAGACAATCAAGTGATGCAGTTTATGGTTAAAGAAAATGCACGCGGTACTTCACGTGCAGAAATTGTGACCAAACTCATGGAACGTGGTGTGCAGATAGATCAAATCCGTCGTATTCGTGATAAATACGAAAAGCAGAAAAATGGCAATATTCCTGGTGCACGTAATATCTCTGGAGTATCAAATGATGATTCACGTATGCGTCGAAATAATGGTGACAAACGTGAGTTGGAGTTAAAGGGCGCAGGACAGCGTAAAGCACAAACACAAAAGGTAGACGTCAACACGATGTCGCCCTCGCAACTTCGTAAGTATCAGCGTCAACAACGAAGTGAATATTTCGATGAGATGGAAGAACTTTTGCCCGACTCTCTAGATGGGCTGAAATTTCCTGAAGATGAGAATGTAGAGGCAAAGCACAAAGGACGTGAAGTCTTTGGACGCAATATATTTAATAATCGTAAGCTCTCTTTCGAGCCTAATATGAATATCGCCACTCCACAAGACTATCGACTTGGGCCTGGTGATGCTGTATATGTGGACGTGTGGGGTGCTTCGCAAGAAAGATTTGAAAGTACTGTTTCGCCTGATGGAACGATTAATATTGAATCGTATGGTCCAATCAGCGTTGACGGACTGACTGTAGCACAAGCCAATCAAAAACTGCGTTCTACTGTAGGTGCGCGATATAGTGGATCGAATATTCGACTCACTGTGGGACAGACTAGAACAATCTCCGTGAATGTAATGGGTGAAGTAAAAGTTCCTGGAACATACACACTTTCAGCTTTTGCCACAGTGTTCAATGCCTTGTATATGGCAGGCGGAACGAACGAAATAGGTACCCTTCGTAATATTAAAATTTATCGTAAGGGTCGACTGATTTCTACTTGCGATATTTATGGCTACATCTTGAATGGCGATATGAAAGGCAACGTTCGTTTGACCTCTGGTGATGTAATCATCGTGGGGCCTTATGAATGTTTGGTGAATATCACAGGCAAGGTAAAACGCCCAATGTACTATGAAATGACTTCCAAAGAAAGTGTAGGAACATTGATTAAATACGCAGGTGGATTCACTGGAGATGCTTATCAGGGCAACATCCGATTAATGCGTAAGTCGGGTGGGGAATTATCAGTATACTCTATTGATGATTTTGAACGCAATTCATTCCAACTAGCTGATGGTGATTCAGTCTCGGTAGACTCTGTATTGCAGCGCTATAGTAATATGGTAGAAGTAAAAGGTGCTGTGATGCGTCCGGGGATGTATCAGATGAATGGCAGCATAACGACGGTTCGTGAACTTCTTGAAGCAGCTGGTGGTTTAGCCGAAGATGCTTTTACTAATCGAGGATTTATACATCGTATGAAGGAAGACCGTACCTTAGAATCTATTGACCTTGACATCAATGGCATTCTGAAACATACGGTAGCTGATATTCCTTTGAAGAATGAAGATGTACTTTACGTTCCTTCTAGGAAAATTATGCAAAAAGAGCGAACACTCTCAATTAATGGAGAGGTGAATTATCCTGGTATATACGATTATGCTGATAATACTACGCTCGAAACGTTTATTCTTCAAGCTGGCGGTCTGAAAGATGCAGCTTCTATTGTCAAGGTAGATGTGTCGCGCAGGATTCGCAACAATAAGGCGATAGAGTCTACCCAACAAGTGGCAAAATTGTATAGTTTCTCATTGAAAGATGGTTTCGTGGTAGATGGTACACAGAATTTCATATTGGAACCTTTCGACGAAATCTATGTACGTCGTTCTCCAGGATATACCGAACAACAGCATGTCGTTGTAGAGGGTGAGGTAACTTTCTCTGGCACTTACACGTTGGGCAATAAGGGCATGCGTCTGAGTGATCTTATCAGAGAGTCGGGTGGACTTACAAAGGAAGCTTATGCAATGGGTGCCCACTTGGAACGCACGTTGACTCCTGCCGAAAAGTTGAAGCAGCAATCCATGTTAAAACTTGCCCTCAGTGGTGATTCTATTGATATGCGAAAGATTGATTTAGGCGATACGCAGACAGTGGGTATCAATCTCGAACAAGCTTTGTTGCATCCGGGCGACAATCGTTGGGACATTGTACTGCGCGAAGGTGACAAGTTGATTGTTCCGCAGTATAGTAATACAGTATCTATTAGTGGACAAGTGATGTATCCCAATACCGTAGCTTATATAGAAGGGGCAAAGCCATCTTATTATATCAATCAGGCTGGTGGATATGGTCTCCGTGCTCGTACAAAGCGCGTATTTGCTGTAAATATGAATGGCACCATTACACGTGTGAAGTCAGCTAAAGATATTACACCTGGTTGTACTATCCTTGTGCCCGCTAAAGCGCGTCGTCAGCGTATGTCGCTTGCCGAAATTCTCTCAATGGGTACAATGATGGCTACTTTGGGAACGGTTATTGCGACCATCGTAAAATAATGGAAATAAAATATTTCAAAACAGAACAAAATGATTCTATTATATGCGCTAACGACTTTTACAGTAAGCGCTTTGCTAACTTACTTCATCATGCCCGTGCTGTTACGTTTCTGTGTGGCACGTGGCTTGTTTGATATGCCTAATGATCGGAAGGTTCATCACAATAAGATTCCTCGACTAGGAGGTGTCTTGTTTGCTCCTGCCACCATGATGGGTATGGCGGCTGTTGTTGTCATCATGCTCTTGCAAGGGAGAAACGATGTACAATTTGGACTTTCTTCCGTGTTGCTTTTTGTTGCTTTATTCCTTATCTATATCATAGGTATCGTTGATGATATATTAGGTCTGGATGCTAAAATCAAATTTGCAGTGCAAGTTCTTGCAGCTATTTTTATGCCGCTCTGCAACCTATATATCAATAATCTCTATGGGTTCTGTGGTATTTATGAAATTCCTGTATGGGTGGGCTATCCTCTTACGATACTAGTATCCTTGCTGATTGTGAATGCCATTAATTTGATTGACGGCATTGATGGTTTGGCTTCTGGTCTTTGCGTAATTTGCTTAACCGTGTTTTCGGTGGTCTTTACTCGACTTTCTTTACCTTATTCGCTCTTCACGTTCGGTTTGTTGGGAACAGTTCTAGCCTTTATGTATTTCAATCTTTTTGGTAATGTAGAACGCTCCACGAAAACTTTTATGGGCGATACAGGAAGCCTCATTCTAGGGTATTCTATAGCCTATTTCTGCATTAAATATGCCATGTTCAATCCGATGATTATGCCTATTCATGTACACGATTGTCCGATTCTACTCTCGTTTAGTTTAGTATTCATTCCTGTGATTGACCTTGTACGCGTGGCTATTGAACGAACTTGCAAAGGGAAGGGAATGTTCACGCCCGACAAAACACACATTCATCACCTCTGCATGGCAGCAGGCATGAGTATGCATGCTACTATGGGGTTCATCTTGTGTATGCAACTACTAATCGTAGGAGCGAACATGTTGCTTTTCCACGTAATGAAAGTGGGGTCCACATGGTTGGTGCTAAGCAATTTCATACTTTATGCAATCGTAGTTGTGATGCTTCGCGTACAATCACGGAAACGCATAAATAACGCTTAGAATACTGAATTATTGAACAACAAATATAAGAAGTAAAACCCTATTTATAAAATAGAATGGAAAACAATACGCTCCAAGAAAAAGAAGTGAAAAAAGAAGCATTCTTGATTCATCTTTTTTCTATCATAAAGCTTCATTGGATAGCTATCTCTGTATCAGTAGTTACAATTGTAGTTTTGACGAGTATCTACGTTTTTAGTCTACCTCGAACGTATAATTCAGAAACGATCCTCTTGCCAGAGACATCCTCATCTTCAACTAGTATTTCGTGCAATCTTGGAGCAATGGCTTCAATGGCAGGTATTAAGTTAGGTGGAAGCTCGTCCGATGATGCCATTTATCCCGAGTTCTATCCCAAAGTCTTAGGATCTACCGTTTTCCTATCCGATTTGCTGAAAGATACCGTGAATGTTTCCCGACTGAAAAAGAAGGCCACCATCTATGCCTATTTTCGTGATTGTGGACAGCAACCATGGTGGGGGAAGATGATGTCAAAGAAGAAAGAAACGCCTAGAGAGGAGGCCTTGGATAACGAGAATATCAACCCAATCCGTCCAAACAAAAAACAAAAGGGCGTGATGGATGCACTCTCCAATGCATTGTTCTGCGTGGTGGACAAGAAAACGGATATGATTACTGTAAGCGTCACTGTAGAGGATGCAGATGTGGCTCAACAAATAGCAGCAAACGTATGCAATCGCTTGCAGAAGTATATCACGGATTATCGTACGGGAAAAGCTCGTAAGGACTTGAATTATGCAAAGAAAATCACCCAAGAAGCACATAATAAATACTTAAAGGCTCAGCATGCCTATGCTGCTTACTGCGATGCCAATATGGACGTTACGCTGGTTTCCTATCGTCAAGTAGCCGATCGATTAGAAAATGAAATGCAGCTAGCTTACAACACTTATTCTCAGTATGCCCAGCAAATGCAAATAGCCGAGAGCAAAGTGCAAGAACGTACTCCCGTCTATACCGTGATTCAGCCAGCCACAGTACCTTTGAAGCCGATAGGACCAAAACGTATGTTTTCCGTAGCTATCGCTTTGTTTCTGTCATTCTTTGGCAGTTTGACTATCCTGCTTGCCCGAGATTATTGGAAGAATCTAAAAGCTAAGGCATAGTGGCCAACGCTTCTGTCAATATTAGCTGATGGCTACAAGTCATATTGCTCTTGCCGATGCTATCTATCGCTGCTAATGCAAACAACATTAAACCTTTGACTTGTGAAAGTTGCAAATCTCAAAGATAACAAAAACGAACTCGTAGATGCTCTCTACTTGATGCTCTTACAAGGGGTCAATCAGCTATTGCCCTTGTTTGTGATGCCCTACCTGATGATTAAGTTGGGCGCAAGCGGTTATGGTTACGTTGGTTTTTCGCTTTCCGTTATCCAATATTTGGTGTTAGTAGTAGACTTCGGCTTCAACTTGAGTGCAACCAAACGTATTGCCCAGGTGAAGGATGATGATAAAGAGAAGAATCGCATATTTTGGAATGTTGTGGCAGCCAAATCTCTGCTTTTACTTATATCGAGTTTGGTGTTAGGCTTATTGCTTCTCGTAGTTCCCACCTTTCAGCTATATAGTAAAGCCATTCTTGCTACATGGCCCATGGTGATAGGAAATACTTTTACCTTTATGTGGTTCTTCCAAGGCATCGGCAAGGTACGCATGTTCTCTGTGATGAATACACTATCCAAAGTTTTAGTGTTGCCCTTGATATTCCTTTTCATAAAACAGACGGACGATTTTGTGTTGGCTGCGTTCCTACAAGCTCTCGTCTTTGTTAGCACAGCAGTCATCTCGAATGCATATATCTATCAGAAGCACTTGGTCAGATGGATTGCTCCTAGTCGGAAAGGCATTCGCAAAGAGCTAAATGAAAGCTTCCCGTTGTTTCTCTCCACGGCTTCAACGAGCGTGTACACACAATTGGTCGTAATCATCTTAGGCTTCTATTGCACCACAGAGGAGATGGGACGTTATACTTCAGCCGATCGCATTATGCGAGCCTTATGTTTCTTGCTCTATGTCCCATTAAATCAAGTATTCTTTCCAAAAATAAGTTCTTTGGCCATTCGGTGTAAAGAACAGGCATTAATGCTTTTCAGACAAGTGCGCATTATTGTCGTGAGCGTGATGCTAGTAGCAGGCTTATCCCTATTCTTTGGTGGACCATTGCTTCCCTACGTGTTGGGACAAGACTATTCAGGTATTCAAGATTATTTGTACATCATGGCAATTGCGCCCATAGCTATTGGCATAGGTGGCGTATATGGTCAAATGGGACTTGTCGCATTGGGTAATAAGGAAACGAGTAAAGCATTTCGCAACGTTTACGTGATTGCAGCCGCTTGTTCCATCATAATGATGTGCGTGCTTACTCCATGGCTCAAGGGGCTTGGTGCAAGTCTTGTCGTGACCTTGACAGAAGTTCTTGTCATGGTGCTCATGGTATATAATTTCAAAAAGTATAAGAAAGTATGTTGTTAATGGTAATGCTTCTAGCAATTCTGCTTACCATCCTCGGTTGGTATGTGGCTAGAGATTTGTTCGCTCCTTGCGTGGCAGGACCAGGAATATGGGCTGCCATTATTGCAATGTACTATATTGTGCCCAATAACTATTTCCCTATTTGCCATGATTTTCCACTTTCTTTATCTTTGTGGCTAGTAGGTTTCTTCATAGCTTCAGTATGGGCTGCGGGAAAAACTCCGCTCTCGACTTCTGTTCATAAGGAGCCCAACAAACTTGTACTCCGGACTTATGTCGTCATCACGATTACAGCCATTCCTCTCATGTCGTTTATGCTCCTTTGGAAAGCCTTTACGGAAGAGCCTGAAACGATGTTTCGCTATCTGCGAGTAATGGCAGTAGGCTTTGACGACAACATTCAACCACCTGATTTTGGCCCTTTGGTCTATGCCAATGGCGTTGCCTATATCACGCTTTTGTTTGTGATGCTTTATTTCAAAAACAAATGGGTGATAGGCTCCGTCTTATTCATGAATTTCCTTTCAGCATTTGTCGCAATGGCTAAGATTAGTTTCTTGACTGTATTGTTCACACTGATGTATGTAGGGTATAGTCGTGGCCTTTTTAAGCTAAAGCATATGACATATGCCTTTATTTTATTCATGGTATTGTGCTTCTTTATGCAAGTAGCGCGTGAAGGAGATGGTGGTGATCAAGTAGGTATTGCCGATACTTTGTCCTTGTATACTACGAGTGCTATGGTTTGCTTCGACTATTATGCCATTCCATGCTCTTCCTTGAATTTTGGAGAGCATGTATTCCGCTTTTTTTATGCAGTGGGACATTCGCTCGGACTATGTGCTGAACCTGCCAAAATTCTTTCCGACTTTGTGTACATACCAGAAATGGCCAATACCTATTCTGTGCTCTATCCATTTTATATCGATTTTGGTAACGTGGGAGTACTTCTATTCTCTCTTCTCTATGGTGCTTTTTATGGTTTTCTATATAAGAAGAGCCTGGGCGGCAATAAAATGCTACTAATCCTTTATGCAATATTTTTTATACTCTTGCTACTTGAGTTCTTTGCTGAACAGATTTTTACAAATCTCTCGATGACAATTCAGTACGTAGTATTTGCAGTAATTCCGTTCATGATAGGCAAGGAGAAAAACAATGCAGAAATGTTAAAGTGACAAACCAATGGCTCAAATAGACATACTCATGGCCACCTATAATGGGGCTCAATATATTACTGCGCAGATACGCTCACTTCAGAATCAAACGTTTACGGATTGGAAGCTGATAGTTCATGACGATGGATCCACCGACCAAACGTTGGATATCGTACGTAGTTTTGCCGCACAAGACAACCGCATCAAACTGATAGAGGATGGCCTGCAATTCCATGGCTCTGCAGGAAACTTTATGCATCTACTCTCGCATTCAACTGCACCATTTTGCATGTGTTGTGACCAAGATGATATTTGGCTTGAAAACAAGCTACGACTCATGCTAGACGAGATTCAACGCTATGACAATAGCATACCGCAAGCCGTGTATAGCAACTCTTACGTATACAATGCTAATCGTGAGGAAATTTCGGGTTACGCCACACTATGTTTCCCCTATGTATTGAAAGACGTTTTGTTCCAAAATTCGGGCGTACAAGGATGTGCGATACTCATCAACGCGAAATTACGCGATATTTGCAAGAATGCTCCCCAAATAGTAGCTATGCACGATCATGTGATTACGCTTGCCGCAACCGTCTTTGGACAATTACACTATTTACCAATGCGCCTAATGCTCTATCGTCGTCATGAAGCCACCGTAACAGGTCATACGGCAAAAAGCCTTGGCGAACGCGTGCGTCATTTCTTTGAGGGAAAAAAGACGGTGCTCGATGCCAAGCATTATGAAAGCATCAAGAGTTTCGTGAGTAAATACGATCCGATAATACCTGCTGAAAAAAAAGCAATATTTGAGGACTTTTTCCGTTTTGAAAAAGAGAGAAGATGGAAACGTTGCATCCATATTTTCTGTGGAGGTTACAGAATTTATGGCAAACGTAGAATCCTTTGTATAAAAACTTTATTACGCCCCTTATTATGATTAAGTTTACCATATTCACTCCAACATACAATCGTGCTTACACGCTGCCAGCACTTTACCAAAGTTTACGGAATCAGACCTGTATGGACTTTGAATGGGTTATTGTGGACGATGGGTCGACGGATAACACAGAAACTGTATGTCAAGGGTTTAAGCAAGATCTTTTCCCCATTAGCTATTTTCGTCAACAGAATTCGGGTAAGCATGTAGCGGTGAATGAGGGTGTCAAACAGGCTCAAGGAGAATGGTTCTTCATCGTTGATAGTGACGATCATTTGCCTGTTGATGCGATAGAAAAATTACAGATAGAGGAGCGAACCATTCACAGCGAAAAGATTGGTGTTTTGTGCGGAATGAGACACTACTTTAATGGTAAAAGGATTTGCAGTAATTTTCCTTATGATAAAATTGATTGCACCGCACTCGATTTTAGATATAAGTATAGGGTTAAAGGTGATGTAGCAGAAGTGGTACGAACGAAGGTAATGAAGGAATTTCCTTTTCCTCAATACCCTGGAGAACGATTCTGTCCTGAAGCAATTCTCTTTAATCGCATTGCTCAAAAGTATCTTACACATTACTTTAATGCTTGCATATACTTATGTAAATATTTGCCTGATGGTTTGTCTGCTCATATCGTTAAGGTGAGAATGCAAAGTTGGAGAAGCACATGTTTGTGTTATGCTGAGATGGGGAAAGCACCGATTCCCTTTGATGCTAAATTACGTGCATGGATTAATTATTGGAGATTCTCAGCATGTAGAAGCAAAAAGGAATCACCTTTACAAATAACCATCCCTTTCTATGCAAAAATACTGCGACCATTGGGCCTTTTGTTTCATTTAAAAGATTGTCGTTCATGAGAATCCTCCATATAATCAATGCCCTTGAAGTAGGTGGCGCGGAACGACTACTCATGGATGCTCTTCCCATGATGAAAGCGAAAGGACATGATGTAGAAGTATTGCTCCTACAGTCTACGGGCGATGTTTTTGAAGAACAATTAAAGAAAGAAGGAATAAGAGTCAGCGCAATCAACGCTAAAGGTGGTCGCTACAGCCCCTTGAACATTCTTCGACTGATGAAGATGATGAAGGGATATGATGTCATACATTCGCATCTCTTTCCATCACAATATTGGGCTGCCTTAGCAAAGAAAATAGCAAATGCCAAGAATGTGCTCGTAACCACAGAGCACAGTACTTTCAATACACGTGCACGCCATGGTTGGTCTTCATGGATAGATAAGAAAATCTATGGACTATATGATGGTGTTATCTGTATTTCTGAGGCAACAGCGAAGTTTATGCGAGAACGTTGTCCGAAGAATGTACAAATCCGCGTAATCGAAAATGGCATACTCTTACCTTCTGAAAAGGATTTGATGGTAAAAAAGAGTAGGAGAGAACTATTGGGGAATTTGCCCGATGATGTTTTTTTGCTATTGCAAGTGGCTCGTTTTACAGAACAAAAAGATCAAGCCTGCGTAATTCGAGCATTGAAAAGACTCCCCGAGAACGTACACGTTGCTTTCGCAGGGTATGGCGTAACGCAGAATGAAAATGAAGCTTTGGCTCACCAATTAGGTGTGGAACATCGTACGCATTTTCTTGGTATGCGTAGCGATGTGGCAGATTTATGGAATGTGGCAGATTTAGGCATAATGTCTTCGAATTGGGAGGGCTTCGGCCTAGCTGCGGTGGAGGGAATGGCACGACATAGAGCCGTCCTAGCTTCAAACGTAAAAGGATTGGCAGAGGTCGTAGGTTTTCCCGAATTGCTTTTTCCGAAAGGAGACGATACAAAATTAGCTCATTCTATTCAGCACTTTATGTCTTCGCCCGATGAACTCAAAGCAATAGGTGAGAAGTGTGCAAAACGAGCCAAACATTATAGTATTGAACACATGGTGGAAAAGTACTTGGATTTCTATTCGGGGCTTGAATTAAAAAGATTATAAGAAGCTTAAAGGACACCATATAGCTTTGAGTAATAGAATCAACTTCAAACGATGAATAATGAAACTAATATTTTGTGATAATACTTTGTGGGGACTTATCAATTTTCGTGGAGACGTGATACGTCATCTTGTAGATGAAGGTCACGATGTAGTACTTGTGGCTCCAGAAAAGGAAGACAAGCAAATGCGTACGTCTCTTCCTCAAGGGGTACGCTATATCCATGTAGGCATGAAACGCACTTCGATGAATCCGCTAAAAGACTTGCGATACTTCCGACAGATGTATAAGATCTTCCGACGCGAAAGGCCCGACTTTGTATTTACCTATACTATTAAACCCAATATATACGCTTCCATTGCTGCAAAGCTCAATCATTGCCGAACCACTGCATTGTTGAGCGGATTGGGATATATCTTTATCAACGATAGCTTGCTTACCCGATTGGCACGAAGCCTATACCGCTTTGGACTACGATTCACTGATCATCTTCTCGTTCTGAATGAAGAAAACCGAAATATTGTGAAGAAACGCCACATGTGTTCGATGCAGAAGGTCGTTATGCTTATGGGAGGAGAAGGGGTCAACGTAGAGAAATTTCAGCGACAGAAGAATGCTTCCACTAAAACAACTTTTTTATATATCGGACGCATCCTATGGGATAAAGGCTATGAAGAGTTGTCGCAAGCAGCTGCGATAGTAAAAGAACAATATCCCAACGTAAGTATTGAATTACTCGGAGCCATGGATCCATCTTATCCAAAAAGCGTACCCGAAAGCCGTGTGAAAGCTGACGAGGCGCAAGGAATACTAAAATATATAGGATTCACCCGACAAATGCTAGATGTCTATAAGCGCCAAGGTGTTGTTGTTGTGATGCCTTCGTATGGTGAAGGAATGAATCGCACACTGATGGAAGCATGTGCCACTGGCAAACCCATCATTACGACCGACATACCAGGATGTCGTGAGTCTGTGGACGATGGCGTAAATGGTTATATTGTTCCTCCACGCAATGCTAAAGCCCTTGCCGATGCTATGATGAAATATCTATCCCTTTCTGAAGAAAATAAAGAAAAAATGTGCAAAGCAAGTCGTGAAAAAGCAGAAAAGGTTTTTGATATAAAGCGTGTTATTAAGGTTTATGATTCCATTCTGGATGGAACGATAAGTCAAAATACGGATATTGAGCAATGAAATAATCAGTTTATAGCGCTTGCGTGTTCATTCATTGCAAAGAATATCTTAACTTTGCGAAAAATTACAACGACTCATCATGCTAAAAGATGGCATAAAGGATGGTATGTCGCCCTGGATGAACAGAATCACAAGAGTCACAGATTTTAGCATCTCTCTTGTCTGTCTGATCGTATTTTCTCCTCTGTTTCTCATTTGCTATCTAGGCATTAAATGGGAAGATGGCGGTGAAACCATATTCAAACAAGAGCGAATAGGGCAGGGTGGAAAGCCATTTTATATATACAAGTTTCGCACTATGCAGGCGGAATCGGAAAAAGACGGATTACCTCAACTCTGCAGCAACTCGCAATCAGACGAGCGTCTTCTTCGATTCGGCCAGTTTCTTCGTAATCATCATCTTGACGAATTACCTCAATTGTGGAACGTCTTTGTAGGCGACATGGCATTTGTTGGTCCAAGGCCTGAGCGTGCCTATTTTATCCAGCAAATCATGAAACGTGACGAACGTTATGCTTTGCTCTATCAAATAAAGCCTGGCGTAACCTCGTATGCTACGCTTTATAATGGCTATACAGACACGATAGAAAAGATGCTTCGCCGTTTGGAACTTGACCTTTACTATCTGCAGCATCGATCGTTTGCGCTCAATATCAAAATTCTCTTTTCCACGTTTTGGAGAATTATTTCCGGGAAGATCTTCTAAAACAACTACGGACTTCTCGCAGTCTAAAAACATACATTACATAGCTATCCTCCATTTTCCAATATAACGTAAATGCTGCTTATTCCTAGCATAATCACAATGAAACATTTCTTTCTTATTCTTTTTACTTTCCTATTGGGATGTCTATGCATCTCAAGTTGTTCGTTCTTTAAAAAAAACGGCTCCGAATCAGCAGAGAAAAGTTATAGCGATAAGCGAAAGCACATGGAAGCCGATGCTCAAATTCGACTTTCCAAAGCACGAAAATATCTAGCACAAGGTAAATGTCAAGAAGCTAAAAAAGAGATAGAAACTATGCGTGATTCATGCCCATTGGCCATTGATGCTCGCTACAAAGCTATCTTGCTAATGGATTCTGTGGATTTACAACAGGCTCGGCTTGACTTAGAAAAGGCAGATGTTCAGATGCAACAAAAAAACGGGTTATCGTCTAAAGAAGACTTTGACGAAGCTTGCCGAAAAGTGCAATTCTACGAGCGTAAATTACAGTATGATACTAAGTCCAATTTAGTTCCTACTTCCAGTGCAAACGCTAAACACTAAGCAAGGTTTACTCTTCCTTTCTAAATTTCCTCGTTGTCAAAATGCTTAATACAAAGTTTTCTTCAGATTTGAATGAGTCACAACTAGAAGCTGTGACCTATTGCGATGGGCCATCTCTCGTTATTGCGGGAGCTGGTTCGGGAAAGACACGTGTGCTTACTTACAAGATAGCCTATCTCCTTCAGCATGGATTCCAACCATGGAATATTCTAGCACTTACTTTTACGAACAAGGCAGCGAGAGAGATGAATACACGTATTTCTACCATCTGTGAGGAAGGGAATGTGCAAGGATTATGGAGCGGGACATTTCATAGTATCTTTGCTCGCATGTTGCGCATGGAATATAGCGTGATACAATATCCGCAGAATTTTACTATCTATGACTCTGCCGACACCAAATCCTTGATTAAGACAATTGTAAAGGAACTGAAGTTAGACGAGAAAATATATAAGCCCAACGTGGTGGCATCACGCATCTCTGAAGCTAAAAATCACCTCATAGTACCTTCCGTTTATGCAGCCGACAATAGTATACGTAATCGAGATGGGTCAGAGAGCCTAGGTGAAGTACATCGAATTTACACTATCTACCAACATCGCCTATATGCAGCTGGAGCCATGGACTTCGATGACCTTTTGCTCAACACTTTTCTCATGTTGCGCGACAACGCTGATGTACGTGAACGATACGTAAAGCGATTCCAATACATCCTAGTTGATGAGTATCAGGATACCAATATGGCCCAACATCGTATTCTGTCCTTACTTACAACGCCAGATTCGCGTATATGCGTAGTAGGTGATGATGCCCAGAGTATTTATGGTTTCCGAGGCGCTGATATTACAAACATTCTTACTTTCCAAGAGCAATATCCTCAAGCACGTATCATCAAACTTGAATGCAATTATCGCTCGACACAGAATATTGTAGAGGCTGCTAACTGCATTATTCGGAACAATGTGGGACAAATTCCTAAAAAGGTATATTCTGCTGGAGAAAAGGGTGAACCTATCCATTTATTTTCTGCCGCAACAGATAAGGAAGAAGCACGTAAAGTAGTGTCGCACATTGTGGGGCTTCATAAACGTAAACAACTTCCCTACAATGAAATCGCTGTGCTTTATCGCACAAATGCGCAGAGCCGTGTAATAGAAGAATGTTTGCAAAGCAACAATATTCCCTATAAGATATATGGTGGACTCTCTTTTTATCAACGCAAAGAGATAAAGGATGTGATAGCCTATTGTCGCCTAGTGACGAACCCACACGATGAAGAAGCCTTCCGCCGTATAATCAACTATCCGGCAAGAGGTATCGGTGCGACCACGATTCAAAAGCTTCAAAACGCTGCTGCCGAGCATGGGGTGAGCATGTGGACTGTGGCTACAAATCCTATGCAATACGAACTTGCCGTAAATAAAGGAGCACAAACCAAAATAGCTAGTTTCTGTGAGTTAATTCATTCATTCCGTATTCAGAGCGAGACGACCACAGCTTCCGTACTTGTGAAGGACATCGTAAGGCGAAGCGGAATAGCTTTGGAGTTTACACGTGAACGTTCTGTAGAAAATACTGCTCGACAGGAGAATGTAGACGAACTTCTTGGATCTATTCAATCTCTTGAGAAAGAAGCATTTGATGAAGAAGGGAAAAAGCGTATCGCCTTAGAGGAATTCCTCTCTACAGTATCTCTACTCTCTGATGCCGATAGTGAAGACGATGGCTCACCGCGCGTAACCTTAATGACCGTACACGCTGCTAAGGGACTAGAATTCCAAGCTGTATTTGTGACTGGTATGGAAGATGAACTATTTCCCAACGCCAATGCTCACCTTTATCGCAAGGAGATGGAGGAGGAGAGACGCTTGTTCTATGTGGCTGTGACAAGAGCCAAGGAATATTGTTTCTTAAGTTATGCCAATACACGCTATCGCTATGGGAATCTGCAGTTTGCAGAGCCAAGCTCTTTTCTTAGTGAAATTGAAGGGCAGTATCTTCTGCGAGAGGATGATTCATCAAAGACTTCACGCATGAGTAGAGACAATGTTGTTTCATCACCCTTTTCTCGATCTAATGGGTCTGCTTATTCACGAAGTCAAAGTAATAATTTCAACGATTTTTTTGGAACTCCCTCAGAAGATGAATTTAGAGCGTCTATGGGATCAAGTTCTCGCATAACGGAAAGCGAAAGATATTACAGTGGAACAACAGCTAAAGGAGGCGAAGACTATGGCTATTCCTCACATCGTAGCTACAATCGTACACACGAAAGTAATATGCCTAAATGCGTACCTCCTGTCACGCCTCCATCAGGCTTTATCAAGACTTCCATACGAAAAAAAGTGGTTACTCATTCTGCTGAACCGACAGGCTCTTCAGCGGCTTTATCTAAATCAATTCTAGGACTAGATCCTGGCCGACGCGTAGCTCATGCCCGTTTTGGAGAAGGAAAAATCATTAGCGTAGAAGGAAATGGTGACAGTGCCAAAGTAAAGGTAAACTTCGATCAAGTAGGAGTAAAGAATCTTCTTGTGAAATTTGCGAAACTCACACTTCTCTAACATAAGTTGCAAACTTGTACAAGACTTGTGGCTAAACCTATAAAAGGGAAACAATGAGATGCTTGATATTTTACATAAATGCTCTTTTATTTTTGCTAACCTCGTGCTTAGGAGATCTTGACAATACCGTGGTGTCTGAAAATGATGTTGTCAAAGCTGGGCAGCAGGTTCCCTCTTTTGTCGTATCAATTAGTGATGGAACCACATTCAATAGCAGTCAAATTGGCCGTAAGCCCGTGTGCATTGTCTTCTTCAATACGTCATGTAGTGATTGTCGGAAAGAGCTTCCTATTGTGCAACAGATATATGAGGAATTCTCAGAATCTATTCAATTTGTATGCATTAGTCGTGCAGAGGATAGAAAAAGCATTCAAGCCTTCTGGACACAAAATAAGCTGACATTACCCTATTCCGCTCAGACAGATAGGAAAATATATAATCTGTTTGCCCTATCCTCAATTCCGAGACTCTATATAATAGACTCCTTGGGAACGATAAAGAATGCTTACACCACAAAAGTCTCTGAGAAAGAATTGCGGAAAGCACTTGAACAACTGATACAACAATAATAAATCTATACATACATGAATCAATCTGCATTAAAAGTTCGACTCATTGTGATGAACTTTCTTGAATTTGCCGTATGGGGCGCGTATCTCACGTCTATGGGTAACTATTTAGGAAAGTCAGGCATGGGCGACTACATTTCTTGGTTTTATGCCATTCAAGGTATTGTTTCGATATTTATGCCTACGTTGATGGGCATTGTGGCTGACCGCTATGTGCAACCTCAACGCTTGCTCGGTATTTGTCATTTAATTGCGGGCCTGTTTATGATAAGCCTTTGCGTAATGGGCGTGCAGAGCAGTCAGCCCAACGTCACATTGTTTATCACAATTTATACACTTAGTGTTGCATTCTACATGCCCACATTAGCATTGTCGAATACTACAGCATTCACATTGCTCAAAAAATATGGAATGGATACGGTAAAGGACTTTCCACCAATCCGTGTGTTTGGCACTGTGGGATTTATCGCTACGATGTGGTTCGTTAATTGCGCCACAACAACCGATACTTTTTCGTACACCTTGGCTGATGATGCCATGAAGTTCCAGTATACCCACATGCAATTTCTTGTATCAGGTATATTAGGAGTCGTGTTGTTTATCTATTGCATGACCCTCCCACAATGCAAACTCGAAACAGAAGCCAGTAAATCGCTATACGATGCCTTCGGGTTGGATGCATTCAAATTGTTTAAAACACGGCGTATGGCTCTTTTCTTCATATTCTCGTGCTTGCTCGGTATGTCTTTGCAAGTGACAAACGGGTATGCCACTCCTTTTATTACGCATTTTAAACAAAGTTTCCCTAGCAGTTTCGCTGCTAATAATGCCACACTATTGGTTTCTATTAGTCAAATAGCTGAGGCTGTGTGCATATTGTTCATTCCATTTTTCTTACGTCGTTATGGCATTAAGATTGTAATGCTCATCGCGATGTTGGCATGGGTGCTTCGATTTGGTTTCTTTGGATTGGGTAATCCTGTATTTCCTGGAGTAATTCTATTTATCCTTTCATGCTTGGTCTATGGCGTGGCTTTCGATTTCTTCAATGTATCGGGAGGATTGTTTGTCGACAAAGAATGTGATCCCAAAGTAAGAGCTTCTGCTCAAGGCTTGTTCATGCTAATGACCAATGGCCTTGGTGCCACGATAGGAACTTTACTTGCTGGCGAAGTTATCAATCATTACTGTCATTGGGAAGATGGTTATCTTACGGGAGATTGGCAGGCTTGTTGGTTTATCTTTGCAGGTTATGCCCTCATTGTTTTACTGCTCTTCGCAGTCGCTTTCAAAGAACACAAACATTAGATAACGACCTAAGGGGAGGACTTTTAATAAATAAAGTCTGTTACTAACTATCAAGTGGACGAAATATCACCACGCAAATTGTGCTCCATAGGAGAGACATAAAAAAGGCAAGCGTATAGGAAAAAATGACACCTGTACGCTTGCCTTACTTTATGGTATTTGGCAGCCTAGTTTCGGATGATTACAGTCTTCTTTCGAGCACGAAAATCTTCTCTCTGCGCAGAAGATTTCCCTCTTATGAACGGGGCGAATACGTATACTGCGAACGGAGTGCTCCGAACTTCGTCATTATCAAGCTAAAACCTAGGTTATTCCGTTTCTCTTTGAGGACTATCCCATCGTTCACTGGGCGTTGAACGCTTAGTCACTGGGCGTTGAACGCTTAGTCACTGGGCGTTGAACGATCAGTCACTGGGCGTTGAACGATCAGTCACTGGGCGGTGAACGATGGAAAGATGGTCATCTGTGGACGGAAAGATCTACATCTATGGACGGCAAATACAAAATTCCAAACCGTTGCTCAGAAAGGGCTTAGACAACATGACATTCCGCAGAGCTGAATACTGGCAAGGATTTCATCAAACTCATCAATGAGGAAGTGAAGGCGCTCATACAAAGTTTCATTGATTCAGCCTATGGACACTTCATCCAAACTCGAAACTAAAAGTTGCACGTTAATCTACAATAAACAGTAAAGCCGTATTCCTCTAAAAAAGGAACACGGCTTTACTGTTTCAATAAATAAGATAGGATAGATTATCCACCAAAGTTATCGTACATAATGCTTTCGGGCTCTACACCAAGGCTGTCGAGCATAGAGACTACGGCCTTCGACATGGGGCCAGGACCACACATGTAGTATTCGATGTCTTCGGGAGCATCGTGATCCTTCAAGTAGGTGTTGTACATTACTTGATGTACGAAGCCTGCGGTATACTTTACTCCTGCTGCATCGGCTGCGGGATCGGGACGATCGAGTGCCAAATGGAAATGGAAGTTGGGGAAGTCCTTTTCTAGTTTGTGGAAATCGTCGAGATAGAACACTTCATTAAGCGCACGAGCACCATAGAAATAGTGCATTTCTCGGTCGCGGCAATTAAGCGTACGAGTCATGTGCATAATCTGAGCACGCAGAGGAGCCATACCTGCACCACCACCTACCCAAATCATCTCCTTCTTAGAGTTGAAGTGGGGATGGAAGTCGCCGTAAGGACCACTCATGATTACCTTGTCGCCAGGTTTAAGCGTAAAGATATAAGAAGATGCGATACCAGGATTGACATCCATGAAGCCGCTTCTGTCGGCCTTGAAGGGGGGAGTGGCAATACGCACGGTCAGCATGAATACATCACCCTCGGCTGGATAGTTGGCCATAGAGTAGGCACGCACAGTGGGTTCGGTGTTGACACACTTCAAGGGGAAGAGACCAAACTTCTGCCATGCGGGCAGATATTCATCACCAATAAGGCTCTTGTCGATGTCTTTATCATAGTCCATGGTGAATGCGGGAATCTTAATCTGTGCGTATGAACCAGGAAGGAAGTCCATGTGAGCACCCGCGGGGAGTTGCACTTTGAACTCCTTAATAAAGGTGGCCACGTTCTTATTAGAGATAACGGTACATTCGTATTCTTTCACACCAAGCACGCTTGCAGGTACATGAATGGAAAGGTCGCCTTTCACTTTGCACTGGCATCCTAAGCGCCAGTGTTCTTTTACTTGCTTGCGAGTGAAGTGGCCCTTTTCAGAGTCGAGAATTTCACCACCGCCTTCTACTACTTGGCACTTGCACTGTCCGCAACTACCCTTACCACCACAAGCGGAGGGAAGATAGATACCTTGGTCGGAAAGTGTGGTGAGGAGGTTGCCTCCTTGCTCCACGTCGAGTTTATCCTTGTCGTTAATCGTAATCGTTACCTTGCCGCTGGGCGAAAGATATTTCTTTGCCACAAGCAGGATAACAACCAAGAGGAGTATCATTACCAAGAATACTCCGATGCTTGCTAAAATCAAATTGATATCCATTGTTTCTTCTTGATATGATTAGATGTTTAGGCCAGAGAAGCACATGAATGCCATGGCCATTAGTCCTACTGTAATAAAGGTGATGCCGAGGCCTTGCAACGGTTTGGGCACATCGGTATAGGCCATTTTCTCGCGAATGGCAGCCAAAGCAACAATGGCAAGAAGCCAACCAATACCCGAACCGAGAGCATAGACTGCTGCATCAGCTACATTGCCAATGTACTGAGTACTTCCTGGCTCCATGCCGATGCGTTGCTGCATAAAAAGGCTAGCACCCATGATCGCACAGTTAACTGCAATCAGAGGAAGGAAAATACCTAAGGCGGCATAGAGAGAGGGAGAGAAACGTTCCACTACCATTTCGACCAACTGAACAATACCAGCAATCACGGCAATGAAAAGGATGAATGATAGGAATGAAAGATCTACTCCTTCTACCAAGCAATTAGGACCAAGCACTTTGGTTTGCAAAAGGTAGTCAACGGGGACTGTAATGAGCAACACGAATGTCACCGCAACACCCAATCCTAAAGCTGTCTTCACATTTTTCGAAACAGCTAGATAGGAGCACATACCAAGGAAGAAGGCGAATATCATATTGTCCACAAAAATAGAGCGGACGAACAGACTTAATAAATGTTCCATGTTATTATTTATTCTGTGCAGTACTTAATGAGATGAAGTAGAATCTGATAGGATTGTGATAGTAAGTAGAACGATTGAATTGCAGACAATGGTATGCCTTTATGGGCTTTACCTATCTCTAATTCTGACGATTCTACTTATATGCTATCATCCTCTACTTTTTCTCCTAAGCATTTGCGGCGTTATTACTTTTTGGAATCTTTACGATCGTTGTAGGCGCGATGTGCCCAGATCAAGCATCCGAGTAGAATCAAAGCCATAGCGGGCATGGTCATCATGCCATTGTTGACATAGAATCCACCATTTTGGCTGTAGATGCTTTCGGGGATTACACGCAGACCTAATAGTGTGCCACTACCTAGGAGTTCGCGTATAAAACCTACAACTACGAGCACCCAAGCATAGCCCAAACCATTACCAATACCATCAAGGAAGGATTCCCAGGGGCCATTCATCATGGCGAAGGCCTCAAGACGTCCCATCAAAATACAGTTGGTAATAATCAGACCTACGTATACAGAGAGTTGTACGCTGACATCGTAAGCATAGGCTTTTAACACTTGCGAAACGAGTGTTACGAGTGTAGCTACTACAACCAATTGCACGATAATGCGGATTCGGCTCGGGATGGTCTTACGAAGGAGCGAAATGATCACATTTGAAAAAGCCGTGATGACAGTTACAGAAAGACCCATTACGATGGCTGGCTCCAACTGGGAAGTAACGGCCAAGGCAGAACAAATGCCCAATACTTGTACGGCAACGGGATTGTTCAGATTGAGTGGACCTGTCAAGGCTTCTCTATTTTCTTTTGAAAACAGACTCATGTTATTAATGATTTAGATTGAAAGTGTAGGGGTTTCTTGCATAGAATATGGAAAGAGTATGTATTCTTTGTAAGAGACTTTCAATGCAGATTTACTTTTTGATTGATTTGAAATAGCCGAGATAGAGTCCAAGGCCTTGGCTCACCATATCTGCTACGCCATTAGAAGTGAGCGTTGCACCAGTGATACCATCCACTTGAACATTTTCCTTTCCAGGCTCTACTTTACCATTCTTTACCACGGTGAGAGCTACAGAGTCGTTGTTGCCAGCATCGAAGATGTGCTTGCCTTTAAACTCGTCTTGGAATTTTTCTTCGGCAATGAGTGCGCCAAGACCTGCTGTCTCGCTTTCGTGAGAAAAATAAGCACCATAGACTGTCTGCAAATCAGCGTTTACTGATACGTAACCCCAAAGTCCGCCCCAAAGTCCGCGGCCTGTCATGGGAAATACATACTTTGTTTCGTTTCCAATTTTACAGATGTAGACGGGAAGTGCCTTCTCATTGATGTCTTTGCTAGAAAGCTCGAAGCCATCCTTGTCTTTGCCTTCACCACTTTTTACGGTAGTGCCTTTGCTATCGACAATCATATCCTTCTCTACTACTTCGCTATACTTGGCTTCTACTTCTTCGGGAGTAGCAAGGTTACGAATATTAAGTGAAGCCAGAATCTGCTTTTTCTTGTCTAAAGCCACGTTCTTGTCTTGTGTGGGCTTTAGGGCTGATGATATGAAAGCGAGCAGGAAGGCTACAATGACAACCATTACGGATGCGTAGATGATTGTATATGAATTTTTATTTGTATTCATGCGTGTATGTGTTTTGTGAACGATTGGCTGCGTATTTTCTTCATACTGTCCTCTCGCGTCTAATGTGTCATAGCGCACACCATATAGTTAGGAGTAGGAGAGATGAGAGGGGGCGCAGCTCAGATTGTTCTTATTTTCCAGCTCGTTTCAGTCGCTTATTGATATTACTCTGTACAAAGCAGTAGTCAATCAGCGGAGCAAACATGTTCATAAACAAGATGGCAAGCATCATGCCTTCGGGATAGCCTGGATTGAGCACACGAATCAATATAGCCAATGCACCAATGAGGAAGCCATAGATGTATTTGCCTTTTTCTGTACGTGCGCTAGTTACAGGATCTGTTGCCATAAACACGGCACCGAAACAGAAACCGCCCGTTACAAGATGTTCAAACCAAGGCATTGCAGCAGCGGCATTATCGCGTAAGCCCATCATGTTGAAAAGCATAGCTATTACTGCACCGCCCACGAATACGCTTACCATGGTGCGCCAAGAGGCAATCTGAGTGTAGAGCAGAATGATGGCTCCAATCGCAATGGCAATGACGGACGTTTCACCAATAGAACCAGGGATAAATCCGAAAATCATATCGCTCAGACTAGCGGTAGGCATCGTGCCTGCTGCAGCTTGGCCGAGAGGTGTTGCCATTGTCGTGGTGTCGGGGAGTGTATAACCCAAGCCTAACACTTGCTGTCCTGCTACCCATACTTTATCACCACTCATGCTGGTGGGGTAGGAGAAGAATAAGAAAGCACGAGCTACAAGTGCAGGATTGAAAATGTTCATACCCGTACCTCCAAAGATTTCCTTACAGAAGATAACAGAGAAAGCCACTGCTACGGCGAGCATCCAAAGTGGGCATCCTACGGGAACGATTAAAGGAATGAGAATACCTGTAACCAAATAGCCTTCTTGGATTTCTTCATGCTTCCATTGAGCTACGGTAAATTCAATGCCGAGACCTACTACGTAGGACACGATGATTTTAGGCAGCACTAAGAGGAAACCATAAAGAAACATAGCCCAAAAGCCTGTTTCTGCTAGTTTGCCAGCAGCTACTGCATTCTGATAGCCTATGTTGTACATGCCAAAGAGCAAAGCAGGCAACAACGCTATCACTACGAACGACATGATGCGCTTAGAATCAATGGCATCGTGAACGCTCACGCCCACGCGAGAAGTGGTATTGGGCACGAGCATGAATGTTTCCATTCCCTCGAATACCGAACGGAAAGCTTTCAACTTACCGCCTTCTTCAAAGTTGGGACGTAGTTTATCGAATATTTTCTTAATCATTTCAAAATGTATTGTTCAGTAAGTGGAAAGTTGTGCAGAGAATTCCTTTCTGTTTTCTGTGCACATAGTCACTTGCTATTAAGCATTTTCTTTTCTCAAGATGTCAAGTCCTTCACGTACGATACGTTGAAGTTCTAATTTTGAGGAGTCAATAAACTCGGCTACGGCAAAGTCTTCGGGAGCTACTTCGTAGATACCCAAGGCTTCTTGTCGATCAATGTCGCCTGTAATGATTGCCTTAATCAAATAGCTAGGATATATATCCATAGGGAATACACGCTCGTATTCAGCACTCATAATCATATGGCGTTCGCCACCTTTTATGCGACAGTCGAGATTGTAAGCATGTTTTTTGCCAAGGAGCCATGAGAAATAGCTGTGGCTCGTGGAGAAATCGTTGAGTCGGGGGGCAATCCAACCAAAAGCTTCGTTCACGTTGTCACCTTCAGGAATAACGCAAACCTCAGTGCTAAATGCGCTCAAGAAGTCGGCGATAGTTGATTTGTAACCAACGAATGGATTGCCGTTAATGATACGTACGTGGTCGGTCGATTTGAGTTGGCCTTTTAATACATCTGCCAAAGGTGTGCCGATGAGTGTTTCCACATAGTGAGGTTCCTTAACACAAGCACCAGCTACAGCAATGCGGCGGGTGAGCGATAGCTTTCCTGTGCGTAGCAAGCGTCCTAATGTGATGGCCATTTCTGCACCTATCGTCCATACCACTTCACCCTTGTTAATAGGTGATACATGATTGATTTGAACACCTACGTTGCCTGAGGGGTTGGGACCATCAAATACATTAACCTGAGCTTCGCTAATAGGAAGCAAGCAAGAGTTGATTTGTTCGGGACAAATGCCAAGATGTACATTCGCAATTTTAGCCAATGCCTGTACGCCTTTCTTAAAGTCCTCTTCATTGCCTGTTGCTACGAAACTAAAGTTGGCAGCAAGGGGCATTTTGTTGAAGGTGGAAATAAAGATAGCCTTGGGAGTGTCAGTAGGCGAAGCAATGACATCATAGGGGCGTTGGCGGAAGAATGCGAACAATCCGCTTTCAAGCAAGAGAGACTTTACATCTTCTGTGCTCATTTTTGATAGCTCACGAATACCAAAGTCTTTAAACTCTTGATTCTGCGATGCCTTTACACGGAAGCGCAAGAGCTTGCGGCGCTCACCGCGCTCTACTCCTGTCACAGTACCACTCACAGGTGAAACGAACTGTATTCGTTCCGTCGCTTTGTCTACAAACAAAGCTTGACCCGCCACAACGGAATCTCCCTCCTTCACAACGGGACGAGGAACGATACCAGGAAAGTCGGTCGGCATGACAGCATACTCTTCACTTGGAGCAGCTACTGTCAGATTGAGCGCGGCTTTCCCTTTCAGTTTAAGGTCTAAACCTTTCTTAATCTTGTACAAAGTTTCCATTAAATTAAAAAATATATATTTATCTGCAAAAATACGCATTTTAAATGAGATTAAGGCCTTTTTTCGCTTTTCAAATGATACATTTTGCGAAAATACTGCATTTACTTTGCTATTTCGATTGGTATACTGTAACTTTGCAGCCTTGAAAACCTCAGATAATGTAATTAGTAAAAGATATGCAAGAACAAAATTTTGAAGAAAATGCGAATCATGGTGCTTCTTCTCAATCCGGTTCTCAATCGGTGGGTTCAGCACAAGCTAACTTCTCTCAACAAAACTCTTTCTCTGCGCAGGAAATGCCTAATGACATTCAGTCCAATGCGGTGCATTCCTCTCCTGTTCCTCCTAGAAAAAAACGTACCAGACTTTATGTAATTATTGCCATTGTTGTAATTCTTCTGATTGGCGGAGGTGTTTATGCTTATACATCCCATACAGAGGCTACTGAGGAAGAAATGGCCTATGATGTATTGGAAAATAATGATAATCCGCAAGATTATCAAGATTTCTTGGATAAATACCCTAACAGTGTGCACGCTGAAGAGGTAAAACAACGATTGGCAAAACTAGAGGAGATGATTCAGAAATGGAACTCTATAGCCCTTTCTGAAAACGTGAATGATTTTATCAACTTTAAAAATACTTATCCCGACGCTCAATATGGGCGATTCTGTGATATTAAAATAGACTCTCTTGACTTTGTTAATGCTCAGAAGATTGGTACTTCGGAGGCTTATCAGCATTATCTTGATGCTCACCCCGATGGTCGATATGCTTCTGAAGCATCCATCGCGCAGGGTAGTTTGCATGAACAGGAGATATCTGTTGAAGAACAGACTGCTGTGGTAAATGTTCTGAACGACTTCTTTAATGGATTTTCTAATCAAGATGAAAGTCGAATCTGTTCGAATATATCGTCTACGATGACCACATTCCTTCATCAACGCAACGCGAATAAGGCTACGGTGCTAAAGACTATCAACGCTATGTTTAACGAACATATTCAAGGTTGTCAGTTTAATGTGAATCGAGATTTGCAACTTACTCGTGATGGTGCAACAGGAGGCTATATTGCCACTTTTACCGTAGATCAGCACATTCAGCGTGATAACGAAGGAAAAGTTTTCGGTCAATATAAGTGTACGGCTCATTTGGATGCACAAGACCTTATAACCTCGCTTGTAATGGACGAAATTTCCCATCAAGAACAATAAGTTTCTTATGCCCTTATAAAGCAGAATGAACTAAGTAGATATTAATTAGTAAAACTTACGAATATGCTCACAATCAACTCTTACGAAGAATTTGAAAAGCACCTCGGTCAGGAACTTGGAAAGTCTGACTGGCTTGAAATAGATCAGGATCGCATTAACGCTTTCGCTGATGCCACTTTGGATCATCAATGGATACATGTGGATCCAGAGCGTGCAAAGAATGGTCCTTTCGGTCAAACCATAGTACATGGCTATCTCACACTCTCTCTTCTTCCCTATATGTGGGAACAGATTATCAAGGTGAACAATTTAAAGATGATGGTCAACTATGGTATGGATAAAATGAAGTATGGCCAAGCTGTACTTAGTGGCCAAAGTGTTCGCTTGGTTGCTACGTTGCATAGCATTGCTAACCTGCGCGGTATATGCAAGGTAGAAATTAAGTTTACTATTGAAATTAAAGACCAAAAGAAGCCCGCTTTGACGGGCATAGCAACATTCTTGTACCACTTCAACTAATACTTATATTACCTCTTAATCTCAAATATTTCAGACAAGCGCATTTGATTTTCTTAAAGACATTGTGCTTGTCTGATTTTATCTGCACATTGTTTACGATCTTTCCGTATGGACACCTACCTAACTCTAGCATCTCCTAGTCAATCGCAATTCACAGAAAAGCGATCTCGCTTCTTGGCTTTTGCCCTACCGGTTCAAACGGAGAATGAAGCCAAAGAATGTGTGGCGCAATATAAAAAGAAATACTATGACGCACGACATGTGTGTTATGCATATGTGATAGGCGATGATGGAGCAACTACGCGTGCTAACGATGATGGAGAACCTAGCGGAACGGCTGGACGGCCAATTCTCGGTCAATTGCAATCGCACGGACTTACTTACGTGTTGGGCATTGTGGTAAGATATTTCGGAGGAGTGAAGCTAGGCACAGGTCCCTTGGGAGTGGCTTATAAGACGGCAATATGCGAAGCACTCGACCAAGCGACGACACGTGAATGTATTATGACTGCTCGCTTTTCTATATCTGTGCCTTATACAGAAGCAGATTGTGCTATGCGGTTTATACGTGAGGGCGAAGGAAACGTTATTTCGCGAGATTTCGACGAGAAGGGAACAACCCTTCTAGTAGAGGTTAGGCTTGACAATGAGCAGGCTTTAAAGGAACGACTAAAAAAGATTATTACTTTGCAATTCAATAAGATGCAGTAGCATATTCAATACGCTTTGAACTTGTTGATTTAAAAACTTAGATTCAATAGCATTTTAAGACGAGCCTGCAGATATCGTGACTTTGTTTAATCACCTCCTAATAATCATTGAATTCGTGCTATGAAATTTCAGCCATTTTCATTTTCCTACAAAGACCAAGCTGTAGAACTTTATCAATCAGCATTTCCCGAAGAAGAACGACGTCCAACAAAGCAATGGCTACAGTTGAACGAAGAAAACCCTTACTTTCAGATATTACTAATTGAACACGAAGGAAAATTTGCAGGTATCTTTGCTTATTGGGATTTTTCTGATTTTATTTATGTGGAACATTTTGCTACTAGTCCGTTGCTCCGTGGGAAAGGACTTGGACGCGATGTGATGGAATCATTTGTGAAACGACATGATGGAGTTCCCATCATATTAGAGGTAGAATTACCCAAAACATCCATAGCACTAAGACGCATAGGTTTTTATGAAAGACAGGGTTTTACTATAATCAATAAACCCTATACGCAGCCTCCTTATCCGGGACAAACCATGGGACTGCCTTTACACATTATGAGTACTGACGCAGTTTATGCATCGGAATGCTTTGATCAGATTGTTGATATAATTCATCGAGAGGTGTATCATGTAAAAGCAAAATAATAAGCCATGCTACTTGGTCTAGAAAAAATAATAAGCTGCACATTTCCATGTATCGAACAATATTTGTAATTTCGCAGTCAAAAGCGAGGTGCGTCTTGTAAATAAAGGGTAGCAATGCCATTCTTATTGCAGATAATCTCGTATAAGAATAAACAATATTCAAATTCTACATAACATGTATAGAACAAATACCTGTGGCGAACTTCGCATCGAGAATGTAGGCCAGCAAGTGACGTTGGCTGGTTGGGTGCAACGTAGCCGCAAGATGGGTGGTATGACTTTCGTCGACCTGCGCGATCGCTATGGTATCACGCAGCTCGTATTTAATGAAGAAACCAATGCTGACCTTTGCGCAAAGGCCAATAAGCTCGGCCGTGAGTTTGTGATTCAGGTTACTGGTATCGTCAACGAACGCTATGCTAAGAATGACAAGATGCCTACGGGGGATATCGAAATCATTGTTAGCGAACTCAATATTCTCAATGAATCTTTGGTACCTCCATTTACCATCGAAAAGAATACCGATGGTGGCGATGACCTTCGCATGAAATATCGCTATCTCGACCTACGCCGTGAAAATGTTCGTGCCAACTTGGAACTTCGCCACAAGTTCTGCATTGCTGTACGTAACTTCCTCGATTCAAAGGGATTCCTCGAAATAGAGACTCCTGTATTGATTGGTTCTACTCCCGAGGGTGCTCGTGATTTCATTGTACCTTCGCGTATGAATCCGGGTCAGTTCTATGCTCTTCCTCAGAGTCCTCAGACGCTTAAACAACTTCTCATGGTTGCTGGCATGGATCGCTACTTCCAGATTGCTAAGTGTTTCCGTGATGAAGACCTCAGAGCTGATCGTCAGCCAGAATTTACGCAAATTGACTGCGAAATGTCGTTTGTCACGCAAGATGATATCCTCCAAACTTTTGAGGAGATGGCCAAGTATCTATTTAAAGAAGTACGTGGCTATGATCTTGGTGATACTCCTTTTATTCGCATGCCTTGGCATGAGGCCATGCGTCGCTTTGGTTCCGATAAACCAGATATGCGATTTGGCATGGAATTCGTAGAATTGATGGATACACTAAAGGGTACAGGTTCGTTTGGTGTGTTCAACGAAGCGAACTACATAGGTGGTATCTGTGCTCCTGGTTGTGCCAATTATACGCGCAAGCAACTTGACCAATTGACAGACTTCGTGAAGTCTTCGCAGATAGGTGCAAAGGGCTTAGTTCATGCCAAGGTTAATGAAGATGGCAGTGTAAAGAGTTCCGTTGATAAATTCTATGCTCCTGATGTGCTTGAACAGCTTAAGCAGAAGATGGGTGCTAAGCCCGGCGATTTGATTCTTATTATGTCAGGTGCTGATGCCATGAAAACGCGTAAGCAGCTCTGTGAGCTCCGATTGGAAATGGGTCAGCGCTTAGGACTTCGTGATAAAAATAAATTTGCTCTCCTTTGGGTAGTAGATTTCCCAATGTTTGAATGGAGTGAAGAAGAAGGACGTCTGCTTGCTATGCACCATCCTTTCACTGCTCCCCGCCCACAGGATGTACCACTGCTTGATACAGATCCAGCTTCAGTATTGGCTGATGCATATGATATGGTGTGCAATGGAGTGGAAGTTGGTGGTGGATCTATACGTATTCACGATGCTGTGCTTCAGGCTAAGATTTTTAAAGTGCTTGGCTTTACTCCCGAACGTGCTCAAGAGCAATTTGGTTTCTTGATGAATGCTTTCAAGTTTGGCGCACCCCCTCACGGAGGTCTCGCTTATGGTCTTGATCGTTGGGTATCGCTTTTTGCTGGTCTCGATAGTATTCGCGATTGTATTGCTTTCCCGAAGAACAATTCGGGTCGTGATGTAATGCTTGATGCTCCTTCTAAGGTAGACCAAAAACAACTTGACGAATTGATGATAGATCTTCGCCCGCAGGATTAGACTCTTATTCTGTTTCAAATTCTTTTTCCTTATACAACCCGAGAAACGTGATGCTTCATAAGAATAGCTCCGATTCTCGGGTTTTTTGTGTCTTTCTTTGTCTCTTCTTGTTGTTACAGACGATGTGTCTCTTCATCTAAAGCAACATACTTAGGGGGCAGCGGATATTTACGGTTGGTATGATGGGGAAAAAGAGACTTGCTCACATCATGCATATTATCGGCTGCGTCTCAGCAATTCAAGCAAGCTTGATTGCATTCGACTTGCATGATAAATCAGCCCGTCCATCATAAATCCGAGAGTTGAGATATTATATCTTTCGTTTTCAATATCCTTACTGAAGCGTGCCACGAATGTGACCTTTTCATTGCTCGATGAGCATTTTGGGCTTTACCGGACGGCAGTGGTAGCGCTGCCGCTGCCGTCCGGTAGAGCTACCACTGCCGTCCGGTAAAGCTACCGCTGCCGTCCGGCAGAGCAATGAATGATGGTTTACAAATGGCAGAGAGTAAATCTGCGGATGGCAAAATCAGGGGGAGTAAATAGAAACAAACGATTTTTGTAAAAAGCAGATGAGGAGAAGAAGCAAATAAGAATGCTTGCAAAGCGGTGCTTATTATATTAAGTTTCAGCCCGCTCATACTAAATCCGAAACTTAAATAAAGTTACCTTAACTGCTGAATAGGGCAGACGATTGGGACTTATGACCTCATAATTGTTTTGAAATGGTTGTCGCTTATTCTGATACATACTTTATAACCTTATAACCTCAAACCTCAAAACTTTCACGGCTTGCCGTGCTTATAACCTCAAAACTCTAAACTTGCACGGCTTGTTGTGAAAACTTGCTCATTTCTTTTGTTGTTGTGCAAAATATTTGTACTTTTGCCGCCGTTTAGAACAATGAAAAGGAAAATAATGAGAAAATCAATCCTAACAGCCGCGCTTGCATTGAGCGCCGCTACAGCTGCTCAAGCCGGTGGCTATCTGACCAACACTAATCAGAGCGTAAGTTTCTTGCGCAATCCTGCCCGCGATGCAGCCATTGCCGTGGATGGTGCTTATTTCAATCCCGCAGGCTTGGGATTCCTCTCGCAGGGCTGGCATTTAGGCTTTGACTTGCAAAGTGCTTATCAGACACGTACGGATGCAACCGTATTTGCTCCCTTTGCCTTGGGTACGATCAATGGTGTGCAGAATAGCAATGATGGCTACAAAAGTTTTGAAGGTAAGGCTAAAGCTCCTGTGATTCCTTCGTTCGATCTTACACGTGTCGGTGAGCGTTGGTTTGCCTCTTTCCATTTCGGCATCACTGGTGGCGGTGGTAAGTGTAAATTCTCTGATGGTCTTCCCTCATTCGAAAGTCAAGTGGCCATGCTTCCTGTGCTAGTAGGCGCTATAGCTCCAGGTTCAGTAAGTGGCTATAGCATGGATACTCACATGCAAGGTCGTCAGTATTATTTTGGTGGACAGTTTGGCGTGGGTTATAAAATCACGCCCAACTTCAACGTTAGTGTAGGTGGTCGTGTAATCTATGCACAGTGTAACTACTATGGATATGTACGAAATATCAGCGTAGACGTGGTTACTCCCGCTGGAACCATCAATATGCCTGCAACTACTTTATTTGAGAATAAAAATATGCCCGACTTTGCTTCGCTCGTTACCGACAAGGAACTCAACTGCGACCAGTCTGGGTGGGGATTTACTCCTATCATCAGTGCCGATTGGAAAATTGGAAAGGTGAATCTTGCTGCTAAGTATGAGTTTAAGACTCGCTTGCGCTTGAAGAATCAAACTGGTGTAAATACGAGTGGACTCTCAGAATATGATGATGCTAAGAAGGTGAAGGCTGACATACCTGCCATCCTTGCACTCGGTGTACGTTATGAGGTGCTTCCTTCCGTACGTCTACATGGTGGTTTTCACTACTATTTCGACAAGCAAGCTACTCAACATGAGAATCGTCACAATTATCTAAAGAATGGTGGTTGGGAAGTATTGGCAGGTGCTGAGGTTGACGTGGCTAAGCGTTGGACGGTGAGCGCAGGTTGGCAAACTACCAACTATGGCTTGGGTAAAGATAGTAAGTTTATTAGCGATATGAGCTTCGTTACCAACTCTAACTCGTTCGGTCTAGGTGCTCGTTTCCAACTTCGTAAGAAGGTGGCGCTTAATATGGCCTATTTTAAGACATTCTATAAGCATTATGAGCGTGAGCATCAAGACTTCTACAATCTGAAGGGAGGCTTTGCTAGTAAACTGACTGATGTTACCACTCAACTCTCAGAGGGTGCAGCTCAGATCGGTCAAGCATTGGCCAATCCCAATTTGCCTGAAGCACAGAGAGCCGCGCTTCAAAATCGCTTGGGTCAGATTCAGACAGAAGCAGGTGCTGTACAGCAGATTGCAACAGGTTTAGCTCATTATTCTACAGCAGGTCGTGATAACTTCCACCGTACGAACGATGTATTCGGTCTCGGTCTTGAAATCGACTTCTAAGAGCTTATAGGAATTACATAGAAAGAGGCAACATCTTACGAAAAGTAATATACTTATCGAAGGATGTTGCCTCTCTTTTTGTGTTATATTCTCAAATAGTTATTCTTGTTACTTCCACGTTTTACTCATGCACATCGCGAAATGTAGACGCTGGCAGATTAGCAGTTGTTTCATGATAAAGAATATAGTATAAGGGGAAGAATTTGTTCGTCAGTCTGCCGATACCAAGTCGCTGTTGCAGTTCCACTCTTGAGGTAGCTCGTTGAATTCGCAACGTCTTACTTCTGCATTCTCCATGCGAGGAATGTCGCGAGTCTCCACACCTTTTAGTACGGCTTGTATGGCTCGGTTGAACAGACCATGGCCTACGGCTATAATTGTCTGTCCTTCGTAATGCTCTTTGACGAAACTTAGAAATCGACGAGCGCGCTGAAACATGGCTTCTACGCTCTCAGCATCGCCTGGCAGTTGCTCTTGTCGAGCACGAATTACGGGCTTGCCTGTGAAACTGCCCCAATCCCTTTCGCGCAGCAATGGACATGGTGCAAAGGGGATGCATAGTTGCTTGTTGATAATCACGGCTGTATCGACCGTACGTTTCAAATCGCTATAGAGCATGAGGTCGGGGTGAACGTTCATCTCCTTTAAGTGTTTGCCACAGGCTTCAGCTTGTTCGCGTCCTAACGCGGTAAGATGTCCTGGCATATGGCCTTGGAGAATTTGTCTTTGGTTTTCTTCGGTCTCACCGTGACGGACCAGGTAAATCGTTGTCATGCGTGCAAAGATGCAAATAATCAATCAATTCACCAAAGCAAGCTCTATAATTTTGGCGTACGCCTACATCTTGCCCAGATTCCACGCGCCTAAAACAATATATCTTTGTTTGCTACAGAATACTCGATTAGAATTGTTAACTTTGCACAACTTATTACTCAATTAAAATACAGCGTACAACAAGTGTATATAGGAATAGCAGGAAATATTGGTTGTGGAAAGACAACACTGACAAAGATGCTTGCCGAGCACTACCAATGGGAACCCCGATATGAGGCGGTGGTAGATAATCCCTACATGGACGACTACTATAAAGATTTGCAGAGGTGGTCATTTCCCATGGAGGTGTTTTTCTTGAAAGAACGCTTCAAGGATGCTCTCGAAATTTCCAAGTCGGAACATATCGTGATTCAGGATCGTACGCTCTATGAGGGAGTGTTCGTATTCACGGCTAACAATTATGAGCAAGGCAACTTGAGTGATCGCGACTTTGAGACGTACATGGAACTCTATGAGATTATGACAGAGGAGGTCAAACTTCCCGACCTTATGATCTACCTCAAGGCTTCCGTACCTCATCTTGTGGAAAATATCCAAAAGCGTGGACGTGCTTGTGAACAGAATATACCTATCGAATATTTACAAGGTTTGAACAGCAGATACGAGGACTTCATTCTTAATAAGTACAAAGGAAAAGTCCTGATACTTGATGTGGATAAGCTCGATTACAAAATGCGGTCTGAGGATTTCCTCTTTATCACAAATAAAATAGACGCAATTATTTCCACGGATCTCACCAATACAAAATAAAAGAAACATACAATGCATATAGCAGTAGCTGGTAACATCGGTAGTGGCAAGACCACACTGACAAAGATGTTGGCAAAACGATATAACTGGTCTCCTCGTTTTGAACCCGTAGAACATAATCCTTATCTCGACGATTTCTATCACGATATGTCGAGATGGTCGTTCAATCTGCAAATTTACTTTCTCAACAAGCGTTTTAAGGAAGTAGTAGAAATTAGCCAAAGCAACAAAGATATCATTCAAGATCGTACAATCTTTGAGGATGCCTGCATATTTGCGCCCAATCTGCACGGACAGGGATATATGTCCGACCGCGACTTCAATAACTACTCTGATTTGTTCGACACGATGATGACTCTTGTAGAGTTACCCGACTTGATGATTTACATTCGTTCTACTATTCCCAATCTCATTAGTCAAATTGACAAACGTGGTCGTGAATGCGAACAAGCAATTCGTGTCGATTATCTTACGGGATTGAATGGGAGATATGAAGAGTGGATTAAGGGGTATAAAGGCAATCTAATAATAGTAGATGGCGATACGCAAAAATTTGAGTCTGATCCTGAGGCATTTAAGCGCATAACGGATAGCATCGATGCAAAGCTTGCTCGGACTATCAAATAAAACAATATAAATCGTGCTTTGCGCGTGATTGAACGTATAATGGTCATTAATTGAACATTGTTTAATCATTAATATTCTTTTAGGCAGAATTGATGCTCATTCAAGTTTAATTCTGTATGAAGCGCAGTATTAATGATAAATCAATGTTCAATTAATGACCATTGATGTTTAAAAACGCTCGAAAAGCAAAAAAGGCTGTTGCTTTTAAATTATGCGTTTACGATGGTATGCACTTCGGAATGATTAGCATGACTCATCAATGTAGGCTTAGAAACGGCAGAATGATATGTATTCGGCACGATGAACAGCAAAAAGAATTATTTCCTTACTTAAAAAAGAAGTTTGCTCTTTTATACACGAAAAATCTCGCATAATGCTAAATAAAATTGGCAATATGTGGAAAAATGAACGTTTTATGCTTTTTCTTTGAGAATTTTGTCGTGCAAAGTATGGTTTTGATAAGAAAAAGTTATATCTTTGCAGCATCGAAAGAGAAAAAGGAGTAGAAAAGGCTGAAAAAGCTTACTCAATGCATCTCAGAATCGATATAAAAGTACAATACAGAAACGATATGCGCCAAACAATAGAATTCACCAAAATGCATGGAGCGGGCAATGACTACATTTATGTCAATACCCTAAAATATCCTATAGCCAATCCCGAAGAAGTTTCGCGCTTGTGGAGCGATCGTCATAAGGGTATCGGTGGTGATGGCCTTGTGTTGATAGGGCAGGGAGCTGATGGTGCAGATTTCTCAATGCGCATCTTTAATAATGATGGTTCTGAAGCCCGCATGTGTGGCAATGCTTCACGCTGCATCGGTAAGTATCTTTATGAATACGGACTCACGAAGCAGACGGAGATTAAACTTTCTACGCTGTCGGGCATTAAGATATTGAATCTCCATGTGTCGGCAGATGGACAGGTGGAGAGTGTCACTGTGGACATGGATAAGCCCCGCTTGGCTGTCCCTTCTCAGATGGCTACTCCCGATGGCTCACTCACAGAGGGTGCTGTTGTGGCTACAGATGGCAAAAGCTATACGGGCACGTTCGTATCGATGGGTAACCCTCACTTTGTAGTGTTCGTAGATGATGCTGAGACGTTTGATGTGGCGGGTGTTGGTCCTACGCTAGAATTTGCTAAGGCGTTTCCTGAACGTTGCAATATAGAGTTCGCAACGCTCTTGGCTGACGGAAGCATACGTATGCGAGTGTGGGAACGCGGCTCTGGTATCACGATGGCTTGTGGCACAGGTGCCTGTGCTACCGCAGTGGCAGCAGCGCTTACTCATCGTACAGGACGAAGCGTCGATATTCACATGGACGGAGGAACGCTTCATATAGAATGGTGTGAGAGCAATGGTAGAGTACTAATGACAGGTCCGGCTACCAAAGTGTTTGACGGACGAATTGATATAGACAACTAAATGCAGAGAGTTAGAAGAAGGACTTGTACGAACAAGCAACGTTGATAAAAGTCTTGCTTCTAGCTCTCTGACACTTTAAGGTCTCATGCAAGGCACGCTTCCCATACGAAACGCGTAAGGTTATGAGGCATAAAATATACTGACACACAAATACATCAATCAAATCTTTTGCACGATGATTACGCTGAACGAGAATTTCTTGAAATTACAGAAGAATTATCTTTTTGCAGATATAGCCCAGAAAGTGGCCGCCTATAAAGAGGCACATCCCGAGGCTCCCATCATTCGTTTAGGTATTGGCGATGTGACTCGTCCGCTTTGTCCGGCTGTGATTGAAGCGCTTCATAAAGCTGTGGATGAGATGGGTAGCACCGATACGTTCCGCGGGTATGGCCCTGAGCATGGTTATGAATTTCTGCGTAAGGCCATCGTGGAGAATGATTTTGCTCCGCGTGGCATCCAACTTGATGAAGATGAAATCTTTATTAACGATGGTGCAAAGAGCGATACAGGTAACTTTGGCGATATCCTTGGTACAGACAATAGCATCTGCGTGACCGACCCCATTTATCCTGTATATATCGACTCCAACGTGATGGGCGGACGTGCAGGAGAAGTTGAAAATGGGAGTTGGAGCAAAGTGACCTACTGCCCTTGTACTGCTGCCAATGATTTCACACCTCAGCTCCCCGATCATGCCACCGACATGATTTATCTCTGTTATCCCAACAATCCTACGGGAACTACATTAAGTAAAGCAGAACTCGAGAAGTGGGTGGAATATGCATTGAAAAATAAAAGCCTTTTGCTCTACGATGCAGCCTATGAAGCTTACATCACACGTGAAGGCATTCCTCATTCCATTTACGAGATAGAGGGAGCTAAGCGATGCGCAGTAGAGTTTCACTCCTATTCCAAAACAGCTGGCTTCACGGGCTTGCGTTGTGGCTACACTGTGGTTCCTAAAGAACTCAAGGTGCGCAGCAAAAGTGGCGAAGAAGTGCAACTCAATCAGCTATGGAATCGCCGTCAATGTACTAAGTTTAATGGTACGGCTTACATTGTGCAACGTGCTGCCGAAGCCATTTATTCAGAGGAAGGCAAAAAGCAAGTGCGCGAAACCATTGACTATTACATGACCAATGCACGTATTATGCGTGAGGCCTTGACAGAAGTAGGCTTGAAGGTGTATGGTGGCGTAGATGCTCCTTATATCTGGCTTCAGACGCCCGATGGCGTGGGCAGTTGGGAATTTTTCGAACAACTTCTCACTCAAATCAACGTTGTCAGCACTCCGGGCGTGGGCTTCGGTCCTGCGGGCGAAGGATACATTCGCCTTACTGCTTTTGGCAAACGCGAGGATTGCGAGGAAGCTATGCGTCGACTCAAGAAGTGGATGAAGAAGTAGAATGAGAAGTTTATGAGTTTATAAGTCAAGAGATTACATCTAGCAAAAGAAACTTTATAACCTCGTAATCCTAAAACTCCAAACTTCTTCTATAAATTTCAATAAAGTAGTAACACAAAACTAACTATAACAAATAGGGTTCGGGCTCGAAACTAAGCTCCGTAGCGCGGCGAGGGCATGCATCCCTATATATATATATTCCTTATCAATTAACCCCTTACTAAAATGAGCACCCTTCGTTTTAAAGTTGTGGAAGAAGCGTTTAAGAAGCGTCCACTCGAGGTAAAAGCTCCTCAGGAGCGTCCGTCTGAATATTTTGGCAAGTATGTGTTCAATCAGGAGAAGATGTTCAAATATCTTCCGTTGAAGACTTACCAGCAGCTCCGCGAGGTAATCGAAAAAGGCACACCGCTGCCTCTGTCTGTAGCCAACGACGTGGCTAAGGGCATGAAGCAATGGGCCATGGAAATGGGTGTGACCCATTGTACTCACTGGTTTCAGCCCCTTACAGAAGGTACTGCCGAGAAGCACGATGCTTTTGTAGAGCACGACTTCAAGGGCGGCATGGTAGAGGACTTCTCAGGTAAGGAATTGGTACAGCAAGAGCCCGATGCCTCTTCATTCCCCAATGGTGGTATTCGTTCTACATTCGAAGCTCGTGGCTACTCTGCTTGGGATCCTGCATCTCCTGTGTTTATCGTGGGCGACACGTTGATGATTCCTACCATCTTCGTAAGCTACACGGGCGAAGCACTCGACTATAAAGCTCCGCTGAAGAAGGCCCTCGCTGCTGTGGATAAAGCTGCTACTGCGGTATGCCACTATTTCGATCCTAGTGTGACCCGCGTTACTGCTAATCTTGGCTGGGAGCAAGAATACTTCCTCGTGGACGAAGGTCTTTATGCCGCACGTCCCGACCTATTGCTCACTGGACGTACGCTGATGGGACATGATTCGGCAAAGAATCAGCAGATGGACGACCACTACTTCGGTGCCATCCCCGAACGTGTACAGGAGTTTATGCGCGACCTCGAAATTCAGGCTCTAGAATTGGGCATTCCTTGCAAAACTCGTCACAATGAGGTTGCTCCCAACCAGTTTGAATTGGCTCCAATCTTCGAAGAGTGCAATTTGGCTGTCGACCACAATATGCTTATCATGTCGCTCATGCGCAAGATCGCTCGTAAGCATGGCTTCCGTTGCTTGCTCCATGAAAAGCCTTTCGCTGGTATCAATGGTTCGGGTAAGCACGAAAACTGGAGCCTTACCACCGATACAGGAACTTTGCTCCATGGTCCTGGCAAGACTCCTGAAGAGAACCTTCGCTTCCTCGTGTTTATCGTTGAGACATTGATGGGTGTGTACAAGCACAATGGCTTGCTCAAGGCTTCTATCATGAGCGCCACGAATGCTCACCGTTTGGGTGCCAACGAAGCTCCTCCTGCAATTATCTCAAGTTTCCTTGGTAAGCAACTCAGCGAATTTCTTGAGAAAGTGGAGAATTCTACAAACGATGAACTCTTCACCCTTGAAGGTAAGCATGGTGTACAACTCGATATTCCGCAGATTCCCGAGTTGATGATTGATAATACAGATCGTAATCGTACTAGTCCATTCGCCTTTACAGGCAATCGCTTTGAGTTCCGTGCTGTAGGTTCTGTTGCCAACTGTGCTAGTGCCATGATTGTGCTCAACACAGCCGTGGCCGAAGCTTTGGTTAATTTCAAGACTCGCGTGGATGCACTCATCGAAAAGGGTGAAGGTAAGATTACTGCTATCCTTGAGGTGCTCCGTCAGGACATCAAGACTTGTAAGCCCATCCACTTTGATGGTAATGGCTATAGCGATGAATGGAAGGAAGAGGCTAAACGCCGCGGATTGGACTGCGAAACGTCTTGCCCCGTTATCTTCGATCGTTATCTCGATGAAGATAGCATTAAGATGTTCACCGACATGCACGTGATGACGAAGCCCGAACTCGAAGCTCGCAATGAGATTAAATGGGAAACGTATCAGAAGAAGATTCAGATTGAAGCTCGTGTGCTCGGCGATCTCTGTATGAACCATATCATTCCAGTGGCCACAAAGTATCAGAGCGAATTGGTGGACAATGTGCATAAAATTCAGGAAGCTTTCTCTGATTCTGCTACAGTAAAACGTCTTACAGCTTACAATATCGATCTTATCGAGAAAATCAATAAGCACGTGAGCTTCGTAGCTGAAAATGTAGAGGCTATGGTTGAAAAGCGTAAGGTGGTCAATAAGATTGAGGATATTCGCACCTTGGCTGTTGCCTACCATGATGAGATTGCTCCTTACTTTGATTCTATCCGCTACCACATCGACAAACTCGAACTTATTGTGGAGGATGAGATGTGGACGCTTCCTAAGTATCGCGAACTCCTCTTTATCAGATAAGAGGAAGAGAGTTGAATAAGCTTAAAAGGATGCACTGCTCATTTATAAGGTGTATTCTTAGCTCTTAAACTCTTAAAATTCTCGCAACCATTTTCCGTAACTATGCAAAAGCCCCCGCTTCATTATTAAATGTGAAGCGGGGGATTTTGCATAGTTACGGAGCAAGAACGTCCTATTCTTTCTTTTCCAAAGCTCGCCATACGTAAGCAATGTAAGCCAAAACGAAGGGAATGATCAAACTCACAATAGCCATCGTCCGCAGCGTAAATTCGCTCGAACTGCTGTTGGCAAGGCAAAGTGATGACTGAGGAGAAGTGAGTGAAGGGTAGTAGGCCGTATCGTTGAGTCCGGCAATGAGCAGAAGCGCCCATACGGCTAAAATCGTGCCGATTGATACGGGCCAAATGCTGTTCTTACTCTTTGCAAAGAAGCATGCTTGGCTTATGCCACATAGCACACCGACTACGCCTAGTAAGAACATGCCGCTCACTAGTGGAAGTTTCAAGAAGTTGTGTAGATATTTATTATTTTCAATTACGAATGTCTGTGTGACTTCTTGATAGGTTAATCCATCAATTGTTAGCAAATAGCCGATGAAAGCTACGAATAAAATCAAGAAAGGTAAGGCTTCGATAATCACTTGGTGGCGCAAGCGGAGAAGCAAGGCTTCATCCTCTGTACGATTAATCAGATAGAGCGATCCCAGCACACGGGCAAGGAAGAACACCGCCAATCCTAGCACCCAGTTCCATGGTTGAGCCAAGGCTTCCAATCCATGCCAAGCGCTGTCCCATTGGCTGATGACGGGCGACGCTAGTGCTGCATTGGCATTTCCCATTGCTGCATGACTCACGGAGAATGCAGAACCTGTGAAGAACGTGCCCACTGCGGCTCCTAGTACGAAGGGACCGACGAAACCATTGAACACAAGAAAGGCTTGATAGGTGCGAGTACCTAACAAATTGTGGGGCTTGTCTTGATATTCATAGGCCACAGCTTGCAATACGAAACTCACAAGGATGAGCATCCATATCCAATAAGCTCCGCCAAAACTAGTGCTATAGAACAGAGGAAAAGAAGCAAAGAATGCTCCGCCAAAGGTGACGAGCGTAGTAAACGTAAGTTCCCATTTCCGTCCCGTGGTGCGGACAATGAGTTGGCGCTCTTCGGCATTATGCCCAATGCGGAAAAGCAAAGAGTTGGCTCCTTGCACAAACATGAGAAACACCAAGAGGGCACCTAGCAGGGAGACGAGTACCCACCAATATTGTTGAAGAAATGCATAAGTTATCATGATAGTGAAGAAATGTAAGGTTAGTTGTCGTTATGAGAAGCGATGGCCTTGCACAGAATGCGCACCTCAGCAATGAGTAATAGGGTGAACAGGGCAAGGAACAAGAAGAAAGTGATCATTACCTGCGATGGGCTAAGCTGTGATACAGCCACTCCTACAGGCAGCAGATCCTGAATGGCCCATGGCTGGCGGCCAACTTCTGCAACAATCCATCCTGCCTGACCTGCTACATAGACCATCGGGATGGAAACAATGCCCGCCCATAACAACCAACGCGGATAGCGGAATGAAGAATTGCGCGAGGTCCATACCATTGCCACCATGAGCAGCAATAAGAACGAACCAAAGCCCACCATAAGGCGGAACGACCAATAAACGATGTCCACAGGAGGCACTAATTCTGTCTTGTCCTTCAAGTAGCCATAGCCCATGTAAGCTTGGTATTGTTGCAACGTATCGAGTGCCTGTTGGGCCGCTTGGGATTGTTTGTCATGCGTCTCGCGATATTGGCCAAAGGCCTGAATAGCCTTTTGTCCACGCGCCATCTTCTCTTCGGCCGAAGGCATACGTGTGCCGTCGGGCAAGGTATATCCGTTGAGTAAATCTTGGATTCCTGGCACGTAGCCTTGGGTATCGTGAGTGGCAAGGATGGAAAGCACGTTGGGTACTTCTACGCCCGGCACAATGCTGAAAGCTGCACCTTTTCCGCCTTGTTGCAGACCTTCTGCGGCAGCAAGTTTCATCGGTTGTTCGCGAGCCATTGTAATGCCGCTTTGGTCGCCAGTGCCCATCACCACAAGGGTGGCAATGATTCCCGTTAATGCCGCCACTTTAATGGACTTGCGAGCCAAGAGCTCATTGCGCTTGTGCAATAAAAACCAACAACTCACACCAATCACGAACACAGCCCCCGTCATCCATCCGCTCGAAACGGTGTGGAAGAACTTCACCACTGCGGTGGGCGAAAAAGCAACGGCTAGAAAATCAGTCATCTCGTTGCGCACGGTGTCGGGATTGAATGTCATACCGACGGGATGTTGCATCCACGAATTAGCTACAAGAATCCACCATGCCGAGAGTGTAGCTCCTAACCCCGTGAGCCAAGTGGAAGTTAAGTGGAATCCTCGGCTCACCTTGTTCCATCCAAAGAACATTACGGCTATAAACGTAGCTTCCATAAAGAAAGCCACAATGCCTTCGATGGCCAACGGCGCACCAAAGATATCGCCCACATACCAAGAGTAGTTACTCCAATTCGTGCCAAATTCAAACTCTAGAATCAATCCTGTGGCCACGCCAATGGCGAAGTTAATGCCGAAGAGTTTCATCCAGAATTGAGTGGCGCGTTTCCAAAACTCGTCCTTCTTCATATAGAAGAGCGTCTCCATAATCCCCACGATAAGTGCTAGTCCCAACGTGAGGGGTACAAACAGCCAATGATAGCAAGCCGTTAGTGCAAATTGTGCTCGCGACCAGTCTATCGTAGCGGCATCAAGTGCAGTGAGAAATGTAGTCATAAGGGATATTGCATTTAAGATTAGTGTTTCTCTGAGAATAAGGGGAGGAGAGGAGTATTCCTATAATATAAAAATACTTTTACAAGTAAGCCTATCGACCATGTTCTAGCTGTTGCCCCACGCATTCAATCTTCTGTGTATCATTCATCCCGCTCATGGCAGGTTTGAAGAAAAACACGCGCAGCACCACGAACATCACAAACAGCTTGAGCAGAATAATCACCCAAAGCGTTCTGCCCCAAGTCATCTGTCGAAATCCGTCGCAATAGAACCGCCACACATAGGCAATGTATGTCCTTATTCTTTCCATGCAGCAAATATACGGTTACTTTGTAATGATTACAAATAAAGAATCTATCTATTTCCAAGAAAGATGTTGCAGAACATAAAAGAGCGCTGCTTTGTAGCTAAGAACTTTGAGAGTCGCTGGTTATAAAAAAGCCTATTCCGTAGTTTGCATTCTGATAAGACATTCTTCTCAGTCCTTATACCTTATAATAGGGAAAGATTAGCTCCTCACGAGGATAAACTCTACTTTGCAGAATAGCTGGAACAGAGCCAGCTTTTGTAAAAACTTAGCATTTGCTTTGCAATTTTAGTGATAAACCTTTATCTTTGTCACTGAATCCACGCCGAGGGTTTTCAATGAATGTCTGGGCTTGGGTTTCATATATAGAAAGGCGTTTATTTGCGCTTTGTTCTGAACGTGACCGAACTTCGCAACTTCATCCCCGTTAGGAACATTGCAACGATAGATGCCCATGGGTATGCATACTTATTATAGGTATGATAGCCCTTATTGTATTCGTGCCACTTGTGGCGCGGATACTTTGGGCGTATTGTGTTCTATAAGCCGCATATCGGCGTGGGTTTCTCAACGTTGCTTGTCCTCGGGGAAAGGTAATGCGAAGACCTGGTTACGTGGGACGAGTAACGGATACAGACTCCCACGCTTTGAACCAATATATATTGTAAGTATCTGTAAATCAAAAGAAACTTTATGGTATTAAGCGTAAATGATACCATAAAGTTCCCATTGTCTGCAAGAAATCAATCTTGCGTTGTTTATATCAGAAAATGGATTGGTTGCTGCAAATTAGCTATCAACATCCATTAACTCCGCTTTTGCTGTTTCAATAGCTGGAAGTTTCAATTCATCTTCATCCTCTAAAGCATCCAATATTTTGTCGGCAAGCCAAAGGGTGAGCATTTCCTTTTCATCCACTTTGAAGTATGTAGCCATTTGAATTACTTGACTCCTCTTTGCTCGCCTATCGCCACGTTCAATCTTGCTGAACATGGGAGTGTCTATTTCTAAGTATGCTGCCACTTGGCGTTGCAATATTCCTTGTTCGTCTCTAAGAGACTTTATCTTGTTTCCTAATAACATATTCGTTTTATTCTTTATCTAATATTACGATTTCCCAATAGCCTCCAAATCTTCCACCAGTTCGTTTTATTTTGCCTAATTCACGAAGTTTACGTATTTGCTTCTCAACTCCTCGTGAAGACATATTCAATTGCATTGCGATTTCAGCGGCAGTTATATGCGGGTTTTGTTTTATAATATCTATAATCAAATCTTTTGTTTCCGAACTTCTTTCCGAACTTTTCGTTTTTGTTTCCGAACCTCTTTCCGAACCAAGTATATCTGTTTCCGAACTATTGCTATTCGTTACCGAACTATTGCTACATCCTTCATGAACAGGAATAGTAACCAAGAACGTCAAGCGGTCATCTGTAGTTTCAAAGATGGCACGTGGTGAACCATTCTCTGCTAACTTTGTTTGTATTGTTGGAACACCAGTTGAGCGACCCTCTGTAAGGTCAAGTTCTTTTAAGAAATCACCCAAACGACGGTTGCGATAGCGACGGCTTTTTAGCATATCGCCCTTTTCTATATCCTCCTTGGAGATGCTTCTGTCAGGTCCAGGACAATTGAGTATAGAAATTCCGCTTGGTTCAATGGTAATCTCTATTGGTTCATGCTGCAAGAAATCTCTGTGGTATACAGAGTTTACAACAGCTTCCTCAATAGCATCGTAAGGATAGTTCCAGAAGCGTTCAGCTTCCTGCCTGCCAGAAATCTTACGCACATGCTCTTTGAGTACATTGCTCTTGATGTAATCCATTGTCTGTTTTATCATCTGCGGAACACTGCCTTTGAATGTAACTTCTGTGAAATTGTTTGGATCATTCATCTTTCCGTTAGGGAATGTCACTACATCAATCTGAGTGTAAGGGAAGAACTTGCTTGGATTCTCGCAGAACATCATGGCTACCACATTGCGAAGCAAACGGTTTTCTTTTGGTCCTGTGTACAGTTCCATTTGGTCAAGTATGGTAGAAAGCGGAGTCGTTATCACATCATCAGCCAGTTTGCTACCCACTTTGACAAGATAATCACGAAGAAGCACCAGAGATATATCTTCCAACTGGATATCGCTATTGCCTCGTTCATCAAAAGGCACACGATTAGCCAACTCTCGCAATTCAACGAGAGCTTCACCTCTTGCCTCAATGCTACTTGTGCCACTGCGAATGTAGAAATATTCTTTTGTCCCTTTCGCTGTTACGTTTACAGGCACAGAATATGGACGGTAACTGCCAGCAGGACACCATATCACTATCAACTGTTTCCCATCTACCTCCTCTACAGAAGTGCGAGGTAAATAGTATGGAGCCATTTTATTGTTGTAGCCCACCATCTCTTGCAAAATGTTATCTATCTTTTCCATTGGTACGCCTTCTACAGGTCGTATTGCCATGCCTGTCTTATCATCGGTATCTACACCTACAATGATATATCCACCGCCAAGGTCATCAAAGTCATTGGCGAAAGCACATATACTGTGATATATGCTTCCTGGGTTCCAACCTTTCTTGAACTCAATGCGGTTGGATTCAATTCTCTGCTTGTTAAGCAGGTCATTTATGTTTATTGCGAGTGCCATTTTATTATACTAAGAATCACTTTATTATTTCTTGGGAACACCGACTATCTCAATCTCTTGGAGATACTAATTCTCTAAATTTTACGGAATAATCAGATGCTGTGTTATTATCTTCTATTATCGATATATTCTCTTCATTTCTGAATTCTGCATTATTTGTCCAATTGTATGAGCCTGTTATTACAATTTGGTTGTCTATTACACAGAATTTATTGTGCATAATTCCTCCATGTTTTGACCTTATGCGATACAGTGGGACATTTTTTAAATTGACTCCATATTTATTATTGACCCCATCGTCATAAATTGCAACTTTCACGTCTAATCCTTCTTGACGCTTCTTAATAAGTTTTTCTGCAATTACTTCATTGGTAAACCATGCCATAACAACAACTATGGAAACCCTTGCTTTGTCTAAAGCATGTAATATGTTGTTTTGAATATCTAAAAAATGAGCATTGATTTCTGCTTGTTTATTGTCATGATTATCTTTCTTGAAATCGCCTAATAATATATATTGATTATCTTGATAAATAACATTGTATCCTTCTTGATTTATTATATTATTAACACTATCTATTATATCAGGATTTTCTGATACAATTTGCACAAATATATCTCCAAGACAAGTGGTGTTGTTGAACTTGGCAAACCGTGCTTTGATATATTCTACTTTAGAAGGTCTCTGTGAATTCCTTTTGCCAATGTCTGGCAAACCAATTTCATCGTAAACATCCTTTGCTCCATATTTATCAAATAGAGCAACCCACTCTCTACCTTTCTTTAAATCTTTGATACTTTTTGCTAATTCTTGAATAGCATATTCTGTAATATTCATCGTATTTCCTTTTATCTTCCTAAAAAATCAAAATCTCCGTCAAAGCCATCTGGCATATCTCCATACATACCATCAGTCATAGCATCCCAACTATCTTTCATGTAGTCGTGGTCATCGTCATAGCTATTATTAGTATTATTGGCATTATGGGTATTATCATATAAATGACAATCATCTGTAAACCAATATTTTTCCTCAAAAGGCTTAAAAAATAGACCCGACTCATCTGGCGATATAATATCAACAAAAGATTTGTCAAAGATAGAACGTTGAGGTACTATTATACTTGACATCCCTGATTCAGAATTATCCACAGAAATAAGAAGGAATCCTCTTGATATATAATCCATTAACTTACTTTTTTTAATAGTCTTTATAGCTGTTAAAGGTTCTTTTCCAGCATCATTTATATCGTACAACCTTACTCTGCACAGATTATTGTCATATTCATAAACACCAAAGACATACCCTTCTATAGGTGTTGTCAAAATACAATTCCCTTCATCTATAGGGTCTATTATTACCTTTTCTGTTAGCTCCCCTTCTTTGTTGATTGCAAATTTTGATAATCCTACACCCCTTCCAATTTCATAAATGTCCATAAAGAAGAACAGATCATTTGATATAACTTGAATTTTATTATGCTTAGAAGATATAGAACCATCTTCTAACCTAATCGCGACTTGGTAATTATCGTTATCACATACCATGAGATTATGTGAGAAACAAGGACGATTGATAGAAAAAAGTTCCAGTGGCATATTCCAATAATTCACGACTCTCCCTTTTTCTTCCTTTCTTGTAATTGTACCGATAAAACCTTCATTAAAAACTTTTCTCTTACCTTGTTTGTCTTTGACAACAGATGTAAGATTGTTGTTAAGTATCAACCATCGACTATTTCCTTTTTCAAAACGAAAATAATTGTAATCAATAGAATTGCCATATTCATCAGATTCTTCATAATACGTTTTCCAGTGTCCTCCAAACTGAAATAAATATAGCTTCCTGTCATTGTCATAGGAAAAATCTGTAAAACCTCCCAGAATTAATTTTCCGTCAAAGTTATACAGATCATACAATCCACTGTATTCTGTTTCATTATAGTTACATCCATACTGACCTTCTCCTAACATATGCCCATCACGCCCCGCAAGGATAAACAAATTGCCATAAAATTTAAAACAATCATAATGGGGATTGATTAATATCTTTCCATTATTACTAAGGCATCCCCATGAAGCATACGAAATGGGGCTGAAAAAATTATTACAATCGCTTTCACAACCGCCATATCCGAAAAATATTATATTCTGATTGTCAGTTAGTTGCAAATGTTCATACAAAGTTGGAATACATTCTTTTCCGTGCTCATTCAAAATGCCAAGACCTCCAGAAATAGAGTCTTGAACTATTAAATCTTTGAAATTGTCTGCAATTTTTTCAGAGTACTTGACAGGAATAAACTCATAACCATCTATTGTCATTACACCCCAAGATTTATCAATGCGAACGTTAAAACAACCATCTTTTCTTAATTCTATTTCATCATATTTAAAAGGAATCGAGAAAAAGCCAGATAAAGAGATGAAACCATATTTACTTCCTAACTGGGTTAATATTTTATTTGAATTATACCATTCAAAATGTTTATCAAAATGGCCTAATGCAGATATTCTTTCCAATAAATTTCCTTGACTGTCTGCTATGGAATAGAAACATTCAATTTCTCCATCTGATTTTTTTTCTTCTGTTTTTACCGAGAATAGTCGCTCAGAATTGTTTAAAAGTTTTATTTCTATAAATTTGGGAGAGAAATCAGCATTAAATAGTAAGTGCATAAAATGAGATTTCAGGACAAGACTTTTTGCTCCCCATCTATTATCCTTGCATAAAAACACCAAATGAAGTCCTTCAAATATTACCCTTGAATATGCACAAGGTATAATTAACCTTTCTTCGTCAACACGATATATACCATATAAACCGTTCTGTTTAACACAATATGATAGGTCAGTCAATTGGTTGATTTCTTCAAACCTTGAATTGGGTATGACCCCCTTTTCAATTGAGAAAAGTTCTGAATACTCATTGGTGGATAAAATCAATATTTTTTCAGTAGTAAAATATTCTTCACCTGATTTTCTTATAAAACCTCTCTTATCTATAGAAACCTCTTTGTGAAATAATCGATCCCATTTTTCTCCTTTATATGTAAAAGCACAACCTTCTGTGTCATAAGTGTACTCATGACAATAACAACCAAAAACCTCATTATTCCATCCCTCTATATATTTACCATTTTGAATATTTACACATTCTATCTTTTTGTACGAAGGGCTAAGAATTAATTCTCCTTTTTCACCTAAAAGACCTATATTCCCATCTTTAGCGATCACGATATTGCCTGAAATATAGTCAATATTATCGTAAATATAATTAACGACTCGAATATTATTGCAATCTTTTACTCCCCATTTACCACTTTCAGACATAACAGCGAGTAGCGATCCTCCAAGGTAATAAGCTTTACCTTTATTAATCATCAATCCATCTGAGTTAAACCAAACTTCGTCACTCAAATCTTCATAGCTATACCTATGATTTAAGTCTTGCTTCCATTCTTTTTCACAGGTAGCAGAAATAAAGCATTGTATGAAACAATTACCATACTCTTTTATATATTTGAATTTAAATGGAACTATAACTTTTTCAAGTTTATCGATGACACCAAAAGCCCAGTCTCCATCTTCGAGAGACTTTCTAACAATATATCTATTTCTTGTTAAAAGATGAAATTCTTCGAACTTTTCCGACAAAACTTTTTGTTCCCTTACGTCATAGGGTACAATAGTAGATTCTTGTTCAAAAAGAATAATGTCATCTAAATCGTCTATCAACTTTCCTTCTCTAACGAAATTGCCTAGTTTGTCATAAACAGAACCGTCTTTTTGCCATTTATAAGTATATCTATTAGCACTTGAAGAATAAGTGCTGAACTCGTATGAGGCACTTTTAAAACACTGGATATATTGACCTACTCTATAAATGCTTTTGAAACCATTCTTTATAATGATGTTTTCAGATTCATCAATAACAAAACACTCCCAATCTGCTTGACCATCATTCTTTCTTACAGCATATAAGCCATCTAATAAAAGTTGAATACCATCATACTTGAAGTCTATAATATTATCTCCTTTTTCCGAAACAACACCACAAACTTCACCTTTCCTTACGATATTTCTATGTCCAATAGTATATGGGACAGCATCGTAAACAGGAGGAACAACGACATTATTGTCATCGTCCATAAATCCATATTTGTTATTTTCTTTAAAACTTTTCATATACAATATTCGAAAACTAAAAAATCACATTCTCTACCGACACCCCACCTTTGTTTTTTGAGATGGAGGGCGTGCAAGAGGTAAGTCTTGCACTAGGACACGATGAACCTGTGTCGGAAGGTTGCCCATTATACAATGAAGCGTCAGCCATTAAAGGCTGTTTCGTGTTATCTTCCAATGTTATTGCTCAGAGGTTAGATCAAACCAATAGATTTTCTTTTGATAAAATTGTCAATTATTGACCACAAAAGTAGAGAATCTTATTCAGACGAAAGAATAATCATTGAAAATCTTTATTTCTGGCATCATATTTCTGTAAATTGAGGCGATTTGCAGTAAATAACTAACGCTACAAATCGCCTCTCATTGTCATTATCTGGATAAACCTTGTGACTTCTTTTTTGGTGGTGCTCCTAATCCCAATTTTCTGCGTGTCATCCCAGTTCGTAAGTTGGTCAGCACAACCATTGAAGCCACCGAGTGAAACGTATGTATCTGCACTGCACGACATGTAATCAATGAACGAAAGGAAGTCCTGAATGATGGGTTCTGTATAAATAACCTCATCGGTAGCAAAGAGTTTTGTCCAGTGTGCGACACTTTCTCTCCGATAGTTGCCACAACCATTCCAATCCATGCTCACGAGAAATCTTTCAACTGCAAATTTTACTCCTTGTGGAGAGCGAAGCGCAATGTTGGATTTTGTGGCAGTAGCCATAATACCATAATAGATTGCTTTGGCTTCTTTTTCATCGAAATCTATTCTGCTTGATTGCGAAAATGCTTTGAGCTGTTCATGACCTTCACTAATGAAACGGTCAAGTATACTTTCGTATCTGTCTTGTCTTGCCTGTACCTCACGTTTTGCTTCCGCTTCTTGCTCCTTGCGGTCTTCCACACGTTTAACAGCTTCAATTATTTCAGGCTGTTTTGTCAAGTCGTTCCATTGAAGAACCAAGATTTTGTATTTCTCCCATAGAGTATTGTAATCAGTCTTGAGTTTTGTAATGTCCTCGTTTTTTTGAGACTAATTGGGTATTAAGCCTTTTAATAACAACATCCTTTTGAGCCGTTACTCGTCTGACAGCATTTTCGTCAAGCTGCTATATGTGTTGCTTCACTTTTGCATTTTCAGCCTTTAGCGCTTCATTCTCATTCCGCAATGCCTTATTCTCAATAATCAGTTTGTTGAGTTGCTGCATATAGTAACGCGAGTTCGGGATAAGGATTGCGTTACAACGTATTACAAGTGTTCTTGTCGCAGACTCTGCATTTTCAAAGAAACCATTTATAGACGACACACTCTCTTACGGTCTATTCTGATTATCAGCTCGAACGCTGCCTGCATGCTTTTCGCTAAATTCGCGGTTGATGTCGGCGAGCTCTTTGAGACCGAAGATGTAGTCGTCGTAGAGGTCATCCATGTCGATGCCTTCACAGTCGGAACCGCCGAAGGAAAGGGATGTCTTGACTATTTCAATGCGCTCTTCTGTGGTGGTATCTTTGATTAGTAGACTTTTCATGTGGTTGATATTTTAGTTTTGAGTTTATCGTGTGTTTTGAGGTCATTAAGTTATAATATAACCTTAATTCCTTCCAGAAATACTTGGAAGCAGAGGAAACTTTATAATCTTAAACCTCCAAACTGTGAGATTTATAAGCGGCGTATAGCCCGTCGACAAGCAGCGAGCGTGCGTTCATTTAAGGCTTGGCGGCCTTTCGTACCACCGAGTTGTATACTCTTGATGAGGCGAAACCCGCTGTAATGGAATATCTCTCGCAGTGCTCGCACAACGCCACGTGTCTGATGAAACCAGATGTTAAGGGGCCAACGTGTGGTGGATGTGGTGACCACAATGGCACGCTTCTCCTTGTGGAGTGGGAGAGGAATTCCCCAACGATTTTCGCCCATCATGCCATAGACTATGCGGTCGAAGAGCAGTTTGAGTTGGCCTGGAATGTTTCCCCAATAACAAGGTGCTCCCACAATGAGTACGTCGCACCAGCAAATCTGTTGCAGTGTGTGCTGCGCATCATCTTCGGGCAAAACGCATTCTAACTTCTTGCGGCAAGCCATGCATCCTTTGCATGGAGCTACCTTCATTTCGTCGGTGCGGAGCATCCGTACTTCATGGTGCAATGCTTGTGCTTCTTCTGCCATGGCAGTGAGCATCTGATGAATGTTTCCGCCTCGGCGTGGGCTCGCATTGATGATGAGAATCTTCATAGGATAATCTTCGTTAGAATGTGCAAAGTTACGAAGAAAAGTTTTAGAGGAGTAGAGAAAGTGCACTAGATTCGTGTGGGTGGATGGAGCTATCGGGGAGTTCAAGTTCTCAACCTAAGTACCAATAATCTTTCAATGCAAGTATTTTCGTATTCACTCATTCCGCCCCCACACTATAATTTATAATGACGATGCGTCATACTGAAAGGCTACGCGCTCATCTCCGTTCCAGCAATGAATTAGGCCGCAGCGGTGGAATCCTTCTTTGAGGATAGCTCCTTGCATGGGCTTGTTGTCGTGATGTGTGTCGATACGTATGCTTTCATGGTGTCTGAGAGCGAGTTGCATGGCGATTCGAAAAACTCCTTTGACTGCTCCCGTGCTGGCAATGCGATGAATTGTGGCGTATGGTCGATTGTTCAACCAAGTCCCTTTATAGATGGTAGAGTAGGTGGGGTCTGTTCCGCCGCGAAGCACAAAGGTTGCCTCTATTTGTCCGTTGTGTACCACCACATAACTGTCGCCGCTATTTATGTCTTCAGTGAGTAACTCCTCGCTGGGATAATTCTCGTCCCATTGGTTGGGATTTCCCGCTTGCGTCATAAAGTGCCGAGCATGGGCAAAGATTTTGAGTAAACGGGGCAAGTCGGCCTGTGTGGTTGGTCGGACGATGTTGTTGCCTGCCATTGCAATGCTTTCTCCCTCACGGCTAATGCGCCAAAATGGAATGCCCTTTTCTTGGCAAAATGGCTCCATGCGCCATGCTGATTCAAAGCCACTCATCACAAAATGCATTGGAATGAAAAGTCCTACGCGAAATCTGCTGATAAATTGTCTTGCTCCTAGAGTATAGCCATTTCCTATGCGTCCGTCTACGGGAAACATTACAATATCAAATTCATCCGTCAGTTTCTTGATATCCTTTAGTTCGCCAAGGAATCGTTTCTCTTCAGCCACAGGGTTCACTTGTATGCCAAACTCCGTGCTGAAGCATGGCTCATCGGCCGTCCCGTCAGCAAGGAAGCGAGCGTACCAGTTGCAGAGATCGCCCGCATGGAAAATGCGTTGTCCGCCTGTTTCCACTATCCAACTCACTCCACTATCATTGCTCCCTGTGGCCGTCACTTTTACGTCACCGTCTGTCCATGAAGCCCCTTTCCCCATCCAAGCGTCAGCTTTTTCTTTCTGCGCTCGTCGATGCTTCAAGATGTCCTTCGAGAGAATATAGTTGATTGGAGTTTTAGGCCAAAGTTTGCGCCATTGGAAGATATCATGGTTGAAGTGATCCTCATGGAAGTGGCTTGCAAACACGTAGAATGGCTTTTCTTTATTTTCGCGAAACAAGCGCTTCACTACATCGTTGGGGTCCATCCAACAATCGAAGATAAGCACGCATTCGTCTGTGACCAAAGCAAATCCGCTATGAAATATATAGGTAATTTCTATCATGGTACTTTCAGTAGTAGATATTGGGAAGTATAATATCCGTTTAGGGTGGTTCTATATCAGAAGTAATAGAACCACCCCTTTCGTTGTAGTGCTAGCAAAGGTAAAGCAAAAAGGGCGGAATGCCAAGCATAGGCGCAATTTCTTCCGTTTGCGAAAGTACTTCCGTTCGTTTGCTCGTGTACGTTTTGGGCTCAGCGGATATTGTGTGTTGGTATTATCCTAATGTCTCATTTTATTTGCTTATCTCCCTCATCTGCTCTTTGCAAGAATCGTTTGCTTCTATTTACTCACCCTGATTTTGCCATCCGCAGATTTACTCTTTGCCATCTGCAAACCATCATTCATTGCTTTACCGGACGGCAGCGGCAGCTCTACCGGACGGCAGCGGTAAAGCCCAAAATGCTCATCGAGCAATGAAAAGGTCATATTCGTGGCACGCATGTGCGGATACTGAAGTGCAATATCCTGTAGATGTAGATATTATCTACGATGGTTGCAAAGTAGTAGACAGATAGGTAGCACACATTTGCAAGGCGTTGGCAATAGGACACTATCTATCTCACTCGCTTCGTACGTAAGACACATCAGATGTCGCATAAAGACATCTTACAAGGATGTGCGTTGTTGGTATTTGGCGGATAAGACCGATGTATGCTTTTTGCTCAATTTGAACTTGGACTTTTTTTCAGCGAACACTAAATAAGAAGTTCCCGTCTGAGGAAAGCAGAGCCATATTAAATGCAGCACTATATAATATAATACAGATTTAGTAGGGTAGACGCAACCGAGCAACAAGCCCTCTTGACTTCGTCAATGCGCCACCCAAATTAGAAATGGTCCTTTGATAGGTCGAAAAGTGACGAAGTCAAGAAACTGCTCTCCCTACTCATAGCTTGCTTCGCTCGTCTTAAATCATTACATTTGCAAGCCGTAAAGCACAAAAAAAAGCAACGCGCCCACGGAATTTGGTCATAAGTAATTCCGTGGGCGCATTAAAACGTCTATTGTATAATATGTATCCCATAATAGAAGGCCTTGATTTCATAGCCATCGACTTCGAAACAGCCACAAGTAGCAGATCCTCTATCTGTGAGGCAGGAGTCTGTTTAGTCAGGAGCGGACAGATAAGAGAAACACGCTCTTGGCTCGTACAGCCCGAGGGTAATAAATATGCTTGTTGGAATATTCAAGTGCATGGCATTCATCCCGAGGATACAGCTCACTCACCCGCTTTTCCCGAAGTATGGGATGAGATTCTTGATTATCTTGATGAGGTGCCCGTGCTAGTAGCTCATAATGCGTCTTTCGACATCTCTTGTCTTCGTCGCTCACTGAGTTATTATGGTCTAGCCACGCCCGACGTAGACTATTATTGCTCCTTACGTGCTGCCCGTAGTCTGTACAACTTTCCGAGTAATCGGTTGGGCGACCTTTGCGCTCAATTTTGCATACCCGAAGGTACTCACCATCGGGCTGGCGATGATGCCGAGATGTGTGCCCGTCTCTTTCTTCGTGAAATAAAAGATGCTGGATGGTGTACGCTTGAAGATATGAAATGTTTTGGCGGAAAGTTGTAAGTGGGAGGAGATAGTAAATCTTGGTGTATAGATGCTTACACTCCCCCAATAATAGAATTATATATCTTCCTCTTCTGATGGCAGAAGATACATCGGCCCGTGTCCTTTTCCCAGTTCGTAATCAGCTCCCCTCTCAAGCGCACGAGTGACGAAAAGCTTAGCTTTCTCTATGGCTTCAAACAGAGAAAGTCCGTGGCACATATAGGCTGTAATGGCCGAGGAGAGCACGCAGCCAGTGCCGTGATCGTTGTGTGTCTGTATGCGCTGCGCTGTGAAATAATGTAATCCGTCGGCATCACAGAGTATGTCTGTAGGTTTCCCTTCTCGGTGTCCTCCTTTGAGCAATATAGCAGGGCCATGAAGCATTTCGAAGAGTTGGAATGCACAGTCTTCAATGCTTGTCTCTGTCGCTCCTGTAAGGATACGTGCTTCAGGCAGATTGGGCGTGATGAGGCTACAAAGTGGCATTAGCCTCTCTTTCATGATGCGTCTGGCTCCTTCGTCGGCAAGCAGATGGCCAGAAGAGGAGACAAGCACAGGATCGATTACGGTGAAAGCAATCTCACGGCGTTCTAGAATGTGAACCAATGCAAGTGCAGTTTCGGCATGAGGCACAATGCCTATTTTCAGGCAACGAGGAGGACAGTCGGTCAGAATGGCTTCTATCTGTCTCTTTACTAAAGAGGCCTCGAGGGCAATGCTCTGCTGTACGCCTAGCGTGTTTTGCACGGTAAGAGCCGTGGGAACGGCTTGTCCGTAACAGCCGAGAATGGTGAATGTTTTAAGGTCGGCTTGCAATCCTGCCCCTCCTGAAGGGTCAGATCCTGCTACCGACATACATACTTTATAAGCTTTCATTGCTGCAAAATTGCGCAAAAAGTACTACTTTTGCAAGTAACAAACAAAAAATACAGCAACAATGATACAATCCATGACGGGCTATGGCAAAGCTGATGCCACTTTTGAAGGAAAAAAGATTCATGTAGAAATAAAATCGCTTAATAGCAAAAGCCTTGATTTGAGCACACGCATATCGCCCCTTTACAGAGAAAAGGAAATAGAAATTCGTCAGAAGATAGCGCGCGCACTCGAACGTGGTAAAGTAGACTTCACCTTGTGGGTGGAGAAAGATGATACTACGGCTGCTGGCGTGATTTCTCCTGAAGTGGTGGCAGCCTATGTCTCTCAGATTAAGCAGATTTCAGAAGCACAATCGTTGCCCATGCCCCAAAATATTTGGGACCTCGTACTTCGTTTGCCAGAGACCACGCAGACGAATGTACAAGAGTCGCTCTCTGAGGAGGAATGGACTATTGTGCTTTCCACCATTGGTACGGCTCTAGAACGTCTCACTGATTTTCGCAAACAGGAAGGTGAAGCCCTCTATCGCAAGTTTACAGAGAAGGTGGACAATATTGAGCATTTGCTTCATGAGATAGAGCCTTTTGAACATAGTCGTGTGGAGAAAATCCGACAGCGTCTCATGGATCGACTTTCAGAGTTGAAGGGCGTGGACTATGACAAAAATCGCCTTGAGCAAGAACTCATCTATTATATAGAAAAACTTGATATCAGTGAGGAGAAGCAACGCCTTGCTAACCATCTGCGCTATTTCCGTGAAACTATGCTCAATGGTCACGGACAGGGAAAGAAACTCGGCTTTATCTCTCAAGAAATGGGACGAGAAATCAACACTACGGGGTCGAAGAGCAATCAAGCAGAGATGCAAAATATCGTGGTGAAGATGAAAGACGAACTTGAGCAAATCAAGGAGCAGGTGCTCAACGTTATGTAAAACGCGCGTCTCCATAGCCTCAGATAGGAAACCTCTAAACTCTGTAATAATGTCTAAGATTATCATATTCTCTGCCCCCTCAGGATCGGGTAAAAGCACCATTATCAATTACTTGATGCAGCAAGGACTAAATCTGCATTTTTCTATTTCGGCCACAAGTCGTCCTCCTCGCGGCACTGAGCAAAATGGCGTGGAATATTTCTTCCTAACCCCCGAAGAGTTTCGCAATCATATTTCGCAAGGCGATTTCTTGGAGTACGAAGAGGTGTACAAAGATCGTTTCTATGGTACACTCAAGTCGCAGGTTGACGCACAACTCAGCAAAGGTGAAAATGTGGTGTGCGATGTCGATGTGCTTGGCGGACAGAATATTAAGAAGCATTATGCCGATCGTGCTTTGAGCCTTTTTATCCAGCCACCTTCTATCGAAGTGCTTCGTCAACGCCTTGAGGGGCGTGGCACAGATGCGCCCGAAGTAATCAACGATCGCATAGCACGTGCAGAGTTTGAACTCTCCTTTGCAAAGAATTTCGATCATGTCATCGTCAACGACGAACTTGCTACGGCTCAGCAAGAGGCTCTACGCATTATTCAAGATTTTCTTGCAGAATAACGCATTCGCATAAAGTCCATTCTCCTTGTGAAAATCGCAATCTTTGGTGGATCATTCAATCCCATACATAAAGGCCACATCGCTTTGGCTACCCATGTGCTAGAGCAGCAATGGGTGGACGAAGTGTGGCTCAACGTTTCGCCGCAGAACCCTTTAAAACCTCAGCGAGGTCTTCTTCCCGAGCAACTTCGCTTGCATTTAGCGCGAGAGGCAGTGAAGGATATTGAGAGGATCAAGGTAAGCGATGTTGAGTTTCATTTGCCTCGTCCTTCTTACACCTGGGCAACGCTTCGAGCTCTTGCTGAGCAGTATCCTCAGCACAAGTTCTGCTTGCTGATAGGTGGCGATAATTGGGCGCTATTCCATCGTTGGGCGCATTATGAAGAAATACTCCAGCGCTGCGAACTCTTAGTATATCCCCGTCCGGGCATCCTCATCCAAAGTTCCGAACTCCCTCCCAATGTTCATTTGATAAGTGCTCCTCAGTTTCCTTATAGCTCTACGGAAGTGCGTGAGCATCTGCACCAAGGGAAGGATGTGAGTGAAATGGTACCAGCGTGTGTCGCGCAGGCGCTTGCGAACTATGATTGGGAAGATTAATCTCTAGCACAAGTTTCGGGTTTAGCCAGACTACCATCACTCGCTAAATCCGAAACTTGAATTTCTATAAATGTTACTTGTATATCCGTTAGCCAGTAATTTTTGCCAACAGGTAAACCTTAAATGAATCATTTGCTTTTAGAGAATAAACTGGGTCGTTGGCAAGTGTTTGGTACACAGTATAATGCCGATCGGAAGTTTGCTATGGTATTTGTCACGCTCAATAAATCGGATAAGGAATATTCGCCTAGCACGCTCTATGAAGACTATGCTATATTTACTAGATTGCAATTTTGTGCAAGTATATGGAATCGCTTGGTGGAATGGTCGTGTAATGTTTCTTGGATCTAGTGAAAATGGTTTTAAGATATATGTGTAGTTGATTGTATCAGTTTTCAAATATCTTGCCTTTGCTTCGTCTACCATCAATGGAGATGAGCAAGGGCTTTTTTAATGTGATCAGTTGAATCTCTTCGCTTGAATTTGCATGTTGAGCAAACCACTCTTTATTAAATAGAGACAAGTCGTGCTCATTGAGCGTGAGATAGGGGATGCCAAGCGAGGTGAGGTTGTGGAAGAAGTGCGAGCCTTGGCTTGCATCGATGTGGCGCGTCGTGATGGGCAACTCTGCGATGGCTGCAGCAGCAGATATTTGCGACCAACTCACTGGGATACCCATTGAAGCGTCAGAAGTTCCCCACCGGCCTGCGCCAATGAGTAAGTAAGCCTCTTGGTTGCGGACGAAGTGCTCGTTGATTTCTGCTAATTGTTGTGCCCAGCGAAGGGATTGACTGGCAGAGTAGGAGGTGGAGGGCAGGTAGACAATGTGAGAGATATCAGATATCAGCCCGTTGCCTAAAGTTTGGCTTGCTGAGAGCAAGAGCGTATGTCCTTCAGTGCGTATAGGCGTAAGGCTACCCGTATCTTCTGCAATATCTACCATGGGACGTATCTGCAACAGATAAAGGGTGATCGACTGCAGCCCATTCATTTGTATGGCCATTTCAATCTCGACGGGACGCCCCATATTGCGTTGTCCCATACGGAGTAGCTCTTGGATGGTGGCGGCAAGTGGAATAACAGGCGAATGCAGTAAGGCCGAAAAACTGGCAATCAATCGTCCTTGCTCTGGATAGCAACCTGATATTATTCGGTCGTTAGCATGGTCGAATGTAGAGAAGAGGTAAGGACTTGCTTCGTCTGAAGTGGAAAACTTCTGAAGAGGAATGTTCCGCAGGTAAGTATCGTCGTGACAGGTAGGGAGGGAGGATGCTTGGTGTAGGTCGACGGCCCAAAAGGCAGATTGCGTTTCGCGTAGAGCCGTCTGTGGGTCGGACAGTTGCATCTGATGCTTGGGATAGGTGGGCGAGAATCGTAAGGATTTTTCTCCATCCACGATTTGCTTGCCCAGTCCTACGGCCAAACTGACAACGCCATCTTCCGCACGTTGTTTCCCCACAGGATAGTAATTGACCGATTGTGCCACGCCCGAAAACGATGGGTAGTAGAGCCCATCGGCATGTTCTGTGCCCACCACTTCTTGTAATACAATGGCCATCTTCTCTTGGTCGATGAGATTCTGAGTGGCAGAAAGATAGTTTTTACTATTTCGATAGAACACGGAGGCATAGACAGCCTTTATTGCTGCTTGTACGTGAAGCAACGTTTCCTGCAGACTGGATGAGCGTGGTACCATATAAGTGGAGTAAACGCCAGCAAAGGGCTGATAGTGTGAGTCCTCAAGCAGACTAGACGAGCGGACGGCAATGGGCGAACTCCCATTGCGAAGCAAATGGAGCAAATCATCAATAACATCGGCACTGAGCGAACTTTGCAAGAATGCTTCTAGTATCTCCTCATCGGATGCTTGACTGAGCGCTATGGGGTAAAGCTGATTGTCGAGCATAAACCGACTGAATACATCTGTGCAGATAATCACCGTCTTGGGTAATTGCACATGAAGTAGGGGCTTGTCTGTCGAAAAATCCTCCTGCCACAGACAATGGTTGATGAAAGCCAATCCGCGTCCCTTACCGCCCATGGAACCATTGCCGATGCGAGCAAATTGGCCAAACTGGTCGAAGCGGTCTTTTTGATATACGGCTACAACGCCTGCATTCTTCATCTGACGATAGGCTGCGATAAGTTGGAGAATGAAAGCGCGAGCCTCGTTCATGTTTTTGTATTGATGGGCATCGTGTTTCCTCAGAATCTCGGCAGGCGGAAATATGGCACGTGAATAGAGAAAACGCGATATATGGTTGTTGCACAAATGATGAAAGAGCACTTCGTCGGGGATGCGCGGAAGATTGTCTTGTAGCTCTTTGAGATTGCGGATGCGGAGTATTTCCTCGTGGGTGTGAGGATCGGCCACTACGAAATCACCAAAACCGAAATGGTGCATCACTTCGCGTTCGAGATCTTGAGGATAGCTTTTTGCGCTTTTTTGAATAAAAGGTAAATGTAATATATCGGCATAGCGCAAGGCTTCCGCATCGCTCGATTCCAATATAATGGGTAAATGCGGATGGCTCTTTCTTAATTGCTGAGCAAGGCGGAAGCCCGCTTGAGAGTCTTTCCTACCATTGCGTGTAAAGGCCATGTCTGAGATAACCCCTAGCATATTGTCGGCAAAGTTTTGGCAGATTTGTATGGCCTCTTCATAGCTACGCGCTAACATGATTTTGGGTCGGCCTCGCATTCTTAATGTCTGTAAGTGGTCATTGAGTGCTTCTTTGGCAAATTCTCGGCTTTGCTCGAGTACAAGGCGATAGAGTAGGGGAAGGGCAGATGAGTAAAAGCGCACGCTATCCTCTACTAACAGAATTGTCTGCACACCTACTTCTGACACATCGTGAGGAGCGTTCAGACGATCTTCTATCAACTTGATGATAGCTACGAGCAACTCTGTATTGCCAAGCCAGGAAAAAACGTAGTCAATGTGCGAGAGGTCTGTTTGCTTCAATCGTTTACTTACTTCTTTCGAGAAAGGTGTGAGCACCACGATTGGAATGTCTGGATAGAGCGACTGCAGACGATTTGCCGCGCTGAATGTGTTGGCATTCGTCAGGTTGGGCATGACGATGATGAGTTCGAAGTGACGGTCGGAGAGTAGTCTGAGTGCTTCTTCTTCGTCAAAGGCTTGCGTGAATCGAGGCGGATAACGCAGATTGAGCGAGGTATATTCATTGAATATCTGTTCATCAACACGTCCATCGTCTTCCAGCATAAAGGCATCATAGGGCGTAGCGATAAGTAGCACATTGAACACACGCTTATTCATCAACGAGGCGAAAGGTGTGTCGCGAAGGAATAGTCGATTGGTTGAGTTGAAGAGTGATTTCATGGTGGGGAAGAGTATCTTTTTCTACGAAGGAGAACTTACTCATCGTCGTTTATGCAAAGTTCCTTATAGTCGCAAAATTTGCAACCATCCTTCTTCTTGCTTTTTTCGCATTTTTCAAAAGGATTGTTAGGGTCGAGCATCTCTTTCAAGATGGTCTTCAGTCTTTCTTCAAACTCAATAGCAATGATGCGGAAGTCTGTGAGAAAACCATCATCGGTTGCCAAGTAAGGATTGAAGTCTTTTCTCGTCATGTGCTGGATATAATAGAGCGCAGGACGGATGGGAAGATTGTGGTATTTGCGGAGTTGAGGGTCTTTGTAGGCTATCAGACAATAAATAAGCGTTTGCAACTCGTTGGCTGGCTGATTGTCGCTCATTTCCTGAAATAGCGTGTCTAAGGCTTCTGTTGTGACTTGGTCTTTTCCTCTTCCCTTAGTCCTCGACTTTAGTCCTACAGCGTCTCCGCCTGTCTTATAGTCGATAACACGCAAGCATTGGCTTCCATCTTCTAGATGAGCCACGTCTAAGCGGTCGATACTTCCGTTCATGACCACCTCGACAGGGGGAAGTCCTTCTCTCGCGATGTTGTAGCGAAGCCCTCCACCATATTGATCGTCAATCTTATATTCTCCTGCAATGAGATTGAAACTCTCAACTGGAATTTCCTCATTGCCTTTAAGTCCAGCTTCGTAGCTAAGTAGCAAGCGCAAGGTCTGATAGAGAGCAGCTTCGGCCACTTTGTTGTAGTCAGCTCCTTCCTCTTCGGCATATTGCTCCTTGAGTATTTGAAGAAGTTCTACCTCATTCTCCCTGCTGAGGTGTTTCTTGATGAGGCTTTGCGTGATTAATCCATGATTTTCGCTTGCAATCTTGTCATAGATTTGTTGAGCCGTTCTGTGAAGAATGTTTCCGAAGAAGCGTGGAGCAATAAATCCCTCGTTGGTGGGTTCGATGCGGATGCCTTTAATATATTCATAATAGAATGCGCGCTTACACTTAATGTATTTTTTGAGCTTTGATGGCGACATCTTCTTGATTTCGTCCGCCCAGTCTTTTCCTGTTTCAATCTCTAGGTTGGGCAATGGATCAGAAGGCATAGCATAGCTTGTTAGCGTGCGACGTGAAATGTGCCTCCTCAGTTGATTGTCAATGAGCATCGCTCGCATGAATCTCGACATTTCTCCTTTCTGAGAGCCTTGTGTTGACTCGTTATAGAGCATCGTGACCGACTGAGCACGCTGTATAAGGCGGAAGAAGTAATAGGCGTAGACAGCATTCTTGCGTTCGAATGTGGTCAGTCCGTAGCGTTTGCGGATCAAGAATGGAATGAATGATGCGTCGGTGGCTTTTTGTGGTAGAATGCCTTCACCTACATTGAGCATAAGGATGTGGTCGAAGTCTAAGCAACGTGTTTCGAGCACGCCCATGATTTGCAAACCAATGAAGGGGTCGCCTTTGAATGGAATTGATACTTTGTGTAGCTCCTGGATAAGAAGTCTAAATAGTGTATGATAGCCCATTTGGGATACACCAGACGCATCGGCTAGTAATCCGTCGCCAACGAGCTTGATAAAGCGATTGAGCGTAGTGTACACTTGAAAATAAGCTTCTGTGTAGAGTATGCGATCCCATTCGCTTAGGCTATCTTGTAGTTTTGCTTCAATGGCTTTCTGTTCCGTTTGCTCCTGCAAGAAAAGCAGTGTACTTACCATCTCTTGTTGTGTGGGTGATGCGGAAAGTTTGGGCAGAGGATTTTCCTGATTACCCACTGCTGTGCGAGCGGATGCAGACAGTTGTCCTATGAGTTTGACAATGAAACTATAGGCGGGCGTGTGGCCCATAGGGAAGCCTTTGGTCACGTTGACTTCATAATCTCTATGATCCGACTTCTCATCGAGTTTTTCAGGTAAGGCGTAAAGCACTGGCTGTAACATGGTCTCGTTACAGAGTACAATGGAAGTGTTGTATGCCTTCTGCTTGTTAATATGTCCGTCTTGAAGCCAATTCCTCACGTACTGTGCCTGAATTGCATCCGTTTCGGTACTTATGTATGTAATGTGGAACGGAGAGTTGCCGTGCCCTTCATATCCAAGGTTGCGGAATAAACTCTTGTCTTTCAATTCATTGGGAAATTCCTGTAGATTCTTGCGAAGGAAAGTACCTGCCTCGGAAATAGTGCTATCGTCGGAAAACGTATAATGCTCGTCGTAGTCCCAATAGAAAAGAGCTTTTCCTCGTCCTTGGAGAAGAGAAAAAAGGCGTTCTTCCACTTTGTCGAGCACATTGAATCCTACGAACACAATTTTATGGATATCATCGCTAAAGGAAACGTCTCCCGATTCGAGCGACTCTACCACTTGGCGATATATCATGCCTTCGTAGCCCAAGTCTTCGGCTTGCAACTCTTCGTGTAGACGCACGTAAATAGGGTAGAGCGTTCTCCAAAGTTCTAGAAAACGCTTCCTAATCTCTGTATCGTTCTCTTTTGAAAAATCAACGAGAAATTTCTTTATCTGCTCTACCTGTTCGTCCGTGAGGGGAGATTCGTCATTCCATATTTCTTGGTATTCCTTTAAGTCGCGTAGGATGGCATGGGCGTCGCCTAAATTCTTGTCTAGGTCGTCAAAGTCAGCCAAAATGCGTTCTCCCCATCCATAGAACAAGTCTAGACTCTCGGCGTGAGGGTTGAGTTCTTTATAGATACGATATATTCGACAGACGGTGTTGATAGGGTCGTCTTGTTTCAAATTGGTGAGCGATAGGAAGAGTTCACTTATTGTCATATATCGAGGCGCCCATACGGACTTCTTCTGCTCTACGAAGAAACGATTGAGTTGTTGGCTCGCTCTCTTATTGGGGAATATTACGATAGTATGGGGTAAGTCTGTGCCAATCTTTTGAGTTAGTGATTCAGCTACAGCTTCTAGAAATTTCGTCATAATGAAGATACCTTATCTAGCTCTGCCTTGGTGAGGGCTAGTGATGTGATTGGAAATGAAGTATGCTTACTGAGTGTTGAACTCCTATTTAGTACAGTGTCATGGAAACAGGCTCAACCTTGTTATTGTCGACATACCACAGATAGCCTTCTATGCGTTTGCTAGGGAATATAGAGTTTAGGTGATTCATATAGTTTGTTACTTGAGTCTTGTGCTTCTTGTTCTCTTTTCCAAACTTGTAATCTACCACGACCACCTTGTCGTCGTATTCCATTACGCGATCTGGGCGGTATTCTACAATCTTTCCTTCTTCTTCCGTAAGGATATTGTATTCATTATAGATTTTGTAATTGCCGCCAAACCATTCTTCGGTATGTTTGTTCTCCTTCATGTGATTCTCCACATAATCGTGGAGTTCTTCTCGCCTGTTAGGTAGGATGACGTGGTCTTCGTTGATAAGTCGGTCGATGGCCGCATCCACGTCCTCTCGTCTCTGAATGTATGAGAATAGTTTGTGGTAGAGCAAACCGCGCGTGAGATATTCAAGTTTCTTTTTTTCTGTCTCGGTAAGTGAATCGGATGAGGTATCGATAAATTCTTGTGCTTTGTTTGATTGGCGGAAACTTACAGTCTGCAAATGTCCCGATTTCATTTGGATGGCCTGCGAAGGATATGTCCGTTCTTCAAAGGGGTTCTGCATGGCTTGAGTAACTGCCTCGTCTTGGCACTTTCCTTCATCTGAGCCTACCTTGTCATGATAGGGAACAATCTCTCCCCATTCCTTTTCTGTGGGCCGTATTTCTCCGCCATTACCATCCACAAAGGAGTCTATTAAATGGAATGAATTGCTCAAGAATGTACTAGAATTTTTCTTCGTGGTAGGACTTTTGGCCCATATAAATAGATTGCATCTTGCACGCGTAAACGCTACATAGAGTGCATTCACGTTTTCAATGCGTTGCTGTAGATGATTTTCTTCGTAATCGTCATAGAATATAGACTTTTCCACTTTCTTGCTCGCGAGTGTCTTGATAGGAACTACGGGCACTTTTGAAACTTCGTTAGCGATAGCAGAATCAGTAGTCTCAATGTTGCGTATGTCACACCACATGTAGCTGTTGGAAGAATCTCTTTCTAGGCGAAACGCTGCAAAAGGAATGAAGATGGTATGACCTTCTAGTCCTTTCGATTTATGGATGGTTGTGATATAGGGTTTCCCTTTTAACCCTGCAGAGATAGATTTATTGATAAGCGAAGTGTCCCAAAAATCAATGAATGCATTTAGGTCTGATGGGTTCAACTCTAGGTATTGCGTGACGGCATCCATGAAATTGAATAGATACGACGATTGCTTTTGATCCGATGCAGCATCAATTTCTTCGAAACGGAAGAGTTCTATAAGATCTCTGCAAAGCTTATATAAGGGCATTTGTTTCCACATCTGCTTTGTTTCCGAATTTTCAGTGATTGCTCGGAAGTCTGCAAGCACTTTTACTCGCTCCTCATTTGATAGGCAGGATTCATTCACATAGCGCTCAAGCATGCATTGAGAAATCTTATCAGAAGAGTCGTTTAAGCATTTGAGAGCATAGACAAGTGTCATGGTTTGGCTTGATGAGGTGTAGAGCAGAGCCTCATCGGAAGTGGGCATGCAGTCACATCCAGCATGATGCAAGTTGAAATAGTCGAGAATTTTCTTACACTCTTCTTTCTTGCGCACGAGAATCATCATTTTGTCGTATGGGATTTTGTAGGGCGCATCATGAAGTGCTACAATTTGCTCATAAAGGGCTTCGATTGCAGTATCATCGGGCTCTTCTTTGTCGAAAGTCTGAATGCGTATGTAGCCATTCTCTGGTTTTCCGTCAGAATTGGGCGTCTGCACCACATCCTTATAGATATTAGCAAAGAGATTGTTCTCGGTTTCGCTCGATTCTTTGATGAGTTGCTTGAGCATTTCGTCCTGTTCCTGCGTGCCGAAGGGCGTAACATCTTCTACTTCCTCGTTGTCAAGCAATCGTGCCGCACGTACAAAGAATGCGTTGTTGAATCTTACGATGTTAGAAAGACTACGATAGTTCGTGCTCAATGGCTCGCGTTGGGCATGATACTTCTTTGCCCAAATGTCCTTTCCTAGAATTTTCCAGTCTCCTCCACGCCAACCATAGATACTTTGCTTCACATCGCCCACGAGCATGCTTTCATTGCCTTCGGCTTGTGTTTCAATCAGCAACTTTTGGAAATTGTTCCATTGCATTCTCGATGTGTCTTGAAATTCATCAATCATAACATGATGAAATGTTGTTCCACTTCTTTCGAACACAAAAGAAGAGTCGTCTTTCTGCACAATGTCGCAAAAAAGCTTAGGAGTAGTGCTGAGCAAGGAAGTTCCTTTCTCATGCGTGATACGATTGACCTCATGACTAATCGCTCCGAGCAGACATACATCGTCAAGATTTTCTAGAATAAGGGAGACTGTAAAATATCTTTTATCCTCATTACTCAGCTCGTATATTAGCTGATGTATGATGTCTGAGATTTTGCGAGCAAGCTGTTGCGCTTCCTCGCTTTGATGCTTTTCTTTTCCAAACAATTCCTCATGATCATTGGCAATCTTCATGACTGCTTGTGAGGGTGCAGCTGTCAAGAAAATGCTATTCTTGATATTTTGGGATAGCGTTTTGACATAGCCTATTTTCCTTCCATTGAGTGTGGTGTTCTGAGCGAGTATAAGCAATTCGTCTAATTCTTTTACCGTTTCAAGAACTTTCTCTTCTATACCATTTTTAATCTCTCGAAGCTCTTTATAATAAGCACCTATTTCCTTATAAAAGGCTTCCATATTCTTATTCCAGTCTTCCCCATTATGGCTCTTAATGCAGCTTTCAACCCATTTCTCAAAGTTGGCATTTCCGTCACTGAAGAGATTGCTTTGAGCAAATTGAGTGAGGCCTTTGATGATATTCCATTTCTGGTCATCGTCAATATTGTGCTCGATATAAGATGTGATGCGATTGAGCAAAGGCTGATTTCCGCTTTCATTGATATTGGCAAACAGGCTATCAATTGCTTCTGCAATTGTGGTAGCATCGTCCAAATCTACGCGAAAACCACGAGGAAGTCTCAACTCATGAGCAAGATTGGTCAGCAATGATTGAAAGAAAGAGTCAATTGTTTCCACTCGGAAACGGTCGTAATCCTTCATCATTGCATAGAGCAAGGACTTGGCGCGCTCTGCAATGGTTTCATCGCTGATAGGGGCATGGCCTGCAAGTTTCAGTCCTTTGTTAATATCTTCTCTTAGTTGCTTAAAAAACTGTGTGTCAAACTCTTTCTCCGATACGCTATAGAGAAAGCTCAAAATTCTTCCTTTCATCTCAGCTGTGGCTTTATTGGTAAAAGTCACGGCCAAAATGTTGGAGTAACCACTCGGCTTGCCGCTTTGCACGGCCATGCTGATGTATTTTTTTGCAAGTGTAAAAGTCTTGCCTGAACCTGCAGACGCATTATATACAATAAGACTCATTGTGTGAAATCTCTTAGATGAAAGAAAAAGTGTGGCCTAATGGTGATAATAATCAAATGAATCATTACCCCAAAACTCAAATCGTGGCTAATTTCGCAATAATTTCTGAGCTGACCAATAAAATTATCTCCATTTATATCGTAGTTTGCGAAACGTAAATAGCAGAACTTCTTGTTAAAGTTCAAAACATATTGATTTTCAAAGCAAAAATTCGTATAATACAAAATATTATGTACCTTTGTCAACGTTTAGGGATGTTAACAACCGTCCTGTGATACAAATGTCTAACTAAAAGATATTAAAGTATGTTCGAAGAAAAAGCTGGTGAACTCGCTGGTAAGATTTGGGAAGCCCTCAATGAGGCTGGTGAACTTACAGGTAAAGAAATCAAAAAGGCCATCAAGACTCGTTCTGACAAAGATTTGTTCTTGGGTCTAGGTTGGTTGCTTCGTGAAGGTAAGCTCAACATTACCGAGGGAGAGAAGGAAATTACTGTTTCCTTGAAGTAATTCTCTACAAGTTTAATCCGCATAGCAAGCAAAGGTGCTCGCCATGCGGAGTTTTCATTCAAAAACGTTTGCTATTTGGGCAGTATGCATTTGTTCTTAATCCTAAGGCTCATCAAGCAAATTGTTGCATGCGATATACCTTGTATAAGCCAATTCCTTTGGATCTCACAAGGCTCATATTCCTTTCAATGAAAAGCGAGGTTCTCTATCATGTTGTATGAAACATGATGAAGAACTTCGCTTTGTCTGTTCAGACCACTTTTCGGTGCAGAAAGATTACTTGCCGACGCACTATCTTCACATCCGTAACTATTCAGCGGTAGCGCTGCTCCCTTAATCCACGATTGAAATGTACTGCAA
>ENA-ORUV01000014-ORUV01000014.1-human-gut-metagenome-genome-assembly--contig:-NODE-14-length-166741-cov-9.65586_pt1 | contig 166741 bp, 165 predicted proteins | sample MGYA00242089_ERZ509229 | MGnify/ENA primary metagenome ERZ509229 (study PRJEB26280, sample SAMEA2338805) | human gut metagenome | biome: human gut; feature: human-associated habitat; material: faeces...
ATATTATCTGTACAAAAAATACCCCCTCTGTGTCTAAAATAAGTTTACCACTTCAGAAAGCTATTAGTCTTGCCTGCCACTTGGGGAAGGTGCCGAGCGTAGCGAGGCGGAAGGGGGCGGAAGGAAGCGAGAACGTCTCGCCTTACAAGCTGCCTGCTCTCTCCAAGAAGCCGCGCAGAATGTCGCAGGAAGCAGCAAACTTAGCTTGCTCTTCTTCCGTAAGCTTCAGTTCAAGAATCTCTTCGATACCGTTCTTGCCGATGACACAGGGTACGCCGGCAGCAACGTTCTTCTGACCGTATTCGCCGTTGAGTGCGGTGGAGCAGGGCCAGATTAGCTTCTCGTCATGGAAGATGGCTTTAATCAGCATGCAGGCAGCGTTGGCAATGCCAAATTCCGTGCAGCCCTTGCCGTCGACTTCAATGTCGCCGGCTCTTTTAACCTGCAGCTGCAAGTCGTCCAGGCTGAGTGCTGCCAGCTCCGGACGTTCAGCGCGCAGCTGGGCAAAGCCCTTGCTGCCGATGCGGATGGCAGACCAGACAACGAAGCTGGAATTACCGTGCTCGCCCATGCAGAAGGCCTGAATGGATTTGCGGCTGTAGCCTGTTGCGGCGCTGAGTACACGCAGCAGGCGGTAGCTTTCAAGGCTGGTGCCGGTGCAGAAGCAGCGCTGCGGTTCCCAGTTCATCTTGCGGCGGATATGCTCGCAGATAATGTCTGCCGGATTGGAAATGCTGATCATAATGCCTTTAAAGTCAACCTGCTTCAGATGACTGATAACCTCGTTGGCCATCTTGATGGAATCGTCAAACATATCCAGGCGTGTTTCACCGGGACGGCGGCTGCGGCCGAAGGCCATTACCAGAATATCGGCATCGTTGAGCTCGCTGTATTCACCTGCGCGGATTTTGGCGTCGTGACCGCAAAGAGCACCGCTGACACAGTCGTCCAAATCCAGTGCCTGTGCTGCAGCTTTTTCCTTAAGAATATCAATCAGTACAATATCATCTGCTTCACCGGACTGGATGAGCGCTAAAGCAACGTGAGAGCCGACATGACCTGCGCCGACGATTACAACCTTACGAGTTTTTAACATAGCAGAGACCTCCTTTATGAAAACAGGGAACCATCCCCACTTGTGCTGGAGATAGTTCCCTCATTTTTTATGCGGTGATAAATATGCCTGTGCAGTATTTATCCCGCTTCGCTATTTTATTTGTTTGCTTCTGCTTCGGCAATAACCTTATTGATATCTTCGATAAGAGCATCAACATCAATGCCGTGAGCGCCTGCGCCCTGACCGATGGTTTCGAAATGAGCAGCCATGCAGCCGATGCAGCCCAGACCATATTCAGCGAAAACCTCCATGATTTCAGGATGGTTTTGAACGGCTTCAATAATGCCGGTATCTTTAGTAATCATTGTATAAGTCTCCTTTTTATAAAAATTGTACACATAATCCGTACTCATTCATTATATCATCTGTGCTTCTAAAAGCCAAATTTATTACTGAAAATTTTTTGCGAATTAAGCTTGACAGAGTTCACGTTTTTTTGATTATTTTTTCACATTAAGCCGTGAAATACTTGCGTTTACGGCTAATAAACGATATAATGGAGAAAAGTGGTGTAATGTGGGTAAAAAGGGGGCGACAAAATGCTTTTAGGTGAATACGAACACACTCTGGATGCAAAAGGTCGTCTTGCTATGCCTGTTAAGTTGCGTGAAAGTTTGGGCAGTAAGTTTATTATTACCAAAGGTCTGGACGGCTGTCTTTTTGTTTACGACATGGAGCAATGGCATCAGCTGGAACAGAAGCTGGCAGCCTTGCCGATGAGCCGCAAAACAGCGCGTGATTTTACCCGTTTCCTCTTTGGCGGTGCCTGCGAAGGCGAATGTGACAAGCAGGGCAGAGTACTGCTGCCGGCAAACCTGCGTCGTCACGCCGGTCTGGAAAAGGATGCTGTGATTGTCGGCGTAGGCAGCAGAGCCGAAATTTGGGATGCAGGCCGTTGGAACGAATATAACGAAGAAAATGCCGAGGATGTGAGTGAGCTCGCAGAGCAGCTTGCTGATTTAGGAATATAAGATTGGTGTTGGCTATGGAATTTAAGCATACAAGTATTCTGCTCGCTGAGAGCGTGGACTTTCTGATAACAGATAAAAATGGTATTTACGTGGACTGCACTATGGGCGGTGCGGGGCATAGCAGTGCGTTTGCCGCACAGCTGGAGGCAGGTGGCCTTTTGATTGGCATTGATCAGGATGATGATGCTATTGCTGCTGGTTCCGAGCGCTTGCTGAACAAATTTACCTGCAAAACCGCAGTTGCCAAGTCTAATTTTGAAAATTTTTCCCAGGTATTGGATTCCATGGGAATTGATGAAATTGACGGTATCTTTTTTGACCTTGGTGTTTCGAGCTATCAGCTGGATACACCGGAGCGTGGTTTCTCATATATGCATGACGGACCTTTGGATATGCGCATGAATAAAGAAGCAAGTCTGGATGCAGAGTACATTGTAAACCACTACAAGGAAGAAGAGCTGGCGGATATTATTCACCGTTACGGTGAGGAACGCTGGGCCAAGCGTATCGCGCAGTTTATTGTGGCGGCACGCAAGGAAAAGCCGTTGACTACTACTTTTGAGCTGGTGGATGTCATCAAGAAGGCTATTCCAAAGGGAGCAAGACTTGATGGTCCGCATCCGGCGAAGCGTACCTTTCAGGCTATCCGCATCGAGGTAAACAACGAGCTGGGAATTTTGGCAGATACGATGGAAAGAGCCGTAAACCGCTTAAAGAGCGGCGGCCGTATCGGTGTTATTACCTTCCATTCGCTGGAGGACAGAATTATTAAACAGACCTTTGCCAAGCTTGCTAAGGGTTGCATTTGCCCGCCGCAGTTGCCGGTGTGCGTATGCGGTAAAAAGCCTTTGCTGCGCAAAACGGGAAATATTGTTCCATCCAAAGCAGAGGTAGAGGAAAATCCGCGTAGCCGCAGTGCGCGCCTGCGTTATGCAATTAAAATTTGACAGATAATAGCTGAGAGTAAATTTTGATGTTTTGATGAAGGGTGATTTTGATGCTTGCCAGAAAATACGATAATTATGCATGGCAGGAGCAGCCTGCCGAGCAATATGAGGTTCAGCAGCCTGCCCGCAGAAAAGTACATAGACCTGATCCGAGAAGAGTGCTGCGCAACAGAATTCTTAAAGCATTTTTACTTATTATGGCAGCTTATTTTATTGTTGTTTTACGCAGTAACGCTATGGTGCAATATGGTAATGAGCTGGTGAGCCTGCAGCAGCAGGAGGCTCAGCTTATCACCAAAAACAACGAGCTGAAAATCGAAGTTGAGCAGCTGAAGGGACCGGAACGTATTATCGGTTTGACCGAACAGTATTTGGGTATGAGTGTTGCCCGCAGCAATATTTATGTTAAGGCTGGCGGAAGCAGCAATTCTTTGGCTGTGCATAACAAATAAACATAGCCATTCAGTTTATATTGTGATATAATTTGAATGGGTTTTGGGAGGCAGCCTTTTGGCTGCCGTTTCAATTTAAATTCTATACTATAATTAAACTAGAAGTAATTTACGGCTTTGCTCCATGAGGGGCGGAACGTAAAACAGGGGGGTTAATAAATGGAAAAGCAATTAGCTTCACTCCTTGCCTTATTGCCGCAGGCTGAGGTAATTGGCAGTGCTGATAAAGTTATTACTGATGTAACTGCCGATTCCCGTGCGGTGGTAGCCGGCAGTCTTTTTATCTGCCTGAAGGGTGCAACTGTAGACGGACATAAATTTTTGACGATGGCTGCCGAGAAGGGCGCTGTTGCTGCGCTGGTGGAGGACGTTCCCACTGAAGTACCGCAGGGTGTTACTCTTATTAAGGTTGCTGATACGCGTGAGGCTATGGAGCTGGTAACGCCGTATTTTTATGATTATCCGGGACGCAAGCTGAGAATGATCGGTGTGACCGGTACTAACGGCAAAACAACTTCAACAAATATTATTCGTCTGATTCTGCGCAAGGCAGGCTACAAGGTTGGCCTGATTGGCACTATCAATATTATGATTAACGATGAGATCACTGAATCTCATAATACTACTCCGGATGTAGTTGACCTGCAGAAGACACTGTACGCTATGTGTTGTGCCGGCTGTGACTACTGCGTAATGGAAGTTTCCAGCCATGCTTTGGCGCTGAAGCGTGTGGCAGGCATTGAATATGACTGCGCTGTGCTGACGAATATTACCCAGGATCACCTGGACTTCCATAAAACTATGGAGAATTACCGCGATGCCAAGAGCCTGCTCTTTGAGCATCTGACCGACGGCAGCAAGCCGAATAAAAACGCTGTCTTCAATATGGATGACCCGAGCTCCGCAATTATCCGTGAGCGTACCAAGGCTAATGTACTGACCTATGGTGAAGGCCATGATAATGATATCTATCCGCTGAGCTTTACGGTAGAACCTAAGCATATGCAGCTGCTGTTGCATACTCCGGTGGGCGAAATGGACCTGGAGCTGAAAATTACCGGCGAGTTCAACGTGTATAATGTTATGGGTGTTATCGGTGCAATGCTTGCTGAAAAGATTGACAAGGATATTATCTGCTCCGTGCTTGACGGCTTTGACGGCGTCCCCGGACGTTTCCAGCTCGTTGAGGCAGGACAGCCTTATACTGTTATTGTAGACTACGCACATACTCCCGACGGCTTGGAGAACGTGCTGAAAACCGCACGCTCCATTACCCGCGGCAAACTGTGGGTTGTGTTCGGCTGCGGCGGTGACCGTGACAACAAAAAGCGTCCGCTGATGGGTGCGTTGGCACTGGAGCTGGCTGACAATATCGTTGTTACCTCCGATAATCCGCGTACCGAGGATCCGGAGCTGATTATCGACGAAATCTTTACGGCACTGCAAAATGTGCCCGAGGGCAAGCACGTTACCCGTTTGAGCGACAGACGTGAGGCAATCTGCTATGCTTTGGCAGAGGCTGCTGCCGATGATGTTATTCTGATTGCCGGTAAGGGCCACGAAAATTACCAGATTTTGAAGGACAGAACTATTCACTTTGATGATAAAGAAGTTGTAATGGAATACTGGAGTGATAAAAAATGCTGAAGGCCAGTGAAGTTTTAGCAGCCACTAAGGCTGTTTGTGCAGATTTTGAGTTTACCGGCGTAACCACCGATTCCCGTGCGGTAAAGCCGGGAGAATTATTCGTAGCGCTGAAGGGCGATAATTTTGACGGCCATGACTATTGCGCCAAGGCTGTGGAGCTGGGTGCTGCGGGCGTTGTTGTATCCCATGAGGTTAGCGGCCTGCCTGCAGGCGTTGCTGTGTTCATGGTAGAGGATACGCTGCTTGCTTATCAGCAGCTTGCGCATGCCTACCGTCTGCGTAAGCAGGGCCTGAAGGTTTTTGCTATCACAGGCTCCAACGGCAAAACCTCTACGAAGGATTTGCTGGCTGCCTGTCTGAGCTGTAAATATAATGTTGTCAAAACTCAGGGCAACTTCAATAATGAAATCGGTTTGCCGAAAACCTTGCTGAGCATTCAGCCTGATACCGATATTGCCGTTGTGGAGATGGGCATGCGCGGTCTGGGCCAGATTGCCGAGCTGTGCCGCATTGCCGAGCCTGACAGCGGTCTGATTACCAACGTGGGCGAAACCCACATGGAGCTTTTGGGCAGCATGGAAAACATCGGCAAGGCCAAAAGCGAAATCGTGCTTAATCTGCCGGAGGATGGCTTTGCTGTGCTCAACGGAGATAACGAATACGTACTGTCGGCAGCAGGCAAGACCAAGGCGCAGGTTGTTTACTTTGGCTTGGGCGAAAACTGCGACTTCCGCGGCAGCGATATTGTGACCTCCGGTGCAGGCACCACCTTTACCTGTACCCATAAGGCTACGGGCGAAGCTGTCAAGGTAAGCCTGCAGCTGATCGGTGAGCATAACGTTTATAACGCACTGAGCGCTATCGCCGGGGCTTTCTGCTACGGTGTGTCGATGGCAGCAAGCGCACAGGCACTGGCAACTGCCCGTCTGACAGGCAGCCGTCAGGAAATCGTTTATATCGGCGATATCACCTTTATCAACGATGCTTATAATGCAAGCCCTGCTTCTATGGAGGCTGCGCTGAAAACTCTGGCGGAGGCCAAGAAGGCAGCGCATGGCCAGGCCCGCACTATTGCTGTGCTGGCAGATATGCTGGAGCTGGGAGATATCAGCGAGGATGCGCATCGCCGTGTAGGACGCTGGGCTGTAGAAAATGGTGTGGATTTTGTACTGACCTACGGTCCGCAGGCTGCTTATATTGCAGATGAGGCTGCAAAGCTTGGCGGCAAGAGCAAGCATTGCGCTGACCGTCAGGAGGCAGCGGATGCTTTGCGTCTGATGGCTTCCGCAGGTGATATTATCCTGCTTAAGGGCAGCCATTCCATGCAGGTTGACAAAATGCTGGAGCTGTTCAAGTAAACTTAAGAGAGTGAGATTTTAGTAGATGTTAAAATTAATCGGAATTCCTGTGACTGCGTTTATCGTGTGTGCTTTAATCGGCCCGGTGCTGATTCCTTATCTGCATAAGCTGAAGTTCGGCCAGTCTATCCGCGAGTGCGGACCGGCAAGCCATATGGCGAAAAGCGGCACACCGACGATGGGCGGACTTATGATGCTGGCAGCGTTGCTAGTTGCTTTGCTGTGGGGCAACTTTACTCCCCATGTAATTATTGCTTTGGTGCTGACAGTAGGCCATGCGGTCATAGGCTTTATAGATGATTACATCAAGGTTGTAATGAAGCGTAATCTGGGCCTGACTGCCAAGCAGAAATTCTTACTGCAGTTCATTCTGGCCGGTGCCTATGTATATTTCGCCGAAACGCATATCCGCAATACGGAGCTGTGGGTTCCCGGCATCAATGCTGTCATTGATTTAGGCTGGGGTTATTATGTGCTGGCCTTCTTGCTTTTGGTTGGCACAACCAATGCCGTAAATCTGACAGATGGTCTGGACGGACTGGTTTCCTTTGTCAGTCTGCCTGTTACCATGGTTTTCGCTTTTATTGCTTACATGCAGGGTATGTTGGATCTGAGCGGCTTCGCTCTGGGGCTGACCGGTGCCTGCCTTGGCTTTTTGCTGTTTAACCGTCATCCTGCCAGAGTATTTATGGGTGATACCGGTTCCTTGGCTTTGGGCGGTGCTATTGCCGCTTTAGCGCTTTTGACACGTACAGAGCTGCTGCTGGTTATTGTCGGCGGTATCTATGTAGCGGAAGCACTGTCGGTAATTATTCAAGTTACCTATTTCCGATTCAGCGGCGGTAAGCGTATTTTCCGCATGTCTCCGCTGCATCATCATTTTGAGCTGGGCGGCTGGCCTGAGGTTAAGGTTGTGCGTGTGTTTACAGCAGTAAGCTGCGTATTGTCTGTCATTGGCTTATGTCTGTGGCTTAATGCATTTGTATAAAAAATCTTCGGCTATAACCGTTTTGTCGCAATTTTTGCGGTGAAAGGGCTATAGCCTATGTATGTTTATGAATAGAGGGTGTTTCTTGATGACTAAAAAGGATGCTGTAATCGTTTACGGCGCAGGCATCAGCGGCCGTGGAGCAGCGCAGGTGCTGGCAGATAAAAAGCAGCAGGTATATTTGTATAATGATATGGACTGCACTTTAGAGTCGCAGCTGCTGCAGCTTTTGCAGAGCGTTGGCGGCGGGCTGGCCATCGGTCAGGCTGCATTTGAAGGCCTGCTTGATATTGCAGGGGTGTTGGTGCTTTCTCCGGGTATTGCCTGCGATAACGCAAATGTGCTGCTCGCAGAGCAGCGCGGACTGGAGGTCATCAGCGAGGTTGAGCTTGGCTACAGGCTGTATGGCGGTCACATTGCTGCTATCACCGGTACTAACGGCAAAACCACTACCACTACTATCGTGGGTGAGATGCTCAAGCGTTTGCCGGTGCCTTCTGCAGTAGGCGGCAACATCGGTTTGGCACTGTCCAAGGAGGTAGAGAGCCTGCCTCAGGATGGTTGGCTTGCTGCCGAGCTTTCCAGCTTTCAGCTGGAAAAAGTCAGCAGCTTCTGCCCTGATATCGCAGTAGTGCTGAACCTGACTCCGGATCATCTGGAGCGCCATCATACGATGGAGGCCTACGGCGAGGCGAAGAAAAATATTTTCCGTCAGCAGGGTGAGGCGCAGGTTACGGTGCTTAATTACGATGATCCTATCGTGCGTACCTGGGGTGCAGAAACTAAAGGCTGCCTGTGTTACTTCAGCCGTAAGGAAAAACTGCAGCAGGGCATCTATATGCAGGACGGTAATTTTAGCATCAGCTGGGACGGCAAGCAGGAAACTGTCTGCAATATCAGCGAGCTGCATCTGTTCGGCGGTCACAACGAAGAAAACGTGCTGGCAGCCATTGCCTGCGGCTTTTTCGCCGGAGTGAGCATCAGCGATATGGCTGATGTGCTGCGTAACTTCCGTAGCATTGAGCACCGCATTGAATACGTTGCTACGATTGATGGCGTACCGTATTACAATGATTCCAAGGCTACCAACACCGATTCTACGATTAAAGCGTTGGAGGCCTTTAAGGACGGCCACATCATCCTGCTGGCAGGCGGTCACGATAAGCTGACACCGCTGGAGCCGATGATGGAGCTTGTTAAAGAAAAGACCGATGCGTTGATTCTGCTGGGTGCAGCCAAGGAGCGCTTCCACAAGGCTGCTGTTGCCTGCGGTGTGCCCAACATTGTGCTGGCCGACAGCTTTGAGGATGCAGTGAGCAAGGCACATGCGCTGGCGCATAAGCCGCAGGTAGTGCTGCTTTCCCCGGCCTGCTCGTCCTTTGATATGTTCAAAAATTATCCGGAACGTGGAAATTATTTTAAAAAGCTGGTACACGAGCTGGAGGGAGGTAACGTTAAGTGAAGGTAATTCTTTCCGGCGGCGGTACGGGCGGACACATTTATCCGGCCCTGACCATTGCGGACCAGATAAAAAAGCTGCAGCCTGAGGCGGAGGTAAGCTTCGTAGGCACCAGGCAGGGATTGGAGAAGGATATCATTCCCCGCTACGGCTACAAGCTGCAGTTCATTGAGGTAGCAGGCTTTAAGCGCAGCCTGAGCCTGGATACCCTGCGCAGTGCGGCAAAGCTTTTTGCCGGCTTATATGATGCCTACAAGATTATCAGCAACGAAAAGCCGGATCTGGTAATCGGTACCGGCGGTTATGTCTGCGGACCGATTGTTTTCATGGCAGCGTTAAAGGGAATTCCCTGCTGCATTCAGGAGCAGAACGCGATGCCAGGTGTAACCAATAAAATTTTGTCACGTTATGTGCGCAAAGTATTTTTAGGTTATAAAGAGGGCGGCAAATATTTTCACGGCAAGGCAGAGCTGGAATATACCGGCAATCCTATCCGCAGTGAAATTCTGCAGCATACGCGTGAAGAAGCTGTTAAGGAGCTGGGGCTGGACCCGGCGAAGAAGACGATTCTCGTTTCCGGCGGCAGCCGTGGTGCACGCACCATTAACAACGCTATGCTCGAAGCAGAGCTGGCGCTTTCCGGCAGAGCCGAGGTACAGGTGCTGCATGCGACCGGTGACGTGAATTATGACGCCTATATGGCGGAAATCAAAAAGCGCGGCGGTGTGGCAGATAACATTATTATCAAGCCTTATCTGCATAATATGCCGGTAGCGTTGGCTGCGGCCGATCTGGCAGTATTCCGTGCTGGTGCAATCGGCCTGGCAGAGCTGATGGCTAAGGGAGTGCCGTCGCTTCTGGTGCCATATCCGTATGCTACGGCAAATCACCAGGAGTTTAATGCCAGAGCGGTAGAGGCTCAGGGTGCTGCCAAGGTTATTCTTGATAAGGACCTGACGGGCGACACCGTTTTGGAGTTTATCGAGCATTTATTAGTACATGAAGAGGAATTGCAGCAGATGCATGCGGCGGCCCAAAAGCTTGGCAGACCGCAGGCTGCAGAGGTTATAGCCAAAGAGGCTGTGGCCTTGACTAAACAATAAGGGAGGGCCTCGAGTGGCTGAAAACAAATTAGCAAACCTGCATAATATACATTTTATCGGTATCGGCGGCGCCGGCATGAGCGCGATTGCTTATGTATTGATTAAGCGCGGCTATGATGTAAGCGGTTCCGATTTAAATGCCGGTCATATGTCGGCACATCTGGCGGAAGAAGGCGCTATGGTTTATATGGGCCATGCTGCCAGCCAGGTGGAGGATGCCGAGGCTGTAGTTATTTCTACAGCGATTCATCCCAACAATCCGGAGCTGGTAGAGGCCAGAAAGCGCGGTATTCCCGTGCTGCACCGCAGCGATGTGCTGGCTGCGGTAATGAATGCTGACGACGGCGTAGCTGTTGCAGGCGCTCACGGCAAAACTACTACCAGTGCGATGATTTCCTGCATTGCGGCAGAAAGCGGTATTGACCCGACTGTTATCATCGGCGGCGAGGTAAGCAGCCTTGGCGGTAATGCGCGCAACGGCGCAGGTCGCTTTGTGGTAGCGGAGGCGGATGAAAGCGACGGCTCCTTCCTCAAGCTGTATCCGTATCTTGCTGTAGTAACTAATATTGAAGATGACCATCTGGATCATTACGGTACAGAAGAAAATATATATCAGGCTTTTAAACAGTTTGTAGGCAACATCAAGGAAGGCGGCAAGGCAGTCCTTTGCTTTGATAATGCCAAGGTACGCCGTCTGGCTGCCGAAACTGATAAAGAAGTGATTACCTACGGCGTAGAAGGCGAGGGCGCTGACTACATTGCCCGTGATATTTCCTACGGTGTTGACGGTACCAGCTACAAGCTGTACTATAAGGGAGCATTTGTGACGGAGGTTCATCTGATTGTTCCTGGCAGACATAATGTGCTGAATTCTATGGGTGCGTTTGCTGCTGCACATGAGATGGGTATCGCTACCGACAAGATTCTTGCATCCTTGAAAAAGTTCGGCGGTGCCAAACGTCGTTTTGAAACCAAGGGTAAGGTTAACGGTGTCTGGGTTGTTGATGATTATGCGCATCATCCGACAGAAATCGGCGTAACGCTGAAGGCTGCCAGACAGACAAAGCCTGAGCGCCTGCTGTGCGTGTTCCAGCCGCATCGCTACACCCGTACCAAGCTGCTGTTCTCCGAGTTCTGTGAATGCTTTAAGGATTGCGATGAGCTGATTCTGACTGACATTTATGCAGCCAGCGAGGAAGCAATTCCAGGCGTGAGCAGCATGCATTTGGCAGAGGGTATCAAAGCAGCGACCGGTCAGGAGGTGCTGTATATCGGCAAGCTGACCAAGGCTGAGGAATACCTGGAGCGCGTTGCACGTCCCGGCGATCTGGTGATGACCATCGGTGCCGGTGATGTGTTTAAAATTGGAGAAGAATTAGTTAGGGAGTTGGAAAGAAATGCAGATTAATAAGCAGGATGTTGTTGCTGTTGTTTTAGGCGGGCCTTCCTCTGAGGCCGAGATTTCGCGTGTTACCGGCGGCGCTATTGCGAACGCACTGCGCGAAAAGGGCTATAATGCCAAGGAAGTTGAGCTGAATCCGTCTAATCTGATTAACGAGCTGCGTGATATGAACGCTAAGGTAGTATTTAACGCCGTTCATGGTATGTACGGTGAGGATGGCCGTTTGCAGAGTATTCTGGAGGCAGCAGGTATTCCTTATACCGGCTGCGGCGTACTGGCAAGCGCTGTTTCTATGGATAAATCCGCTACGAAGCGTTATCTGCAGTCTGCAGGCATTCCTACCGCACCCTGCATGATTATCAACAAGCGTGATGCAGGTGATTTGCAGACGCTGGCAGAAAAAATTATTTCCGAGTTCGGTCTGCCCGTAGTTATTAAGGCAGCAACTCAGGGCTCCAGCATCGGCGTGGTAATTCCCAAGACTGCACAAGAGGTTGTGCCTGCACTGGAGGAAGCCTTCAAGTATTCCGAAAATGTGCTGGCAGAAAAGTGCATCAAGGGCAAGGAGCTGACGATTTCTATTATGGAAGAGAACGGCGAGCCTAAGCCGTTGCCGGTTATCTGGATTGCACCGCATTCCGGAGCCTATGACTTCCATTCCAAATACACCAAGGGTGCTACGGATTACCACTGCCCGGCACCGTTTGATGAGAAAACTACTGCCTATATCCAAAAAATTGCCGTAGAAACCTACAAGCTGCTGGGCCTTTCCGGTGTAGCGCGTGTAGATGCTATGCTGGGTGATGAGGATGGTGTTGCTTATGTACTGGAAGCAAACACTGTTCCCGGCATGACGGCAACCAGCCTGGTTCCGAAGGCTGCTGCTGCTGTAGGCATCAGCTTCCCGGAGCTCTGCGAGAAAATTTTACTGAGCGCTAAATAAAAATGTTTTACAAGGAGCCAAAGGAGGTGCAGCATGGATTCATCGCAGACTATACGCGAACAACTGCGCAAACGCAGACGCCGGAAATTCTGGCACATGGTGCGCCTACTGGTATCCACGGCTATACTTGCTGTAACCTGTACATATGTCTGGCGCTATGTGCATAATCCTGCGTTTGCCTTTGGCAACGTCAGCATTCACGGAAGCAGTCAGCTGACGGAGGCGGAGGTTATCTCGCTTGCAGGCTGCGGGCAGGGACCATTGAATCTTTTCAATGCCAGCTCCGGCCGTCTGCGGGAGGCTTTGCTGCATGATGTCCGCTTTAAGAATGCAGAGGTGGTTTACCGCTTTCCGGCAACCTTGCAGGTGAGCGTAGAGGAACGGCAACCGGCGCTTTATGTTGCCAATTCCTATCACAGCTATCTGAAGGTGGATTATAACGGCGTTGTTCTTAGTGTGACAACTACTATTCCGGATGCTAAGGCTCCTGTGCTGGCCGGCATAAAATGCGGTAATCTTTATCTGGGCGATAAGGTTGCCAATGCCGGTGTGCTGCAGATTCTGCAATTTTTGCAGCAGCTGACGCCGGAAGCACTGCAGCGTATCGGTGAAATTGCCGTTGATGATAAGCAGGATGTTAAGTTGCAGCTGAGCGGCAGCTTTCCGGTGCGTTTGGGCAGGGTGCAGGAGGTATCACAGAAGGCTTCTGTGTTTATGACTGTGTTCAACGAGATTAAAGATAAAAATATTAAGGCTGAATATATTGATTTGACCTTCGGTAAGCCATATATCAAGCTTTTGCCAAAATAAATTGCTGTTAATTTTTTATAGCTGCAAAGCTGTTGCAGTTGGTGTCACAGTGAGGGTGAAATAATGAAAGAAATTTTTACTATGGATTTAAAGGGCAAGCTGTTGATTGCCGTGGTATTCATGGTGTTGGGATTTATGCTTTCGGTACAGTATAAAACTACAGAGCTTCAGCGCAATGTGCGTATGGACCGCGTAGAGGATTTGTCGGAACGCCTGAAGATTATGGAAGCCGAGAACAAGCAGCTGCTGACAGAGCTGGAAACCTTGCGAGCAGGTGCTGCCAAGGATCCTGCTGATGACCGTATGAAGCTGATGGCAGGCACGACTGACGTAGAGGGCGAAGGCATTGAGATATTGCTGGATGACAGCAATATTGCCAAAAAGTCCGGCGAAAATCCTAATTTGTACATCATTCATGATGAAGATTTGCTGCGTGTGCTCAACGAGCTGCGCGCTGCCGGTGCGGAAGCAATTTCTGTCAACGATCAGCGCATTGTGGCTATGAGCGAGATTCGTTGTGCAGGACCTACTATTTCGGTAAACAATGTCCGCAGTGCTCCGCCTTATGTTATCAAGGCTATAGGCGCTCCTAAAACTCTGAGCAGTGCTATGCGTCTGCGTGGCGGTGTTGTAGAAACCTTTGAGTTCTGGGGCATTCAGGTAAAAATCAAGACTGTTGAAAAGCTGCATATTCCGGCGCTTAAAGCACCGCGCAGCTTTGAATACGCTAAGACAGTGGAAAGCAAGGAGGCAGCGAAATGATTGGATTTGCATTTGCCGGCCTTTTGCTTGGTCTTATACTTGGTGTTTACTGTCCTTTCAGAGTGCCACCCGAATACGCACGTCTGCTTGCCGTAGCTGTTATGGCAGGTATGGATGCAGTGCTGGGCGGTGTACGTGCTTCACTTGAAGGCAATTATGATACTCAGGTATTCATTTCCGGATTCTTTATCAATGGTATTCTGGCTGCCTTTTTGTGCTATGCAGGTAATCTGATCGGTATCGATTTATATCTGGTAGCGGTACTGATTTTCGGTATGCGTATTTTCCAGAATTTGGGAATTATCCGTCGCCTTTATATGGGCAAATAAGTGTCCTGTCGGAAGATGAAGAAAAAAATTCATTAATAAGCAGGAAAATAGCACTTTCATGTTGAACAATATAAAAATGATTATTTTATAAATAAGCTACCCAAAGCTAAGGGGGACGTAGAATATGTTTGATGACGTAGAGACAACCTTTGAACCGTTGGCCAATATTAAAGTAATTGGTGTAGGCGGTGGCGGCAATAACGCCGTAAACCGTATGATTGACGCCGGCGTAAGCGGCGTAGAATTTATTGCAGTGAACTGCGATAAGCAGTGCCTGATGCTTTCCAAGGCAGAAAAACGCATCCAAATCGGCGAAAAGCTGACTAAAGGTCTGGGTGCAGGCGCAAACCCTGAAATCGGCGAAAAAGCTGCCGAAGAATCCCGTGACCAGATTCTGGAGTCCCTGAAGGGGGCAGATATGGTATTTGTTACCGCAGGTATGGGCGGTGGTACCGGTACCGGTGCTGCGCACGTTGTTGCGGAATGTGCCAAAGAAATCGGTGCGCTGACTGTCGGCGTTGTAACCAAACCCTTTGGCTTTGAAGGTCCTCGCCGCATGAAGCAGGCTGAGGCAGGCATTGTCAACCTGAAGGAAAAGGTTGATACCCTGGTAACTATTCCTAACGACCGTTTGCTGCAGATTATCGAAAAACGTACTTCCATGCTGGAAGCATTCAAAAAGGCCGATGACGTATTGCGTCAGGGCGTTCAGGGCATTTCCAACCTGATTGCTGTTCCCGGTCTGATTAACGTTGATTTCGCCGATGTCAAGACTGTTATGTCTAATGCAGGCAGCGCTCTGATGGGCGTTGGTACCGCTAAGGGTGAAGGCGGCGGCAAGGCTGCAGCTGAAGCTGCAATCAAGAGTCCGTTGCTGGAGGCATCTATCGACGGTGCCCGCGGCGTACTGATTAACGTTATCGGCGGCAAGGAGCTGTCCCTGTTTGACGTTAACGAAGCTGCCAATATTGTCAATGAAGCAGCTGATCCCAATGCAGTGGTTATTTTCGGCGCTGTTATTGATGAAAGCCTTAATGACGAAATCCGTGTTACGGTTATCGCAACAGGCTTTGAGAAAAAATCTCCTGTTACCAAAAATACAGTTGGCGGTCCGGCATCTATCAACCGCAACAACAGCGGTATTATCAAGAATTTCTCCGATCCGAACGAAATTCCGCCATGGCTGCGTCACTGATTGAAAGGAAGGCAGTAATATGAAGTGCCCGTTTTGCTCCCACAGAGACAGCCGTGTTATCGACAGCCGTGCTGTAGAGGAAGGCTGTTCTATCCGTCGCAGACGTGAGTGCCCTAATTGCGGCAAACGCTTTACTACATATGAAAAGTATGAGGAAACTCCGCTTGTTGTCAGCAAGAAGGATGGCCGTCGCGAGCTTTTTGACGGTAAAAAGCTGCTGGCAGGTCTTTTGAAGGCTTGTGAGAAACGCCCGGTTCCTTATGAAAAGATTAAAGAGATTGCCGACAGTATAGAGCGAGAGCTGCGAATGAGTGCGGATGCGGAAATTCCCAGCGCCCAGATCGGTGAGCTGGTTATGAAGTATTTGGAGCAGACAGATCAGATTGCTTATGTACGCTTTGCTTCCGTATATCGTCAGTTTGCCGACGTGCGTAATTTTATGCAGGAGCTGGAACGTATTATGCAAAAATCTAAAGACGCAAAATAGAGGTGCGGAATATGAAAAAGTATTTACTGCTTACTTTAACGGCTCTTATGATGGTTGCAGGCTTCAGCGGCTCTGCACTGGCTAAGGAAAGACTCTTTACGTTTTCCAATAACAATAACGGAGCTGTGAAAGAGGTTAATTATTATCTGGATAATGGTGCCAAGGTTGTGTTTATGGACACTGCGGCCAAGGCTACGGACAGCACGGTGATTATCACCGTAGTGCTGGATATACCGGAAGGTGTGCCAGCATATCAAAAGTAAATAGCAAAATGGTGCCGCAGGCACTTGCAAATGGAGACGGCATTAGCCGTCTCTTTTGGTATTAGAGATAAAAGGAGCGGTTTTGATGCAGGATTTTATCATTACGCAAAAAAATAATATCTGGTGGGGAATGTTCCCTCGTTTGACGCAGGCCGGCTTCGGTAATGCCTGCAGCTGTCGTCTGCATGGTGAAAGCTCCCTGGTGCCGGGAACACTGAATCTGGCTTTGCATGTTGGTGACGATGCAGAGCTGGTGCTGCAGAACCGTCGCCTGTTTGCGCAGGCTCTAGGTTTGGACGCATCAAAATTTACTACCTGCGAGCAGGTGCATGGCAGCAATGTTGCGGTGGTAGATGAAGCCTTGGTTGGCGCCGGTGCTACTACGCTTGCTGATACGATTAAGGATACGGATGCTTTGGTTACGAATCTGGCGAATGTACCGCTGCTGCTGTTCTTTGCGGACTGCGTGCCGCTGCTTTTCGCCGACGAGCGCCAAGGCGTGTGCGCTGTGGCGCACGCAGGCTGGCGTGGTACGGTAGCACAGATTGGGCGCAAAACTGTAGAAGCTATGCAGCAATCCTTCGGCTCCCGTCCCGAAGATATCGTTGCTGCTATCGGTCCTTCTATCGGCCAATGCTGCTACGAGGTGGACGACTTTGTACGTAGCAAGGCCGCAGGCTACGAGCAATTCTTTGCGCCCAGAGCGGAAAAGCCGGGCAAGTATCTGCTGGATTTGTGGGGGTATAACCGTCAAGTGCTGCTGGACGCAGGATTAAAGGAGGGAAATATTCTTACTGCCGGCGTCTGCACAGAGCATAACCATGAAATGTTCTGCTCCTACCGCGCGGAGCAGGGCAAAACAGGACGCATGGGCGTGTGCCTGTATAGAATGTCTGACAATAAAAACGCTTAAGTGCTGCGCGTGAAAAAGACTTAGGATTGAACGTGAACTTAGAAGCTTAAGGTGATACGTTAAAAAATGCGTTATGCAGCGAGTCGCTGAATGCTTCAGGTAACGCGTTAAAATTTTACGAAAAGAGTGAGTGAAGATGCTGAAGGATACCTTTACATTTCAAGGACCGTTAGGTGAAATAGAGTGTGTTGTAGAACCGAATCGGAGTGAGAATAATGCTGTACTTGTTATGGCGCATGGCTTCCGCGGCAGCCGTGACAGCGGCGGACGCGCTGCAGGAGTGGCGCAGCAGGCTGCGGCGCATGCTGCCGTAGTGCGCTTTAACTTTACGGGTACGCAGATAATTTCGCGTCAGGTAGAGGAGCTGCATGCCGTACTGGCGGAGGTACGCCGCAGACAGCCCGGCTGTAAGCTGTTTCTTTTGGGACGCAGCTTGGGCGGTGCAGCTTCCATCATAACGGCGGCGCAGGACGGAGCTCTTGCCGGCCTGATTCTGTGGGCAACGCCAAATAATCTGCGCTTTACCTTCCGCTATGTTATGACGGAGGATGAATACCGCCGTCTGGACAGCGGTGAAACGCTGCACTTTAACGATGAGCGCGGCGAATGCGATTTGACACCGGATTTCCTGACGGACTTTGACCAATACGATTTGCCTGTATTGCTGCAAAAAGCGCAGCCTTTGCCCGTACTTTTGCTGCACTGCAATGCGGATGAGGTGGTGCTGGCGGAGCAGGCGCAGCGCAACGCCGCAGCCATCGGCAATGCGGCTGAGCTGCATATCTTTGCAGGCGGCGACCATAGCTTTACGCAGTACAGTGACGAAGCAGGCGCGTTGCTGAGCGATTGGTTGGGCAAACGCTTGAAATGCGGCGCTTGTTAGTTGTATAATATACTTGAGAAATTATATCCTTTTCTATGGGAGGAAAGAGCATGAAGAAATTGTTAATAATCTGCCTGATGCTGGTGTGCGCACTGGGGATTACAGCCTGCGGTCAGGAAAAACAGGAGCAGGCACCGAAGGCAGAGCCTGCGACGGCGGTTTTCAACACGAGCATGGGAGATTTTGAGGTGAAGCTGGCAACAGACTATGCACCGGAAACGTCGAAGAATTTTATTACGCTGGCCGAAAAGGGCTTTTATAACGGCCTTACCTTTCACCGCGTAATCGATAACTTTATGATTCAGGGCGGCGACCCGGCCGGCAATGGTACCGGTGGTCCCGGCTATACTATTAAGGATGAGTTCAGCAGCAAGCTGCTGCATGACGGCCCCGGTGTGATTTCTATGGCCAACCGCGGTCCGAATACCGGCGGCAGCCAGTTCTTTATCACCCTGCGTGAAACTAAATGGCTTGACGGCAAGCATGCTGTTTTCGGCAAGGTAAGCAAGGGCATGGATGTTGTTTATAAAATCGGCAAAACAGCAACAGATTCCAATGATAAACCGTTGGAGCCTGTAATCATTAAGAAGGTTACGATAGAAAAACGTTAACACCCCTTTTAAAACAGGTAGGAGGAAATTGCTTGGCTAGTGAAGAAGAAAAAATGCAAGGTATACTGGAAACCGTTGACCAGCAGGAAATGGTTGGCATTTGCGGACGTAACGATGAGTTTCTGCGTATAATCCGCAGTGCTTTTGACTGTACAATTGTAGCGCGCGGCAATCAAATTACCATGAGCGGACGCGCTGAAGAGGTCGCACAGCTGGAACAGCTGCTGCAGGAGCTGCTGTTTTTGTATCGTCAGGGACTGCCGCTGACAACGCATGATGTGCGTTACAGCATGTATATGGTGAAGGCGGGAAATTTGGAAAGTCTGCATCGCATGTACGCTGATACGATTATCGTCAACAACCGCGGTCGTCAGGTAAAGGCTAAAACCCTGGGACAGTGGCAGTATGTGGAAACCATCCGCCATAACTATATAACCTTGGGCATCGGACCTGCAGGCACAGGTAAAACCTACCTGGCAGTGGCGCTGGCAGTAGCGGCGCTGAAGAAAAAAGAGGTAGAGCGTATTATCTTGACGCGTCCTGCGGTAGAAGCAGGCGAAAAGCTGGGCTTTTTGCCGGGTGATATGCAGGATAAGGTAGACCCGTATCTGCGTCCTCTTTATGACGGCCTGTATGATATGCTGGGCACGGAAACCTTCCAAAAGTATCTTACCAAGGGTACGATTGAGGTTGCACCGCTGGCATACATGCGCGGACGCACGCTGAATGACGCCTTCATCATTTTGGACGAGGCGCAGAATACTACGCCGGAGCAGATGAAAATGTTCCTGACGCGTTTCGGCTTTGGCAGCAAGATGGTTATCACTGGCGATATCACGCAGATAGATTTGCCGGGCGGCAAGAACAGCGGCCTGAAGGATGCAGCGCGTATTCTTGGCAACGTACCGGGAATCGGCGTAATCAAGTTCAGCGAGCAGGATGTTGTGCGCCACGAAATCGTGGGTTCCATCATCAAGGCTTATGAACGCTTTGAAAAACAAAAAGAAAAATATAACGGAGAAAAACAAGCATGATAATTAATTTGGAAAATGACCAGCAGAAGCTAGAGCTTTCCGCGCAGGTGCTGGAGCGCCTGCAGGAGGGCTTGCAGGCAGTAGCACGCTTGAATGAGTTGCCGGAGGAGTCCGAGGTTGATGTAACTATTGTCGACGATGAGGAAATTCATGCGCTGAACCGTGAGTATCGCGGTATGGATAAGCCTACCGACGTGTTGAGCTTTGCAATGGATGAGGACTGCGAGGATGAAGACGAGCCAGAGCTGATCGGCGGACCGGAGGAGCATCTTTTTGGTGATATCATCATTTCGGCGGAAACAGCACTGCGTCAGGCAGAGGAATACGGGCACGGCCTGGAGCGCGAAATGACGTATCTGGCAGTGCATGGTATGTTCCATCTGTTGGGCTATGACCATATGACGGAGGAGGATAAGGCTGAAATGCGTGCGAAAGAGGAGGAAGCTCTGCGTGCGATTAACCTTTCCGAAGAATATTTTGACCATCCCACAGGCATTCATTGATGCTTAATGCACAATTATTTATAACTAACCTGTAAAAAACATAGGAGGTGCTTTCCTTGAAAGACGTAAAACTGAATGAATTATCCCCGGCTTGGCGCGAATTGTACGATGCAGCGGTTGCTGCCCGTAAGAATGCTTACATTCCTTATTCCAACTTTGCTGTAGGTGCGGCAGTACGCTGTGCCAACGGAAAAATCTACGGTGGCTGTAACGTGGAAAACGCTTCCTACGGACTTTGTGTCTGCGGCGAGCGTAACGCTATTTTCCACGCTGCCTGCGCCGGTGAGCGTGAGATGACAGAGCTGTGCGTAGTTGCAGATACCTCCGGCCCCGTTTCTCCCTGCGGCGCCTGCAGACAGGTAATGCGCGAGTTTGGTATCCAGACCGTGATTTTGGCAAATATGAAGGGTGACTTTAAAATTACCACGGTAGAAGAACTGCTGCCGTATGGTTTTGAATTATGATAACAGGAGCTGATTAAGATAAAGAAGGTAAACAACGAAGAAGCTAAACATTATGCCGGCTTTGTGGCAATGGTGGGACGTCCGAATGTTGGCAAGTCCACTCTGACAAACAGTCTGATAGGCGAGAAAATCGCCATAATGTCCGACAGACCGCAGACAACACGCAACAAGATTATGTGCATTATGAATACGGATAACGCACAGATTATGTTTCTTGATACGCCGGGCATCCATAAGCCGCAGCACAAGCTGGGCGAATACATGGTGCGCACGGCTGAAAGCACCCTGCAGGAGGTTGACGTTGTCCTCTTCGTAGTGGATGCAACCGAAAAACGCGGTGCAGGCGAGGATTATATCCTGAACCTGCTGCAAAAGGTAAAAACACCGGTAATTTTGGTAGTAAATAAAATTGACAAGCTGGCAGATAAGCAAAAGCTGTTCCAGATTATGGAAGGTTATAATAAGCTGTATAAATTTGCGGCGATTGTACCTGTTTCCGCATTGAATGACAGCGAATTCCCCGGTTTGGTGCAGGAAATCACTAAGCATCTGCCGGAGGGTCCGGCGTACTTCCCGGAGGATATGATTACCGACCAGCCGGAGCGCGTGATTGCCGCTGAAATGATTCGTGAAAAGGTATTGCGCCTGACGCGTGATGAAATTCCCCATTCCGTAGCGGTTGAGGTGGACGAATTCAAGGAGCGCGACGAAGAAAACGTTTATATCAGAGCAACAATTTTTGTAGAGCGTGAATCGCAAAAGGGCATTGTTATCGGTGCTAAAGGCAGCCTGCTGAAGAAAATCGGCCAACAGGCGCGTGCTGATATCGAAAACCTGCTGTACTGCAAGGTCTTTTTGGATTTATGGGTTAAGGTTAAGGCTGACTGGCGTAACAAGGATAAAGCCTTGAAGCAGCTTGGCTACAAGGAGTGAGGACTTATCAACTTTTTTCGGAAACTGATTGATTTCTGGCACAGGCTGCCGCTTGCCTGGTATTACCTGAAAACCGGTACCTGGCACAAGGAGGGCAGCGCCAGCAGTGAGGACGAGCTGCGCAAGCTGGTTAGTGCCAGCGAACGCCACGGCCAGATTGACCATGTCGAGGGCAGCATGATCGGCAATGTTTTTGACTTTGCCGACCGTGTAGCACGTGAGGTCATGGTGCCGCGTCAGGATATGGTATGCCTGTTTTTGGATGATACGCTGGCAGAAAATATGGCTGTTGTACGCAGCAGTCATCATACACGCTATCCGCTCTGCATGGAGGATAAGGATCAGGTTGTGGGCACGCTGCATGTGCGCGACCTGCTGAAGCTTAAGCCGGGGCAGACTACATTTGACCTGCGCCGTCTGATGCGTCCGATTGTTGTTATTCCTGAGGCTATGCCGGTGCCGAAGGCCTTGCACCTGATGCAGCAACGTCATGTGCAGATGGTGCTTGTGGCAGATGAGTATGGTGGTACTGCAGGCCTGATTACGATGGAGGACCTCGTAGAGGAAATCGTCGGTGATATTCAGGACGAGCATGAAGCGCAGGAGCCGCCGGACGTGTTGCAGCTTCCCGATGGCAGGATTGAATTTGACGGCATGGTGCTGCTGGACGATGTGGCAGAGCAGCTGCCGATTGTATTTGATGATCCTGAGGAGGATACTATCGGCGGTTATGTTTTCGGTCTGCTGGGACGCAAGCCTGAAATTGGCGATGTTGTGGAGATTTCCGGCTACAGCTTTAAGGTGCTGCGCACGGAGGGCTTCCGCGTAGTGCGCGTGCTGGCTGCGAAGCTGCCGCAGGAGCAGGAACAGAAAGAAGAACAGCAGGATGAGTGAGTCGCAAAGGGAGCTTTTGGCAGATGATGCGCTTGTGTTGCATGTGAAAAACTGGCAGACGGCTGATAAATATGCGGTCTGCTTTACGAAGGAGCATGGCAAGCTGCGCTTTATCGCCTATGGTGCCCGCTATGAAAAAAATATACATGGCAGATTGCTGCAGCCCTTTGCCAATCTGCATATTGAGGTTCAGCAGGGGCAGAAGATAGACAAGCTGCGCAGCTGTGAGCTTTTGCAGATGCCCAAGTCTATGGATATGCAGCAGATGGCTTATGCGGCGGTAGCGTCGGAGCTGACTGCCGTGCTGACGGAGGACAGAGTGCCGCAGCCGGAGCTTTATGAAATGCTGGGCGCTGCCCTGGCAGCACTGATGCAGCGCAATCCGCGTCTGGTTGTTTTGTCATATGCTATAAAATTGCTGGCGGCTACGGGCTTTGCGCCGCAGCTTACGCATTGTGTGCATTGCGGTGAGGCTGTGACGGCGCAGGAGGATGCGTGGTTCAGTCCGCTGCAGGGCGGGCTTATCTGCAGCAGCTGCAAAAGCAGCTATAACGGCGACGGTCTTGAGCCGTGCAGTGCGGAAACACGCGAGCTGTGGCAGTGGCTGGCGCAGCTCGATTACGAGCAGCCGGCGCCCTTTAGGGTGCGAGGCGGTGCGCTCATGGAGCTGGAAAAAATTCTCTTCAAGTTTATCTTCTTTCAGACAGATAAGCCGTTGAACAGCTTAAACTTTTTGAGTCAGCTGCAGCTGTGAGGCTGCGGCGGAGGCACTTAATTGAAGAACGTAAAACGTAAACAAAAACGCTAAAGGCTTTGAAGTTTTTAGCGTTTTTTGCATGCAAAAAGTCCGCTCACATAGAGCGGACTCAGTAAAGGCTATCTTAGACATTGTACGTAAATGTTTAGTTTTAAGCATAACATGGGAGAATTTTTACATCAGAGAAGTTGTATCCTTATCTTCAACTTTCAAAAAGATTTTGTTGACGTACTGTTCGCAGTCGCAGGAGAACCAATGATTTTCCAGAGGCAGGATATAAATATTGCCGACAGGCTCCAAATCATTGGTCTGCAGAAAGTGTTCGATGCGCTGGGATAATTTTTCAGCGTTCTCGCAAAAGGTACCCGAAAAAATAATTTCCAGATACAGACCGGCAGGCAACGTCATTTTGATGGACTGCCGATGCTTGGTGGCGCTGGTGACACAGGAAAAATATGCCTGTGAACGTTGAAATTCATGCTTTTTAAAAAAGCTTTCCTGGTCTAAAACCCAGCCTGCATGATTAGGCAAGGCTCCCTTGTGATGCGCGCGTCTTTGCCCATGGCGGGCAAATTTGGTAATGCGGCTTTTGCCGTCGTCACTTTCCGCAAGCGGCGTCAGACGCAGCAGACGGTCATTTTGCCAGCTGAGCGTCAGATGGCGACATGTATTAAGCTCCTTGACGTGCATATCCTCCTTGATGCGCTCAATGGTGTCGCATATTTCCTGATTGTTGTGGATGATTGCCTGACATTCCGCTGTTTTTTCCTGCAGCAGCTGCAGAAAATTTTCTTTGCTGCGGTTCTCCAAATATTTTTTGATATTGGCGATGCTGATATCCAGCGCACGCAGGTTGACGATTATCTCCAAATCCAGAAATTGCTGGATAGAATAATTGCGGTAGCCATTTTCACTGACAAAGTCCGGTGAAAGCAGGTTAACCTTGTCGTAGTAGAGCAATGATTGCTTAGATATATTAAAAATTGCTGCCAATTCGCCGGCAGTAAAGTACTTTCGTTTGTCTTTATTAATCATAATTGTTCCTCATAAGCTTGACTATAATACTAGTATATAGTTTAATATTAAAAGAAGTAATATCACTTCTTTTTATCTAGTAAATTATATCATATTTTCCTTGCTAGTTGAATAGAAGTTTTTGAGTATAGGATGGAGGTCAATGTCTAATGAAAAAAATTGCGATTTATGGTAAGGGCGGTATCGGCAAGTCCACAACAACATCAAATCTGTCGGCTGCATTCAGCGAGGAAGGTCTTAAGGTTTGCCAGATCGGCTGCGATCCGAAAAATGATTCTACCAGACTTTTGCTGGGACGCATCTGCAGTCAGACTGTGCTTGATATGGTGCGCGATAATGATGAGGTTGCGGCAGAGGATATTGTTCATACAGGCTACAATGGCATTAAATGTGTGGAAGCTGGCGGTCCTGAGCCTGGTGTAGGCTGTGCAGGCCGCGGCATTATCGTAGCTTTGGAAAAGCTGCGTTCGCTGGAGGTGCTGACGGACGAGGACCTGATTATGTATGACGTTTTAGGTGACGTAGTCTGCGGCGGTTTCGCCGTGCCTATCCGCGAGGGCTATGCAACCGATATATATATTGTTTCTTCCGGCGAGCTGATGAGCCTGTATGCTGCCAACAATATCGCCAAAGGCGTTAAACGCTTTGCTATGCGCGGTGGCGTGCGTTTGGGCGGCATTATCGGCAACGGCCGTAATACACCTAACGAGCAGCAGCTGCTGCAGGAATTCGCCAAACGCCTGCACACTCAGCTGATTGCCTTTATTCCGCGTGACGTAATCGTCAATAAGGCGGAAAACAATCGCCAGACAGTGCTGCAGTATGCACCGGAAAGCGCTCAGGCCGGTGTTTACCGCAAGCTGGCGCATGATATTTGGCATAATGAAAACATGGCTATTCCTACGCCGATGAGCTTTGAGGAGCTTGAAAAGCTGGTGGCCGAATATGGCAATTAAAACAAGACGTTTTTACAGCGCACGCAAAAGCTGCAGCTGCAGCATGCCTGGCGTGTGGCGCGCCGTTGCCTATATGAACGGAGCTGTGGTAGTTTTTCACAGCCCGCGTGCCTGTGCTCATGTAGCACGCACGATGGATATCAATTCCCAATACCGTACTTTGTCCGAAAATGAGCGCGAGCAGTGGGGCTCCGTGCCGCTGCTCAGCAGCCAGCTGCAGGAAAAGGACGCAATTTTCGGCGGTGTGGCGCGTTTGGAAAAATGTTTGCGCTTTGCTATTGAAACCTACAAGCCCAAGTGCCTGATGATTGCCAATTCCTGCGTGGCCGGTGTTATCGGTGACGATGTGGAATCGGTGGCACGCGAGGTGGAGGAGGAATATAATGTTCCTATCCTTACTGTGGAATGCTGCGGCTTTTTGGGTGCGGAATATTATGATGGTTATTTTGAAATTACGCAAAAGCTGCTAGAACGCTTTGTGAAGCCTTGCGCCAAGCAAAAGGACAGCGTCCTGCTTTTAGGCGATAACGGTGGCCCGTGGGGGCATTACGCAAAAGAGGTTACGCGTATTCTGCAGGAATTCGGCGTAGAGGTCATCGGTCAGTTCCCCGGCTATATGGCTATGGATGAGCTGGAAAAGGTGGCAGCCGCCGAATATGCGGTTGTGCTTGGCGGCCGCGGGCAGACGCATATCGGCTTGCGTAAGGTTGCAGAGCAGCTGCAGGAAAAATACGGCACACATTATCTGGCCGATATTTATCCTGTCGGCTGGCAGGAAACACAGGACTGGATTATCAGCATCGGCCGTATGCTGGGGCGTGAGCAGTTGGCACAGCAGGTGCTGAAGCTGGAGCAGCAGCGCTTAAGTGAGCAGCTGCAGCATTTTCTGCCGGTAACGGAAGGCAAGAAAACAGTGCTGTGCATCGGCCGTATTCTGAGATATTTTCATCCGGGGAATATCCTGCAGACTATCAGGCTTTTGCGCTTGAATCTTACCGGCATTATTCTCTTGGATTCCTATGACGGTGATGAGCGTGAAGCGATGCTGAAGGTTGTGCAGGAACACAGCGATGTACCTGTTTATACTACGGCGGAGGGTGAAAAGCTGGTAGCAGATGCAGACATTGTGCTGACAACGCACGAGCTGCAGAATAAGGAGGCACGCCAGATTTTCCTGCCGATGCTGCCGCAGGTTGCCGTTGCCGGTGAGGTAAAGATGATGCAGGGAATCTATCAGAGCCTGTGCAGCAGGCTGAAGGGAGGCGTGCGCTATGTCTGAAAAGCAAGGTTGGGGCAATATCTGCGAGCGAGTGGATACCTGTGCGCTGACAGGTGCAGGTGCCTTTTTTGCTGCTATTGATAAGAGTGAGGTTTTGATTAATGGACCGTTGTGGTGTTATTTTTATGCTTTACGCCATCTGGAAAAGGCGCGCCCTGATATGTATACGCGCTTTTACGGCTCACAGCCTGATAATAACGCTGTTATTTACGGTTCCGAGGAATATGTAACGCAGGAGCTGCGGCGCATGCTGGAGGATGGTCATAAGCCTTCGGTACTGCTTTTGGAAAGCAGCTGCTCGCTGAGCTTAATCGGTGATGATTTGGCAGGCATGGCACGCAAGCTGGAGCTGCCGTTCCCAGTGGTTACATTGGACAGCGGCGGTATGGTCGGCGGCTTTGCCGCAGGCTACGCCAAGGCTGCCAAGAAGCTGTTTGCGCAGCTGTTGCTGCAGACTGCGACAGCAAAGCCCTTGGCTGTCAGTATTTTAGGACAATCGGAATTTTATCTGCAGGGTGCTGCCGATACGCAGGAATTAAAACGCTTACTGCAGCTTGCAGGCTATGAGGTGCTGTGCACTCCCGGCTGCGAATGCACGTTGGAGGAGCTGCAGAAGCTGCCGGAGGCTTCGCTGAACATTGTTACCAATGCGGAGCTGGGACTGCCGCTGGCTGAATATCTGCAGAAAAAATACGGAACGCCGTATATTTTTGCCGGCCTGCCTTACGGGGTGCAGGGAACGCTGCGCTGGCTGCAGCAGATAAACGCGCAGTTGCCTGCTCCTGCGTTGGATAAGGTGACGGCGGAAGCTCAGGCGCAGGATAATTATCTGCTGAGCCGTAATAATGAAGCCATCGCACTTTGGGGCAGCATGTGGTTTGATAACGTGCTCGTCAGCGCGCCTGCGACGCAGGCGCTGTGCCTCGCACAGACGCTGCGCACCGAATGGACTGACATCGGCAGGCTGACTGTTATCTGCCAGCAGCAGCTTAAGGATGCGCCTGCCTGCGACACGGCAGAGGCTATTTACACTGTTGGCGTGGACGATGCTGCCATCAGCGAATATTTTAAAACCTGTGACAATGTACTGCTGCTGACGAGCAGCAGCGAAAGCTCGGTTCTTTATCGCAGAAAGCAGTGCAGCTTTGATGCCTGCAATATCTGCTATCCTACGAATGATGAGGTGTTTATTACCAAGCAGCCGATGGTAGGCCTGCAGGGCAGTGCTTACATGCTGGAGCGACTGTGGAATTGCTTTATCCGCAGGAAAAAGAATAAAGTATAGTAGGTGGTCTATGAAAAAGCTATTGATGATTATAAGCCTGTTGCTTTTGGTATTTACTGCAGGATGCAGTAAGCAGCAGGCTGCCGATGTTCCTGCTTCGCCGGCGGCGGATGTGGCCTATAGCGTTACGGACGATGCCGGAAGGACGCTGCACTTTGAGCATAAGCCGCAGCGGATAGTTTCGCTTACATATGGTACGGATGAAATCCTTACTGATTTAGTTGACATAAAACGTATTATGGCCTACAGCCGTTGGGCAGGCGACAGCGAAATCAGCTTTATTACCAAGGAGCAGGCCTATACTGTAGGACGCAAGGTGCCGGAAAATACGGAAGCGGTTTACGCCCTGCAGCCTGACCTTGTTGTTGTTTCGACTGCTACATCAAGTGATTTGGTACGCAGTCTGGAGGGTTTGGGCGTACCTGTATATATAGCGCGCAGTCCGCATAATTACAAGGAGATGTGCGACAAAATCCGCGGTATAGCTGCAGCGGTGGGCGAAAAGCAGCAGGGGGAGCTGATGGTGCAGAAGATGGATACGCACCTGCAGCAGCTGCAAAAACGCTTGCGTCAGATTCCGTCAAGCGAAAGGCGCGTTGCTGTAGCCTTTAATTTTACCTCTGCCATGGGGCGTAGAGGAGATTTGCTCGACAGCATGCTGACGATGGCACATGTTATCAACGGCGCGGCTATTGTTGCCGACGAAAACAAGAGCGAGCATGGTATGCCTGCTATCAGCAAGGAACAGGTGGTGCGCATTAATCCGGATATTTTTATGCTGCCGACCTGGAATTATAACAATAAACAGGATGTGCAGGGTTATGCTTATGCCGTAATGAATGACCCCGCTTATCGCGATGTTAAGGCTGTACGCAACAAGCAGATTAAGTTTGTTTCGGACAAATACCGCTATGTTGCCAGCCAGCATATTGTCGATGCTATTGAAAACATTGCGCATGCTGTATATCCGGAAATTTTTTGAGGAAGTGTGTTTGTAGATGATTATTAAACGTGAACGGAGTCCATTGGCTATTATTCTTTTAGCAGTTCTCTTAGTTGTTATTGCCTGTGTATCTTTGACCTTTGGTCAAATAGATGTGCCTGTGGGCAAAGCGTTGGCGGTTATCGGCGCTCAGCTGAATCTGCCGGGCTTTACCGAGGCTGATTACAGCAGGGAGCAGCTTGCCGTTATCTGGTATATCCGCCTGCCGCGTATGCTGGTAGGTGTGCTGGTAGGTGCGGCGCTGGGTATTTCCGGCGCTGTAATGCAGGGCATCTTCAGCAACCCGCTGGCAGACCCCGGTCTTATCGGTATCTCCTCCGGTGCTGCTACCGGTGCTGTGCTTTCTATTGCTTTGGGTGCCGCCTCCGGCAGCATGTTTGCTATGCCGGCCTTTGCCTTTTGCGGCAGTATCTGTGCTGTGTGCCTGACGGTATTTTTGGCGATGCGTAATGGCAAAATACCTGTTATGACGCTGCTTTTGGCAGGCGTTGCCGTGGGTATGCTTTTGGGTGCCATTACCTCCGGTCTGCTCACCTTTATGAATGAGCAGAAGCTGCAGCAATATCTGTTCTGGATGGTCGGCGGTCTTGATTACCGTCGCTGGGAGCACGTATATCTGGCAGTGGGACCTGTGCTGTGCGGCATTATTATTATGTGCCTGCTGGCACGGCACCTAAACATTCTGGTGCTGGGCGAAACGGAAGCTAAAGCTGTTGGTATGCCTGTTACGGCTTTCCGCATGGGTCTGCTTTTCGTAGCGGCCATGACTACTGCTACCTCCGTTTGCGTCAGCGGCAACATCGGGTTTGTCGGCCTGATTATTCCGCATATGATGCGTATGCTGATTGGTCCTGACCATCGCGTGCTTTTGCCGGCCAGCGCTCTTGGCGGTGCAGCTTTTTTGGTATTCTGCGATTCGCTGGGACGTGTTATTATGCCGCCGGCAGAGGTGCGTGTAGGTATTATGACGGCGTTTTTAGGTACGCCGTACTTCCTGTATCTGCTGCGCAGAATGCAGAAGCAGTTCTTTTAAGATGAGGTAGAAATTATGAAGGTTATTTTCTTGACGAATGTTATTCGCCGCATGGGTATGATGCAGCAGACTATGGAAAAGCTGCAGCAGGAGGGCAAGCTGGATAATGCCTGTGCCTGCCGCTGGATTACCGATGCGACGGTTTGGGATGATAAATGGCACAAGGAGCTTGTCGGCTCTAAGCTGGTCATTATGAAATGGATGGGTACAGGTCTGGATACACCGTTCCTGCAGCGCTGCGTCAGCCTGCTGAAGCAGCTGCGCCTGCCCTTTTATATTGATGCTTCCGGCAGCAAGGAGGGTGAGCTGGCGCAGGGACTGACACCTGAGCAGCTTGCTGTTATCAAAAAATATTGCATGTTCGGCGGCGAAATCAACTATAGCAATCTGTGGTTATATCTGCAGCAGCTGCTGCAGGGTGAAGCAATAACGGTAGATGAGCCTAACCCGATTCACTGGTGCGGTATTTATCACCCGCGTGCGAAAAAGGTATATACCGATTTAGCGGAATACCAGCGTGATTTTTGCGTCAGCGGACGACCGACAGCGGGCATTCTTTTTTACCGCGACGAATGGGTGTGGGGCGATTTGACCTACCAGACTGCGATGATAGAGGAGCTGGAAGCACAGGGCGTCAACGCTGTCTGCGTTTTCAGCAACGGCATGCCGCTTGAGGAAATGGGCATGCCCAGTCTGACGCAGGTTTTCAACAGCTTCTTCTGTACGGCAGACGGTGTGCCTGCAATTGACGTGCTGCTGAATGTCATGAAGTTTTCCATGACTACCGGCGGTTCGATTAATCTTGATTATCTGAAAAAGCTTAACGTACCTGTTTTGGCTGCCTATACGACAATTGCGCCCTTTGAGGAATGGAAGGACAGCTTTGAAGGCATGAACGCCATGGAGGTTTCCATCAGCGTTTCTCTGCCGGAATTTGATGGTATTATTCACGGCGTGCCTATAGCACACAAAAAAATTCTGGAAAACGGCGATGTCCGCTATCTGCCTAATATGGAGCGTGTAAAGCGCATGGCCTCCAAGGCGAAGAAGTGGGCGATGCTGCGCCACAAGGCTAACAGCGAGAAGAAAATCGCTATTATTTTCCATAACTATCCGCCGCGTAATTCCAATATCGGCAGTGCTGTCGGCTTAGATACAATTGAAAGCATCCGTCGCGTGCTGGCTGCTATGCGCGAGCGTGGCTATAAGGTAGATTGGATTCCTGAGGATACGAAGGAATTTATCAAACAGCTGACAGCCAATGCCACCAACGACCGCAGCATGCTGACGGAAAAGCAGGTTGATGCTGCCAATAAGCTGAAGGGAGCAGAATATAAAGAATTTTTTGCGCTGATGGATAAAAAGGTGCAGGAGCAGCTGGTGAAGGATTGGGGCGAAGCGCCTGGCGCTGTCATGGAATATGACGGCGATATCCTGGTGCCGGGAACGATGAACGGCAATGTTTTCGTAACCGTGCAGCCGCCGCGTGGCTTTGGCGAGGACCCGGAGAAAATTTACCACGATCCTTACGTTGCACCGACGCATCAATATCTGGCCTTCTACCGTTGGGTACGCGATGTGTGGCAGGCAGACGCTGTTGCGCATATCGGTACGCATGGCAGCCTGGAATGGCTGCCGGGTAAGAATGCCGGCCTTGATTGCAGCTGCTACCCGGATTTGGCGCTGGGAGATTTGCCGAACATTTATCCCTATAACATCACTATTACCGGCGAGGGTATTCAGGCAAAACGCCGTGGCGCTGCCTGTCTTATTGAGCATCTGCCGGCGCCGCAGACACAGGCGGGTGTGTACGACGAGCTGGAGGAGCTGGAAAAGCTCATGGACGAATACGTGCACTTCAGCAGCACGCAGCCGGATAATCTGCCGCGCTTGCAGGAGCTGGTGTTGGCGAAGGTTGCCGAGGCCAACCTGCAGGATGAGGTTACTTACGATGAAGAAAATCCCTTCGATGAATACGTGATGAATCTGCATAATTACATTACGGATTTGAAGAATATGGAGGTGCACACAGGCCTGCATATTATGGGACAGCCGCCGGAGGACCAGCAGCTGGAGGATTATCTGTGGCTGCTGCTGCGTCTTGATAACGGCAATATCCCCAGCCTGACGCAAGCAATAGCAGCGCTGTATGGCTTTGATTATTACTATCTGCTGGAAAACAGCAGCCTGATATATGAACCATTGAATATCACCTACGGTATGCTGATTGACCGTATCGCCAATCAGTGCCGCGAGCTGATTCGCTGCCTGCAGCAGCGTGACTTTGTGAAGGAAGCGGTTGCCGACGCTCTGCAGCTGCCCTGGGTACAGCAGGCACCGGCGGAAAGCAGAGAAAAGCTGGAAGTGGTCTGCAACTATATAGTAGATACACTCTATCCCAATCTGCTTTTGACGAAGCAGGAAATTACCAATATGCTGCGTGGCTTTGAGGGCGAATATATCGAGCCGGGACCTAGCGGTGCTCCCTCCAGCGGCGGCGCTGATTTGCTGCCGACAGGACGCAATTTCTACGGTGTGGACCCGCGCTGCCTGCCGACACCGGCAGCATGGGAGATTGGCAAAACGCTGGGTGACCAGGTGGTAGAGCGCTTCATTGCGGAGGAAGGCCATTATCCGGAAAATATCGGTATGGTCTTTTGGTCCGGCGCGAATATGCGCAGCCACGGACAGTGTATTGCTGAATTCCTCTATCTCATGGGCATCCGTCCCAAGTACCAGAGCGGCAGCCTGCGTATCAACGGGCTGGAGGTCATTCCCCTGATGGAGCTTAAGCGTCCGCGAATTGACGTTACGGCGCGTATCAGCGGTCTCTTCCGCGACACTATGCCTGCAGTAATGCAGGTAATGGACAAGGCGGTGCTTTTAGCAGCGGAGCAGGATGAGCCTGATGATTTGAACTTTGTACGCAAGCATATTCAGGAGGATACCAAGGAGCTGGAGCAGCAGGAGGGTATGGAGCACGCTGCAGCATGGCGTCAGGCGGCTTTCCGCGTCTTTGGCGATGCACAGGGAACCTATGGCGCAGGCGTTGCGGCGCTGTTGGAAAGCAAGAACTGGGAAACCATTGACGATATTGCCGATGTTTATGTACGCTGGGGCGGTCATGCCTACGGCGGCAAAACTAAAGGTAAATTCCTGCCGCAGCAGTTCCGCAAGCGTATGGGCAGTTTGGATATCACGATTAAAAACGAGGATAACCACGAAACCAATATGCTCAGCAGCGATGACTACAACGCCTACCATGGCGGCATGATTGCAGCAGTGCGTTCGATTAAGGGCAGTGCGCCGCGCTCCTACTGCGGCGATAGCACTGACAGAACGCGCGTAACGATGCACAGCGTACAGGAGGAGGCAAAGCGCCTGTTCCGCAGTGAGGCTATCAATCCCAAGTTTATCAAAGGCATGATGCAGCATGGCTACAAGGGCGCTGCCGATATGGCCAACATGATTGCGCACAGTTTCCAGTGGGATGCGACAAGCGCCGTCATGGAAGACTGGATGTACGAAAAATATGCCGAAAAATATACCTTTGACCCGGTTGTACAGGAATGGCTACGTGATGTGAACCCTTGGGCGCTGCAGCGCATGACAGAAATTCTGCTGGAGGCAGAGCAGCGCGGACTGTGGCAGGCTAAGCCGGAAACTAAGGAGGAGCTGCAAAAGCTCTACCTTGATATGGAGGGCGAGCTGGAGGACAGAGCAGATGAGCATTAAAATGTTAGTGCTGAGCCTGACCGGCCAGTGCAACTTTGCCTGCCGTTATTGCTATGCTGCCGAGCATGAACGCAGTATGATGTCATCGGAAACAGCGTTGGCAGCAGTTAGGCTGGCAGCGGACGGCGGCGAACGCTTCGTAATTCAGTTCAGCGGCGGCGAGCCGCTGCTGAACTTTGATTGCCTGAAGGCAGTGGTAGATTATGTGCATAAGGAAAAGCTGCCTGCCGTATTGCAGCTGCAGACTAACGGTTCTCTGCTTACTGATAAGATTGCCAAGTACCTCTATAAAAATAAGGTTGCTATCGGCGTGAGCCTTGACGGCAGACCGGCGGTCAATGACAAGCTGAGGCTGAAAAAGAATGGCTACGGTGCGACCGGCGAAATATTAAAGGGTATTGACGTTTTGCGTCGCAACAATATTGCCTGTGGCGTAACCTGTGTAGTGACATCGGAAAATGTAGATACACTTGAAGGCATTGTGGATTTTGCCTACTTTTTGGGCAACATCCGTAAAATCGGCTTTGACATCCTGCGCGGGCAGGGACGTGGACGCAATCTGCAGCCGCCAACGCCTGCAGCGATGCAACAGGCTATGCAGCGCGTTTTTGCGCGCTGCGATGAGCTGGCGAAGCTCACAGGAATGCGCATAGCGATTGCGCAGCAGGAGAGAGCGCAACTTTTGTGTAAGGATTGCAGTCTGACCTTCGGCCATTGCTATGCTATGAACGGCGAAGCAGCCTTTGTAGATGCCAAGGGTGATATTTACGCCTGCTCTTCGCTGGTAGGCAATGCGGATTTTTACCTTGGTAATGTATATAACGGCTTAGAGCCTGCTTTGGTAGAAAAAACTAAGCAGGTGATTGCTGAGTCTATGGACTTTTGCCGCCAATGCGACGATTTTAAACTGTGCGGCGGCGGTTGCTTCGCGCGTTGGTATGGCTTCGAGGATAAGTCTGCCTATGGCGCGGAGTGCAGTATGAAGCGTGAAGCGATAAAACGCATACAGAAGTAAAAAAACGTCAGCGTCGGGTGTTTAACAATCAAATCCGATTTGCTGACGTTTCTTCTTTGACAAATAACATGTTTAATGCTTGTTCAAACATGGAATAATGCTTTTTTACATGCTTTTTAATATAATGAAGCTTGTTTAGAGCATCTTTGGCTTGACTATATGCCTAGTATATACAATACAATAAAAATAGCGATTGTTTAGAATATTCGGAGGCAATGGAATGAAAATTGCTTTATGTCATTTAGAGCTCAGCTGCGGTCCACAGGAGCGCAATCTGCAACTCTTAGAGCAGGCAGTGAGCATTGCTGCAGAGCAGGGCGCTGACTGGGTATTGACACCTGAGGCAGCGGTACAAGGATATTATTTTTATCGTATAGATGAAAATGCTGTGGTAGCACCCCAACCGTCACCTGAGCTGGAGCCATTGCGTAATTTATGCCGTGAATACGGCATTACCCTCTTTTTAGGCTGTGGCGAGTATGATGCTGCCTGTGATAAAAACTTCAACAGCTGTCTTGTCTTTGGTCCTGATGGTGAGCTGATTGGCCGTCATCGCAAGCTTTTTGGCGGTAAAATGGGAGCAGAAGCTTGGGCTGATAAGGGCGACAGCTTTACCGTGCTTCCCTGCAGCGGTCTGCAGACAGGAGTGTTGGTGTGCGCTGATTTGTGGTTCGCGGAATATTATGAGGGAACCAAGGCACAGGGTGCTGAAATAATTGTCGACGTGGCTGCCTGGCCGCCGACGCAGGTGTGCGGCAATCCGCTTCCCGCCTGGCTGCATTCAGCCAAGGTAACTGATATGACGATAATTGTCTGCAACCAGACAGGGTCGCCGGAGTGGATGGATATGAGCGTGGGGCAAAGCGTGGTTATCGACCAGGGCGAGCTGAAGCTGGCCTATAGCGGCGAGCCAGCGGTATTGCTTTTTGATTATGATGCTGACGCCAAGCGTGTGCAGTCAATTGCCTATGATGTTCACTATATAAAGTAAGTAAATACTCGCAGCGAAATAATACCCCGTATTTGTCGTTGACGAGTGAATATTGACCAGATAAAATGATAGATGAGAGAGAAAGGTAGCCTTGCCGTGCGCCTGTCTTGAAAGTATAGGGGCGTATGGTATGCTATAAATTTTATTCAAAGGTGGGTTTAGAGTATGAAAAAGGTTCAAAACTTACGTAAGGCTGTAATGGTGTCCTTGCTTGCAGGTACAACTGTAGTATGGGGGGGCACAGTGTTTGCACAGGAGGATTTGCAGGAGTTCGCGCTTGATGATATGGTAGTAACTGCCAGCCGTGTTCCGACACAGAAGGTTGATACACCTGCTGATATCAGCGTAATTACCAAGGAAGAAATTGCTGATCAGAATTATGCCAGTGCTTCTGATGCTTTAAGAGCAATTCCCGGTGTTAACGTGTTAGGCAGTGGTGCCAAAGGCTCCTCCATGGGTCAGGACAAGATTCTGCTCAATGGCGATGAAAGAGTTTTGGTATTGGTTGACGGACGCAGAATGAACCTTGGCAGCAGTGGTAACAGCAGTGCCGATTGGCTGCCTCCTGTTAATGCAATCGAACGTATCGAAGTACTTAAGGGCGGCGGTTCTGCTCTGTATGGTACCGATGCAGTCGGCGGCGTAATTAACGTTATTATGAAAAAAGGCAGTGAAATCGGCAATCATGTTACCGTTAAGGCTGCAGGCGGTAGCTGGAACGCCGAGCAATATGCAATTTCTGCCAGCGGCAGTAACGACAGCGGCTTAGGCCTTATTGTTTCTGCGACCAAAGAACGCAGAGGCGAATATAAATTTAAAAATGCCAACGGCAAATCTCAGATGCTGAAGAACTCCGGCTATGATGATACCGGCGTAATTGTTAAGCTGGATCAGAAGGTTGGCGAGGACAACCGCATTGGCGTTAACTTTGAGCATATCAATGCCGAAGGCGGCTCTCCGTTCGGTTATTCCGGCTTTGGAACAACCGACAGCCATAAACGTATCAGCAATAACGTTGCTCTGCGTTATGATTGGAATGAAAACAGCGATGATAAAGGTTATGTTCAGGTATATAAAAACTACCAACATGCTCATTTCAGATCTCCAGTTGCAAGTAGACAATCTAACTTTACAGATTCTACAATCGGTATAGAGGCGCAGCAGAACTTTAAATTTAGTGATACTGATGAATTAACTGCAGGTTTGGAATATTACAAGACTACGGTTGATAATAACGCATTATACACCGGTAAGCGTGATATTAATAATAAAGCAATCTTTGCGGAAAACAGATGGGAGTTTGCTCCTACATGGCAATTAAATACCGGCTTGCGTTATGATCATCACAGCAAGTATGGCAGCGAGGTTACTCCTAAGGTTGCTTTGAATAAAAAGTTTGATGAAAACAGCAATGCTTACTTATCTTGGGGACGTGTATTTAATGCACCTACTACAGATGACCTGTTCTGGTATCAGCCGGGCATGTACCCGACTTACGGCGATCCTAACCTTAAACCGGAAAAAGGTTATGTTTGGACCTTTGGTGGCAATACAAAGCTGAATGATAAGACGGATATTTCTGCTAGTGTATTCTATAGTGATATCAAGGACGCTATTGACTGGGTATGGGATGGCGGAACAACTACCCAAGCTATTAACGTTAATAAAGAAAAACGTCGTGGTTTGGAATTGAGCCTGAATCATGATTTTGATGATAACTTATCTGCGTATGCTTCTTATACCTATGTTCAGGTTAAGCAGGACAAGGGCTACGGCTTTGCCAAGGATTTGACTACTAAGCCGAATATTTATCGTGCCGGCTTGAAGTATAAGAATGCTGATTGGCTGTTTACCCTAAATGCTAATGCTGTTACCGGACAATCTGAAAAGAATTTTGTAGACAGCAGCTATTTCACCTTAGATCTTGGTGCACAGTATAAGATTAATGATAATGCCAAGCTGTTTATTAATGGCTACAATCTTACCAATGCACGCTATGCTGAATTCGGCGGCTTGTACAAAAACGGTGAAGCAAGATATCCGATGGCAGGACGTTCCTTCATCATCGGCGCAGAATATACATTCTAATAGCATAACGATATGACATTAAGGCGGCGCTTGGCGCCGCCTTTTTGATGTGTGGGAGGGGAATATTACTGTAATCCCTCTTGACTATCATAGCGCTATATACTTTATAATATAAACTACTGTATTATCGGCATTGCTGCATATGAGTTAATACTGCTGAAATAAAATGATGAGAATAGAGGCATGAAGCATGAAGAAAATTTTTTGTTTACTGCTGTTGCTGCTGCTTTTAGTCACAGGCTGCGGACAAGGCAGCGGCGGTAAAGACGCTGCCGCAGGCGAAAGCTATAAAGTAACTGATGAGCATGGAACCGTAACCACGTTCAAACAGGCACCGCAAAAGGTGCTGACGCTGGCGCTCAGCAGTGATGGTATAATAATGGGGCTGGGCATGGAAGATAAATTGGTTGCCGTCAATTATCTTGCCGATGATCCGGTAAGCTCTAACCTTGTAGAGCAGGCTAAAAAAATTCAGCACAAAATCAAAAATCCTTCGGCAGAAGAGGTGCTGGCGCTGAAGCCGGACGTAGTCTTTGCCTACGATTGGAGCGACATGAACCGTGTCGAAAATTTGCGTAACCTGGGCATGAACGTCATAGTACTGAAAGGGCCGGCGACTATTGAGGATATCAGGCAAAACGTGCGCACTATCGCCAAAGCCATGCACGCCGACAGTAAGGGAGAAGAGCTGGTGAAGCTGATGGACAGCAGACTGGCGCAGGTTAAGCAGCAGGTAGAGGCGCTCAAGCTGCAGCAGCCGAAGAAAATCGTTCTTGTTTCGCTGATGAGCTCCTATGGCGGCGAAGGCTGCATTTTTGACGATATGTGTAAGGAAGCAGGCGTTATCAACGGCGTTTCGGCTGCAGGAATCAAAAACGGCCAGCAGATTACGAAGGAAATGCTGGTGAAGATTGATCCGGATTTACTGATAATGCCGGTGTATAACGACCATGGCAATTTTGATATCAAGAAATATAATCAGGAATTTTTAGAGGATCCGTCGCTGCAGACTATGCGTGCCATCAAAAGCAAGCAGCTGTTTTATCCTAATGAGGGTTATATTTACAACTGCTCGCAGGACGTAGTCTTCGGCGTACAGGAAATCGCCCATGCTGCCTATGGCGAAGCCTTCGCTATGCAGGGTGCGCAGCATTTAAGGGTTAAGTAGAAAGCATAATAGAAAAAACTGCACCGCTTAGTATCGGAAACGATACTGGATGGTGCAGTTTTTAATTTTCATCAGGCTCAACCCGTAGGGAAATCTGGTAGATATATTCTTCGGGCTCGGGTGTTAACCAATGATTTTTCAGCGGCATAATATAAAGATTGTCTACGGCGTGCAGCTTATTACGCTGCATAAAAGCTTTAAAAAGCTCTGCCAGCTCTTGTACATGCTCACGGAAGGTACCCTGAAAGCGTTGCGTCATATAGAGACCGGCTGGGCGGGTGTAGCATTCCGTTTTGCCATGGTAATCGGGGTTAACACTGGAAAAGTAGGCCAGCGGTCGGCTGTATTCACCTGCCAGAAAGCAATCCTTGTCTGCTACCCAGCCGACAGCTTTTTCCTTGAAGTGTTCCTTGGAAAAAACCTTTAGGTTATGTCTGGCAAGAATTTTAATACTTTCGTCGCCGCTGCATTCCGGCGGCACAGGACTTAGCAGGAATCGCTTGCTACGGCGGAAGGTGACGGTTATCTGATCAAGCCGGCTTTCGCGGATTTTATCTAGCTGTTGAAAAACAACGTGAATATTTTTGCGTATTTTTTCGTTATGTGCAATAATTTCTTCGCATTCACGGTCCTTGGCCTGCAAAATAGTCTGCAGACTGTCAATACTACGCTCAGCAAGGTATTCCTTGATTTTGGAGATGGGGATTCCCAGCTTGCGCATGTTTATGATAACCTCTAAAATTAAATATTGCTTGAGGGAGTAATGGCGGTAGTTGTTTTCGGAAATGAATTCCGGTGACAGAACGCCCATTTTATCGTAGTAAAGCAAGGTTTGCTTCGGCAGCTCAAACAGATCTGCCAGCTCGCCTGCTGTATAGTAAAGCTTAGGATTTTTACTCATAATGTATCACCTTAGGTGTTTAACGCAATATATTGCGTAATAGTTATACTTATTATAACATTTATTAGCCAGATAGTGAAGTTAGAGAAGAAGAGAAATAGTGTTTAGATACAAAATCTACTTTTTATGCAAAAATGCTTGACTGTATTATAGGTAGATACTTTACAATACAACCTAATAACAATAGAAGCAATTAAGATTAAGGTTCTATGTATCGTTCAATACTTATCGTTATCTTTAATAAAAGAGTTTCTGTTGAATTTGAAGATGAGGTGTTATTTGTGAAGAAAAGTTCTAAAGGATTATTGATGTGCATGCTGATAACCGGTATTTGTGCCGGCAGCGCACAAGGTGTATTTGCTGAAGAAAAAATAGGCGAATTTAATCTTGATCAAATGGTTGTTACTGCCAGCAGACTGGAAGAAAGCAATTTTGAAGCGAATGCTAACGTAAATGTCGTTACACGCAAGGATATTGAAGAAAAGCATTATCAGACGGTAAGTGACGCCCTGCGTGCTGTTCCGGGTGTTGCTATCCAAAACTACAGTGCTACCGGTGCTAACTATTCTGCAGATTATTTATATGTAAATGGTACCAGCCATGTTCTTGTTCTGGTTGATGGACAGAGAGCTAACACCAATGGTTCTACATTTAGTGTATTCCAGCCTTCCGAAGTAAGCAATATGGACAACATTGAACGTATTGAGGTACTGAAGGGCTCTGCTTCTACCCTTTACGGCAGTGATGCTGTCGGCGGCGTAATCAATATTATTACCCGTAAGCCTAAAGCCGGTGGCGCTACTACAAAAATTTCCGGCGCTTGGGGCAGCTATGGCAAGAAAACCTATAATGTTTACAATGAAGGCATGACTAAAGGCGGCTTCTATTGGACTGTAAACGGCCAGACAGATAAAATGGATAACTATAAGGATGGTCATGGCAATTCCACTCCCAATAAAATCGACAGCAAGAGTTATGGCGTAAAGCTGGGGCAAAAATTTGACGATAAAGCTGATATTAATGTTTCTTATTCTCGCTACAAGCTGGATTACGGCAGACCGGAAACAGCTTCGTCCATGATGGGACCGACTGTTTTTACCGGCGGTATGACTGATGGTAAAAAAGACAATACAAAATATACTGTTGCTTTTGATTATAAATTCAACGATAAGCTGAGCAACAGACTGACCTATTTCTCCCGTACATCAGACCTGGATGATGACACGAACCATCCGGCTTCTCTGTGGTTGATGCGCGAAAAAACCTGGGGTTTCTCGGATCAGCTGACCTACGCAAACGGTAATCATACCATTATCGGTGGTTATGATTACTATAAAGATGCTATGAACAAATATCAGGATCAGTATACGCCTAACATGACCGGTACTGTAGATAACAAGGCTTTCTTTATTCAGGATCAGATGCAGTTTGGCGCTTGGGGCTTCACTCCCGGTGTTCGCTTCTCCAAGCATTCCGAATATGGCAACAAGACCACAGGCAGCGGCGTGCTTTCCTATAAATTTAACGACATGACCAACATGTACGTATCTTATAAGGAATTCTTCCGCGCTCCGTATATGTATGAGCTGTACAACCCGTTCTATGGCAGTGAAAAGCTGAATCCGGAAGAGGGCGAAACCAAAGAAATCGGTCTTAATACACGCATTGATGATAAAACGACCTTCTCCGCACATTATTTCCGTACTGATTCCGATAATCTTATCGGTTTCAATAATGTTACCTGGAAGTATTACAATGCGGGCGCAGAAACTATTAAGGGCTGGGATGTTCAGCTGACAAAAGCTTTTGATGATCACTTCAGCGCTACAGCTGCGTATACACATACATATATTCCTGCAACTTCTGCAGCTGTTAATCCTAACCGTAATGGCTACATTCCTAAAGGCCAATATGATTTGACATTTAATTATGACGATACAAAATTTAACGGCAGCCTGAATATTAAAGGTATCGTAGACCGTCCCGGCAGTAAATCTAATGAGGCGCAGGTTTTAGATACTTATAAGAGCATCTGGACGGCAAATCTTGCTTTGAACTACAAGCCTGTTAAAGGCATGAATGTATTCTTTAAGCTGAACAACATCTTTGACCGCATGTATACGGATATGACTTATGATATGCGTAATCCTGGCGGCGATGGCTGGTATTCACAACCGGGCCGTAACTTTGTTGCAGGTGTAGAATATACATTCTAAGAGCTTAATCTTTTTTCTCATACACCAGTGGTGGCATAGGCATACATAACGCTTATGCCACCACACCTATATACAGACGTTTTTGGAGAAGGGGGCTTGAATTTGAAAATAGCTTTTTTGCATTTTGCATATTGCTGCGGACCGCAAGCGGATAATGCAAAGAAAATTTTACAGGGGATGAAGCTGGCGGCACAGTATGGCGCAAGCTGGGTACTGACGCCGGAAATGGCGTTGCAGGGTTATTATATGATGCGCAGCGATAAGCAGTTTCAGCTTGCTTCGCTGCAAAATAATCTTTTACAGGAGTTTATGGAGGCTTGCAGGCAATACAAGCAAAGGTTGTTTTTGGGCTGTGGTTTTGTCGACGAAAAAACTCCGCGTAACAGCTGCGCAATTATTTCGCCGGACGGAACATATTATAATCGTCACGATAAAACGAAGGTTGTGCCGTGGATAACGGAAAACTGGGCACATCCAGGAGAAAAATTTGAGGTTTGGAATTTAGAAGGTATCAATACCGGTGTTATGGTCTGTGCGGATGCATATTTTGCCGAGCACGGAGAAAAAATTGCCGAGCAGGGAGCAGAGCTTGCTGTAGTTGTTGCTGCCTGGCCGCCGGGAGGACATGCAGGACCTCCGGAGGAGGCGTGGAAGCGTTTAAGCCGTTCGGCTAACGGTATTCCGGTGCTTATCTGCAATCAGACGGGAACGGAAGGCATGGACTGCAGCCATGCGCAAAGTGCAGTCCTCTGCAATGGTGAAGTGCTTTTTACTTATGAAGGACGTGAGGCAGTGCTGATTATAGATTTTGACGAAGAAAAGAAACAGGTTTTGTCTACAGAATTTGTAACAATAAATTTGACAGATATTTAAGGTGAATGACAGTGAAAAAATTAGCAGTATTTTTTATTTGTGTAATTATAGCATGTTGCTCCTGTCTGGGCTGCGGCAATGATAAACCGGAAAGCAACGGAACGAGAGCAGTTAAGGATGCCAAGGGCTATGAGGTAAAGGTGCCTGCACATTCGATGCGGATAGTTTCCTTCTCCATCAGCTGTGATGAAATTTTGCTTGGCTTGGTAGAGCCGGAGCGAATTGCTGCTGTCAGCTATCTTTGTGATGATGCAGGGATTTCGCATGTTGTAGAAAAAAGCAAGGCAGTTAAAGAGCGTATTAAGGGCACGCCAAGCGTAGAGCGTATCATGGCCTTGAAGCCTGACCTTGTCATTTTGGGTGACTGGTGGACGCCTGACTGCATTCAGACTATCCGCGATATGGGTATCAGCGTATATGTTTATAAAACACCATATACAGTAGCAGATATAAAAAATGCAGTTCGTGAGATTGCCGATGTTGTGGATGCTAAACAGCAAGGCGAAGCAATGATAAAGGAATATGATGCTAAAATCGCTAAGGCACAAGCTGTTATCAAGGCTGCTGACATCAAACAGCAGAAAAAGGTTGTTGTGATGTCGGGTCATGGTGTGATTGGCACTAAGGGTTCGCTTTTTGCCGATATCTGCAGATATGCGCAGGTTGATAATTGTATGGAGCAATTGCAGACAGGGCAGAATACCACAGTTTCCAAGGAATTTATCGTTCAGTGCAATCCTGATGTCATTATTATGCCGGGGTGGAACGGTGCGCCCACTCATACTCTGGAAACAGAAAAGGAATTGCTCAATGACCAGTCTTTACAAAGCGTAAAAGCAATTCAAAATAAAAATCTGGTAACGCTGTCCGGTCAGGATATGTATTGTGTGAGCCAATATGTTGCCGACAGTGTTTTGGCAATTGATAAGCTGGTGTATCCTGAATATTTTAAGTAAGCTGAGAGGAGCAGGGAGATGGCAGAAATTATTTTTGTGACCAACATGGAACCCCATTATGTTGGTATGCGCGATGCTTTAAACACCATAGAGAACAAAGAAATCAGCGATGCTGTCGAAGTAATTCAAATCAACGACAGTGAGCAGTGGAACGGCTATTGGCAGCAAAAACTGCAGTGTGCAGGATTTTTCTTTTGCACCTGGATGGGAACAGGCTTGAGCTGTGATTATCTGAAAAAAGCTTCTGCCTTTTTGCAGCAGAAGAAGCTGTACCATCTTTTTGATATCATTGACCCCGGTGATGATAAGATGGACTACGGCCTGCAGGAGGAGCAAAAGAGCCTGCTGAAGCAATATCTGGCCTGCGGAGGTCTGAAAAATTATCAGAATCTGTGCTTATATCTTGTTGCTGCCTTTACACAGCAAAAGGCAGCTTATAAGCTGCCGGAACAGCTGCCCTGGTGCGGAATCTATCATCCTGAATTTAAGCATGAGTTTGTTGAGCTTGATGAATATCTGGCAAAACATTATGACAGCAGCAAGCCTACCGTGGGCTTTATTTTTTCCCGTGAGGATTGGCTTTGGCAACGGCTTGCTTACCAAAATGAGATTATCCGGGCAGTGGAAGCACAAAATTGTAATGTTATTGCTGTGTTCAGTACTACAATGCCGAACGAAAAGACCGGTGCTGTCAGCCTGGCAACAGCTTTTGAAAAGTTTTTCTATAAAAATGGACAGCCTTGTATTGATGTGCTGATAAATCCGTTTGTTTTTTCGCTGACTGTAACAGGCTTTTTGAAGCTGCAGGATTTGCAGCACCTGGGCGTGCCTGTGCTGCAGGTAGTAAATACCTATATGCCTTATAAATGGTGGCAGCAGAGCATGGTCGGGCTGACTCCGAATGAAGTTTCCTATGCTGTGTGCATGCCTGAATTTGACGGAGCTCTGCATTCTGTGCCGGTTTCCACCAATGAGGAACGTGAGGACGGTACACATTACCGTATGCCACTTGCAGACCGCATTGATATGCTGGCAAGAAAAGCGCGCAAGCTTGCAGCTCTGCGTTATAAAAAGCCTTGTGATAAAAAAATAGCGATAGTTTTTCATAATTATCCGCCGACAAATTCCAATATCGGCAGCGCTGCCAGTCTGGATTCGATTGAAAGCGTACGCCTGCTATTGGAAGAAATGCAAAAGCAGGGCTACAGGCTGGATAATATACCGACAGACAGTCAGACCTTTGTAAAAGATATTACGGCGCATGCTACCAATGACAGACGCTTCATCTCGGAGGCTTTGTTGGAAAAGGCTGACGGTAAGCTGGAAAAGCTGGATTATACAAGCTTTTATGAGCAGCTTCCGGCAAAAACACAGGAGCAGCTTTTGCGTGACTGGGGCGAAGCGCCGGGAGAAGTTTTCCGTTACGGCGACGTGCTGATTGTTCCCGGTATGCTCAACGGCAATGTTTTTATTACGGTTCAGCCTCCGCGCGGCTTTGGCGATGACCCCGGTAAGATATACCATTCGCCGGATTGCGCACCGACACATCATTATCTTGGCTTTTATCACTGGCTGCGTGATATCTGGGGCGCGGATGCCATGATTCACGTGGGAACGCACGGAAATTTGGAGTGGCTGCCGGGAAAGGGCAATGCTATGAGCAATGCCTGTTATCCTGATATCTGTACTGGTGATATTCCTAACATCTATCCCTATTGGATTACCTGTACCGGTGAAGGCATTCAGGCAAAACGCCGCAGTGCTGCCTGCCTGATAAGCTATTTGTCTGCGCCGATGAGTGTTTCCGGTACTTACGAAGAACTAGCTGATTTGGAAAATCTGTTGGAGGAATATTGTCATTTTAAAAATGATGATGCTGCCGCCGCGGGTATGGACAGCATCAAGGAAATGATTCGCAGCAAAGCAGCAGAATGCAATCTTGATGAGGATGTTCCGGAAAGCGAAGCAGAGGATTTCGATGATTATATTGGCAAGCTGCACAACTTTATTACGGATTTAAAGAATATGCAGATAAGTACAGGCCTGCATGTTTTGGGTGTGCCTCCGGAGGGAGAAGAGTTGCTAGAATATCTGCTGGCATTGACGAAGCTGGATAACGGCAAGGTGCCGTCGTTGATGAAAAACCTTGCTGCTATGCATGGGCATGATTACTATGAGCTGATGGAGCACAGCGAGCAGATGCTGGCTGATGGCAGCATGATCTATGGTATGCTGTTGGACAAAATACGCGAGCAGGCAAGAGAAGCTATCTTGATTTTGCAAAAAAATTCCTTTGATGCTGCTAAAATTGAAGAAGTGTTTAACTTATCCTGGGCGAATAATTTACAAGGGGAAATTCGGGATAAGCTGCTGCAATCTCTGATTTATATTTGCGAGCATATTGCCCCTAGTCTGCTTATGACTGCCTTGGAGCAGGAAAATACTTTAAACGCATTAAACGGCAAATATATTGACCCTTGTCCCAGCGGTGCGCCTACAAGCGGCGGCGCTGATTTGCTGCCTACGGGACGCAACTTTTACAGTATCGACCCACGCTGCCTGCCGACGAAGCCTGCCTGGGAAATCGGTAAGCAGATGGCAGAGGATGTTATCGGCAGATTTATCGAAGAAGAAGGACGTTATCCGGAAAGCGTCGGTATAATTTTGTGGGCTACGAGTAATTTGCGTAATCACGGACAATGCGTTGCCGAATTCTTATATCTGATGGGCTTACGTCCTGTGTGGCAGCCTGGAAGCCAACGCGTTGTTGACTTAGAGGTGATTCCTTTGGAGGAGCTGCAGCGTCCGCGTGTAGACGTAACAGGACGCATCAGTGGTCTTTTTAGGGACAGTATGCCGGGAAGCGTTATTTGGCTTGATGATGCTGCGCAGAGGATTGCAGGCTTAGATGAACCGACGGAATTGAACTTTGTACGCAAGCATGTGCTGGAGGAAGCAGGCGAGCTGGAAAAATCAGGCTTGGATAAGCAGGCGGCCTGGCGGCAGGCTTCGTATCGCGTGTTCGGTGATCCTCCGGGAGCACATGGCGCCGGTACAGGTGCTGTTTTAGAAGCGAAAAATTGGGAAACGATTGATGATATTGCTGCAGTATATACCAGATGGGGGGCACATGCTTATGGTAAGGGCAGTGAAGGCACCTATATGCCGGAGGTCTTTAAAAAGCGTATGGCGCAGATAGATATCACGGTGCAAAATGTTGACCACAGGGAATCTTCTATGCTCAGCGGTGATGATTATAATAATTATCGTGGCGGTATGATTGCAGCAGTACGCAGTTACAAGGGCAGTATGCCGCGTAATTATGTCAGCGATAGTTCGGACAGAAGCAAGGTGCAGCTGCGCAGCCTTACGGAAGAGCTGAAGCGTTGGTTCCGTGGTGAAGCTATGAATCCTAAATATATTGAAGGCATGAAAAAGCATGGCTATAAAGGCGCCGGCGATTTGGCGACATATGTTGCGGTAAGCTATCAGTGGGATGCAACCAGCGATATTATGGAAAACTGGATGTATGAAAAATATGCGGCCAAGTATGCCTTGGATAAGGATATGCAGCAATGGATGCAGGAGGTAAATCCGTGGGCGTTGCACCGTATTACAGAAGTTTTGCTGGAGGCGGAGCAACGTGGTATGTGGCAGGCTAAGCCGGAAACAAAGCAGGCATTGCAAGAGTTGTTTCTGTCGATGGAGGGGGAATTGGAGGAACGAGGAGAATAAATTTTCCATTGACTGTATGAACGGTATATAGTTTAAAATGATACAGATTTAGTAATAGAACAGGACTACGAAAGATTAGCTGTTTTAAAACTAACTGTTTTTCAGAAAGGATGCATGAGTAAATGGAAAAAACAAAGTTATTAAGTAATGCTATTTTGATGTCAATGCTCATGAGCACAAGCGTGCTCTGGGGGGGGACAGCATTAGCTGCTGATGAAACACCGGAGTATATGCTGGGAGAATTAGTTGTAACTGCAAGCAGAACACCTGTAGAGGAGTTCAAGGCTAATGCTAATATTAGTGTAGTTACCAGAGCTACTATCGAAAAAAATCATTATTCTAATGTTCAGGATGCTTTAAGAGATATTCCTGGCGTTACTATTGCTGGCTATGGCAATACCGGTGAAGTATATAGCTCGAACAGCTTAATCTTAAATGGCAGTGATAAGGTTGTAGTTTTGATTGATGGTGTACGTGCAAATATCAACGGAAGTTCTAGCACCTATGGCAAAATGGCTACATCTGAATTATCCAATATGGATTCTATTGAGCGTATTGAGGTTTTAAAAAGCTCTGCTTCTACTTTGTATGGTGCTGATGCAGCTGGCGGTGTTATTAACATTATTACAAGAAAAGCTACTGAAAATGGCGTATCTACCAAATTGGCGGCTGCAACGGGCAGTTATGGCAAAGAGCGTTATAACTTGACTCATAGAGGCAATGCGGATGGCTTCTATTGGGATTTGGCATTACAAAAGAAGATTTCCGGAAACTTTAAAGATGGTTGGAACAGAGAAATTCCTGAGCATTTGAATTCCGAAAACAATATGATCAAGATTGGTAAGAAATTTGATGATAATGCCGATATTAACGTAACCTATCAGACTTATAAGGCTGATTATCTGCGTCCTACTGGTGGCTGGAATGTTGTTGCTTCAAATAAGGCGAATAATCAGTTCAATACAGGTAGTAAAGATAACAGCAAGCTGAATATCGTATATACTCAAAAAATGAGCGACAAGGTTACTAATCAGCTGGCATTATACAGAAATAAACATGTTTCTGATGAAATTACTTGGAAGAATCCTGGTAAAACTAATGCAACAACTCAACCTTATATTTATCACTATAGTTCTATGGGTTTAAGTGATCAAGTTACTGTGAAGGCTGATGATAAACATACTCTTGTTGGTGGTTTTGAATGGTATAAAGACAAGGTTGACAATTACATGACTAGTGCTTTCAGTAAATACAGCGATAAGAGCACAACCAATAAAGCAATCTATATTAATGACGAGTTTGCTTTAACTGATACATGGAGTTTGTCCTATGGTGTGCGTTATAATGACGATTCCAATTATGGCTCTAAATGGTTGCCAAGCATTGTTTTAGGTAATACTCCGAATGATAAGATGAATTATTATTTGGGCTTTAAAAAATTCTTTGTAGCTCCTTATCCGTCTCAGTTGTATGGTCAATATGGTACACCTGATTTGAATCCGGAAACTGGTTCTGCATTTGAGGGTGGTGTAAATTATCGCTTTGACCCGACCTTTGTAAGCAGTGTGCATGTTTTCAGACGCGATATGAAGGATACCATTAACTATGATTCTGGCACTAAGAAATATTTGAACTCTGGTGAGGAAGTTGCTACTGGTTTTGATGTTCAGGTACGCAAGGCCTTTGACAGTCATCTGTCTACGAATGTTGGTTATACCTATACTTATATTAAACCGACTGCTCCTAATAAAAACCCGAACAGCGATGGCAGAGTTCCGCGTAGTGCGTGGAACATTGGCGTAAGCTATGATCTGGAAAAATTTAGTGCTAATCTGGCTGCTCGTGGTACCATTGCAAAGCAAGGTGGTTTTGCCAAAACCTATGGCGATAATACCTCTGCAGAAGCAAGCTCCTATCATACTTATTGGGTGTTTGATTTAGGCATGAACTATAAACCGTCTAAGGTTATTAATATTTACGCAAAATGCAATAACCTCTTTGACAGACTTTATACAGAGCAAAGAGCCTGCTTGCTGCCTGAAACCGGCACTTCTTGGTATTCTGCACCGGGCAGAAACTTTGAGGTTGGCGTAGAATACACCTTCTAATCAGCCCCTAACCTTATTCATATACACTTAACTCCTTTGAGAAAGGCGGAGCAGAGCAAAATCTGTTCTGCCTTTTTCATATGCCAAACTGCTATAACTTGCTTATGTCGAAAGCTGATGTTCGTGCTATAATAGCTATACTGAAGAAAAATAAAGGATGAAGAAAATATGCCGAAACAAAAATATCAAAAGATAATAACAGCACTGCTGGTGTGTTTGAGTATACTATTAATAGTTGCAGGCTGCAGCAGTGATAGTGCGCAAAAATCGAACAGTACTGCAGCCTATACTGTTACGGATTCGCAGGGGCATAAGCTGTATTTTAAAGAAAAACCCCAGCGCATTATATCTATGTCTATAAGCACTGATGAAATCCTCATTGACCTTGTACCAAGCAGCCGCATTGCTGCCTTCTCACGATTGGTTGATGATCCAGGGATATCCAACATTGTAGAGCGGGCGCAGAGTGTGGGCAGCAGAGTAGATGGCCAAAGCTCGGAGGCAATTATGGCGTTGCACCCTGATTTGATATTGATACCGGATTTTGTTAAGCCCGAGGTTATTCAGTCGCTATGCGATATGAACCTGCAGGTTTATGTTTATAAAACTCCCAAAAGCTTTGAAGATGTGCGTAAGTGCATACGCTTTTTGGGCGAGGCCGTTGGCGAAAAGGAACGCGGCGAAATGATGGTTACTGCTATGGACGAGCATCTGAAGAAGGTGCAGGATAAAATAGGCAAAATCCCTAAGGAAAAACAGAAGCGCATTGTTTTTATGCGCAGCAACGGTGCTTACTACAGTCCGGAGGCTTCGTTTAACGATGTCTGCAGATATGCGCAGGTGCGCAATGCCTTGGAGGAGCTGCATTATGATAAGCCTGGTATCGTCAATCAGGAGGCCGTGGTTCAGCTCAATCCGGAGGTGTTTTTACTCGCAGGCTGGAATTATGACGGTCAGCATGATCCGAAGCAGATGGAGGAAGATCTGTTGAATAATCCCGGCTATCTGACAACGGATGCTGTGAAAAACAGAAAGGTTTATACGGTGCCAGCTAAGCATGTATTGTGCGTGTCGCAGTATATTGTCAACGCTGTAGAGGATTTGGCGGACGCTGTATATAGTGAATAAAATTATCAATGACGTCGGTGAGCGGTGCAATGCTGCTTGCCGTCTTTTTTTGTAATAGTTGCTAAAATAGTTGGCAAAACAATTGACTAGTTGCCAAAAAGTTGCTAAACTGTAAGAGCAATAGCAATTAAAAGGAGGGCGTACTATGCAAACTGAAGCTTTGCGCAATTTGGTTGCTAAAATAAAACATCTGCAATGTGAAATGCAAACAGTTGAGCTAAAGGCTGCCAACAAGGGCTGTCCTACACGTTTATACGATACATTGTCGAGCTTTGCCAATCAGGACGAAGGCGGCGTTATCGTGTTCGGCATAGATGAAAGAAAAGGCTTGGAGGTTGTCGGCGTTTATGATGCGCAGGATTTGCAGAAAAAGGTAACGGAACAGTGCAATCAGATGTCTCCTTGTGTGCGAGCATTATTCACTGTTTGCGAAATAGATGATAAGGTGATTGTTTCAGCAGAGATTCCGGGGCTTGATGTTGCGGAAAGACCATGCTTTTACCGTGGTACAGGCAGATTGAAAGGCACTTATATACGTGTGGGCGATGCTGATGAACCGATGAGTGAATATGAAATTTACAGCTATGATGCCTTCCGCAAGCGTATCCGAGACGATATTCGCGAAGCAACGGGTGCACGCAGAAGCTTTTTTGATGAAGAAAAGCTGGCTTGCTTTTTGCAGGCAGTAAAAAAAGACCGCAAAAATTTGGCTAAACATGTAAGTGATGAAGATATTCTAGAGCTGATGGGTGTTACGGTAAACGGACAGCCGACGCTGGCAGGCGAGCTGTGTTTTTCTAAATATCCGCAGGGAGCTTTTCCACAGCTTTGCATTACGGCTGTTGCTTTGCCCGGCAATGTAATGGGCGAGCCGGGATTACAGGGAGAGCGCTTTATTGATAATGAGCGTATTACCGGCACGATAGATGAAATGGTAGACGAGGCGGTTGATTTTGTGAACCGCAACAGCCGCCACAGTACGATTATAGATGATAAGGGCAAGCGTGCGGACAGGGATGAATATCCGCTGAAAGCAGTGCGTGAGGCGATTCTTAATGCATTGGTACATCGCGATTACAGTATTCATTCGGAAAACGTGCCTGTGCGTCTGGAAATATATCGTAATCGTCTGGAGATTATTTCCAGCGGTGGCTTGTATGGCAAGCTGACGATTGATGCTTTGGGTAAGGTGCGGCCAGATACGCGCAACAGTGCACTGGCGAATATTTTGGAGTTGCTGCATGTTACCGAAAACCGTTATAGCGGCATTCCGACTATTTATCACGAGTTGGAAAAGGCACAGCTGCCACAGCCGGTTTTTGCTGTACGTCATGGTGAATTTGTAGTTACCTTTAAGAGTAAAATTGCACAGGTTTACGATGCGCCTTATGCAACTGTCAGCAGTGTGCAGGAGGAGCAGGAGCAATACAATGGACAGCAGGCATATAGCATAGAAGAACGCTTGATAGAATTTTGCACAGTGCCGCGCTCCAGACAGGAAATTATTGATTTTCTGGGCTTTTCGCGCTATTATTCTATGTCAAAAATTGTGCAACCGATGATTGATGACGGCAAAATTGCTTTGACGCTTCCGGATAAGCCTAAAAGCTCCAAGCAGAGATATGTGAGAAGATACGATTAATAAGCTTTTGCAAGCAGGACGGATTAATTCTATCTTGCTTTTTAATATAAAAGCGGAATGGCTCTCAGAAAGAAAAAATAATAAAATAAAACTACTTGACTATATGAACACTTTATAGTTTATACTGATGCATGTTTCAAGCGATAGCACAGGACTATGAAAGACTAGCTGTGTCTGGACGGAAACAAAAAATAAAACGATGGCTATGAAAGGATTGGAAATCAACAATGAACAAAGTCAAGGCATTAAGTAATGCGGTATTGATGTCAGTACTTATGAGTACAAGTGTAGTTTTGGGTACAACCGCTTTTGCTGCTGATAATCTGCAGGAGTATTCTCTGGATACAATGGTTGTTACGGCAAGCCGCACAAGTGAAGAAGAATTTAAAGCAAATGCAAATATTCAAGTAATTACACGCAAGCAGATAGAAGAACGTCATTTTGACAATATTAGCCAAGCTTTGAGAGATATTCCTGGGGTATTTATTGCACATTATGGTTCTAATGGAGAGGGTTCTATTTCTAATAACCTTTATATTAATGGCTCTTCTAATGTTGTTGTTTTAATTGATGGACAACGCGCAAATATTAATGGTAGTTGCGGTACTGCGGGAAAAATGGCTTTAGCCGAAATTAGCAATATGGAAGGTGTTGAAAAAGTAGAAATTTTAAAGAGTTCTGCGTCTACGTTGTATGGTTCTGATGCTCAAGGTGGTGTTATTAATATTATCACAAGAAAAATTAAAGATGGTGAGTCAAAAAGTAAAATAACGGCTATAACAGGCAGTTATGATAGAGAACAATATAACTTCTCGCATAGTGGTAGTAAAGATGGGTTTTATTGGAATATTTCTGCTCAAAAGAAACGTACGGGAGACTATAAAGACGGATGGGGTAGAAAAATTGTAGATAAGTTAGATGCTACAAATAATACATATAAAATAGGGAAACGTTTTAATGATAATGCAGAGTTGTTTGTAAATTATATGACATATAAATCTGATTATGTTATCACTAATAGTGGTTGGAGTGCACCTGACATTACACCTGGTACAAGAGATAATTCACGTTTTGAGACTGTTTATAATCAAAAAGTTAATGATAATTTAGAAAACAACTTATCTTATTTTAGAAATAGAAACAAGGGACAGGAAAAGGATTATTTTAAAGTCAATGACTTTACTACAGAGGGTTTTAGTGATCAATTAACTTACAAAGATGGTAAACATACTATAGTAAGTGGCATTGATTATTATAGGGATAAAGTTAATTTGTATAAAAATAAATCCGCTAACACAAGCGGTGTGAAAATTAGCAACAAATCATTTTTTGTGCAAGATGAATGGACATTTAATGATAAATGGAAATTCACTAGCGGCTTAAGAATGGACGACCAATCTAGATACGGACGTGCGAATACACCTAGCTTTGTTTTGGGTTATAGTCCTAGCGATAAAATTAATGCTTATTTCGGTTATAAACGTTTCTTTACAGCGCCTTACATAGCTCATTTGTATAGTGCTGTTTATGGTAATCCTGATTTAAGAGCAGAACGTGGTACCTCGTTAGAAGCTGGTATGAATTTTATTATTGATGATACAACTACTGGTAGCTTAAATGTTTTTAAACGCGACTCAAATGATGCTATGGCTTATGATGCTACACCTACTGCAACTCATCCAAAAGGACAATATGTAAATATTGCTCAAGAACATGCAAGAGGTGCTTCTTTAAGATTAAACAAAATCTTAGGAAATGGTTTCAGTGCTAATGTTGGTTATAACTATTTATATATTAAGCCAGATGCCGGCAAAGCACCTAACAGAAATGGTGCAATGCCAAGAAGTAACTTTAATTTAGGTATGAATTACAACAGCAGTAAATTTGATGTAGATTTAGCAGGTCGTTTGACCGTTGGCAAAGCTCAGAACAGATCTAAAAACCAAACAATTGGTAAATCGTTTAGAACATATTGGGTTTGGGATAGTGTTGTTAACTACAAACCGACAAAAACAATAAATATTTTTGGTAGGGTTAACAATATATTTAATAGAATGTATACTGAGACAAGCTATGAATTGAATCCTAACGATAAATGGTTCTCAGCACCGGGCAGAAACTTTGAATTAGGAGTAGAGTATAGTTTCTGATAGATTAAGGCAGCTAACACTCCCGAAAAAGTGGGGCGGATGTATTCCGTCCTGCTTTTTCATATAACAGAAAAATGAGGTGAAACAATGTGGAAGAAGTTACTGATGCTTTTGCTGCTGTTGGCATTTTGTACAGCAGGTTGTCAAAACCAGGCTGTTGATACGAACAGCGGAGTAGCCTATCAGGCAGTTGATTCGCAGGGGACTGTAATAAAATTTGCGCAAAAACCCCAGCGTATTATGACTACGCATTTTAATCTGGACAATATTTTAATGGGACTTGTTGATGAGGAGCGTGTTATTGCTCTCTCTAAATCAATGTATGATGCTTCGGTATCATATATCAGTACTGAGGCAATCAAAAAGCCTACAAAATTAAACTATGATTTTTCCTCAGAGCAGGTTCTGGCGCTCAAGCCGGATTTAATAATTGCCCGAGAGAGCACAGGTGAAAACCGCATACAGACCTATCGCGCCATGGGAATACCTGTATATGTTGTGAGCAATGCGAATAATGTGGAAGAGATAAAAAAGCAGATTCAGGAGATAGGTCAGGCTGTGGGGGAATCAGAGCGTGCGGAAAAGCTACAGCAGAGGATGCAGATACAGCTTGACTATATCAAAAGCAAGGTTGATAGCGCTAGCATGAAGCCAAAAAGTGTGATGCTTGTTTCTAAAATGAACCATAATTACGGTGGTAAGGGCTCTTTTTTTGATGATATGTGCCACTTTGCCGGGGTGAAAAATGCACCTGCAGAGATAGGGGTGCTCAACGGTCAGCTGATGGACAAAGAAATAATGCTGCGTGCCGCTCCTGATTACTTCCTACTTTCACTGTCCTGGGAGCTTAAGCATGATAACAAGGATGGGTATAAAAAGGAATTTTTGGAGGATCCTGCGTTGGCTAATCTGGAGGCGGTCAAGAATAATCATGTCTGCTATTTGAAGGACAAGTATTTATATGCTTCCAATCAAAACTGCGTATGGGCGATTAAGAAGATTGCTAATCTTGCTTATGGAAATATATTTACTGATGAAGAGGAAGTTTTTCTTAAGGGATATTAGCAAATAAGGCTGAAGTGCTTGACTGTATGAGAACTATATAGCGTAATATTATTTTATTGTGAGGGCGATGGTTGTTCGTCCTCATTTTTATGAAAGAATAGGAGTATCGATAATTTTCGGAGGTGAAAGAATGCAACAAATTTTATTTCTCACCAATATGGAGCAAACTGCAGCCTATCTGCAGGATGCATTGATGCTGGCGCAGCAGACTCAGGAAGCTGTAGCAGGACAGGTGCTGTATGTCCCAAGCGATACAGAATGGACGAGGGATATGGAAAAGCAGCTGCAGCAGGCGGAGGTAGTAATCTTCCCCTGGATGGGCACAGGACTTAGCACTAAGTTTCTGTCGGAATCTTCATCCTATCTGCTGGCCAACAAAAAGAAGCACGTCTATCTGATGACCGGTAATCCAGAGGATATACTGCACGGCGGTCTAGCTGAGGAGGAGCTGAAGCGGATAAATGATTATTATAAATTCGGCGGTCTGCAGAACTGGACAAATTTGTGGCTGTGGTTGGCGCAGCAGTTTTTGCAGGCAGGATGTAATGCGCCTGCTCCCGAGCTTTTGCCGTGGGATGGTATTTATCATCCGCAAGCAGCCAAAATTTATCATGATGTGGAGGAATATCGCCGTGATTTTTGTAAGGCGGACAGACCGACATTGGCAGTAGTTTTCTTCCGCAGTGACTGGCTGTGGGGCAATACCGTTTTTGCAGATGCGGTAGTCAGAGAGATTGAAGCGCTGGGGTGCAACGCCTTATGCTTCTTCTCCACAAGCTCGCCTGACGCCGCAAGCGGCTGCGGCGGCTTTAAAGAAGCCTTAAGCAAGTATGTTTGCGCGGACGGCAAATGCTATGCCGATGTTTTCATCAACACTATAAAATTTTCACTGTTTAGCATCCGTGCCTGCGCACTTGATGATTTGACCAAGCTCAATATCACGGTACTGCAGGCCTATACCTTGTATCGTTCATATCAGGAATGGTATGAAAACTTTGACGGCATGAGTGCCGTAGAGGTGGCGTACAGTGTGAGTCTGCCGGAATTTGATGGTATTATCCATAGCTGCCCTGTGACGACGATGGAGCGTGATGCTGAGGGCAAGCAGGTTACGCAGGAGATTGCAGAGCGCATGAATATGCTGGTGCGGAAGGCGAAAAAGCTGGCGCTGCTGCGTATTAAGCCGAATGCCGAAAAGAAAATCGCCATTGTTTTTCACAACCATCCGTCGACCAATTCCAACATTGGCAGCTGTTCGGCGATAGATAGTATTGAAAGCGTGCGCCTGCTGCTGCAAGATTTGCGGGATGCAGGTTATGTTGTTGACCATATTCCGGCAGACAGGCAGGAGTTTATTGACGAGCTGATTGCCGGTGCGACGAATGACAGGGACTATATGAGCGAAAAGCAGATTGATAATGCCGATGCCAAGCTCCTCGTCAGTGCATACCGCGATTATTATAAGACGCTTCCGGAAAAGGTACAGCAGCGCTTGGCCAAGGATTGGGGCGAAGCGCCGGGAGAGGTTTTCTTTTACGATGATTTCCTGCTTGTTCCCGGCACTATGAACGGCAATATTTTTATTACGATGCAGCCACCGCGTGGCTTTGGTGAGGATCCGGATAAAATTTACCATTCGCCCGATTGCGCACCGACACATCATTATTTAGGCTTTTATCATTGGCTGCGCGATATCTGGTGCGCAGATGCGATGATGCATATTGGTACTCACGGCAGCTTGGAATGGCTGCCCGGTAAGGGCGTAGCGATGGGGGATGAGTGCTATCCCGATATCTGTACCGGTGATTTGCCGAATGTTTATCCCTACTGGGTTGTTGATACCGGCGAGGGCATACAGGCCAAGCGCCGAAGTGCTGCCTGCCTTATCAGCTATCTTTCGGCGCCATTGAGCATTAGCGGCGTGTATGATGAGCTGGCTGAGCTGGAAAAGGCCTTGGAGGAATATGTACATTTTAAGGCTGATAAGGATGCCGATTTGAGTGAGCCGATGGCACAAATCAGGGAGAAGGCTGCTGCTGCCGATCTTACGGACGAGGTGCGTGAGGAGAATGCTGCCGATTTTGACGATTATGTAGGACATCTGCACACGTATCTGACGGATTTGAAGAATATGCAGATGACTACAGGACTGCACATCATGGGTAATCCGCCGCAAGGAGAAAAGCTGACAGAATATCTTTATGCGTTGGTGCGCTTGGAAAATCCCGATATGCCGTCACTGCCTAAAACATTGGCACAGGCTTACGGCTATGATTATTATGAGCTGATTGACAACAGTAGTAAGCTGTTGCCGGACGGTATTTTGAGCTACGGTATGCTGCTTGATAAAATTAACGGCCAATGCTTGGAGATTATCCGTCTGCTGCAAAATGATGGTTTCGTAGTCCACGAAGATAAATTGCGGGCGTTGGAGTGCGTAAAGTGTTGGGATGAGACTGTGCAGCAGGATATTATCAAAATAGCCGGCTTTATCTGTGACAAGCTGTATCCCAGTCTGGCGCATACTACCTGGGAACGCAGCAACTGCATCCGTGCGCTGCAGTCCGAATATATTGAGCCCAGTGCCGGCGGTGCGCCTACGAGCGGAGGTGCCGAGATTTTGCCGACCGGACGCAATTTTTACGGCGTTGATCCGCAGCTGCTGCCTACACCTGTAGCGTGGAAAATCGGTTCACAGATGGCGGAGGATGTGATTAACAAATTTGTAGCGGAGGAAGGGCGTTATCCCGAAAGCGTGGGTATTTTGCTGTGGGCAACCTATAACATGCGCTCTAATGGTCAGTGTATGGCGGAATTTATGCGCCTGATGGGCGTGCGTCCTGTTTGGCAGAAGGGAACCCTGAAGGTGACAGGCATTGAGATTATTCCGCTCGATGAGCTGAAGCGTCCACGTGTTGATGTTACCGGACGCATCAGTAGTCTGTTCCGCGACACGCTGCCGGGAGCGGTTTGCTGGCTGGATAAGGCAGTGCAGCAGGTGGCAGCACTGGATGAGAGCTTTGAAGACAACTTTGTGCGCAAGCATGTGGTGGAGGAATCTCAGCGATTGGAAAGCGAGGGCGTGGATAAGGAGCTGGCTTGGAGGCAGGCATCCTACCGCATTTTCGGCGACCCGCCGGGAGCGCATGGCGCGGGCGTGAGCGCACTTTTGGCTTCCCGCAATTGGGATGACATGGGCGATATTGCTGATGTGTATGTGCGTTGGGGTGCACATGTCTATGGCGAGGGCGAAAAAGGTCAGTACAGGCCGCAGCTGTTTACAGAGCGGATGGCAAAGCTGGAGGTCACTGTAAGCAATATTGATAACCGCGAGTCTAACTTGTTGAATTCCGATGATTATAACGCTTACCGTGGCGGTATGATTGCTGCAGTGCGTAATTTCAGCGGCAAGATGCCGAAAAACTATTGCAGTGACAGCTCCGACCGTCAGCATGTCGTGATTCGCACGCTGGCAGAGGAGGTCAAGCGTCTGTTCCGCGGTGAGGCGATTAATCCCAAATATATACGGGGCATGAAGGAGTTTGGCTATAAGGGAGCAGGCGATTTGGCAACCTATGTTGACAACTGCTTCCAATGGGATGCTACCAGCGCTGTTATGGAGGACTGGATGTATGAAAAGTTTGCGGAAAAATATGCCTTGGATACAGATATGCAGAAATGGTTTGCTGAGGTTAATCCCTGGGCGCTGCGCAGACTGACGGAGGTTTTGCTGGAGGCGGAGCAGCGCCAGCTGTGGAACGCTAAGCCGCAAACAAAGCAGTCGCTGCAGGAGCTGCTGCTGAATATTGAAGGAGAAATTGAAGAACGCGGCGATGAATAAAAATTTTCACTAAATTGCTTGCGTGTATACCTAGTAGACACTGTATAATTAGATACATATTTTATTGATAGCTCTTTTTAATAAATGGAGGAATATAAATGAAACGTACTGCTGTATATCCTTTTACTGCGATTGTAGGACAGGAGGAAATGAAACTGTCCCTTATTTTGAATGTTATTAACCCGGCCTTGGGTGGTGTTTTGATTAAAGGTGAAAAGGGCACGGCGAAGTCCACCGCTGTGCGCGCTCTTGCCGAGCTGCTGCCGCCGATGGCGGCTGTGCACGGCTGTCGCTTCCACTGTGACCCGCACAGCAGCCAGCTTTGCGATGACTGCACTGCCAAGCTGCAGGCAGAAGGCACATTGCCGGAGGAAACCATCAACATGCGCGTGGTTGAGTTGCCTGTAAGTGCTACAGAGGACCGCGTTGTCGGTACATTGGACATTGAGCATGCGATTAAGCATGGTGAGAAAAAGTTTGAACCCGGTATTTTGGCGCAGGCTAATCGTAACATTTTATATGTAGATGAAATCAATCTGTTGGATGACCACGTTGTTGACGTACTGCTGGACGCCGCTGCCATGGGCGTAAACACTGTTGAGCGTGAAGGTGTTTCCTATTCTCACCCCGCACGCTTTGTGCTGGTTGGAACTATGAACCCCGAAGAGGGTGACATCCGTCCGCAGCTTTTGGACCGCTTTGGTCTGAGCGTTGTCGTGACCGGCGAGCATGACCCGCTGCAGCGCGTAGAGGTAATCAAGCGCCGTTTGGCTTATGAAAACGATGCTGAAAGCTTCATTGCAGGCTATAAGGAAGCACAGGAGGAGCTGGCAGAAAAAATTATCGCTGCCGGCAAGCTGCTGCCGGAGGTAACTATTGATGACAAGCTGCTGGAAACTGTGGCCAAGCTGTCGGTAGAACTGGGCGTAGACGGCCACCGTGCGGATATTACTGTTATCAAAACAGCGCTGACCTTGGCTGCCTTTAACGGTCGCAAGCAGGCTAACCTGGATGACCTGAAAGAAGCTGCTAAGCTGGTGCTGCCGCACCGTATGCGCCGCCGTCCGTTTGAAGAGGGCGAGCTGGATTGGAATAAGGTAGAGAGCTTTTTGGCTGCCGAAGCCTAAGGAGCGTTGACTATGCTGAAAAATAATCTCTATCCCTTTACTGCGGTGGTGGGGCAGGAGGAGGCTAAAAAGGCCTTGCTCATTGCTCTTGTCAACCGCAGAGCAGGCGGCCTGCTCATAGGCGGTGCCAAGGGTACGGCAAAATCCGTGCTGGCCCGCAGTGTGCAGAGTTTGATTGGTGCGCAAAGGATGCTGACGTTGCCGCTGAATGTAACAGAGGATATGCTTTTTGGCAGCATTGACCTGGAGGCTGCCGTAAGCCTGGGCGAAAAACGCTTTTCACCGGGCATTCTGGCGCGTGCTACGGATAACATTCTTTATATTGATGAAGCCAACCTGCTGCGTCAGGAGCTGCTGACAGCGGCATTGGATGCCAACAGCGCAGGCATCAACAATGTGGAGCGTGACGGCATCAGCTGCAGCCATGAGGTGCGCACGACCGTCATTGCCACGATGAATCCTGAGGAGGGCACTCTGCCCGGACATATTCTGGACCGTTTCGGCATGTACGCAGATATGCAGGCACTGCAGGATATCGGTCAGCGCGTGGAGGTTATCCAACGTGCCTTGGCATATAGTAACAATACCCTTGCGTTTTGTGAGCAGTATGCGGAAGAAACCGCTGCCTTGGCAGCGAAGGTGCAGGCAGCGCGTGAGCTGCTGCCGCAGGTTGAGGTGAGCGATGCGATGCTGATGCTTGCCGCTCAGCTGTGCTCGCAGGCTTTTTGTGCCGGCCATCGTGCGGAAATTTATCTGCTGGAGGCTGCGCGTGCTATCGCTGCTTTGGCTGATCGCGCTTACGTGCTGCCGAAGGACGTAGAGGAGGCCGCACAGTTCGTGCTGCCGCACCGTATGCGCAAGCCGCCCGAGCAACAGCCCGAGGAGCAGGAGCAACAGGACGATAACCAAAACGAAGATGAAAATGAGCAGGATAACGAAGATAATCCTGACGATGATAATAATGACGAGGACAACGAAGATAACCAGCTGCCGCCACCACCGCCATTGGATAACGGCGATGATGACGAAGATGACGATGCTTCTGACGATGAGGACGAGGACGACGAAAGCGACGAGGACGAGCAGCAGCAGGAGCGCAATAACAGCAATCTGGCACCCGAGGAGCAGCTTGCCGATATTGACAAGAGCTTCCGCCTGCCGAAGATGCTGCTGGATTTGGGCAAGGACCGCAATGTGCGCCGTGGCAGCGGCAAACGCAGCGTGACCAAGACTGACCTGAAGCAGGGACGTTATGTGCGTGCCGAACAGCCTAAGAGCAAGGTAACAGACTTGGCATTTGACGCTACTATCCGTGCCGCAGCGCCCTATCAGCGCTTGCGTGAGTACAATGGCTGTGCGCTGAACATTAAGGAGGAGGATTTACGCCAAAAGGTGCGCGAAAAACGCATCGGCAACACCTTCCTGTTTGCGGTGGATGCCAGTGGCTCCATGGGTGCACGTGAGCGTATGCGCGCCGTTAAGGGTGCCATCTTCTACATGCTGCAGGAGGCGTACCAAAAGCGTGACCGCGTAGGCATGATTGCTTTCCGTCGTGATAAGGCGGATATGCTGCTGCCGATTACCCGCAGCGTGGACCTGGCGCAGAAGCGTCTGGCAGAAATGCCGACCGGCGGCAAAACACCGCTGGCAGATGGACTGGCGCTGTCGCTGCAGACGCTGGCCATGCTGAACAAGCGTGACAGCGAGCTGGAGCCGATTCTGATTGTCGTAACCGACGGACGCGCGAATGCCGTGCATGAGGGTGAAAAGGATCCTGTAGCTGCAGCGATAAGTATTGCCGAAAAAATCGCTAAGGCTAAAATTACCTCGGTGGTTATTGATACGGAAAGCGATTTTATCAAGCTGGGCCTGGCAAAGAAGGTTGCCGCCGCTATGCAGGCCAATTATTACACGCTGCAGAAGCTGTCTAAGGAAAATATAATTCGTATTGTAAGAAATTTGAATTAAAGATAAGAGTATAGTATACTAATAGATATATTAGCATACAAAGGAGTGGAGCTTTTATGAAAAAATTGCTTATTTTATTGATGACTTTATTTTGCTGTGCAACCGCTTTTGCTGCGGATGCAGACAAAAAGCCTGCAACCCAAGAGGGCATGAACTGGGAAATCAGCATGATGCCTAAACCGAGCGAAGAAGAACAGGAGCAGGCACGTTGGTCTATCGTTGTAGAAAATAACGTAGGTATTTATGCTTACGATATGGATTCCCTGACCTTCAGCAAGGTTACTAACGGCCTGCCCGATAAAAATATTATTTCCGTGCTGACGAAAACCGTTTTTACCGATAAGGATATGCTGAAAAAGCTCAATGAAAAATACAAAGCCTCTCTGGCTAAAAAAGAGAAGGTGCAGTACTGCGAAATCGTCATGACCTTTAATCTGCAGGATAAAACCTACGGCGTAGAGGTAATGGATGTTTATGGCAGCAAGAAAACTCTGCTGAGCCATCAGGCTAAGGAACTGAAGTTTGTTCCGGTTCCGGCAGGCAGCTTCGCCGAGGCTATGCTGGAAGTTTGCCAGCAGGCAGTAGCTGCTGATGCCCAAGCAGCAACAAAATAATGCTGCGCTCCGATTTTACTCAGGCAAAAAACTATATATTACAACACAAACTCCTTAGTCTGCTTGCTATCTGTGTGATAGGCATTACTTTGACACTGGGCCTCAGGCATCTCTCCAACCAGTCTACGTCAAAAAAAGCAGTAATGAAACCTATTGTGCACACGCAGACAGTAAGCAGACGACCATTGTATAAAAGCATTAATCTTTTTGGACAGCTCAAGGCCAAGGCACAGATTGATATCGTCAATAAGTATGCCGGCATCGTCGATGAGATTAATGTGGATTTGGGCAGCAAGGTGCAGGCAGGAGATATTCTGCTGGTGCAGCATCTTGATGATGCCCGCGCCGAAATGCTCAAGGCCAAGGCACGCTATGCCGAGGCCGGAGCCAATGCGGCAACTACGGATGTGAGCTATAACACCAGTCTGATCCGTTATGAGGCAGACTATAAGCTGGCGAAGGTCAACGCAGAGCGTTACCGTAAGCTTTATGCGCAGGGCGCTGTTTCCAAGTCCGAGCTGGACAGTATGGAGCAGACGCTGGCTAATAAAAAGGCGCAGTACGATGCTTTGGCGCAGCAGGAAAGCTATGATGGCACACCGTCGCAGGTTTACCGTCAGGAGCAGATTGCTGCCAGACGCGAGCAGGAGTACATTATTGCGCAAAACAAGTATCACGATCTGATTTTTAAGGCACCACGCGCAGGTATTATTACCTACCGCGATGCAGAAGTGGGTGGCTATGCGCCTGCAGGGAGCAGGCTGCTTACCCTTTTGGATGACAGTGGTTTTACAGTGGACTGCGATATTACAGAGGCCGAGGCTGCTTCTGTGACCGTTGGCACGCAGGTTGAGCTGAAGCTGGAGGCGATTGGCGAAATATGCCGGGGTACTGTTGTTTATGTGAGCCCTGTAAGAAGCAGGGAAACAAACAAGTTTACCCTCCGCATCAGGCTGGATGAGCCTGGCTCCAATGTAAAGGCAGGCTTGTTTGCCAAAGGTGAATTGCGTTTTCTGCAAAAGCCATCCACTATATATTTACCTAGAAATGCCGTTCTCGAACGGGATGGCAAATATTTTGTCTATGTGCTGGGCAAGGGTAATAAAGCTCTGAAAAAGCCTGTTACTACCGGTGCAAGTAATAATGAAAGTATTGAAATAGTGCAGGGTGTGAAGGTAGGCGAGACGGTTATCCTTGATAATCTTGCGCGTCTGCGTGACGGCATGGTGGTTGAGGTGGCCAAGGAGGAGGCGAAGTAATGAATATTACGCGCTTTTCTATTAAACGGCCTATCGGTATATGCATGATTTACATATTAGTCTGCGTCCTCGGTCTTATCAGCTTCTTTCGCATTGGCGTGGAGCTGTTGCCGGACGTAGACTCAAAATTTATCAGCGTCATTGTCAACTATCCGGGCGCCAGTACGGAATCTGTCGAACAGCAGGTGACGAAGCCGATTGAGGACGAGCTGTCCTCAATTTCGCACTTTAAGCAGGTGCGTTCCGCTACACGTCCCGGACGTGCGGAGATTTTTGTCGAGCTGGACAGTCAGGCCGATGCTGATATGGTAGCGATTGAGGCAACCAAAAAGGTCAGCCGTATCCGTAAGAATCTGCCGGAAGATATTGATGAGCCTGCGGTGCTCAAGCGTTCTTCCGAAGAATATCCGATTATCCAGATTGCAGCAACGTCTAAGGATAATCTGGACGATATTTTTGCCTTGGCAGACAGCAGCTTTAAGGAGCGCTTGCAGCAGGCAGCCGGCGTAGCCGATGTTGACGTTACCGGCGGACGTGCCAAGGAAATCGCAATCGAGGTTGACAAGGATAAGCTCAATTATTACGGTTTGACTCTGCAGGATATTATTACAGCGGTGCGCAAAGAAAACGTCATTGTTTCTTCCGGCTCCGTCTATACCGATGCTTTGGAAAAAACCGTGCGTCTGCAGGCGCAGTATAAGGCTCCGGAGGAGATTCAGCATCTGCAGCTTAAGGGTGCAGGCGGCAGATACATCGAGCTGGGCCAGGTGGCCAACGTGCAGGCCAAGGATAAGCGTGCCGTGGCCTATAGCCGTGTTGATGGCAACGAGGCGGTATCGCTAGAGGTGTATAAGGCCAGCGGTGCCAATATCGTTGATACAGCGGATGGCGTGCTGCAGCAGCTGGAAACGTTGCGCAAGGATTATCCGGACTATGTTTTTACCGTTGTCTATGATCAGTCGCATTTCGTGCGCGATTCCCTGAGTAATACGCTTAAAACGTTGCTCGAAGGTCTTGTGACTACAGGACTTGTTTTGTATCTGTTCCTGCGTGGCTGGAAGTCCTCTATGGCAGTTATGATTGCTATTCCTACCTCGCTGATTGCAACCTTCTTCCTGATGTATCTGGCAGGCTTTACCTTCAATATGATGTCACTTATGGGTATGGCGCTGTGTATCGGTATTCTTGTCGATGACTCCATTGTTGTGTTGGAGAATATCCATCGCTTTCTGGCGATGGGTAAAAGTGCCGACGTGGCAGCGGAGGAAGGACGTAATGAAATCGGTATGGCGGCAATCGCTATGACGCTTTGCGACGTGGTGGTATTTTTGCCGATTGCCTTTATGCAAAGTGCAACAGGCCAGTTCTTCAAGCAGTTTGGCATGACAATTGTTTTTGCTACGCTGATGTCACTTGTTGTATCCTTTACGCTGACGCCGATGCTGGCTTCGCGCTTTTATAAAAACGGTGTGGAGGAGCCTAAGGGCAAGCTGTGGCACAGACTGGATAGTCTTGAAGCGCAGACAATTGCCAAATATGACGTTCTGCTGCGCAAATGCATCGAAAAGCCGAAGAAGCTGGTGCTGGGAGTGCTGGCAGCCTTCGCGGTGGCGGTGGCGCTGGTGCCGCTCGGTATAGTTGGCTCGGAATACATGCCGCGTACCGACGAAAGCGCGATTCAGGTGAATATTGAGTTGCCTACGGGCTTTAACGCTGACCAAACCAACGAGGCCTTGCTGCTGTTTGAGGATTATTTGGCCAAGGTGCCGGAAATCGAGCATTATATGACTAATGTAACGACCACACAGAGCATGGGCAAGCTGGTTATCGCGCTCAAAAGCAGCGACGAGCGCAGTAAGGATGTCTGGCAGGTAGCACAGGGCATCCGTAGCTTTGCCAAGCAGAATCTTGGCGAAATCAAGGTGCGCGTCAATGAGATTCAGTCATCCGTTACCGGTGTTTCGGGCGGTCGCAACCTTGTGCGCTCGCCGGTACAGGTGGAGCTTAAGGGCAGCGATATGGACCAGCTTGTGGCTGATTCCGCTAAGGTAGAGCAGATTTTTGCTTCGACAGCAGGCCTTAAGGATATCAAAAACTCTTATGTCAAGGGTATGCCGGAGCTGAAGGTGACGGTAGACCGCGACAAGCTGAAATATTATCACGCGACAGTCAATGATGTGGCGCAGTCCTTTAACGCCGCTATCGGCGGACGCAGTGCCGGCGTGCTGGCGAACGATGTGCAAAATCATGGCAATGACACCGATATTGCAGTACGCTTTGCCGGTGGCAGTGGCTATGATATTGAAGACGTGCGCGCTATTCCGGTGCAGACAGGCAGAGGAAGCGTCTTTCTTGGCGACCTTGCCGACGTAGAAGAGGGCGTAGGCCCGATTACTATCCGTCGCGTGAACAAGGAGCGCATCATCAACATCCAGTGTAATCTGACGGACAGACCGCTGAATGAGGTAGTCAAGGAGCTGACGCAGAAGCTCAATGCCGCAGGTCTTAAGAGTAGCTATGCTTTTTCCGGGCAGGCGACCACGATGAACGATTCCTTTGCCGAAATGGCTATGGCATTGTCGCTGTCACTTCTGTTGATTTATCTGCTGCTGGCAGTGCTCTATGAATCGGTATTTACTCCGTTCATCCGTATGTTTTCGCTGCCGCTGGGCATTATCGGTGCCATCTTCTGTTTGCTGCTGACGCATAATACAATCAATCTGTATTCACTTATCGGTATTCTGGTTATGGATGGTTTGGTAGCGAAAAATGGCACGTTGCTGTTGGACTATACGCTTACGCTGATGCATGAAGGCATGACGGCGAAGGCAGCGGTAATCGAAGCAGGCAAAACGCGTCTGAAGCCTATCTTTATGACAGCACTGACGATGGTGGTGGGCATGCTGCCGACGGCGCTGTCGCTGAGCGCAGGCTCGGAAACGCGCGTTAGCATGGCGTGGGTTATCATCGGCGGTATGATAACGTCGACGGTATTTACGCTGTTGGTGCTGCCGATACTGTTTTTGTGGTTGAAAGAAAAATTTCCTAATCAAATTTAATAATAAATAGGAATATATATTGCGTCAAAACAATTTATATAGTATACTATTTGTAAGTGAGAAGAAGTTCTAAACAATTATAATTTTGTTAGAGCTTTTCTTATATACTATCAGAAGAGCAACTTGCGCCTTTGCTGATTATAAAAGCAAGGGCGCATTTTTTATAGCTATATTGCCGTATAGCTTACAATTTTGCTTGATGCACTTAGTAGCTCGTGGCCATACAAGACTGGACGGGGGAAGGGTGGTCAAAATAAATATTTGTAAGGAGTATGAGTAAACATGAAGTCTAATTTTTCCAAGGGTATGCTGATGACAGCCCTTATTACCGGCACTGTTTTATGCAGCAGTGCAGTTGCTTTTGCCGAAGAGCTGCAGGAGTATTCGCTGGACCAGATGGTTGTAACAGCCACAAGAACAGAAAAGCGTGATGTTGAGGTTCCTGCAACAACTAACGTTATTACAGAACAGGAAATTAAAAATCGCGGTTATGTAAGTGTATTTGATGCGTTGGAGCAGACTGTTGGCATTCAAAGCTATTCCTATACCGGCGGTGAAGGCGATAATGGCAGCTCTACGGGCCGTACCTATATCCGCGGTTTAGACAAAGGTACTTTGGTTTTGTTGAACGGTGCACCTATCAACCTGAACAATTACAATTCAACCGCAGGCATTCCTATCAGTGCCGTAGAAAAAATTGAGGTTGTAAAAGGCTCTAATTCTGTTCTTTATGGCAGTGAAGCTATGGGTGGCGTTATTAACATCATTACCAAAAAAGCCGGAAAAATTAACAACAGCATTAAAGCTGTAGCAGGTAACTATAAAAAGGGTTATGAGGTTGCTTCCAGCGGTGATAAATATATTTTGAGCTTCAGCCGTGACTATTATAAAAAATTTGAGAACTCTTCTATCAACTACAAAGGATTCGATACAGACAGACGTGCTTATACCAAAAATAATCTGTTCGCAAGCGTAAATTTGTCTAAAGATTTTACGCTTAATTATATGCATACGGAAACTAAAAATACCGGTATGACATATCTCAATCCTGACGGAAGCATGAATAAAACTTCTTATAGCTATAATGATGAAAGAGATAATGTAGCTTTACTCTATAACAACGAACAGGATAAGCTCAAATCTAATTTATCCTTCAACAGAAGAAGAATAGATGGTAAGCAATATAAGCCTAACGGACAGGTTTTAAGAAGCGGTTCCAGCAGCAATATTATTCTGTACACCATTAACTACGATATTAACAAGGACTGGACTTTATCCGATAAAGCAACATTACTGACCGGTGTAACTGCCAACAAAGAGCATTATGAAGAAATTGCCAACAGAAGCAATGCTATTTCCAGAGACAGCCTGGCAGCTTATTTCTCCTGGAATCAAAAATATGATGATAAGTTCTCTACCAATATCGGCGTAAGAGCACATTATGTAAAAAATAACGGCTTTGACGGCGCACACAATGTATATCTGCCGCAATTACAGACCTTATATAAACTGGATGAAAATACCAGCTGGTATATTAACGTTGGCAAGGCATTTGAAATGCCGGCAATCAATTCCAGATACTCCAGAAGCAAAACTGGTTCTAACGGTGCGTTGAAGCCTCAGGAGGGCTGGACCTATGAAACTGGTGTGAAGAAGATTACCGATACTTCCTCTAGTAAATTAGCTGTGTTCACCATGAGAATGGATGATAAGTTTGCCTGGAAAAAATACAATCAGTTAGGCATTACTCCTCCGGCAGGCATTGATCCCGATACCTATATTCAGGTAAATCTTGGTGAATTTAAAAATACCGGTGTTGAATTCGAATATGATAAAGTAATCGGAGAACATTGGAGATACAATTTAGGTGCAACCTATCAGGACCCGTTGGCTAAAGATGCCGGCAAGTGGACTCAGCAATCCTCCAGATATCAATTTACTGCGGGCGCTAAGTATAATTACAGCAAGCTCGGCGTCGGCGTAAACCTCTATTATTTGGGTGACAGAGAGGATGCATCCTACGGCAGCCTGCATAAGCTGAAAAACATTATTAAATTGAATTCTGTTATTAACTATGATCCTGACAAAAATAACAGCATTACCTTAAATCTTTACAACCTCTTAGACAGAGATAATTCTATCAATGTCAGTGAAAATCTGGACAAACCGTTCAACTGGACTTTGTCCTACGAATATCGCTTCTAATTACTTGATTCTCCCCAAGGTGGCGCAAAACTGCGTCACCTTTTTAAAAACAGCATGTTTTAAAACACCGCTAATACTCTCGGTAAAGTAATATTCGTTTAAATTTGAAAGGGAAAATATGTATCGCTTAATCCTTATGCTTGTTATAGCCTGTATTCTTTCCGGATGCGCAACAGAAAACTTTGGCCAATCTGTGAAGCTTGCAGACAAAGATAACGCAATCGTTGTAACGGACGATACCGGTTATCAGGTAAAACTAAAGAAGAAGCCGGAAAAAATTATGACCAACAATATTTATCTTGATAACATCCTTTTGGGATTAGTGGAGCCTGAAAAAATGCTGTCTGTATCTAAAAATATGGATAACTCGGCAAAATCGTTTGGCAATATGGTAAGTTCATTGGTCGAAAATAAGATTACAAATCCGGGATTGGAAGCAGTTCTGGCTTTAAAGCCGGATATATTCATTGTTAATGAGATAATTGGTGCAGATAAAATTCAGTCTTATCGTGATATGGGTATACCTGTTTATGTTGTAAGGTTGTCTACAAATATAGAAGAAGTCAAAAATGAAATTATCAAGCTTTCCCGGCTAGTAGGTGAAGAGCAGCGTGGTAAGATTTTAGTCCAAAAAATGAACGATAAACTGGAGAGGATTGAACGCAATATACCACAAGAGCTTCATTACAGTAAAAGTACTGTTCTTGTATCAGCCAATTACGCGTCCTACGGAGGCAAGGGTTGCATGTATGATGATATCTGCAAGCATGCCAAGATAAGAAACGGTATTGCAGATTTGGGAATGAATACCGGACAGACAGTCAATAAAGAGGTCATGATAGAGATAAATCCGGATTTCTTCTTTCTTGCAAAGCCATGGAAGGATAATAAGGCTAAGGATGAGAAATTGCTGGGTGAGTTTTTAGCTGATAAGAGCTTAGAAAATTTGCGAGCGGTAAAAAACGGGAATGTAGCTCTGCTTGATGAAAAATACATTTTTATCGGTCATCAGAATTGCGTATGGTCGGTGCAGAAGCTGGCACATTTGGTTTATGGTGACTGTGTTGTTTTAGAGCCGGAGGAGTTTTTGAAAGGGTTTTAGCAGTTAATTATAAAAATATCAAAATTGATTACATTTACAGCCTTAAATATTAACTGAAAAAGCGGTGCGTTAGTGCCGCTTTTTTCTTGTGATTTTCTATGAAAAAATTATGAAGATTAAGTGGATAAATAGTTTGAAATGATATATAATGTTAACTAGATGAGTTGATATACAGACATTATTTCGTCTATTGTGAAGCCGCCGGCATATGACCATGAAAGACTGGATATGCAGGGACTTTTCGATAAATATTTTTAATAGGAGTATGAGTAAAATGAAAAAAGGATTGTTAATGACTGCGTTGATTACCGGTACTTTGATGTGCGCAAGCACCGGTGCTTTTGCCGAAGAGCTGCAGGAGTATACGTTGGACCAGATGGTTGTAACGGCAACAAGAACCGAAGCAAGAGAATTAGAAGTTCCTGCTGCTGTCAGTGTTATCAATGCCAAAGAAATCGAAAACAGCGGTGCTAAAACTGCTTATGAGGTTATTGAGCGTCAGGTTGGCTTTACTAACAATGCTTATGGCCCCGGCGGCCGTGAATTCGGTGGCAGCTCTACCAGAACTGTTCTGCGTGGTCTTGATAAGGGTACCTTGGTAATGGTTAACGGTGCTCCGATTAATATGATGAACTACAACAGCATGGAGGGTATTCCTGTAGAAGCTGTTGAAAAAATCGAAATTGTCCGTGGCGCTCAATCTGTACTTTACGGTGCGGAAGCAACCGGCGGTGTAGTTAATATTATTACTAAGAAAGACGGTAATCGTACTACTATTTCTGTAGGTGCCGGCAATTATGATAAAAAATGGGGATTGTTCAGCTCCGGTAAAGGCTATACAGTTGCTGTCAGCAAGGATTATCTTGGCGATGTAGACCAGACTAATAAGGTTTTTGAAAAATCTACCAGAAAATGGAAATATCGCGACAGCAGCAAGGATAACGCTTTTGTAAGCTTATCTCCTACCGATAAATTGAGCTTTAACTTTGCTCACACCGAGGGCAATTATTACAGAGATAGCTATACCATGAAAAATGGTGTAGAAACTGGTGCCGGTATAGCTTACTATTACAAAGACAGACGTGATAATGTAAGTGCCATTTATGATGATAAGGATAACCAGTTCAAGACAATCGTTTCTTATAATAAACGTGTAGTTTCTCCTTACCAGGCAACTCTTAAAGGCTTTGTATATGGTCCTAACAAACGTGCTAAATCCTCTGACTGGAATCTGAATACTTTAACCTGGGATACCCAAAAAGCATGGAACTTCCGTGATGATAAGGATACCTTGGTTCTTGGTATGACTATTTCTAAGGAAGAATCGGAAGACAGATACAAGCATATGCAGGGCGAGCGTAAGAATTACGGTTTATATGCATCCTATAAATATGCATTTTCCGATAAGTTTGACGTAACTGCCGGTATTCGCGGTCAGCACATTAGCGAGGATTATCTCAAAGGTCAGAATAAGAGCAAGAGTCATGATGAGTTTGTGCCACAAATTCAGGCTTTATACAAGCTCAGTGATAATATTTCCTGGTATGCTAATGCTGCAAAATCCTATCAACTGCCTCCGCTGAATCAATTCTTCTCTTATCCGGAAAAAGGTGTTGATGCCTTGAAACCGCAAGAGGGCTGGACCTATGAAACCGGTATCAAGCACATCACAGATACCGCATCTGTAAAGGCCGGCGTATATCATATGGATATAGACGCTAAGTTTGATTGGGTTGATATCGGTCTGCCGGATAAAGTTCTGAAGAATGTCGGCAAATTCAAAAATGATGGTCTGGAAATCGAATACAAAAAGCATCTGAGCGATCAGTTCAGCTATAATTTAGGCGCTGCGTTCTCTAACCCGAAAACTAAAGAAGAGGGCAAGGACTTCTATAAACAATCTGATGCTAAGCTGCAATTGACTGCCGGTATTGATTATACTGTCGGCAAGCTGTCCAGCAACTTGAACTTCCTGTATTTGGGCAAACGTGAAAGCTCCTATTATAACAGCTTAGGCTCTAAAGGCAGCGATCACAGCATTCCGCACAGAAGTCTGTTGAATGCTAACTTCACATATAAAGCTGATGAGCATCATTCCGCATCCCTGACCTTGAATAATCTCCTTGACAGAGATGATACTATCAACAAGTATGAAAACTGGGGTATGCCGTTTAACTGGATGCTGACCTATAACTATACCTTCTAATTTAATAAAACAGCTGAGGCGGTGCGCAAGCGCCGCCTTTTTGTATAAAAAATTTTCATAAAACTCTTGCGTATAGCGTAGCTATATGGTTTAAAATAAGATATAATGTTAACTAGATGAGTTGGTGTATAAATACTATTTTGTCTATTGTGAAGCCAGTGCATATGACCATGAAAGATTGGATGTGTGAGGGCTTTTCAATAAATATTTTTAATAGGAGTATGAGTAAACATGAAGATGACAAAAGGTTTGTTGATGACGGCGTTGATTACTGGTACCTTGATGAGCAGTGCAGCTGCTTTTGCCGAGGAACTGCAGGAGTACACTCTTGACCCGATGGTTATTACAGCACAGAGAATGGAAACAAAGGATTTGCAGACTCCGGCTGCTGTAGAGGTAGTTACTAAAGAAAAAATTGAAAACAGCGGTGCTGGTTCTGCTTATGATGTATTGCAAAATGCTTTAGGCGTTATGTCAAGCGCACAAGGTCCTAATGGTGCAGCTATGGGGTCTATGACCAGTAAAATTATTATTCGTGGCGTAGATAAAGGCACTCTCGTTATGGTTGACGGTGTTCCGATGAACCAGGATGGCAAATATAACCTGGAAGATATTCCGTCTGATATGATTGAGAAAATCGAGATTGTTCGTGGCGGCGGTTCTGTATTGTATGGCTCTGAGGCTACTGGCGGTGTTGTTAATATTATCACCAAAAATACTGTAAAAAACAGTGTGAAGGTTTCTGCCGGCAATTATGGCCGTGAGCGCTATGCCGTATCTGTAGGTGCAGACAGATTTAACGCAGCTGCTTCCTTGGAGAACCGTGGCAAGATTGCCAACATGACTACTACTGTAAAAAATGTTGCTATGGGCAAAACCTCTTATCGTCATTATGATTATATTAAGGGCGAAAGCAAGGGAATTCTGTGGAACTACAATATTAACGACAACGTAAAATTCACACATAATTATGTAGAGAACAATAATGTGATGGATGTAATCGACAACACATATCTTAAGAGTCCTTATCAAAGAAAAGAATATGATGACCATAACAATACCTTTGCTTTAGCAATTGATGATAAGCATGGTTTTACTTCTAACCTCTCCTATGGTACTCAGGAAAGAAATTATGACCAGATTACCTGGAAGAAAGATGGTACAATCAGTAAAGCAATTAAATATAGCTGGCGTAAAGGCTACAACACCAATCTCAACGTGCAGAAGGTATTTGATGTTAACGAGAAAGATAAATTCCTTTTAGGTGCATCCTTCAAACGTGAGGAACTGGATGTTTATGGTTCTGCAGCTAAGAAAATGGGTAACACTCCTGCTAAACCGGAGCGTACTGGCAATTATAATCGTGATATTTACTCTCTCTATGCATCCTATGATTGGCAGATGACTGATGCCGATAAGCTGATTGTTAATCTGCGCGAAACATTTGTAAGAAATGCTAAGGGTGATAACACTGACCTGAGTACAGGCATTACTACTAAAACTGTACAGATGAATCAGAGTAAATTTACTCCGGAAATTCAGTATATCCGTGATTTGACTGACAACAGCTCCTTCTATGCTAAAGCAGGTAAATCCTACAGATTACCTGAACTGACTAAAATCTTTGGCGGCAGCGTTATTTTACCGTCTGTAGATTTGAAACCGGAGCATGGCGTACACTATGAAATGGGTTATAAGCTCAACGAAGCAAACCGTTCTTGGAGATTGGCAGTCTTCAATTATGATGTCAAAGACGCTATTGAAAGCATTAGCGGTACTGCAGCAGAAGGCAATTTGATTTATAGCAATACTGACGTTAAAAATACCGGCGTTGAGCTGTCTTTGAATGTTAAACATAATGATAATTTGGATTCCTTCTGGGGTGTTACCTACAGCAATCCGAAGCAAAAATCTTTCAAAACAAGCAGCAGTGCAGGTGGTGAATGGATTAAATACAACAACCAGTTCCAATTTAACATGGGCGTAAATTATCATGCAGATAAGTTTGCAAGTGCTTTGAGCGCTAACTACATTGGTATGAGAACAGATGGCACCTCTGCTGTTCATGACAGAATGAAACCTGCTCTGTACACTGATTTGCATTTCTCCTATGCTCCTGAAAAAAATCAGAAAGCATTCCTCCATATCAATAACTTGTTAGACAGAAAAGATTACACTACCTCTAAAGGCCCTGATGAAACAACCTATGGCTACTATACCACAGGTATTAACTTCATGGTTGGCTATGAATACAGCTTCTAACATTTAACTCCACGGCGGCGCACTTGCGCCGCCACTTTTATATAGCTTTTTCTAAACTTGCAGATATGCTATAATACGTATGAAAGGATGGTGCTTAATATGATTTATCCATATTTGACATTAAATGATGGAACTGAATATACGCATTCGGAAATGAAAGCGGATGGTACTGTTTTAGTATACGTGGAAACACCTGATGCAGAAGATGGATTTCACAGCCTTTTATGCGTTTTACCAAAATACGAAATCAAAGATGTAATTGGCTATACAAAAGATGAACAGGAGAAAATTTTAGCAAGAATCAAAAAAAATGCTCATTTGATAATTAAATATTCGCAAATTGGAGGGTTTCAATCAGATGCCGCAACTGCTTAGATTTGGTCCCTATAGAGTATATTTTTGGTCTAATGAAGGATTGCCGCTGGAGCCTGTTCATGTGCATGTTTCCGATGGAATGCCACATGCAGATGCAACCAAAATATGGATAACTCAAAGCAAAAGGGCTATGATAGCAAATCCGCACGACAAAAGAATTCCTTCTAAAATACTTAATCGTTTGGTTGAAATGATTGAAGCACAGAGTGAAGATATTATTTCTGCCTGGATTGAAAGATTTGGTGAGATTGAGTATTATTGCTGACTTACTTCGGAGGTGCAAAATGAAAAAGATAACACTTTTAATCTGCCTGATGCTTTGCGGTCTTTTCGTCGTTGGCGGAGCAACTGCCAGCGCCGCAGGCAAGAAGCCTATGGATAAGGAAAAGGCAGTGAACGGCCTGCATGACAGCTTTCTCTTTGACAAGGAGGAGCTTGGAGAGCTTTTTGACAGCGGCATCAGCTACATGGAGCTGAAAAAGCTCTGCCTGCATGCCTATGCAGCGAAAAAGCCGGTGAAGGAGGTGGCGCAGCTGCGCGATAAATACGTGTGGACGCGCGTTGATTATCTGCTGGGGCTGACGCCGGAGAAGCTGGCGCGTGCCGAGCATGAGTACAAGGTTGACCGCATTCACCGTTTGTTCGGCTTGGATAAAAAGCTGGTGGATAAATACATGCGCATGGGCTATGCTTCGCATCAGGTGAAGCGCGCAATGTTCTTGGCGCGCCACTGCGACAAGAGCGTGGAGGAGCTTCTGGCGATGAAAACACGTCAGCAAAAATGGGGCGACATCTGCGAGCAGCTGGGGTTGCCGCGTGATGCGTGTATGAAATAGTAAGTTTATACCTGAAGCCTTGAGGCGGCGCGAGTGTGCCGCCTTTTTTCGCTTGCATAAAGAAATTTTTAACTCCAAAGTTTTTTGCCTGTAGAAGAAAAAGTACTTGAAATTCAGAAGTTTTTCGTTTACAGAAGAAAAACTTGCGTAATGTTTGCATTGCTTGCTGTTGCGCAGTTATTTTGAAACTGTAACCAGCTTTACATTATTTACTGTAAAATAATCGGAAGTGCGCAAAGTGTAATATTTTCTTGACACTATTAATGCAGAGTGTTACACTAGGCACAACTTCAAAAAAGACCACAAACCGTTGAGACGGAGATCAAGTCAGCAGATGCGCTTACAGAGAGTTCGGGCAGGTGGGAGCCGAATAGAGATGCAGGCTGATAAATGGACCGTTGAGGGTGCTGTCAAATCGCGTAGGCGAGAGTATTCGGCAACGTTACACCGGCGTTAAGGGTGAGGAATGTGTCAGCATTCTGCGAGAGAGCGCCGATGTACGGCGAAGCAAGGTGGTACCGCAGGTATAAGTATTTAGAGCCTGTCCTTGATATTGCTCAGAGTGAGCAGTACGAGGACAGGCTTTTTTGTTGACACGGGTGAAAATAAGCAGATGAGGTGACAAAATGTTGAATTTATCTTTGGAGCAGGTCATGCAGTATGCAAAGGACTACAAGGCTGTGCCTGTAGCTAAGGAATGCCTGGCGGATATGCTGACGCCGCTGGCGTTTTTGGACAATGTAAGACGCAGCAGCCACAACTACTTCCTTTTGGAGAGCATTGAGGGCGGTGAGCACTGGGCGCGTTATTCCTTTGTAGGCTATGATCCTGTGCTGCGTTTGAAAATAACCGACGGTAATGCGGAAATCATCAGCGGTGCTGCCGTGAAGTATCAGGAAAACGATCCCTTGGGCTGCATCCGCCATATCCTGGAGGAATACAAGGCACCGCAGATTGAAGGCCTGCCTAATTTTACCGGCGGTCTTGTAGGCACCTTCGGCTTTGATTTTATGCGCTACTGCGAGCCGGGTATGCGTGTGAATAAAGAGCGCAAGGCGGAATTTGCCGATGTTGATTTAATGCTGTTTGATAAGCTGATTGCCTTTGACCATCTCAAGCAGAAGATTTTCCTGATTGTGAATGTCAAAACGGATAATGCTGCCATCAATTACGCTAAAGCAGAGCGTGAAATTGCGGCGATGGAGGAAATGCTGCTGCAGCCTGTGCAGCCGAAGAAGCCTGTAAAGGCTAAGCTGGGCGAGTTCACCAGTAACCAGAGCCGTGAGCAGTATAATAAAAATGTGCTCCGCTGCAAGGAATATATCAAAAACGGCGATGCCTTTCAGATTGTTTACGCGCAAAAATTCAGCGCAACCTATGACCAGAGCCTCTTCAGCGCTTACCGCTATTTGCGGACAACGAATCCGTCGCAGTACATGGTGTTTTTACATAATGACGATATGGAAATCGCCGGCAGCTCGCCGGAAACGTTGGTGAAGGTGGTTGGCAAAAGGGTAATCAGCATGCCGATTGCCGGCACACGCCGTCGCGGCAAGACGAGTGAGGAGGACAAGGCGCTGGAGCAGGAGCTTTTGGCAGATGCCAAGGAAATCGCGGAGCATAATATGCTGGTGGATTTGGGGCGCAACGATGTTGGCCGTGTCTGTGACTTTGGCAGCGTTAAGGTGAGCGATTACAAGGCGATTAAGCGTTTTTCGCACGTTATGCATATCACGAGCAAGGTTACAGGCCAGCTGAGCGCCGATAAGGACGCACTGGACGCGCTACGGGCAGTGTTCCCGGCAGGAACGCTGAGCGGAGCGCCGAAGATTCGCGCCTGCGAGATTATTGACGAGCTGGAGCCGGAGCGCCGCGGTATTTACGGCGGTGGCATGGGTTATCTCGATTTTGGCGGCAACATGGATATCTGTATTACGATTCGCACTATGGTTAAAAAGAACGACAGGGTTTATATTCAGGCTGGCGGCGGTATCGTTGCGGATTCCGTATTGGATAATGAATTTCAGGAAACCGTGAATAAGGCGGGCGCCTGCATGACAGCGCTGCGCATGACGGCAGAGGAGGAGTAAGCAATGATTTTGATTATAGATAACTACGATAGCTTTACTTTTAATCTGTATCAGCTGATTGGTGAAATTAATCCTGATATCAAGGTTGTGCGCAATGATAAGCTGACGATTGAGGATATCAGAGCTATGCAGCCGGATCATATTATTATTTCGCCCGGTCCCGGTAATCCTAAGCAGGCAGGTATTTGTCTGGAGGTTATTTGTCAGCTGGCAGGTGAGTTCCCGATTTTGGGCGTCTGCCTGGGGCATCAGGCGATTGGTGAAGCCTTTGGCGGTAACGTGGTGCATGCGCCGGAGATTGTGCACGGCAAGGCAGATAAGGTGTATCTGGAGGCTGCAAGCCCCATCTTTAAGGATATGCCGGATGGCTTTGAGGCAGCGCGCTATCATTCGCTGATTGTGGAGCCGGAAAGTTTGCCGGAATGCCTAGAGGTTACGGCGAAAACGGCTAAGGATGAGATTATGGCGCTGCAGCATAAAACTTTGCCGGTGTATGGTGTGCAGTTCCATCCGGAGTCGATTATGACGCCGCAGGGACGGACGATTTTAAAAAACTTTTTGAGCCTGTAAAGTAAAACGCAGAATGTACTGAGAAGATGAGTACATTCTGCGTTGTTTTATTATATGAAATGAGTGTTACTGATTTGCAATCAAGACTATGTTAAACAAAAAAAGAAGCAGCAACCACTAAACGTCATGCTGATGAAATCAGCCCTCAGTATACGTCCAAAACCGGTAGTGGTAATACTGCTTCTATAAATGATACTGTATCATCAAACAATCATGAAGTCAAGTATTCCGTTGCTTCTCCCAAGCACAAAATCGCTGCCGCCTTTGCCGGTACATCCGCATTGCTTATGCCGGTACGTGGAAGTTATTGAAGGCGAGGTCGATATGCAGCAGCAACGAGACCAGGTGCGGAAAGCTGGCGACAAATGGCTGAATAGCTTGCCTAAATCACGCAGGGCGCAGGTGCTGGGGCGTGAAGGCTTGAAGGCGTGGGAAGACGGCAAGGATTGGCGCAAATATATGCGTGGTTATGCTGGGCTGAGGGAAGCGGAGAGCAGAGTATTTGAACTTATGTTGCAGTTTCACGCTGATGAGAAATTGCAAGCTAATAAAGATAATGGTATAATAAAAGAAAAGCTAAGGCTCGGCGAAATTTCTAAAACCATTAATGCTGACAAGCAAAACAGGCATATTAAGGGTAGTAGAGGCTATATTGACGAAAGAAGCTATTTGGACGGTAATTTAGCAGAGGCTCAACGATTAGTTGATGAGTTGAGTACTACTGGCGAGGATGTTTTTGACAGCAATGGTAATTGGAAAAATAAAGAAAGGGTTGTTAGTGATAAAATTATAGGTGCTCATGTAGATAATAAAAATGGTAAAGAAACAAGGACTAAAGCAGCGGTTATAGTTTATTCTAAAACTGGTAGTCATATTTATCCTAGAAAGGATGAATGATATGAAATTAAGAGAAACTTTTAGGAAAAAAATTAAAATTTTGTGCTTAGATGGTGGTGCGATTGAAGGTCGCGTTATTGACTATATTCCGACCATTGAAGAGGATGAAGAAGAAGGCATTATTATTAGAAATGAAAATAATGTACTTATTGAAATTGTTAAGCATGAAATTACCGAAATTGAAATGCTTTAAAAGCTCATAGCTATGCTGTGGGCTTTTTTATGCAGTAAATAATTTAATATTAGCGTATTTTGTGAATTTCACAGGATGCGCTTTTTTATTGCCCAGGAGAGGGCACAATACAGGGCGGAGGCCCATGATATGGAGGTATCAGAACAATGGAAATGAAACAGGTTTACGAAGCACTGGAAAAAGTTGAGAACGGTGCTGACCTCATCGCTGCTATCAAAGGCGAAATCAACACTCTCAACAACGAAGCTAAGAAGCACCGCACGGCAGGAGAGCAGAGTGCGACAAAGCTGAAAAGCATCTTGGAGGCTGTTAGCGTTCGCCGGCGAATAAAAATAACCCGCCCAAATGAGCGGGAATGAAAATTATTTATTTTGCTTTATAGCTTCACGTGTTTTTCTTAATTCTTCTAAACGTGTTTCTTCACGTACATCTTCGGCAAGTTGGTCGTAATATGCTTGTTTATTGGATTCGTTAAAGAAATCTTTAATCATGCGGTATAACATGTATATGGTTAACGGCGGGAAAACAGCAAGAGTTAAAATCATCAGAACCCAGTTGAAATACCATTTTTTTATTCCGAAAAGATACATAACTATCACCATCCTCTATTTATATTATAACAGTAGGAGGCGTTTATGGCTAGAAGAAGATGCAAGTTTCGTTTAGATAAATATAAAATTTTTATTTATGCAATGCAATGTATGCCAGAAAAATTACAAAACGATTTATAAAATGCTATAGACAAATGCTCAGAACGTACATAACGGCGGCAAGGATATTATCAGCAGGCAGGAGCTACCGAAATATCTGCAGAAGGTAAGGGTGGCTACAGGCAACGACCTGCAGGCATTGGCCGAGCAAAGGCAGGCCATTGACAACATCAATCGTCTGGCCAAAAATGGCGCACCCAACAAAGCACTGCAGGCAGCCTATAATAAATTGCTGGAAGCAGTGCAGAAAGGCAATGAAAAGGCTATTGAAAAGGCCGTGGAAGTTGCTGTCAACGAAAAATCCCGCTATGTTGCCGAACGTATCAGCCGAACCGAGATGGCGAGGGCATGGGCTGATGGTTTTATAGCTAAGATGAAAACAGACGCTGATATTGTGGCTGTGAAATTTAAATTAAGCAGCCGTCACCCTGTTTTTGATATCTGCGATATGTACGCCAAAGCCGATATGTATGGCTTGGGTGCAGGCATATATCCCAAGGACAAGCTGCCGCCTTTACCGGTACACCCGCATTGCTTATGCCGCTATGTGGAAGTCATTGAAGGCGAAGTTGATATGCAGCAGCAACGCGATCAGGTGCGGGAAGCTGGCGACAAATGGCTGAATAGCTTGCCGGAGTCACGCAGGGTGCAGGTGTTGGGGCGTAAAGGCTTGAAAGCGTGGGAAGATGGTGAAGACTGGCGCAAGTATATGCGTGGTTATGCTGGACTGCGGGAAGCGGAGAGCAGAGTGTTTGAACTTATGTTGCAGTTTCACGCTGATGAGAAATTGTAAGCTAATAAAGATAATGGTATAATAAAAGAAAAGCTAAGGCTCGGCGAAATTTCTAAAACCATTAATGCTGACAAGCAAAACAGGCATATTAAGGGTAGTAGAGGCTATATTGACGAAAGAAGCTATTTGGACGGTAATTTAGCAGAGGCTCAACGATTAGTTGATGAGTTGAGTACTACTGGCGAGGATGTTTTTGACAGCAATGGTAATTGGAAAAATAAAGAAAGGGTTGTTAGTGATAAAATTATAGGTGCTCATGTAGATAATAAAAATGGTAAAGAAACAAGGACTAAAGCAGCGGTTATAGTTTATTCTAAAACTGGTAGTCATATTTATCCTAGAAAGGATGAATGATATGAAATTAAGAGAAACTTTTAGGAAAAAAATTAAAATTTTGTGCTTAGATGGTGGTGCGATTGAAGGTCGCGTTATTGACTATATTCCGACCATTGAAGAGGATGAAGAAGAAAGCATTATTATTAGAAATGAAAATAATGTACTTATTGAAATTGCTAAGCATGAAATTACCGAAATTGAAATATTTTAAAAGCTCATAGCCATGCTGTGGGCTTTTTTTACACACAAAAATACCCCGCAACCTGCATGGTTGCGGGGTTTCCTTCATGGTGATCCAGGAGGGATTCGAACCCCCGACCCACGGCTTAGAAGGCCTAACATCAATAGCTTAAAAAAGCCTTATTTCATGGGGTTTTCAGGATTCAAAAACCCTTTTGGGGCCAACGCTGGGGCCAACGCGGTCAGAGTGCGTATGCCTTGCTGATGATATCCGGAATGCCTTCGTCATAATTAGGTACGGCGTGGCTGTAAAGGTTGAGCGTGTGGCTGATTTTACTGTGTCCCAAGCGCTTGGCAACTTCGGCGATGGATACACCATTGGCAAGCAGCTGCGTGGCCATAGTGTGGCGCAGAACGTGGAAGTTCTTGTATTCAACGCCTGCTTCCTGCAGCAGTGCCTTCCAGATGCGTTCCATATTCCTTGGTGCTATCGGCGTGCCGTTGCGGGTGTGGAAAACGTACCTGTTAAACGAAAGCACCGGACCGGAAGAGGCGCTGGCGAGCTTGAGGGCTTTGCTGACCTCGGGCGCAATAGTTATCTTGCGTACACCGGCAGCAGTCTTGGGCGGCATATCTGTGAGCTTTCCGCGCACTGCCTGCAGGCTGTTGTCGATGTAGATATAATTTGACTTTACGTTTGGCGATTTAAGGCCCAACAGTTCTCCGAGGCGCGCGCCGGTAGTCGCTGCCAGAAGGAAGAAGGGATAGTATTTGCTGTAATAACGGCTGGTCTTGGCTGTCTGCAGGATTTTACCGATTTCTTCCGTAGTGAATACCTGAACTTCAACCTTGGGAACCGATGGAGCTTCTACCGCCTGCATGAAGTTTTTTGCAACCAGGTCAATGGCGCAGGCTTTGGTGATAGCAGCCTTCAGGAGCTTATGCACTTTATTCTTGCTGCTGGCGCTCATCGGCGGCAGCTCATTGTAGAATTGCTGCACTGTATGGGCAGTCAGCTTCTGCAGCTCTACTTCTGCGATGGGTGCAATGTGTTTTGCGGTCTGTATGTAGCGATCCAGTGTTTTGGGGCGCACCTTGGGTGCTTTGTAGGTAATAAGGTATTCGGATAGCCATTCGCCTAAGCGTAGGCTGTTGGGCGCTACATAGACGTTCTTGCAGATATCGGCCTGAATAACAGCAATCCATTCCATTGCTTCCTTTTTCGTGGGGAAGCGTTTAGAGATGCGCTTTCCGTCCGGGGCGATTAGTCTTGCCCGGTACATTTTGCGGTCGCTTTCGTAGCTGATGGTTCCTTCGCCGTTAGATTTTTTTGTTTTAGCCATAAAAAATCAGCTCCTTTCATTTTTCAAGCAGAGCTGATATAATAAAAAAGTAATCAGCTCTTGGTGGAACATGGGTTGATGACGTTGAGCGTGCTGGTAACACGTTCTTGCAGGTCCCTCGGTGTTGGTAGCACCGGGGGATTTTCATTTGCCGGCAATTTGCTGGTCATTTGCTGGCGGCATTCTAAAACTGACTATATTGTTATAATGAAAAACATATGGTATGATATATCCAGAGGTGACGTCATGGAAACAATCACTATAATCATGATTTTAATAGCTAATACTGTAATCAGTTTTTTTATAGCTGGATGGATATGCACTCGCCATATAAGGCAGATAATGGATTATTATTATACTGACAAGATGCAGAATGAGAAGCGCTTGCTTGCGTTAGAACAATCCATTACAGACAAGATGCCTTAAATGCTTTACCGAACGCTGTGACGTTGAAAAAGTATTTTTTTAATGTTAATTGACTGTATATATTAGGATTTGCTAAAACTGTTTGCTGACATTGATGGTATAAACTATTATTCTCGTACATTGAATAATCCAGAACTTTATCACCAGAAAGCAGCTTGTCATATGTTATGATATTTAATCTAGCCAAATTGCTTATTGATAAACAGTTTAACGGAGAATACTGAGGAACTTTTGACGATAAGTGAACTCCTTCAGCAACTACATTAGCTATACCTGCTTGTTGTTTGAATTCGAGACTATAGTCAACTAAGGAACCGTAATTGTCGAGATTGGTTAATAAAATTGCGTCGTTGGGGTTCATCTGCTTTATACATTCTACGAATGCTGGATGAACTGAATCTGCTTTAGAAGCATTGCAGGCATTGGCTATCAATTTAGCAAACATATCTCTAAGTACAGTTTCCTCTATGTAATATTTTGATGCTTCTATTGCGGGACCGACTATGCTAAGCTTAGGCTGCTGAATTTCTTCTTCCGGGATTTTGCTAAGATTATTAATAATAGACTGCCTGTAAGCTTCTAGTTCTGCTTCTTTTTTTATTCTATATTCAGTGACTTTATATCCAAAATGTGAGAACCAAAAATCTTCTAAAGATTTAAAAGGCCCGTCAAAAATTTTTGCAGCAACTGCGCCACCTGCTGCTGTTAATATTCCGGTAGCTATTGGATCCATAATTATTACACCTTCTTTTTATTATCTTTTTTTATTTGCTGGCAATTTGCTTGTCATTTGCTGGCGGTATTTTTTATTTTTGGGGTTTATCGAGCTGCTTAATACTTTCGCTTGGCGTAGGCAATTTCTCTGGCATTGTACCGCCGAGTTCTTCAATAGTTTTGCGAACGGTACGACCGACTTCGTAATGCACTTTGTTGGCAGCTTCTTTGCTACTGATATTCTCACGGCGCAGTTTGTCTTCTGCCTGCGTGATGCGGAACAGGTTCGCACCGAGTTCCACACTGCCCATGTGGTCTAAAATCTCTTGATTAGGTTTAAGCTTCTTGCGACGTTTTATATCGCCAGCGGTTTCACCGCCATAAAGTCCCATGTAACCGCTATTTTGGAATTTGGCGAAGTCAAGGTTCGTTTTTACGCCTGCGGCAAAGGCTGCATCAGCGAGAGCAACGTTATGCTGTTTGATATTATTTCGTGCTTCAATGCGAGCGTCTATTTCCTTGTTGAAAGCTTCTGCTGCTTCAAGGTCGTGGATATGGTCCGCACCGAGTTGCGCGAGCCACTGCTTGAATGGTTCGGCTTTAGGCGAGGGGATAGATTGGATAATACGCAGAATACCTTCTGTATTTGCTGTGTCAGTGAGACGCATTTTCCCGTCTTCTGCAAGCAATTTCAACCTGTGACAATTTGTCACGGTTTCATTACCTTCTGCCTTCAGTCTTTGCTTTAGTTTGCGCCAATAAGCTGATTTATCTGCACTGTCGGTCAATGCGCCGACAACATCGACAACAGAAAAGAACCATTCTCCGGCTTCATCGTTCCAAATGGAGCGAATCTGCGCACTCTGAAATAATTTTACATCTTTCATGTCTTCATTCCTCACTTTCAAAATCTATTATCCTAAGTTCTCCACGTCTTCTTCCGCCTTGCGCTGGAGCTTGGCCAGCTTAACATCAATCAAATCGTCAATATCTTCCTTGCCGTCAGCATCCAGCTGGCGGTATTTTTATTTTTGAAGCTTCTTTAATGTCTCTATGCTTTTCAGTGGTTTTTCGGAAAAGGCGTTTAATTGAAATTTAGCTATACGGTTAAGCCTCAGCAGGCGTTCAGGCTGCGCAAGGCCTTCACGAATATATTCAGCATTCAAGCCTTCGAGGTTGGAAAGTACGATGAGCTGCTCGATGCTTGCTGCATCCCTGATGTTTCCGGCTGCATCTGGGTTAGCTGTTCGCCATTGGCGGGCAGTCATGCCGAAAAGGGCAACATTTATCATATCAGCTTCAGAAGCATAGGTGTAGCTTGTCTGCTGTGGCGTCAGATTTGGCAGCATGCTTTCTTTGATAGCGTCTGTGTGCAGTCTGTAATTAGACTTAGCAATTTCACGCTTTACACTCCAGTCTAATTCTTTGGCATGACTTTCGTCAGCCTTTAAACGTTGGTAATCTTTGATGATATACAGCTTAAATTCTGGAGAAATCCAGGACGCAAATTCAAAGGCTATATCAGAATGAGCATAGGTACCGCCGTAGCGCCCAGATTTAGAGGTTATGCCGATGGCGTTGGTTGAATTTATCCATTTTTGAGGGGTGAGTACAAAGCTGTTTTCACCTGCTTGATTTTTAAACTGGTCGAATTCGACCAGTTTAAAATTTGGGTTATTAATCTTTTCCCATAATCCTAAAAATTCAATAGTACTTCTAGAACGTAACCAATTTTTAACAACATCAGCAGGAAACTCGGGATTGCGTTTTTTAGCAATATCGGTTAGTGAGATATAATCAGCCTCTTTAGAGCTTGTTATACGGATTTCAACGCCGTTAGCATTAATTGTACTTTTAATATTTGTCATAACAATCATCCTTTCTTATTATCCTAAACGCTGCTCTTCTTTTTCAGCACGCTCGTTAGCAAGCTTATGTTCCATATCTAAAACATAATCAACACGCTCTCTGCCGTCAGCATCCAGCTGGCGGTATTTTTTTATGTGTGTTTCTTCCTGCTGGGTGAGGGAGAGAGAGGAAGGTGCTCGCTTAGACATTAAACCGCCGTCTTCTATAATATCGCTTTTCCGGAGAGAAAAATAATCGGCTAATTTTTGAATTGCACCCATTCTAGGTTCTTTCAAGCCTTGTTCCCATGTCGAAACAGCTTTATCGCTAACGCCTGCGATTTGGCCTAATTCTTTTTGCGATAATCCGTATCTTTCACGTAAGATTTTTATATTTTCACTGATTCCCATAAGAGAACCTCCTTTGCTCTTTTTAGTCTATAATATACTAAAAGTAGAAAAAAATCAACGTCACAACGAAAATAATCTACTTTAGGTAGTTGACAATCTACTAAAAGTAGATTAGAATAAAATTACAAACAAGGAGGTGAAATTCATATGGGCTTGTCTTTGAAACAAATGCGTTTGATAAAAGGAAAAACGCAGGATGAAATGGCTGAGCTGTTAAATATTCATGTTCAAACTTATAGAAAATTAGAGGAAAATCCGGATGAAGCGACGATTAAGCAGGCTAAGAAGATTTCTGAGTTCCTCGGAGTTTCTTATGATGATATTTTTTTTGCTCAGTAACTCTACTAAAAGTAGAATAAAACCGCCGGCGTGGCGCTGGCGGTAGGGAGGTAATGAAATGAAACTAGAGCTTACCCTTGATGAAGTTTCGGCTTCCTGCGCTTTGTTATCCAAAGCGCAGGAAGCCGAAGAGGAAGCACTGGGATGCGAAAAGCTGCGCTGTGCTTCTGCCGTTGAATTTTGGCAAAAGAGAGCTGAACTTTACAGAAAGACTTTTGAGGCGGTAAAGGCTCAGCGCGCCAGCTGGTGGGAGAAAGCGCGAAGGCGATAATGAACATACAGTTTACGCCGGATACACCGGCAACGCGCCGCGCGTTTAATCGTCTGGCGCGGGAAAAGATGAAGCTGCGCCTGCTGGCAGACATCCGCATGGACCTCATGGTCTGCGAGCTGGAAGGCTATAGTAAGCTGGAGTATCTGGATGAGCTGCTGGCGCTGGTGCAGGAGCTGAGGAAGGGAGGGTGGAAAGCGTGAAAGAATATGCGGAAAAACTAGAATTTATTGACACAAAAAAAATAACGTCCGAACTGCTGGACGTATTGAGCAGGCACGACTTAGCAGTAGCGGACGCTATAAGAATGTTAGAAATGACAAAAAACAAGATTTTGATTAAAACTAAACTTAATCCTCAAAAAAATGCTTAGGATAGCTAGAGTAGATGTTGAGAGCTTCTTGGTTTGAGGAAGGGAGGGTGAGGAGAATGGATGAAGAAGGACTGCCGCTGGAGCTGTGGCTTAAAATCTACAATCAGCGTGAGAGCAGAGCGAATAAACAGCTTATCTGTGACAAGCTCTGTGCGGTGCTGCAGTTGACTAACCGCTTTTATGATTTGGAGTCGCTGGAATACGTAGAAGAAACCGAATACGAATCGCATGTTTTTGCGAGGTTTTCCCATGGAAGCTGTATTGTGGTAACTTCAATGGACAATAGCTGGGGCATGATTGTTGATATCATCAGGCAGCTGCCAGGAGCGTGAGAGAGGCAAGGCGGTGGAAAAGAAAGGAGGGCTGTAATATGGCTGATGTACTGTACATGTCTATTAAGGATTACGCTAAGCACGTATCGGCCAGCGTAGGAACCATCTACGATATGTGCCGGAAGGGCAAACTGCCGGCCGTAAAAATCGGCGGCTGGCGCATCAACGTGAAGCGTGCTGATGAAATGCTGGAACAGCTTTGCAATGAGCACATGGCTGGATATACTCCAATGATAAAGCCGGCTAAGGTCAATATTCGCACTGCCAATGCCGGCAATAGCTACCTTGCTCGTCTGGAGCAAATCCGTAAAGGCGTTGTGTAAAGGAGGGAAACGATGATGAAAAAGCTGTTGTTCATTCTGCTGGCAGCCTGCTGCGCTTGGGCTGCATGGGATTATAGCCGTCCGGTAGAAAAATACGTAGTAAAAACTGTTGCCGGCGAAGGCGATACGCTGTGGCACCTGGTAGGCAGTGTCATGGATAGCGAAGGCGACCATCGCGACGTCCGGGAAGTTATCTTCTGGACGCGCAAAATCAGCAATATCAAAGGTGACCTGCAGGTGGGCGATGTGGTTTTAATCCCCATTGAGGTGCGGAAATAATGACTGCGCTTTCCATATTCCGTAAAAAGAAAAAGAGCATTGATATTGGCGTATCAATGCTCTAAGAAGTGAAAATATAAGAAAAAGAATTGAGTTGTTCGCACGAAAGTGAAAACAAAAGTAAAAAGTGAAATCACATATATTATAACAAACATAAGGAGTGAAATCAATGCAGATTAATTTTAAGTTAGAAAGAAGAATCGGTGCTCTCAGCGAGAACCCTTCCGGCTACACCAAGGAGCTGAATGTAGTCGTTTGGGACGAGAAATACACAAAATATGACCTGCGCACCTGGAATCCCAATGGTAAGCCCGGCAAAGGCATTACGCTGACCAAAGAGGAGCTGAAGAAGCTGTATAAGCTCATCGGCGAGGAAATCCGCCAAATGGGAGGCCACAATGAGTAGCATAGCCCGTAAAAATAAACGTCGTGTAGCATTTAAATGTGCAAAGCAGGGCATTGCCCCGGCGCAGGCGATTGCGGTATCGGCAGCGCGCGAAATCAAAGCGACCAAGGAAGCAACGGCTGAGACCATGGAGGTCTTGCTGCAGGCCATAGCGCTCGTGGCGGCGCACGATTATGGCAAGCTCAACGCTAAGGATACCCGCCTGGATGTGTTGGCCAAACAATTATACCAACGCAGCATTCAGGTTAAGAAGCGCCAGCTGAATGATGAGGAAAATAAAACCTGCCAGCGTTTCGCCGGTGCAGTCATGGAAATTTGGGAGGAAGAGGAGATGAAGAGCCATGGAAAAGCTTGAACGCTATAATATCATGCGTTTTATGTATGGCGTATACCATAGTCATCGCATCCGCTACAAAGACCATCTACTTGCAGCAGAACGCAAACTGTCGCGTCATGCGGTGCCTTGCTTTGCCTTGCATCGCAAAGCACGTAAATTGAAAGACATGGAGGGTTAGCAATGGTATTAACTGAAGGCCAGAAACAGGCAATTAAAAAACTGGATGCGGAGATGGAACAAGCTAAAGATCCATGCTCTAAATATATCGCTGAGCAACTGCTGCAGCTGGCAACTTCCTGCCCAGAGGTTGCAGAGAAAATCCTTGCGGAAAAGAAGAGTTTGGCAGGTGCGCTGGATGCTATAAAGGCAGAGGCACAGAAGCACGCTGTCGGTGGCTGTGCCTGCATTGATGAAATCCAGACCATGGAGATCGCCTGTAAATATTACGATATCGATAATATAGAGCCTGCAACAGGGGCCGCGGCCGCAAATCAAGCGCTTGGCAAAACTCCCGAAACGTCGATGGATACTGGCGCTGGCGCTGCTGCCGTAAGCGTCAATCTTGATGATTTTTTCTAAAGAGGTGTCTTGAATGAATCGCAAAGAGATAGAGCAGGAGGTTTCTTATTGCTATCCGACCAGAGGTAAAAAGCTGTCGGAGAACAAAGATTTTTTGCACTTCCTGCGTTACTTTCCCGCTGGCATTGGCGATAATGTGAAACGCTATTTTAATCAGGTAGCTACGGGAACCGGAAATTTTTTCATGGTGCCTGACCGTGAAGATAAGCAGAAAGCTGTCTGCAGCAGATGCGGCAAGAATATTGTCCTTGCTGCAGATCTGGCACACAAAGATAAAGCAACCTGTCCCAAATGCAGAGCAAAAGGTGAGGTTGTACATGGCTGGCGCAAGCCAGAGATTGAAGAGAAGCATTATTTTACATATTTCGAACGTGCTTTATATGACAAGGAAGCAATCATTGCTCGCAGCTTTGCTGTTTATCGTTATATATGCGCTGATACTGGAGAAATTGTTGACGATTATGTACCGCGGGAGTATTACCTGATGCGTAGGAATGAGGTAATACATTGGAGCCGCTCAGGAGATGCGTTTGGCTATGAATGGTGGGATAAAAGAAGAAGCCTGTATAGTGGGAACTATATCATAGAGCTTAGCGGTTATATAGTGTGGAATGGGTTGGACAGACTAATACCGCTTTTGACGGATAGCTGGTTGAAATACAGCCAGTTGGATGCATACCTCAGACTTACTACACATTTCGGAGGGGACGCATTTAGATATATAGAGTTTTACCAAAAGCATCCGCAGCTGGAATATGTAATGAAAATGGGCTTGTGGAATATTGTTGCTGAAGGATTGGGCACTCGCAATAGTTTCCGGAACCTTCGCCGTAATGTGCATCGCAATATGCTATGTTCATATTAAGCTCGGGAGGGATAAAGCATGAAACGTCAATGTCACGTATGTGGGCAAAAGAATGGCAGTTGCAATCGCTATATATTGAAGAATGGTCAAGACATAACAATTTGCCCGAGCTGCCTTGCATTTAGCAATGATGAAACAGCCAAGATAGCACGTCAGGCACATAAAGAAGGCTTGCTAGTGAAAGGAAAGCCTTATTAGTGAAAGGAGAAATTAAGAGATAAAAATGAACGAGCAAACGAATGATTTAACTGAAAGCTGCATTAATAAATTCCATGAGCTGGCCAACCTTTTCAAGGCAAAGAACAAGCAATACGGAGACAAAGACCAGCTGGCGAATTTTCGCAACGGAGCTATGCTGCAATACGGCGATGATAGCTGGGAACATATGTATGAGACAGCAAAAAGCTATTGCTTAAAGCACGTTGCCCATGTTTTCGGTTCCGGGCAAACAATTAATGATGAAAAAATTACTGAAAGCCTTGGCGATATTGCCGTATATTGCATCATCATGCAGCACATGGTGGAGAGCAACAAGCAGGCTGCGGAAAAAACAAAGGAGTATGACCATGAATAATAAGGAAGACTCAATCAATAAGGTAGACGAATTAGTCAATCGAGCGCAGCTGGCCATCAACGACTGGCAGTGCAGCGGCGATGTAGACTGCCTGGAAAAAGCAGCAGCATATTTGCGTGCGGCGCTGATGAAAGCGGAGGGAAAGGATGAATAGCATTATTAAATTTTTACCTGTTATTGATGCATCGGAAAGCACAAAACTGCCGCAGCGCAGCACTAAGTTTTCCGCAGGTTATGATTTTTACGCTCCGACCGATATTTTTATTCCAGCCGGCGGCGAAAGCGTGCTGGTCCCGTTGAATGTCAAAGCTATTATGCCCGGTGATATGGTGCTGATGCTGTTTATCCGCAGCAGTCTGGCGGTTAAATTCAATTTGTCGCTGGTTAACAGCGTAGGCATTATCGATAGTGATTATGCAAACAATCCAAATAATGATGGTAACATAGGCGTCAAATTCAGAAATAGCGGTTGCGAAAACATCATCATTAGAGAAGGCGAACGCTGCATGCAGGGAATTTTTGTACGTTACTTTGTAACTGAAGATGATCATGCGAGCGGCGAACGTGTAGGCGGTTATGGTTCGACAGCCCGTTAACAGACAATAAAGCAAATATCTCTGCCGCAGAGCGCAGGCCGTAGAGCTGCTGCCTCGCTCATATTTAACTAGCGGATTATATACAAGCATTGCAAATGGCGCAGACAAAAAGAAGAAGTATATCGCACGTATGCGGCCTGCGCTCTGCGGCGGAAAAAAGGAAGGACGTATAAGCAAGTGTATAATGTAGATGACTTTACCATTAATCTTGTTATAACTGTCATAGTGCTACTGATTGGCCTGGCGCTGGTGCGCGGCGAAAATGATTAAGGCAGCTAAGGCTTTTGGTGGGGCGAAAGCATATGACATATCAATAGCATGCCCCTGCAGAGAATGTGACGTGCGTTCCCCAGGTTGCGGCAGAATATGCAGCGATTACAAAAAGTATAAATTTGTCCTGGCCATACTGAATGGGAAGCGTCAGGCGAAGGCAAAAGCAGCGGCTGAATGTCGCGAGATGCGCAATGAGCGCATCAGAGAATGGAAGCATAATAAATGTTGGCCCAAAGGCTAGCGTAAATAATAGATGATAAAGAATATATGAAGGGAATACTGCGGGGCTGTTCTGCCTCGCAGGTTTCTTCATTATATAATGGAAGTTTTTTGAAGGTCCGCAGAGGCCTTTGAGGCTTGTATGTAAGTAATAACAAAGCGACCACAAAAAATATCAGGGGGATAAATCAATGGCAATGAGAATAGGCATAAGAGAAAAAACATATTACTGCCAGGGAACCAGTGAAAGTAAAAAGCCTGATTACATTGAAATTGATTTATTTCCTTTCGTGGATGTCAAATACAAACCTTGCAGAAGTGGCAGACAGAAGGCAACAACTCCGAAGCAGAAAAACCTTAACGATAAAAAGGCACGCAGATATTTTAGACTGCTGGCCAAAAGCAATTTTGGCAGCAAAGACATTCATCTGACTTTAAGCTATGACAACGATAATCTTCCTGATACACCGGAACAGGGAGAGAAAAGGCTGCGTAATTATATGCGCAGATTGAAAAGATTATATAAAGCTAATGGCAAAGAATTGAAATACATCTATGTTACCGAGGTTAGCAGCAAGGGCAGAGTGCATCATCATCTGTTGATTAATCGTGGCGTAGACCGTGATGCTATCGAAAAAGCATGGGGACATGGTTGGGCGAACAGCAAGCGTATTCAGGCAGAGCATGGAGGAATTGAAGCTTTGGTATGTTACCTTAGCAAAGATCCTAAAGGCCGCAAAAGATACACTTCATCCCGTAACCTTGTGAAGCCGTTGGAATCTGTAAGCGATACCAAAACAAGTCGTAAGCAATTCCAGCAGCTGACTCTTTGGCCGGAAGACTGCGAAGATATGCAAAAGCACTTTGAACAAAAGCATCCTGACTATCGTATCATCAGCGTGGAGAAATATTATAATGCTGTCACCTGCGAATGGTATATCAGAGCGAAGATGGAGCTTAGGGATGACTATAAGCGCAAGAAGGGAGCAAAGCGACGGAATGAATAAATTGAATTTAATATTGACTATACCGCCATCGGTGAACCATTGCTATAAAAACTTCAACGTGATGGGACGCAGGAACCGTGTGCTTACGCCATTGGCAAGAGCCTGGAAGGAAGAGGCGTATTATATTGCTAATGCTTTGGCACATCGGGAAGGCTGGCGCTTGCCTGAACCGGAAGAAAAGATTGTACTGGAAGTAGTTGCCTTCTGGCCAGACGGCAGGCGGCGCGATATGAACAATACGCATAAGCTGCTTTGTGATGCCTTAGAGGGTGCAGTGTATCTTGATGACAAGATGGTGCTTGTGCGTGATATGGATTTTTCCGTTGACAGAAAGCGGCCTAGACTAGAGGTATGCGTATATGTGAAAGACGATTAAAAGGCAAAAATTAACCTCTAAGAATATAAAACCCTAGGAAAATACCCATAATAAAATTTTAAGCTTGCATACAGATTATCAAAACGGGCAGGAGGGCAGCGTATGAATAAAGAAGAACTGAAAGAAAAGCTGAAAGGCGCTATGTATGCTCAGCGCACATTGGAGGGAGAGCTGGATAAGCTGCAGGAGCTGCGTAGCATTGCGCAGAAGGTTACGCCTGCTTATAGCCAATCACCTGGCGGTGGTAGTGGCAATGCCCAAAAGCTGGAAAACTCCATAGCGAAAATAATTGAGCAGGAAAAGATTATTGCTGAGTGCTGCAATGAGCTGTGCGCCCAGCTGGCAGAAGTCCGGGCTTTAGTTGCGTTGCTGCCGATGGGACCAATGCGCCTTGTGATGCAAAGACGTTACCTGAACTATCAGAAGTGGGAACGTATAGCAGCAGAGCTTAACTATACATGGCAACATGTACATAAGCTTCATGCCAAAGGTTTAAACAGTATTCTTGAAAGATGCGATAGAATGCGAGGGTGAATCGGTGCTATAATGTATAATAGCGAAAGCGTGAGAGAAAAGAATAGCGAGAGCCGTTGGCCTATTGGTCGACGGCTTTTCTATTGTTCGCGTTTTGTGGACAGATGCCCTAGGTTCTTCCGGGAAAATAAAAAGCCTGCGGGTCGGCGAACTCCCGGAAATTGTCTAGCTGTGAATTTAAAAAATCACATTTCCTTCCGCAAGGGATTTTTCAGGCACGCTCTGAAAGCGCAAAATTTTTTCTTGACTTCCACTAATACGCAAAATTTTTTCGTCGACAATTTCATAGTCTGTTAGGAAAGCAAAAAGCGGAAATTTAGCCTGGACAGCATTTCCGCTTTTGCCATTCTCAATTTCCGCACCGCCTAGGCTGTAAAATAGACCGAAGCGGTGCATTTTATTAGCAGATTTGTATTGCCTGCAGTGGACAAACAGCGAAGGAGGTGATGTTCATGGCGAAAAAAATAGTACCAAGAGGCTCCGGAGCGGAGCTTGCACGCCTGCTGGGCATCACTGACAGACGTGTGCGCCAACTGGCAGACGAAGAAATACTGACCCGAGAGGCGGAAGGCGATTACCTTCTGCCGGAGGTTATCGCTGAATACTATGCCTATAAATACAAAACTGATGAGTCGGTTGACCTGATGAAGGAAAAAGCCTTGCATGAAAAAGCCAAAAGAGAGCTGGCGGAAATCCAGCTGGCGCAGAAGCGCCGGGAGATGCACGATGCTGCAGATGTAGAGGCTGTCCTGACGGAAATACTGGTCAACTTCCGCAATCAGATACGTGGCATTCCGTCGAAGATGGCACCGCTGCTTTTTGGCAAGAGCAAGCCGGAGATTGAAGAGCTGCTGAGCATGGAGGTTGAGGGACGTTTGGAAGAAATCAGGGACTACACACCGACCATGTTTGATGCTGTTGATGAGAAGGAGGGTGATTAGCATGAGCGCTAAGAAAACGGTATTGCTTTTGCGCCGTATTTTCAACAATGGCCTTAAGCTGGCACCTAAAACTACTGTCAGCGAATGGGCGGATACCTACCGCATGCTGCCGCAGGAATCAGCAGAACCGGGCAGATGGCGCACAGACAGAGCACCTTATCAGCGCAGTATCATGGATGCCTTTACGGATAAGGGCGTGCATCGTGTTGTTGTCAAGAGCTGCTCGCAGGTGGGAAAGTCCGATATCATGAACAATGTCATTGGCCGCTTTGCGCAGCTTGACCCCTGCACCATGATGATGATTCAGCCTACGTTGAGCGACGGCGAGGATTTTTCCAAGAGCCGTATCACACCCATGATTGAAGCTACCAAAAGCTTGAAAAGCATTTTCCGCGAAAACAAAAGCCGCAATACCAGTAACACCATCATGAGCAAGTATTTTACCGGCGGCAGGCTGATTATAGCAGGTGCGAACGCCCCGAGCGGCCTTGCTTCCAAAACTATACGCATTCTGCTTTGCGACGAAGTGGACCGCTTCCCGGATAGTGCCGGCGTAGAGGGCGACCCTGTTGATTTGGCGGCGAAGAGAACTACCACCTACTTTAACAGGGTAATTGGTCTTTTCAGCACTCCGACAATAAAAGGCACTAGCCGTATTGATGACGAGTATATGACCGGTACGCAGGAGGAATGGCAGCATCAGTGCCCAAACTGTGGCGAATTCCACCTTCTTACACACCGGCAGATGCTTGCTGACTTCGACAGCAGCGAGGAACATAACAAAAAGCATGTTGTTGTCAGATCAGTGAAATGGATTTGCCCTGATTGTGGCTTTGAATTTAGCGAGAACGACATGCGCAACGCCGCACAGAAGTATGTCGCGCAAAACCCTGCAGCTTTTGCCACCGATACGCGCAGCTTCTTCGTGAACTGCTGGACAAGCCCCTGGATTAGCTGGAATGATGTCATGAAGGAATGGCTGGAGGCAGAAGGCGACCCGGAACGTGAGAAGGTAATATACAATACTCGCTTCGGTGAATCTTACGAGCGCAAAGGCAATTTCGAGAGTGAGGATATCTTCATTAAGCGGCGCGAGGATTATGGCGCTGAGCTGCCGCAAGGCGTTCTGCTGCTGACGGCGGCGGTGGATACGCAGGATAATCGCCTGGAATATGAGGTTGCCGGCTGGGGGCATGGTGAAGAACGCTGGGGCATACGTAAAGGCGTTATCCTGGGCGTTCCCGACACTCCCGAGGTGTGGGAGCAATTAGACCGCGTCCTGGACAAAACCTATAAATTTGCCAATGGGCGAGGGCTGAAAATCGCCAGAACCTTTATAGACTGCGGCGGTCACTATACTGATTACGTATATGCCTACTGCTTTAAGAATCGTTTCCGTCAGCGCTTTGCTATCAAAGGCTCAAACATGGCCAACGAAGACCTTGTTGCCAAGATTGGCAAAAAGCAGATGCGTAACAGCTCCATTCCTTTGGTGTTCATCGGCACGGATACTGGCAAGCAGCAAATCATGGACCGTCTCAGCATTGAGGTTCAGGGAGCTAAGTATATGCATTTTCCGCTAGACGATAAGCATCGGATGAAAAAATTCGTTGAAGCGCTACAAGGTCTGCTGAAAACTGACGATAAGAGCCTGAGCAGTGATGCTGTCATAGAATCGTATGCCAATCGTGGCTATGATCGTATTTATTTTCGCGGTCTGATTTCCGAGGAGCTGGTGCCGCGTAAGAAAAACGGCGTAGTTGTTTTTCAGTGGACGAACATAGCCAAGGATAAGCGCAATGAGCCGCTGGACCTTGCGGTATATAATCTTGCCTGCATGCGCAGTATTGCACCTAACTTTGAAAAGCTGGATGCTATGCTGGCGCAGGGCAACAATGGTGAAGCAGGTGGGGTGACGGCTCCTGCACCTGCTGCCAAGCCGCAGAAACGCTATGGCTGCATTAAACGAGGAAGGAGAGCAGAATGAGCAATGCATTGAACGAACGCTATCGCCAGTACCTGAAGGCGGAGCAGGCTATTTTGGTAACCGGCCAGAGCTACCGCATTGGCAATAGGCTGCTGACACGCGCTGACCTTAGCGCCATTCAGGCTGAAATAAATCGCCTGCGAGCCATGGGCGCTACTGAAGAAGATAATGCGCCTGCATCTGAGGGATATAGGCGTGCCAAAAGAGTGCTTTTCCGTGATTAGCGCTTAAATCAAACAGGAGGCTACGAAATGAGTAAGAAACGAACACCCTACAATCGTAAGGCCAGACATCCTACTGGCCAAACCTTAACACAGGAGCGGCCCACTGGCATCATCCTCAGGCCTGTATTAAACACAGGCTACAGCAACGGTGGTGCCAGTGCCGAAAAACAAGCTATGCGTGGTTATTGGCCGATAAGGTCCAGCCCTAAAAGTGATGTTGACGTAAATCTGAACATCCTGCGCAACCGCAGTGCTGATATGGCCATCAACAGTCCCGTTGGCGCTGCTGCCATCAATCGCTACAGGACGCATGTTGTTGGCGCTGGCCTTGTGCCTTCACCTTGTCCGGATTATCGTTTGTTAGGCATGAGCCCGGAGGAAGCTGCTGAATGGCGCAGGCACACTAAGGCAGAGTTTAATCTGTGGGCGCAGAGCGTAGAGTGTGACCTGTATCGCAAGCATAACTTTTACGATATGCAGGATATTGCTTTTATATCGTCTATTGTGGACGGAGATGCCTGGGCGGCGATTAAATATCGTAAGGCCTTAGGCGATAATCCTTATACAACCAAGATACAGCTTTTTGAAGCAAGCCGTGTCTGCAATCCTAATACCTATAGTCTTATTGGTGCGCTTAATGAGGTGGAGGTTCGTAATCCCAAGAATGGCAACAGGATTATTAACGGTGTTGAAATCAATACGGATGGTGCCGTTGTAGCCTATTGGGTTGCTGACCGGGTGCCTTATGACCCGACGGAAAACAGGAATATAAAATGGGTGCGCGTAGAAGCCTTCGGGCGCAAAACAGGTGCGCCGAACATCCTGCAAATCAGCCATGAGGAAAGGCCGGAGCAGTACCGCGGTGTGCCGATTCTGGCACCGGCCATTGAAGAATTGAAGCAGATGCACCGTTATAGCACAGCGGAGCTTACTGCTGCAATCATCAAAAGCTATTTCACTTTGTTCTTCAAAACGAAGGACGCAGGCGAAGGCCTTCCAAACGCTTTGCCGGAGGCCTTTGGCGAGAATGAAAAGGTTGCTTTTGACCAATATACCTTTGAGTTGGGTGCCGGCACGATGAACGAGCTGCCTCCTGGCTATGAAGTACAGACTGTGGATGCAAATCGCAGCTTGTCCACCTTTGAGGCCTTCGTTAATGCGCTGATTGCTCAGGTGGGCGCGGCGCTGGAGATTCCTTCAGAAGTGCTGCTGTCACGCTTCCAAAGCTCGTACAGTGCTGCACGCGGTGCCTTGCTGCAGTTTCAGGCGGTTGCCAAGAAGCGGCGCATTTGGTTCGCAAGGGATTTTTGCCAGCCGGTGTATGAACGCTGGCTGGCTGAGGCGGTAGCTATTGGACGCATTCAAGCGCCTGGCTATTTTAGTGACCCGCTGCTGCGTAAGGCGTGGAGCCGCGCGTCCTGGTACGGTCCGACTATGGGCATGCTTGACCCGGTGAAAGAGGTTCAGGCCGCCAAGCTGCGTGTTGATTACGGCTTCAGCACCGGTGAACAGGAATCTGCCGAAATCACCGGCACGGAATACGAGGAAAACATTGCGCAGCTGCAAGCTGAACATAAGCATTGGCAAGGCAATGGCCTCAATTATCCGCTTCATCAGAATGTAAAGACTGAGGAGGGAGGTGAAAACGATGGTGAAAAATAAACCATTTTGGGAGATTATCAACAAAGCATCCGAAAACACTGCTGAAATCCGTATTTATGGCGATATCGTTAGCGAAAAGCCTTGGTATGACAGCAGTGGCGATGTTTGCCCTATAGGCTTTGCTGATGCATTGGCTAAGCTGGAGGGCAAGCCTGTTTGTATCCGTATCAACAGCAATGGCGGCAATGTTTTCGCTGCACACGCTATTGCCAACCAGATTAAATCTTACTCCGGTGATACCACTGTAATGATTGACGGCTTGGCGGCCAGTGCTGCGACAATCATTGCTATGGCCGGCAAAAAAATCCTTATGCCGGTCAATGCTATGATGATGATTCATGACCCCATGGTCTGCCTGGCAGAGCCTGCCAACGCTGAACAGCTGGGCAAGCTTATTGAAATGCTCAAGCCTGTAAAGGCTAGTATTGTGGCAGCTTATAAGGAGCGCTGCAAGCTCAGCGAAAAAGAATTGGAGACCATGATGAAAAACAGCACCTGGCTTACTGCTGAAGAATGCCTTGCCAATGGCTTCTGTGACCAGATTCAAGGTAAGGTTGAACCTGTTCTTGACGGCAATGTGCTTGTGGTCAACCATGTACGGCATCAGCTGAGCCAGGGAGATGCTGACTTAATAAAAAACAAAATCCACAAAAAGGAGGACAAAACGATGAATGAAAATCTTATGAATGCCATAAACACTATTTTGAGTGCTATTGGTGTCAGAGCAGGTGAACAGACCAACAGTGCTGCTCCTGCGAACCAAACCACCGCTCCGGCTAATGAGGAGCAAATCCGCAATGAGGAAAGAAGCCGTTTGGCTGCGCTCAATGCTTTGGATGATGGCAGTGCTGGTGTGAAGGCTGTAATCAATATGGCCATCAAAGACGGCAAGACTGCTGATGAAATCAAAGAAACCATTGATGCTATTAAGGGTGCTCAGCCTGCAGCTCAGACTTCTGCAGCTCAAAGCTTTATGAATGATTTGATTGATGACCAGATGAAATCTGGCTCCGGTAATGTAACCGGTCAGCCTGCTAATGGCCTGACTGAAGCAGAGGAAGATGCCCTGCGTACCGAAAACATGGCTAAAACTCTGCAGAATATGTATGGAGGTAATAAATAATGGCATATGTAACCAGTGAAAAAAGCAATGTGGACCAGCTTATTGGCGGCACCGCTGTGGCTGCTCTTACCAAAAACATTACACTTAAAGGCCTGAGCGCTGAAAAGGCGCTTAAAAGAGGCGCAGTGCTGGCTGTCAGTGAAGGCAAATACCAGATTGTTGATGCTGCATCCGCAACTCCGGCGCTGAAGGTAGCAAACGCTGTGCTGGCCGAAGATGTTGTTGTCGGCACCGGCGATGTAGTTGCTACTGTTTATATTAGCGGCATTTTCAATGCAGAGGAAATGTCTGTTGGCGCTGAATCTGATTCTGTGCAGGCACACGAGGAAGAGCTGCGTGCTGTCGGCATCTATCTGACTCATCTGCAATAAGGAGGAATAAACTATGGCATTTGATATCAATTCTACCCGTTCTTTACTGGGCGTAATCAATCGTGCATATCCGCCCAACCCTTTGTTAGTAAACACCTTCTTCCCGAACGCTATTACCTATAGCTCTGAATATCTGGATGTGGATTTCAAAAAAGGTGGTCGCTCCATGGCGCCCTTTGTTGTTCCTGGCTCTCAAGGTGTTAATATGCAGCGTGATGGTTTTGAAACCAAATCCTACAAGGCACCGCTGATGAAGCCTAAGCGCGTATTGACTGCTGAACAGCTGCAAAAGCGCCTGGCAGGTGAAAGCGTGTATAGCGGTCGCACTCCCCAACAGCGCGCTGAAGAATATCGCGCTGAGGATATCAAGGAATTGACCGATATGTGCACCCGCACTGAGGAATATATGGCTGCAAAGCTGCTGATTGATGGCAGCTACACCATTAACGGTTATGCTGATGATGGCAAAACCCAAAAGATTGACACCATCTCTTTTAACTTTACTCAAAAGCAAACCTTGTCCGGTACCGATACCTGGGATAAGGATACCTCTGATGCTTACGGCAACCTGCAAGAGGCTTCCAAAACCATTCGCCGCAATGCTGGCCTGACTCCGACTATCATGATGTGCTCCGAGGCTACCAGCAATCTGCTGTTGAACAACAAAAGCATTTATGACAAGCTGCTGATTCCGTCCCGCGACAATGCAGCACTGATGTCCTTCGCACCTAAGATTCAAAGCCCTGAGGTTATGCGCTTTGGCCTGCTGGGTGCCTTAGGCTTGGAAATGTACACCTATGAGGGTGGTTACATCAACAACGAAGGCGTATTTACTCCGTACCTGCCTGATGATTACGTTATTATCGGTGTTGCCGGTCGTGGCAAGCGCTTGTATGGCGCCGTTACCCAGATGGAGGACGATAAGCAGTTCCACACCTACGAAGGCCGTTATGTGCCTAAGGTTACCATGAACATTGAGAATGACTACTGCTCTATTGCAATGCAGAGCCGTTGCCTTGTTGTTCCAGAATCTGTGGATGACTGGTATGTTATCAAGGTTAAATAAGGAGGCAGCTTATGTATATCCTCGTTAAGAAATTCTCTCTGCGTCATAACAACGTAGTTTATGCAGCGGGAAGTGTTGTCGAACTGCCTGACGACGTTGCTCAAAAGCTGTATGATGATGCTCCGGAAGAGTTTGAAATCATTGGCGAGCCTGAGGCGGAAACTACTGCTCCGGAAGATGTTGAAATCATTAGCAAAACCGAGGCTGAAAAGCCTGCTTCAGGCAAAAAGAGTAAAAAGCAACCTGCTTCTAAATCTATCTCTAAAGAGCCTGCGTGTGATGATGAAGACGTGCTGCCGGCGGTAGATGAAGCCGCAACTGTACAATGAAAGCGCTGAGCTTTAAAGAGCAGATAGCCGCAGATAATGCGGCTGTCTTTCTCAATGAGATGGAGTTTGCGGAGCTGCATGATCTGAACGGTACGGGGTGCAAGGCGATTGTGCAGGATATCTCCGTGGCGCAGTCGCTTTCTGTCCAAGCCGGTAAGGATGACTGTTATCCCGGTGTTTATGGCAGTCAGCTGCAGGTTAATTGCCTGAAGGCTGATTTGCCGGAGGTGCCGGTGTATGGCATGCGGTTTTATCTTGACGATAAAATGTATGAGGTTGAAAGCGTGGGCGATGATATGGGTATATTGACAATCCAACTGGTGGCGAATGACCGATGATTAGCATTGATGCTAAAAATTTGGAATACGCACAACGAAGGTTAGGCGGTGCTCCGAAGCAAATAGAACAAGCGGCGGCTAACGCTATCAACTACACGATTACAAAGATAAAAACGCAGACATCTAAATCTATCCGCAAAAATTATCTGGTAAGCGCCAAGAATATTAAAGGGGCGCTGGATGTTAAGCGTGCGTCACATTCTAACTTGCGTGGCGTTCTTGCTTCTCGTGGCAGCCCATTGCTTTTGACAGCATTTAAGGTAAATGTTAATAAGCGCGGGCCAATAAAGGCGAAAGTACGCAAGCAAACCCGCGTTAAGGCTGTGCCTGGCTTATTTCTTGGTGTATCGCGCAAAGGTTACACTGGTGCAATGCAGCGCACTCAACGCAAAGCACGCTATCCTTTGCGCATTCCTTATGGTCCTAGCATACCGCAGATGTTTGGCTCGGAAAATGTTATCGGTGAGCTTACTCCGTTGGCAGAAGCTACGCTGAATAAACGCTTTTTACATGAAGTAGAATATCGTTTCGGTAAAATATTGACGAAAGCACTCGGTTAGCGAAAACTATGCTTAATGAGCGTTTTTCAAAAATGAAGTAAGGAGCTTTTATGACTACAGTTGAATTAATGGATAACCTGGCTGAGTTTTTGCGCCCTGCAGTTACTGACTACAGCACGCAGCAGCCATCCGGTAAGCGCAGTATTAAGGTATATGCCGGCTATCCTCCGGCACGCATGAATGCTGATGAACAGGCATCGTTTATTTATGCTCTTGTTACCGCTGCGCAGGATACTGCGGATGGCGATATGAGTACAGCAACGGTAGAAATTGGCTTTAGTATTTACGATGACAGTGAATATGATGATTGGCGCAGCCTCTATAACATCATGGAGTATGTGCGCCAGCATCTTTTAAAACATCGTTTTATAGCTGACAGACATCGTCTGCTGTTTCCTGTGAAAATTGAAGTGCCGGAAGCACAGCCTGCTCCGCAGTGGCAGGGTAAAATTACTGCAATTTATACTATTGGTCAACCTTATGAGGAGGACATATATTATGGCGAAGAATAAGAAAACAGATAAGCTGATTTATATCGGCCCTAACCTGAGCCGCGGAAGATTACTGCAGTATCAGGTATTCATTGGCGGTCTGCCTGAGCATTTAGATGCAGAATTCGATGAATTCCCTCAATTGGAGAAGCTGTTTGTTTCAGTAGAACAGCTTAACAGAGCGCTTGAGGAAGTTCAACAAACAGGTACTCCGCTGAATAAGTATTACAAACAAGCTATGGAGGTGTAAAACATGGCATATAAACATGGTGTGTATACCAGTGAGGTTCCGACTAGCGTTGTGCCTGCTGTAAACACTGCTGCCGGTCTGCCGGTTGTATTCGGTACCGCTCCGGTACATTTGGCGAGTGAGCGCGCTCAGACCAACAAACCCATTTTGTGCTACAGTTACGCTGAGGCAGTACAACAGTTGGGCTACAGTAAAGATTGGGCTAAATACACTCTCTGCGAGGTAATGTATAGCCAATTCGCATTGTATAATCGCGGTCCGGTGGTTTTTGTAAACGTATTGGATCCCAAAACCCATAAGAAGAGTACTAGCTCCAAAAATGTTACAGTGACAAACAAAGTTGCAAAAGTAGATGCTCCGGTTCTGCTTGACACTTTGCAGATTAAAGCATCTGCGGCCGGTTCTGCATTGATTGCCGGCAGAGACTATGAAGCTGCTTATGATGACGATGGAGTATTGGTTATTACGTTGCTTGATGATGGCACTGCAACTGCTGCAAGTAATTTAACACTTACTTATGATGAGATTGATGCTACAGCAGTAGATGCAGATGATATCATTGGCGGCATCAATGTGAGCGATGGTTCTGTCAAAGGTTTGGAATGTCTTAACAAAGTATTCCCAATTACCGGCCTTGTGCCTGGCATTGTATTGGCTCCCGGTTGGAGTGAAACTCCGACAGTAGCTGCCGTGATGAAAGCCAAAGCAGGTAACATCAACAGCCATTTCAAGGCGATTACTCTCAATGACGTACCGACCGACGCAGTAAAAAAATATACTGATGTCAAGGCGTGGATGAACCAGAACAGCTATAACGATGCTTCTCAAGTGGTATGTTGGCCTATGGTTAAGATGGGCGATGATGTTTATCACATGTCTACCCATGTTCTTGGCGTTATCTCAACTGTTGACAGTAATAACGATGATATTCCTTACGAAAGCCCGTCTAATAAAAGCATGCAGATTAACGGCTGCTGCTTGAAAGATGGTACTGAAGTAGTATTAGGACCTGATGAAGCCGGGTATCTCAACGGCCAGGGCGTTGTTACCGCGCTTAATTTTATCGGAGGCTGGAAATGTTGGGGCAATCGCACCGCTTGCTATCCGTCTAACACCGACCCTAAAGATGCCTTTATCTGTATTCGCAGAATGTTTAACTGGCATGCGCAGACTTTCATTCAAACTTATTGGGCGAAGGTAGATAAGCCGATTAACAAACGCCTGATTCAAACAGTTCTGGACAGTGAAAATATGCGTTTAAACGGCCTTACCGGACAAGGTGTCATTTTGGGCGGCCGTGTTGAATTTCGTGATGATGAAAATCCCGTTACAAATCTTATGGACGGCATCATTAAATTCCACACTTATCTTACGCCGCCTGCCCCGGCGCGTGAAATTGAAAACGTGCTCGAATATGATCCTGCGTATTTTGAAACGCTGTTCAGTTAATTGGGAGGTGAGATAGATGGCAAATGTACCTGAGAAACTGATTAACTTTAAAGTTTACCAAGATGGTAACGATTTGGTGGGTATTGCTGATGTGCAACTTCCGTCTTTAGATGCTATGACCGAAACCGTTAAAGGTGCAGGTATTGCAGGCGAGTTTGACAGCCCGGTGCTGGGGCACTTCGGCAGCATGGAAACAGTGCTGAACTGGCGCACGCTGGAGAAGCGTAACATTATGCTGGCAATGCAGACTGGCGTAAATCTCGACCTGCGTGGGGCGCAGCAGATTTATGACAGTGCTAGCGGCAAGTATAAGGTTGGCAACGTAAAATGCGTTGTGCGCGGTGTACCGAAGAAAACGGAGCTGGGCAAGCTGGATGTTGGCGCGACTACTGGTACTGCGAACACCATTGAAACAGCTTACCTAAAAGTTACCATTGATGGCGAAACTGTTCTGGAGCTGGATAAGTTCAACTACATCTGTAACATTGGTGGAGTGGATTATATGGCTGACGTACGCGAAGCATTAGGCATGGTGTAAAACAAAAAAGCCTCCAGCTGCATGCTGGGGGCTGAATTATAAAAGTTTGGAGGAATGAAAGATGCAAGTAGTTCAATTGAATAATCCTATTATGGTTAATGGCGAAGAAGTTAAGGAAGTTAAATTAGATTTTGAAGCTATCCGCGGTAAAGATTTAATTGCAGCAGAAAAGGAAGTGCGCAAAATGGGCGACACAACTCCGTCTGTGTTTCTGTCCATGGATTTTCAGGCGTTGGTAGCGGCTAAACTGATCGGCGTACCTGTAGAGGATGTTTTGGACATGCCTTCGGCTGATTTTAAGAATTTGGTACTGCCTGTGGCAAATTTTTTGCTGGGCTAGGAGTTGAAAACTCTAAGCCCCTAAAAGAGTTAGCTGTAAGCTTGGCAATGGCAACATTTACGTCTGTCGAATTTTATTTAAACCTAGGCTTACTTGAAGCGTTGGAAATTGCGAAAATAGTAAATAAAAAGTCCGCTCAGGCGTGAGCGGACAAAAAAGCAGTTCTAATATCAATCATGGCAATCACCATTCTGTTTATCAACTCTGCGATAATATGTAGATGTTGTGCCATCTGGGTTGACTCGGGTGAATTTTTTTAATTTAGGAATGCTTTTCTTGTAATTAATATGCATTTCTATCATTGCATGTATTGCAACGACAATCATAAATAATATTCCTAATACCATACCGAAGAAATAAATCATAAAAATCACCTCTAAATATATTATATACTTCTTACGAAAGGGGTTCAAGGCTGATGAAAGAATTTACATTTGGCTTTAAATTAGCCGCAGTATTGAGCAACAGTTTTTCTACATCGTTTCAGCAGGCTCAAAGAAATATATCTAATACAAAACAAGAATTAAAGAATTATCAAGCAGCTTGGAAGGGTGTATATAAAGCTCAAGAACAAGGTATACTTTCAGCAGAATCGGCTGCCAATGCATATGAAAGATTATTGGGCAAGTTTCAAAAACTTCCAGCATTACAAGAAAAATATGCTAAGTTGGCAACCAGTTCCATTCAATCTTGGGCACATTTTGATTTAGCTAAAATATGGATAAATTCGTTAGTTCAAATATCAGATAAAGCAATAGCCTTTGAAAGTTCTATGGCTGACGTAAAAAAGGTTGTTGATTTTAAAACTCCGCAACAGTTCAAACAAATGAGTAAAGATGTGTTGGAACTATCAACAAGAATTCCAATGGCTGTTGATGGACTTGCTAATATGGTTGCAGCTGGTGGACAGGCAGGAATAGCTCGAGAAGACTTATTAAAGTTTGCTGAAGCTGCTGCTAAAATGGGCGTAGCCTTTGATATTACTGCTGAGCAGGCCGGTGATATGATGGCTAAATGGCGTACAGCTTTTAAAATGAATCAGGACGAGGTTATTACTCTGGCTGATAAGATTAACTATTTAGGTAATACGACAGCTGCGTCTGCTCCATTAATATCTGATGTAGTTACTCGTATTGGTCCATTAGGAAGTATTGGTGGTGTAGCATCAAGCGAAATAGCTGCTTTAGGTGCAAGTATGGTTGGCTCAGGTATCCAAAGCGAGGTTGCTGCAACTGGTATTAAGAATTTGATTTTAGCTATGGTTAGTGGAGAAAGCGCTACCAAGTCGCAAGCTGAAGCTTTTGCACAAATTGGATTAAATGCTACTGATATGGCCTCCGCTATGCAAAATGATGCTAAAGGGGCAATATTAACTGTATTAAAGGCTATCGAGCAATTAGCACCAGAAAAAAGAACGGCAGTAATGGCTGACCTGTTTGGTAAGGAAAGTCTTAGTGCAATTGGACCTTTGCTTTCAAACCTTAGTGGGCTAGAGTCTAATTTTGCTAAAGTAGGCGACAGTTCAAAGTATGCTGATAGTATGGAACAAGAGTTTTCTGCAAGAAGCCAAACTACTGCAAATAGTATGCAACTTATGAAAAATCGTATAGATAAAGCGCAAATCCAAATGACGTCAGGTTTATTACCGGTGATAGCTATGGGAAGTGAATATTTAGGTAAATTTGCGACAACTATAGGAGATGTTACTGAAAAATATCCTGGATTAACAGGAGGGTTTATAGCTTTAGGCTTAGGATTGGGTGGAATGTACATTACAGTTAGCCTTGCTACTGCTGCTTTTAATACGGCTAAAGCTGCTATTGCTGGGTATGAACTAATTACTAAATCAGCGAAAAATTCTACTATTCTTTATAATATACATGCAAAAGCTATGGCGTTTTCTACCAAGTTGGCTGCTGGTGCTCAATGGCTTTTGAATGCATCTCTATGGGGTTGTCCAATTCTAGTAATAGCTGGAGCTTTTGCAGCGGCAGGATATATTATTTACAAAGATTGGGATAAAATAAAACAGTTTTTTGTCAACCTTTGGGACTGTCCGACAGCTAGAACGATTATGTTTATTACAGGTCCAATCGGCTGGGCGATTGCTGCTGGAACTGCGCTTATTGCCAACTGGGATATCGTCAAGCAGTGGTTTATAACATTGTGGGACAATCCTTCTTTAGCAATACAGCAGTTTGTTAATGGTATAAAAGACAAGTTTTCTGATGCATTCTCTTGGGTACAGGAAAAATGGCAGGCCATCAGCGATTTTATCTCTAAGCCAATCTTCGGCAAGGTCAATATAACTGCACAAGGAAGCAGTGGTAGTGACGTTGCGCACAACTCTTTGGGCGGCATCTATGGCAAGGGCGCCTTTCTGACAACCTTTGCTGAGGACAGTGGCGAGTCCGCTATCCCACATACCCCGAATGCGCGGAATATCGGCCTGTTGGCGGAAACAAACCGTATCATGGGCAATCCGTTGGGCGGCAGAAGCATAACGGCTACGTTTGCACCTAACATCACGATTCAGGGCAACGGCGATGAAGGTAAAATCCGCGAAGTGCTGGAGCTGGAGATGGCAAAGTTTAAGAAGATGCTGCAGGATTTGCAGAATCAGCAGAGGAGGGTAAGCTATGCGTAAATAAATGATGTGAAATAACGCTCGTTATATTGAAACAGATTCTTGGCTATTGTATAATGTAGTTGACATCATGACAGATTCGTGATGATGAGAGAGTCGAGAAAACAATATTTAAAGTGAGCGTGATTTTATGAATCTGCTATTTAACGAAATTGGTAATTTACCGCCAGAACGTTATGAAATGACTTTCAATGAAGCTAAAACATTCTTTGTTGATGCATTTCCTGACTCTGAAACAAGACTTGAAAATTGGAATTGTTTTATAGAGTATGTCAAAAATTTAATTACTTTGGGTATTAATGATATGCAGATATGGATTGATGGCAGCTTTGTAACCGATAAAATCAATCCTAATGACATTGATTGCGTACTTTATATTAGCGTAAAGCTCTTAAATTCTTTGAATAAGCAACAACGATCTATTTTATCTAATGTTCTTGTACCACAAAAAAGAGAAACTCACGAGCTCATAAAACAAGCTTTTCACACCGACCCGTATCTTTTATTGGATGTTAAAGATTGTCCGGAACATCTTAATTATCATGAAATAGTTAAAATGAAAGAGTATTGGGAAGGTTGGTGGGGGCACGATCGTCAAGGTAATGCTAAAGGTTATATAATTCTTTCGGTAAAAGGAGGGCGGCGTCAATGAAAAATTCAATAGATGATATTCTTGATTTAAAATATCATATTGATAAATTAGCTCCCTTGGTTGAGGAGAATGAAAAACTAGCAGCTGATAACCCAAATGATTTTGCTGTTCAGTTGATGTGTCAAAATAATAGTGCTGTATTCAATTTGAAAAAGCAACAGATGGCAAAAATGCAGCAAGAAGAAAGATGTGATATTTTTGAGTATAGGCTAACCGGAGATAGTATAGGCTTTGGTGTTGCACCTATGGAAATAATAGGCGATTTTATGTCTAGTTGTCAAAAAGCTATAAATAGAATTGCTCAAAACATTAATGGACAATTTATGACACCTAATATTTCTAAGAGTATAACCAATCAGGTTTCGTTAAATATTCAGGCATTTGCGCCGGGCTCATTTAAAATAATTTGCAATGCTAACAGACCTGATATGGGGCTATTTAATAATCAGCCAGAAATATCTAAAGACAATTTGTTATTTAAATCTAGCGAGATGCTGTTTAAAATTATGGATGATATTGATGATGAGAAAAAATTATTGCAAGACATTGATGACTTGCATCCTTATACCATTGCTGCTATTACCGATTTATTTAAAGTAACTGGTAAAGCTGGAGTAAACATTGATGCTTCTTGGCAAGGGAGTGATGGCAAATTAGAAAGGAAAATGAAAAGTGGAAGCTTATTTAAAGCTTATAAGTTACTAAATGAATTTGATGAAAAGCCTACTGAAATGGAAGAAACATTTAGAGGTAGCGTGGTAGCAATAAATAGGATTAAATGTGTTTTGGCTTTTCAAACCGCAGATGAAGAATTAAAAGTTCATTTTAATGATGGTTCATGCGCGGAGTTGAAGAGAAACGACGTTAATCCACTTAATGAAGGAGATATTTACGATTTGAGGATAAGAACCAGTCAATATAGATCGCTTAGTGGAAAAACTAAAAAGCAACATTTGTTTTTAGGGATTTCTAAAGTTAATTAAAAGATATATAGTAAATAGAAAAAGCACTCTTCATCGAGTGCTTTTTCTATACCCAAAATCATACAAGCCGCCCGAAAGTCTAGCCATAATGACGGTAAATGGACTGGACTTCAGGCACAACAAAGGCTAGGTAGTATTGTATAATTAAATTGTTCGACAGACGAAAAAAATACTTGACTTTTTGGTAATCATAAATTAAAATAAATTTGTGGTAATCAAAAAGTGAGGTGAATAAAATGAGTCCACGAACAGGTAGACCTAAATCTGATAATCCTAAAGTAAAGCAGCTAGGTGTGCGCTTCGATGAAGAAGCACTTGCTAAATTAGATGCTTTAACTGAGCATTATAACGAAACGAGAGTCGAAGTTATAAGGCGAGGCATTGAAAGATTATATACTGATCTACAAAATAAATAAAGCATTGTCCCAGTCCGTCAAAACAAAAGACAATGCTCGTATTAAGAAGGTTTCCCTTCATGGAATATTGTAACATGGGGGGGAACATCTTTCAAGTGAAATTTGGAGGTGTTCCATATGAACGAATTACGTATTTTTAATAACGCTGATTTTGGTGATGTTCGCACCGTAGAAAAAGATGGAAACATCTGGTTCGTTGGTAAAGACGTGGCGGAGGCGCTTGGATATGCGAGAACAGCTGATGCAGTCAAAGCACATATAGATGCTGACGACAAAGGGGTCTGTGTTTTACCGACACCTGGAGGAAGGCAAGAAACTACCATCATCAACGAATCAGGCTTATACTCTCTTGTGCTTTCCAGCAAGCTGCCTAAAGCAAAAGCTTTCAAACGTTGGATAACGTCAGAAGTCATTCCTTCTATACGCAAAACTGGTAGTTATAACAAGCCGTCAAAACAGCCAACAACACAACAGGAGCAGAGGGCGAAAGCTATGCTGCTGAACGCACAGAGCAGGCAGTGTAAGTTGTGGCTGCGTTTGGCGGAAACAACGGATTTACCTGATTATAAACATATCTGCCAGCAAAAAGCAGCGGAGGTACTGGCTGGCTCTCCTGTACTGCCTATGCAGAAGGCAGAAAAGAAAACACTTTCTGCTACGGAGATTGGAAAAATTTTGGGCATCACGGCGCACAAGGTGGGTATGTTGGCTAACAAATTTGCGTTAAAAAGCGATGCTTATGGCAAGTATTTTTATGATAAATCTCCAAACAGCAATAAGCAGGTAGAAACGTTCCGCTATTATGAAGATGCTGTGGAGAAATTTAAGGAGATTCTGGAAGGCGGTGCTGCAAAATGACCGCTTTAGAAGCTTATAAAGCGTTACCGTTTGAACAGCGTGAGCTAGTTGAGCAGATTGAATATAACCTGGATATAGCCGACCAATGCTTTTCAACTATTAAAGCGATGCTTCCAGATAAAGAAGTAGTTCTTATGATGCTTATGGATAAATACGCTGAAAGTATGCATTCGCAAATGCAGGCGAAAGAAGAGTTGGAAAAGGCTGGATATAGTGAAGTGCAGATTTTAAACTTGCGTCAGGGATATTGCAGCGAATAAAATAATTTTATGGCGAAAGCCGCTTACAGTAGATGTAGGCGGCTTTTGTCATACATAGATTGGAGTGATGAAATTGACAAATACCTACACAACCACCCAGGGTGATATGTGGGACTTGATTGCCAAGCGCTTGTACAATGACGAAGCATCATTAAATATTCTGCTGGAAGCAAATCAGCAATACGCTGACATTGTTGTTTTCCCGGCGGGAATTGTGTTGGAAGTGCCGAAGTATACTGCACCGGTAACATCGATGCTACCACCATGGAGGCGCTAAGATGTTTAAGATGAATGCAAGGCGCTGTTTGGTAATTATTAAATACAATGACAAGGATATCAGCACGGATCTGCAGCAATATCTGAAGAATGTAAGCTACACTGATAACATGTCCGGCGAGGCAGATGACCTGCAGCTTACGCTGGAGGATAAAGCTGGTCTGTGGCAATCAGCATGGATGCCAGAAAAGGGCGCGACGCTGGACGTTAGCGTAAAGCTGATTAACTGGCAGAGCATCGGTGAACAGGTTGTACGTTTTGGCTTGTTTGAGATTGATGAAATTACAAGCAGCGGAATGCCTAGCGAGGTGCAAATCAAGGCGGTGAGCGTGCCGGATAACAACAATCTGCGCGGAGCTGAGCGTACCCGCAGCTGGGAGAAGGCCGAGCTGAAACGCATTGCTAATGATATTGCGACGGAGGCGGGTTTGACGCTGTATTACGATGTCAAAGAGTATAATCCTGTTATAGATAGGGCAGAGCAGACGGAACAGTCTGACCTGTCCTTTTTATATAAGCTGTGTGCTGATCATGGTCTGGCTCTCAAAATCTGTGATAAGCAAGTGGTAATTTTTGATGAGGCAGATTATGAAGCGGCCGAGGCTGTGGCGCTGGTGCCGAAGCCTAAGTCTAGTTATTCTATCGGCAGTCTTAAGGTGCTTGATATGCTGAAGAGCTACAGCCTGCGCAGCAAGGTGCGTGATGTTTATAAGTCCTGCCACGTTAAGTACCAGGACAGCAGCACGAAGCAAAAAATTGAGGCTACATTTGCTGCTCCTGATAAAAAGATAGGAAAAACACTGGAAGTCAATGAGCAGGTCGCCAGTATTGCGGATGCAGAGCGTCTTGCAAAGAAGAAGCTTCGGGAAAAGAACAGCGATGAGGTTACCGGTAGCTTCAGCTTTTTAGGTGATCCGGAGCTGGCTGCTGCTGTGAATATCCAGCTCAGCGGTTTTGGTGCTTTCGATGGCAAGTATATTATTACTAAGGCACAGCATGATATTAGCAGCGGTTATACAACAAGTATTGATGTGAGGAGATGTTTGGATGGATATTAACCAGATAAAAAACCTGATTCGCATTGGTACAGTATCGGCGGTCAATGGCGCATCGTGCAGCGCTCGCGTGGCGTTTGAGGATAAGGACAATATGGTGAGTGCTGAACTACCGATTATAACTATAGGCAGCAAGCAGACGAAAGCCTATTGGCTGCCTGAGGTTGGCACCCAGGTGCTGTGTATCTTCCAACCGAATGCAAGTGGCAGTGGCATCAGCAAAGGCTTTATTATAGGTGCTTTTTACAGCACGCAGGATGCTCCGGTGGAAAATAATGCTGATGTGCGCAGTATTACGTTTGCCGATGGGAGCTTTATCAGGTACGAAAGCGGAAACATCGAGATTAATGCCACGGGGAATGTAATTATTAAAGGTGCTAACATTTTGCTGAACTGAAGGAGGTGATTACCATGCCAAAAGCAACACGCTTAGGCGATAATGACACTGGCCACGATGCCTGCGCACCTACAGCGCTTGTTACAGCAAGTACTGATGTTATCATCAACGGCAAAGGAGCTGGCCGTGTGGGCGACAGTTATGCGCCTCATGGGTGTGTAGCGCATCCGACGCATAGCGGTGTAATTGCCAGCGGGAGCGCCAGTGTTTATATCAACGGCAAGGCTGCTGGCAGAATAGGGGACAGCGTTAGCTGTGGTGGGAGTGTGGCGGTGGGGAGCAGTGATGTAATGATAGGAGGTTGATATTATGCTTGTAGGTTTCATGGCAGATATACCATTTATCGTATCTAGCCATTATATCCGTACATTTGATGATTATGGTCGTGGCAGCACAGGGCGCTGGGCGCAGCATGATATTATCGGGGATAAGCCGGTGCTGGAATTTATTGGTCCTGATGTGGAGAAGATTAGCTTTTCTATGCAGTTGCGTGCTGATCAGGGCATAAACCCGTCTAAGGAGCTTGAAAAACTGCGAAAGCTTCGTGATACAGGCCAATATTTTCCCTTGGTTATCGGTGGTAAGTTGATTACGGATAACATGTGGGTTATCGAAAGCCTGGATGAAAGTGTTTCCTTCTGGGGCAAGTTTGGCAGCATTATGAGTGCTAAAGTAAGCGTAACGCTGAAAGAATACGCAGGAGGGATGAAAGTATTATGATTTATGATGTTTTAGCTCAGCCAATGCAAGGTATTGATTTTGCACCAGCATCAGAAGTTGCGGAAATCCTGCAAAATCTGCGTACAATCATTACCACTACAAAATATTCTGTGCCGCTTGACCGTGATTTTGGCATTGATGCTGATATGCTCGACCTGCCAATCAACGTAGCGCAGGCAAAGCTGCAGTCTGAAATGATTACGGCCATCAAAAAATATGAGCCGCGTGTGGAGATAACATCAATCAGTTTTACCGGCACGGCAGACGGCGTGCTGATACCGAAAGTGCAGGTGAGAATAAAAGATGACAACGAGTAAATTAGATAAACTGGCCGATATCGTGTTTGTTGATGCAGATGCCGATGAGGTTGAAAGCTATGTGATTGGCAGATACGAGGCTATTACCGGCAGGACGTTGGCCAAAGGCGACCCGGTAAGGCTGTTTCTGCTGACGATTGCAGCGCTTATCGTGCTGCTGCTCAATAAAATCAATGAGACCGGCAAGCAGAACCTGCTCAGATACGCTACCGGCGACAATCTGGACCATCTGGGAGCCCTGGTAGGCGTTGAGCGCATCCCGGCAAAGGCTGCCGTGACTACCATGCGCATCAGGCTGTCTGCTAAGCTGCAGACAGCAACAATCATCCCTGCCGGTACACGTTTTACGGCAGGCGATAATGTGTTTTTTGCATTAGATGCCCCATTGGTTATTGATGCGGGTACAACCAGTGCTGACAGCAGCGCAACCTGCCTGACAAAAGGCGAGCTGGGTAACGGCTATGTGGCTGGCCAGCTCAAGACGCTGGTCGATCCGGTGCCCTATGTAGATAGCGTGACCAACATCACTACATCCGAGGGTGGCGCTGAGGTACAGTCTGACGACAGCTATCGTGAGGATATCCGCCTTGCTCCGGAAAACTTTAGCACGGCGGGACCTGAGGGCGCTTATATCTATCACGCCAAAAGGGCATCGACAAAAATTGCTGACGTCACTGTTTGGTCGCCTGAAGCAGGCAAGGTAGAGGTAAGACCGCTGCTGGCTGGCGGAGAGCTGCCCGGCGATGAGATGCTGCAGTAGGTCAAGACAACTCTTGACGATAAAAAGGTAAGACCGCTGACTGATAATATCAGCGTACTGGCTCCGGAACAGGTAACCTATAACCTCAGCCTGACATATTACATCGCCAGCGATAACAAGGCACAGGCGACAGCCATCCAAAATGCTGTCAATGCGGCCGTTGACGATTATGTCCTGTGGCAAAAATCAAAATTGGGGCGCGATATCAATCCGTCTGAGCTTATCGTGAGAGTGATGGCCGCAGGCGCAAAACGCGTGGCCGTGACTGCTCCGGTGTTTACTGCGACAACTGATACACAGGTGGCTGTCTGCGGCACAAAGACTGTGACGCTGGGAGGGATAGAGGATGCTTGAGCTTAAGGACAATGCCCTGCAGCGCATCCTGCCAAGCTCCATCAGCGGTGATGCAACAGTAAAGGACATCGTGCAGGCCATCTCCGGCAGGCTGGCGCAGCTGGGGGAGCAGGCTGAGCTTGTCTTAATCCTGCCGCGTCTCAAAAAGCTGCCGGAAGAAATCGTCGATGAGCTGGCGTGGCAATATCATGTGGATTTTTATGACGTTTCGGCCGACATCGCAAAGAAGCAGGAGCTTGTACGCAAGGCCATTGCCCGCCACCGTTATAAAGGCACTCCCGCAGCGGTCGAAGAAGTCTGTTCAGCAGCTTTTGATACCGCCGAGGTGCTGGAATGGTATGAATATGGTGGCAAGCCATATCATTTCAAGGTGCGCATGGTGCAGGAGTCCATCCCGGACGAAGCGGCTATGGCTGAGATGGTCAAAGCTATCAACAGCGCCAAGAATATCCGGAGTTGGCTGGACAGCATGACTTTCTACTATCGTCCGGAAGGCAAGATTTATACGGTTGGCGTGCTTTGCCAGCATAAAAAATTATTTTTCAGGATATGAAGGAGGTGAGCGGATATGTTGTGCATAGAATATGACGGTCCGCACAAAAACAGGATAACGCTGACGCGCGGCGACAGCGCCACGCTGAAGCTCAAGCTGTATGATGCGCAGAACAAGCCTGTACTGCTGACTGAGGCTGACAGAGCTGTGCTGACGGTCAAACAGGATATCGACAGTACCGCTGCCGTGCTGCAGCTGGAGGCAAAGGAAAAACAGTTTGATTTTGCTCCGGCCGATACAGCTGACCTTGCCTGCGGCCAATACTGTTACGATGTGCAGGTAACCTTATCTGATACGGACGTGTATACGGTAATCCCGCCCTCCGATTTTATCCTGGCTAAAGGGGTGACCTGATATGCGTGACGGCGAGTTAAAAGGCCTGATCGTCCATAAAGCCGGCCTTTTCGGGCGCCTTGAAAAAACGAAGGATATCCGCGGCTATATAGGCTGCGGAATAAAAAAGATCAGTGATCATGTGCCGGAGGACGAATACTGTGGCACATATGAGGCTGTATCAAAGGCTTTTGAGGACAGCTATCTGGAAACAAGAAACAAACGCCTCAGAGACAATATACACGTCAAAGAAATCCCCTACTATGAGACAAGCAACTTGTCCGACGGGGTGACGGTATATATCGGAAGCGAAATCGAATTTGAATAAACGGAGGTACGCTAATGTCAAATTGGGGTAAACCGGTATTGACCAAGCAGGGCCTTAAGCTGCAGGCCAAGGTCGATGCCGGCAGTCGTATGCAGCTTACACAATGCAAGATTGGCAGCGGTACGCTCAGCAGCGGGCAGAACCTTGAGGATCTGACCGCGCTGATTGCGCCTGTACAGACGCTGCCTATTGCGAGCATCAGCTACTCGGAAAACAACAGCGCCTGCGTGATTGCAGCCGTGACAGATAACAGCAATGTAACCAGCGGCTATTATCTGCGTGAGTTTGGCGTGTATGCGCGCGATCCGGATGATGGCGAGATACTGTACGCAGTAGCCCAGGACTTAAACCCGGATTACATCCCGCCAAGAGGCACGTCAGCAGTAATCAGTCAGGAAATCGGCGTGGCGTTATCGTTTAGCAATGCTGCCAACGTTACTGCTTATGTTAACACATCGGCTATTGCAACAATAACCTACGTCAATAGCTATGTGGCTTCTGCCGTAGCGGACCTTAAAGATATGACCGGTGCATCCCCTGCGCAGGGCGGCATCCATGGGCTTGTGCCGGCACCGGGTCGCGGCGTTACGAAAAACCGCTTTTTGCAGGCCGACGGAACGTGGGCCTTTGTCAATGAGATGACCGGCGCTTCGTCGGGGGCAGCAGGTGTAAGCGGCCTTGTCCCGGCTCCTGCCGCAGGCAACAGCACGCGTTATTTGCGTAGTGATGGGAGCTGGGCGGCTATTGTGGCAATGTCCGGTGCATCAACTACAGTAAACGGTACCTCTGGACTTGTGCCTGCACCTGTTGCCGGAAGCAGCATCAGATATCTGTGTGCTGACGGTACATGGAAAGAGGTCGACCTTGACAGTGCCAAGACCAAGCTTGTCAAGTATTACTGAGGTGGCAACTATGAGATATAAGATAATGGTCAACGGCACCGCGTATAAAGCGCGATACGCCAACGGCAGCTATTTGCCAGATATCTCTAAATCGGGATATGCGTTCCTTGCCGTCTATTACGATAACAATCTGATGGCAACAGGGGAGCGTATCACCGTTGACGGCACCGTATATACCGTCACCTATGGCGTTACCGTCGCTATACGCGGCGAGGCAGGTACAAGCAAAGTGCTGTCGGTAACATATAACGGCGTTACTAATACCGTTCCGGTAACCTTTGACGGTGGGACGTACAACGTCACCTTTACGTCAAGCACAAAACGCCGGAGCTTCTCGGCTGCGGTTACTCCTGCCGATACGTATGCGTATATTGATGTGTCGGACTGTGCAACAGGCACGTGGACATATACAATCACGACCAACAGCGCATCCAAAGAGGGGTCGTTCAGTATCCCGCTACCAAACGCCAAGAAGCAGGAGCTTATTTTGAGCGAGTTTGGCGGCGTAGCAACGCTGACATATAAGGTCAGCTCCGACGGCACAAGCAATTTGACGTTCTTGCAGCACAGCAGCAGCGACCCGACAACAACGATTACAGCCCAAATTATATAGGAGGTAAAAATGGCTCAGTCAACAACAAACCTCGGAAAGATACACGTCTTCCCATCAGAAACACTATACAATCAATTTAAAGATATTATCGCAGACAACGATTTAGCATTATTAAAAGACGACGGTGCGTACATCATTGCAGCCAACCTTGCGCAGAACGGCTATGTAAAATTTAGTAATGGCTTAATTCTGCAGTGGGGAGTTGCTACACAAAACGGTTACGCAACATCGTTTCCCCTTATATTCCCGGCGCGCTGCTTAGCGGTAGTAGCGACATATGTACTCCGAGAGGACTCGTCATACTGGCAGAAGCCGTTGTCGTTACAAGCTATCACACGCAGCTCATTTACGGCAGTAACAGCATCAGGCTGGGGCACAAATGATACCGCTCGTTGGATAGCTGTTGGCATGTAACAGCAGTGGGGAAGAAGCACTGCTGCAACGCTAAATTTTTCGCTACCATTTCAAAAATTTTACTGTATTACTACGGCACAAGAATCGTGGACCAGCGCTACATTTAATAACACGTCATGGATTGCCAGAACTAACAGCTCTATAACATGGCCGACATATCAAAGCACGAACATCAACTATATTGCTGTAGGTATGTAGCAGCGTTTTGCAGTGGGGAGTTTATACGATTGGCACGCGTAATGTTACCATAACACTGCCTATAGCTACATCCGTGACATATGCAGTGATAGCGGTGGCACGCACAGAAAATAACTATGGCTGCTCGGGCTCTCAAAGTTGCCAATACGTCTCAAACGTGACCAACAAGACGTTTCAAGCGGGCTCTTACGATACAGGTAACGGCTACGCTGGGTTTTGGTGGATGTCCATTGGTAAAGCCTAATCCTTACCAAAAGCACACCAATTAAAGCCTGCATAACCATTGCCACTGTCGTACATATTGGCGACAAAGCTCTTATTATTTTGCGATTTTACCCCGAAATTGCTGTTGCTGCCGCTCAGGTTACTGCTGCTTTTCGGGACACCGACAACGCTGTATAAGACACTAAACGCAATGGGAAACGTTACCGTGGTATCTCGGTTAACTGCGTTGCTATTTCCCCACTGCTATTTTCCTAATGCCAACCACCGAAATGGTCCCCTCTCCCATGTATAGACCGTGAAAGATTGTAAGGTTATGTTTTGGATGGATATGCCTGCGCTAGTAGCGCCACCAGAGCCACCCCAGTCCGAGCCATTGCAATTAACGCTGTAGCAGGATTGGCGGAAAGCTATCGGAAACGTCACCGCAGTTTCTTTAGTAGTTCCCCACTGCAAATCTAAAACCGCTCTCTGTGAGCGTAGAAAGGAAAAAATCATGAACGATAAACGTATAAATCAATATCTTATCCTGCCGGAAAATGGCAACAGAAAAGATACCAAATTAGCTGTAGAGCACAGCGAAAAGCAAATCGCTGAATACCTTAGCCAAGGCTATGTCATCGTAGGCAACGATGATTTTAACAAATTGATTGGTAACGGTGACGGCGAGTACCTTATTGCTGATGACGGCTCTGTATATCCAAAGCCAGCACCTACCGACGCAGAGCTGCTGGCTGTTGCTAAGCCTGCCAAAATCGCAGAGCTTAAAGCTGAGCGTGACAGCAAAGAGGTTGAGCCTATTACCTATAACGGTAACAACTATGATTATGATGATAAAGCTCGGGAGCGTATCAACGCTGCTATTATCGCCCTTGATGTGCAGACAGCCCAAGCAAAGGCAATAGTGTCCATTGACTGGACAACAGCAGACAATCAAGATGTTAAGGTTACTGCTGACGATTTACGTTGCGTAATCGCTGGCGTCGCACAGCGCTCAAACGCCTTGCACGTGGCGTATAGAGCCGCTAAGGATAAGGTAGAGGCAGCAACAACTGTTGCTGAGGTTGAGACCATTAAGTTAGATGCCTAAACATGGACAAAGCCTGTAACCATGCGGCTTTGAAGCATGTTCCCGACATGATTGTCAGGGAGTAACACGATAGCAACAGCGCAGATGTAGCTATAATGCGTGATGTAGGTGTGTGGCAAGGCAATAGCAAGCAACAGGTTAGCAACAAATCATATCAAGTCTATTGCTTTTTTCAGCTCATGCAATGACTTGTGCGTATAGGTCCCTTTGGTAACACCGGGGCTGGCGTGGCCTAAGATACGCTTGACGGCCGTTTCGTTAGCTCCGGCGTTGTCGAGCATCGTGGCACAGGTATGGCGGCACTCATGCGGCGTGTGATGACAATTAGTCGCGTCCATGACGTCGTCAAATCGCGTCCGGAAACGATGATAGGACAGAGCAGCGCCATCATCTACAGTGATGAGCGTTTTGCCTGGTTTATCCATCCAGGCACGGAAATAGGGCAGCGCCTTGCGGCTTATCGGTACGGCCCTGTTGCGACCTGCCTCAGTCTTGCTGTCGCACACGATAAAATAACGCTGCTTGAGCTTGACGTCACTTTTCTGGATGGCCAGAAACTCGCCCGGCCGCACGCCGCTGTAACACATCATCACGATGCACATCGCCCAGCGCGCCAGTGTATCATCACTGTTAGCCAGTTTCTTAACACGATTGAGCTGGCGGGTGATAAACGGCTTTTTGGGATATTTGGTAACCTTTTTGTCTATGTCAATGTAGCAGGTTATATCAGCTGCTGCCGGTATAATCTTATACTTTACGGCATACTCGTACATGAGGTGCATCAGCTGGCGGCATTTTTTCTGCGAGGCATAGCCGATATTGCGACGGCTCATGCCACGGATTACGCCCTGCAGGTCGGATATCTCCAATTTTGCAAACGGGCGTGTGTGCAGCTCATGGCAATGCTTAAAGGCAGCCTTATAGTTGTTGGCCGTTGACTTTGCTATCTTAGGGTAGCGCTCAGCAGCCATCAGCCGATATACCTCAGCAAAGGTTATCGTGGCCGGGGCAAACAGTGACGGGTTTTTGTTGTAGTCGACCAAAAACGCTAAAGCGTCCTCATACGTGGCGTATTGGCCGATTATCTTCTGTCGGCCGTCGATATACTTGCGGACGATGTAGGGGCGGCGTCTGTTGCTGCTGTAGCAGGCTATTGAGCCAAATCCATTAGGTAATTTCATTTTTTTATCATCTCCTATACAGTTAAGTATAGGACAGAAAGAGAGGTAATTTTTATGTCAAACAAAAATATTTCTAAGGTCGTTTATGGCGGCAAAACATTGATTGACTTGACGGCCGATACCGTCACTGCTGACAAGCTGCTCAGCACCTACACCGCGCATGACAAGAGCGGCGCACTCGTTACCGGTACCTGCACATTTGATGCAGACACCAGCGATGCTACCGCGGCCGTAGCTGAGATTTTGGCAGGCAAGACCGCTTACGTCAACAGCAAAAAGCTGACCGGCACGATGAAAAACAACGGCGCTGTCACCGGCACCATCAGCACCAAGGATGAGTCCTACACCATCCCCATCGGTTACCATGACGGCTCCGGCAAGGTGGCCATCAGCGCCACTGAGCAGGCAAAGCTCATCGCTACCAACATCCGCTCCGGCGTCAAGATTTTGGGTGTAACCGGTACAATGAGCGGCACCGAGGGTGCTAAGGCGCAGGCTAAGACGGCTACACCTAAGACCACCGCGCAGACTATTCTGCCGGACAGCACCGGCGGCTACAACTATCTGTCTCAGGTCACCGTCGAGGCTATCCCGTACAACGAAAGCGAGAACCCACAGGGCGGCGTTACTGTAACAATCGGTTAAGGAGATTACTTATGGCAGTGAATAAAGTTGTATATGATGGTGCAACGCTGGTAGACCTTACCGGCGACACCGTCACTGCCGATAACCTTGCGGCAGGAGTCAAGGCGACAGGCGCGGACGGTAAGCCGATTGTAGGCCTGCTGCCTAAAGTCACGATTGACAGCCAGCTTAGCGCCAGCAGTACCAATCCGGTACAAAACAAGGTTATCAAGGCAGCGTTGGATACCAAAGTCAATAAAACCGATAAGGTATACGAGGCTGACCTTGAGTGGGGCGGACGCAACATTGCCGATGGTTATAGTCCTACCGACGCGGCCATGATTCCTTCTTTAGGAGCTAATCGTTTGGCATTTGGCAAGGCTGAGGGCATTACAGTTGAATACAGTGAGGATGCTGGAGAAACATGGATTGAGTATACCTTGAACGCTGCCTCAAAAGTTGGATTGTTTTCAGTGGGAAGTAACTGGCTGTACGCTGGTGGTGAAAAGAGCCGCCCACCATCTGCAAATGATATGATACGAGTTACCATAGACAGCGATGCGTTTGGTGTGTATACTCTTTTAAAAAAATTTGCCCTCTACATATCTACTGGAGGCTCTAGCGGCTGTTATTGCACAATCGACGCTGCGTTGGAATCCTCACCAACGGCATTTAAGGTATTTGCGGATAAAGTACCAATCACTGGTTGGAGTGGAAACAACATCATCAATACGCAAGGGTTTGAAACTTATGGCAATCAACCGTCAAGGCAGTATGGTACTATTAGATTTACGTTCGGGTGCACCAGTGTTAACGCAAAACACGAAGGATTGTCTATTCTGACAATCATGGGATTTGGCGGCGTAGGTTGGCGAACGCCCAGCTACATGGCCAAAAGCGGACATCTTTATACCTATAATTATCTACAGGAAGCTAAATTCCCCGCTACCGTTACCGCCCCTAATTTTATCGGCAAAATTAACGACTACACTATCAATGCATCCGTCCCTGCCAACGCTAAATTTACGGATACAGTCTATACGCATCCGTCATCTCATCCTGCCAGCATGATTACAGGGTTGTCGACTGTGGCGACAAGCGGTAGCTATAATGATTTGAGCGACAAACCGACCATACCCACCAAGGTGTCAGCCCTGCAAAACGATGCCGGATATCTGACGCAGCATCAGTCGCTTGCTGCCTACGTCAAGAGCAGTGAGCTTAAAGCCGTTGCCAAGACGGGCAGTTATAACGATTTGACCAACAAACCTACTATTCCAGCGGCTGTCATTGTGGATGATACGTTGGATGCTGACAGTACAAATGCCATCCAAAACAAGGTTGTGTATAATCTGGGGTATAAATTTTTTAACAGGCTCAGCGCATTGGCAGACGTCGCACGTACAGGCAGTTACAGTGACCTTACAGGTACACCCGGCAACGCGACGGCCACTACGGCGGGGCTTATGAGTGCTGCGGATAAGGCCAAATTGGACAAGGTCGACGCTGACGCGGGCAGCGTCAAGCTTATTATCTATAGTTAATTTAGGAGGTTTTTTGAATGAACTACAAATTATTTTTTGACTCGGCCGTAGCTGCCGGCAAGACCTTAGGCACAGGCTGGAGCTATAAGGCAGCCGCAACCGCTATCATGGTACTGCTGCTGCATAAGAACGCAATTTTGTTTTACGCGTTTAGCCTACTGGTGTTTGTCGACTGCTTTACAAAATGGGTGGCCATCAGCTATGCTTATCTCAAAGCGCAGGGCGTGCCTGACCCAGGCTTTTTAAAATCCGTAATCGGCATCAAGCGCGCCCGCGAGGCAGGGGAGATCAAAAGCGAAGTTATGAAGCATCGCTTTTTGGGCAAAATCGCCGTATACCTTGTCTGTGTGATGGCTGCTGCCACGGCTGACCTTATCATGGTGGAGCTGTCTAAACCGGCATGGGCTGTGAGCACTATCATCGGTTATCTGACAGCCACCGAGCTGCTGAGCATCGTGGAAAACCTCAACGCAGCCGGCGTTGAGGTTGTGCAAGGCTTAATCAATACCATCAAGAAAAAACGTATCTAAAAAATATACTTGCGGAAATCCGCCGAAAATTGTAAGTACATTTAAAAAAAAGGCCAGTGAACAACCAAAATCAAGCTGTTCGCTGGCCGGAAAGGATCTGATTAATTATGAGAGTGTTTCTAAATCCCGGCCATCATCCGGGCATCGACCCCGGCGCTGTCAATCGTGGCTATGGCGTTACCGAGGCCGATATAGCGCGTGATGTAGGCGCGTTAGTAGGCAGCTATCTGACGGCTGCTGGCTGCGAGGTCAAGACCGTACAGAGCAACAACCTTGCCGGCGAGGATGCGGCCTATACCAACGTCTGCCTCAGCGCCAACACCTGGCCTGCTGATATTTTTGTCAGCCTGCATTGTAACGCCGCTACTCCTGCAGCACAGGGCACCGAGGTGCTGGTGTATGACAAGTGGAGCCCTGCTGATACGCTGGCAAGCTGTATCCTCCGTCAAATCACTGGCAGCTTAGGCACGGTAGACAGAGGCGTCAAAGCTCGTCCCGGTCTCATCGTCCTTAACTCCACCCACATGCCTGCCGTCCTGATTGAGATGGGATTTATTACCAACGACGCTGATTGCCGGATGCTGATTAACCAGCAGGACGAGCTGGCCCGCGCCATCGCGCGCGGCATTACTGATTACATCACGGAGAGGGGAGAGTGACATGCATGCCAAAGGACAGCGCGAGGTTAAGGTTATCACTTATGCTCTCATTATCGCTGGCCTTATCTGCCTTGCCGGGCTATTGCTCAGCGGCGGATGCGGCCGTAGCGGCTCCCCAGCAGGAGATAATGGTGAGCGTGCCGCTCAGCAGGTTAACCGAGCTGCAGAGCTTAATCAACAGGCAGGAGCAGCGATTAAATCAGCTGCAGGAGCTGTTGAGCGGGCAGAGCAGCGGGCTGAGCAAGCAGCAGAGCTCAATCAGTCAGCTCAGGCAGGAGCTGCAGACTGCAAAAAGCTCGTTGACGAGCTCAGACAAGATAATCAACGAGCAAAACAAATCCTTGATGAGCTTATCAGCAACACTCAAACAGGAGCAGCGCAGGACAAGGCGCATTGAGCGTCAGCGGCTTTTATGGCAGGCTGTTGCCGGTAGCGCTGTCGTGTATATGGTGCTTAAAGAATAGTTTATATTTGGGGCCAACGCTGGGGCCAACGCGCCTAAAAAATCGCTAAAAACAGGGCAAAAAACAGCAAAAATCAACAACTTAAAAACGCATTTTTTACACACAAAAATACCCCGCAACCTGCATGGTTGCGGGGTTTCTTTCATGGTGATCCAGGAGGGATTCGAACCCCCGACCCACGGCTTAGAAGGCCGTTGCTCTATCCAACTGAGCTACTGAACCATATTAATTTGGAGCGGGCGATGGGAATCGAACCCACAACATCAGCTTGGAAGGCTGAGGTTTTACCACTAAACTACACCCGCATGGTCGGAGTGGCAGGATTCGAACCTGCGACACCCTGCTCCCAAGGCAGGTGCGCTACCAAACTGCGCTACACCCCGAATACAAAAGGTATTATACTATTTAATTAAACAGATGTCAAGAGAAAATATATACTTTGTTAATCATGAAGCAGAAGAAAAATATTTGAAATCATATTTTTCTTCTGCCTGACAGATTGCTTATTTCAGCAGCTCTTCCTTAATCTCGTAATATTCGCGCGAGAAATAGGGCGTGAGCTGTGCTTCGCGATGGTCATAGCCAAAGGCGCGTTTGGTGAGGGACAATACAGGCGGTGCCTGAATGCGTTTGGCAACGGCAAAGCCGGCGAACAGCTTCCACCAGCGCTCCAAATCGGCAATCAGTGCAACAGCATCGGGACAGGCTTCGTTAATCGCTTCCTGCGTACAGCCAAGCTCTGCGGCCAGCGTGCCTGCCTTGTACCAGCGCAGGATATCTGCCGGTGTAGTCTTGTGCCAGTTTTCGATAAAGGCACGCAGCAGGTAATCGTGATAACCATATACCAGCGGGTCACCACCGTTGCCTACTGTCTGCGCATCCGAAAGCTCGGCGCTGGGGCGGATATTGAAGATAGCTTCGGGGATTACCTCACGTTTGTAAATTACTTCGTTCAGATAGCGTCCCAAAGCATATACCTGATGCTTCCAAAGGTCACCAATCATGGCCATGGCACCGCAGATATCGCCGTAGAAGGTGGCGTAGCCAATGGCCAGCTCTGCTTTATTGGAGTTGCAGCTGAAGGCACCGCCGAAGGCTGCAGACGCTGCAGCAATAACACGCGCGCCGCGGTCGCGGGCCTGGATATTTTCTTTAATCAGTCCGCTGAGCTGCAGATTGAAGCTGCTGCCATCTGCCAGATGGGTGATGGGAGTTTCTTCCAGCTGCTTGACTGTCAGCTCATAGCTTTCACTGATGGGCATTACGGCATAGTTTGCGCCCAGTGCCTGCGCCAGCTGCTGCGCGCTGTTGCGCGTGGCAGCGGAGTTGAAGCGTGAAGGCAGGTTGAGCAGCAGGATATTTTCCGGTCCCAGGATATCTGCATACATAACGGCGGTTACGGCGCTGTCGATGCCGCCGGAAAGACCGACTGTCATGCGTTTGATGCCGCATTGCTGCAAGAATTTGGCGGTGCCGTAGCGCAGAGCGCGATACACGGATTCCGGCTCCTTTGGCAGCTCTGCCGGCGGACAGGTGGGGATGATGCAGTTTGCTTCTGTATCCCAGGTGAATTCCAAAAAGGTATCGGCATACATGGGCGCAGAGGTTACCAGACTGCCGTCGCCGTTGTAGGCGGAAGTGCAGCCGTCATAGGTGAAGATGTTCTTGCCGTTGTTCTGAATGCCGACGTTATTGCAGTAGATAAGCGGAATGCCTGCGGTGCGTGCCTGTGCACTGAAGAGGCGGTTGCGCTTACGGTTTTTACCCAGCGTGTAGGGGGAGCAGGAAAGGTTGCATAAAAGCTGTGCTCCGTTGGCTGCCAACGTTTGCGGTACGTTAAGGTGATAGTTTTCCGTCCAGCCGTCCTCGCACAGCATGACGCCGATGCGCAGGCTGGTGCCTCGGATGACGATTTCCAAAGGCTGCAGTGCTTCGCTGACGCTTGCACCTTCTTCGGCGCAGAGCTTCTGCAGGCTGTAAAAATGACGGCAGTCGTCAAATTCGCGGTAGTTGGGCAGCGATGTCTTGATGAAGAAGCTGCGTCCCTGATAACCGCCGAGCAGCTTACCGTTTTGGCAGGCAAAGGCGGCGTTGTATTTGCGCACGCGTCCGTCCTCGTTGAGCTTGCCTGGTTCGGTGGCAACGCTGCCGAAGATAACGCAGATATTTTCGGTGGCAGCGACGATCTTTTCGGCATAATAGGCGCAGTCATCCAAAAAGGTCTGCTGCTCCCAAATGTCGCCGATAAGATAACCAGGCAGTGCCATTTCGGGCAGAAGCAGGATATCGGCCTCAAGGCTGCGTGCTTTTTCAATAGCGTCAATGATTTTCTTATAGTTTACATCAGGACGGCCGGGAGTTATTTCCAGCTGTCCGCAGATAATTTTCAGCTTCAATTTATTGTCCTCACAATTTTATTTGCATTTTACATTACTATAGTGCTATTATAACAGAGATGAAGTAATTTCTCTAGCTTAGAGGGGGTTTTTCCTTATGAAACATAACAAAAAAACTAATGCAGCCCGCCGTCTGGACGAGCTGAAGATAGAATACCGTATTATGGAATATCCGGTGGACGAGGAGCATCTGGATGCTGTGCATGTTGCCGCAGAGGTTGGCATGCCTGCATCACAGGTATTCAAAACACTGGTAGTACGCGGTGACAAGAACGGCATTATGTTTGCCGTAATTCCCGGTGATGGCGAGCTTGATTTAAAGGCGTTGGCCAGAGCCAGCGGCAATAAGCGTGCCGAGCTGGTACATCTGAAGGAGGTTCTGCCGCTCACAGGCTATATCCGCGGCGGCTGTTCACCCTTGGGCGCTAAAAAGAACTATCCTGTATATATGGATGAAACCAGCAATAACTGGCCGGAGATTGCAATCAGCGCCGGTCAGCGCGGTATGCAGATTATTGCGGCACCGGCTGATTTGCAGCGTGCTACGGCTGCAACGGTGGCACCGCTGATTTTTGCAGAGTAACTCTTGTTCCTTCCTATAAAATATGCTATTATAGTCTTGATAACCTATTTGCACAATTGTGTTTGAAAGAAATACGACTGTGCTGGCCTGAAGGCGTATTATTAACGCTGACGGCAGTATGATGTCAAAATTTAAAGAAGAAAGTAGGTTGAATATATGTTATATGTTAGTACAAGAGGGAAAACTGATTTGTTTTCCGCTGCACACGCGATAACCCGTGGCTTGGCAGCGGATGGAGGATTGTTTGTACCGCAGAATATTCCTGCGATGCGTATGGTTGATATAAAGGCGATGGAGCGCAAGCCTTATACGGAGCGTGCTGTTGATGTTCTGCTGCAGTATCTTACTGATTTCAGCGAGGACGAGCTGCGCGAATGTGTAAATGCTGCCTACGCGCCGGAAAAATTCGGTGATAATCCTGTGCCTTTGGTACAGGTAAATGATAACACCGGTGTGCTGGAGCTGTGGCATGGCCCGACGTCTGCTTTTAAGGATATGGCACTGCAGCTTTTGCCGCATCTTTTGACACGTTCGATGCAAAAGACCGGTGAAACGAATAAGGTTGTTATTCTGGTTGCTACCTCCGGTGATACCGGCAAGGCTGCTTTGGAAGGCTTTGCTGATGTTCCGGGTACGCAGATTATCGTTTTCTACCCCAGCGAGGGTGTGAGTGATATCCAGAAGCAGCAGATGATTACCCAGGCAGGCAAAAATGTTAAGGTTTTCGGTATTGAGGGTAATTTTGATGATGCTCAGCGCGGTGTGAAGGAAATCTTCGGCAATACTGCGCTCAGTGATGAGCTGGCGAAAAAGGGCTACACCTTCTCTTCTGCCAATTCTATTAACTGGGGCCGTCTGGTGCCGCAGATTGTTTACTACTTCAGCGCTTATGTAGATGCTGTTAAGGCAGGTAAGATTACTGCCGGTGCCCCGATTAATTTTGTTGTTCCTACCGGCAACTTCGGTGATATTCTGGCAGGCTATTACGCTAAGCTGATGGGCTTGCCGATTGACAGACTGCTGTGTGCATCCAACAGCAATAACGTGCTGACTGATTTTATCAATACCGGTGTTTATGACAGACGCCGTGAGTTCTTTAAAACTGTTTCTCCTTCTATGGATATTCTTGTTTCCAGTAATCTGGAGCGCCTGCTTTACAGTGTGACAGAGCATGATGCTGCGCGTGTGGCAGATTATATGAAGCGTTTGAATACCGAAGGTCATTATGAGATTGACAGCGATGATCTGAAGCAGATTCAAAGCCAGTTCTTCGGTGCCTGGGTTGATGAGCTGGAAACGAAGGAGGCTATCGGCCGTATTTATAATGATTACCATTATCTGATGGATACGCATACTGCCGTTGCCTGGCGTGCGATGGAAAAATATCGCTTCTTGACCAGTGATGAAACCTATACCGTTGTTCTGTCTACCGCAAGTCCGTATAAGTTTGCCGACAGTGTGCTGGCAGCACTTGATGATGCTCAGCCGCAGAGCAGCAATCCTTTTGAACTGCTGCAGAAGCTGCATGCCGATACCGGTACGGAGATTCCGCCGCGTATGCTGGCTCTGGAGAACCTGCCTGTGTTGCATTCCGAGGTTATTCCTGCGGACAAGATGGAGCTGGCGGTTGTGAAGAACCTGGTGTAACTTGATGCGGAGAATACTTGCGTTGCTGGTATGTTTTCGCTATAATAAAATCGAAATTTAATATTTATATATGCAAGACTTAGTCTGCCGAACAGCGGACTAAGTCTTTGTCATAAAAGGAGGTATAAAGTGGACTCCAGGAGTGTACTTGAACAGGTGCGCAGCGGCAAGCTGTCGGTGGCTGAGGCGGAGAGTTATTTTAATCGCAAGGCGTATGAGAATTTAAATTATGCGCGTCTTGATACTTCGCGTGAGCAGCGTACCGGCTTTGCGGAGGTTGTTTATTGCAGCGGTAAGCCAGATGCGTATTTGGCAGAGATTTATAAGCGTCTTTTGGCGGAGCAGGGCGAGGTGTTCGGCACGCGGGCAACGCAGGAGCAGTATGAGCTGGTGCGGCGGCTGCTGCCTGATATTGTTTATGATCCGGTGGTGCGGACGCTGAAGCAGGAGCGCCCGGATAAGGAGCGCTGCGGCTGTGTTGTTGTGTGTACTGCGGGTACTGCCGATATTCCTGTAGCGGAGGAGGCGGCGCAGACGGCGGAGTTTTTCGGGACGCATGTGGAGAGGCTTTACGATGTTGGCGTTAGCGGTATTCACCGTCTATTGGATAAGGTTGATTTGCTGCAGCAGGCGAATTGTGTGGTGACGGCTGCAGGTATGGAGGGCGCGCTGGCGAGTGTTATCGGAGGCCTTGTGCGTAATCCGGTGATTGCGGTGCCGACTTCTGTCGGATACGGTGCGAGCTTTCATGGGCTGAGTGCGCTGCTGACGATGATTAATTCCTGCGCTAACTGTGTTTCGGTTGTGAATATTGATAATGGATATGGCGCGGGGATTATTGCGACGCAGATTAACAGGCTGGCGTGCAAATGAGTTGGCGTGTGCGTCGCAATTAAATATCGTTCCAGTCAGTAGCAATTTTCCTATGCCTTAGGGCATAATGCAAATTTCGTGCGGAACCAGGATGAAGCTTCGGTAAAATTTGTTATATGGTAAGAGAAAGTTACGTACCCTTGCTTCTATGGTTCCAGGCACTCATTTGCTAAAATTGCTATTCCTTACACGATATATTAATTGCTTGTCATGGTTTTCTGCCAGACTTCTTGCCTCTCCTAGGGGAGAGGTGGCATCGCGAAGCGATGACGGAGAGGGGACTGTAAGCGTCGCAATTGATATATCGCGTTGCAACGAAAAATTTTCCCGCAAATCGCGTGATGAGTTGTATGTTTGATGGTAAATATGAAGAAGCGATTTGCGGACGGTAATTTCGTGTGGAACCAGGACGAAGTGCCGCAAAACTCGCGCTATGCTAAGAGATTTTGCTACAGTAGTCAGCTTATCGCTCAAACAGTTGCGACACTTCTATGGTTCCAAACACTTATTCCCTAAAATTTTTATGTTTTCACTGCGATATATTAATTGCTTGTGCAACCTTTCTTGCCTGCCCCTTGGGGAAGGTGCCGAACGTAGTGAGGCGGAAGGGGGAAACGCAAGCTATGTATTTAAAATTTATGAGGGAGAAAAATATGCCAAAAGATAAAGATTTGGAAACACAGGCGGAAGCCAAGTTTGCTGTGCTGCAGCAGGAGCTGCGGCGCTTGGGCAGTGTGATGATTGCGTTCAGCGGTGGCGTTGATTCGACGTTTTTGCTGCAGGCGGCTCATTTGACTTTGGGCGATAAGGCGCTTGCGGTGACGGCGCGTTCCGGCGTTGTGCCGCAGCGTGATATAGCAGAGGCAGAGGAGTTCTGTCGGAAGCAGGGAATCCGTCATCTTTACTTTGATTTTGATGAGCTGCAGGTGCCGGGGTTTGCCGAAAATCCGCCGAACCGCTGCTATATTTGCAAAAAAACGCTGTTCAGCAATTTTCTGCGCATTGCCCAGGAAAACGGTGCTGTGCTTTGCGAAGGCTCGAATATGGACGACCTTGGCGATTACCGCCCCGGCCTGAGGGCTTTGGCGGAGCTGAAGGTGCAGAGCCCACTGCGCACTGCTGAGCTGACGAAGGAGGAAATCCGCCTGCTGTCGCATAAGCTGCAGCTGCCGACTTGGGATAAGCCTTCCTTTGCTTGTCTTGCTTCGCGCTTTGTTTACGGTGAGCGTATCACGGCGGAGAAGCTGGCGGCGGTGGATAAGGCGGAGCAGCTTTTGTGGGAGCTGGGCTTTAAGCAGTTCCGTGTGCGTGTGCATGGTAGTTTGGCGCGCGTTGAGCTGTTGCCCGAACAGCTGGAGCTGGCAGTGGCGGAGCCGATGCGCAGTACGATTTACAAAGGATTGAAGGCTGCAGGCTTTGCTTATGTGGCACTTGATTTGCAGGGCTATCGTACAGGCAGCATGAATGAAACTTTAAAGCAGGATTAATTTGTACTTATAGCGAATTTTATCAGCAGCCTGTTACGAGTATGCAGGCTTTGGTTAGGAGGAAGATTATGAAAAGCTTATATTTGGAATGTAATGCCGGCATCAGCGGCGATATGCTGGTAGCAGCACTTTTGGATTTGGGCGCGGATAAAGAGGCGCTTGATAAGGCTCTGCAGAGTATTCCTGCGAAGGGCTTTGAGTATAAAATCAGCAGAGTGTCTAAGGCAGGCGTTGACTGCTGCGATTTTGATGTTATTTTGGACGAGGAGCATGCTAACCATGACCACGATATGGCCTTTTTGCATGGCAATGGCGATGCTGTAGTGCATAGCCATGAGCATGAACATCATCATGACCACGAGCATGAGCACGAACATCATCATGAACATCATCATGACCACGACCATGAACATGAGCACAGCCATGTGCCGCATGAGCATCATCATCACCATGAGCACCGCGGTCTGCAGGAGGTTATTGCGATTATTGATGCTACGGATATGAGTGCTGCAGCCAAGGAATTGGCGCTGAAGATTTTTGATATTATTGCGGATGCTGAGGCAAAGGCGCATGCTGTGGAGAAGAATGCAGTGCATTTCCATGAGGTTGGTGCGATTGATTCTATCGTTGATATTGTGGCGATTGCTGTGTGTGCCGACAGTCTTGGTGTTGAAAACGTAATTGTGCCGGAGCTGTGCGAGGGACGCGGTACTGTCCGCTGCCAGCATGGCGTGCTGCCGGTGCCTGTTCCTGCAACGGCCAATATTATGCAGCGCTTTGGCTTTAATGTACGCTTGCTGCCGGTGCAGGGCGAGTTTGTTACACCGACCGGTGCTGCTGCCGCTGCTGCGCTGATGACTGCGGACGAGCTGCCACAAAGCTTTAAGATTCTGGGCATCGGTCTGGGCGCAGGCAAGCGTCAGTATGAGTGCCCCAGCATTTTGCGTGCGCTGCTGATTGAGGATAACGCGCAAAAAAAAACTCTGTAAATAGCAATGCTTTGCAGACAGATTGCATCTGCCAGCTGCAGTCTGATATTGATGACTGCAGCGGCGAGCTTTTGGGCTACACGCTGGAGCGCCTGCTGGCGGCAGGAGCGCTGGATGCTCATTATCAGCCGGTGTTTATGAAGAAGAGCCGTCCGGCGTGGGAGCTTACTGTTATCTGTCGCGAGGAGGACAGAGCGAAGCTGGAAGCGCTGATCTTTGCGGAAACGACAACAATCGGCATTCGTCGTGCGCGCATGGAGCGCACTGTGCTGCCACGTCGCAGGGACGTGGTGCACACTGCTTACGGTGATGTGGCGGTGAAGCGCTGCCTGCTGGAGAACGGCGAACGCTGTTATGTGGAATATGACAGCGCTGCCAAACTGGCGCAGGAGCAGGGGGTGCCGCTGCAGGATATCTATCTGGCGGCACAGCTGACGCAAAAAAACATAAATTAGCCACAAAAGTGTGGTATAATATCTCCATAATACGTCAGAGAATGGAGAAAAAATGACTAATGTTTTCGATTTGATAGAAGAATTTTATACACAGGATGAAGAATGGAATTCGGTACTGCAGCAAGCCTGTGCTGAAGATTTCCTGCGCTATAAAACATGGCAGGGAGCCAAAGACGGCGAGCTGGTCAAGATTTGGGATTATATTACGATTCTTTGTATTTACCTTGGCAATTCCGAGAACTTTCTCGGTGATATGTCGCGTGAGGATTTTATTGACTGCGTAGGCTGGTGCTGCCGCAATGTTTCCGGCTTCCCGGCAACGGAGAGCAACATCGCACATTTCCTAGATGTTATGCAGGAGTTTTATGCATATATGAAAAAGAAACGCATTATTACCCGTGATAATGCGCCTGCCGAAGCTAAAGCAAAGCTGCTGGCTGACGGAAAACTGCAGATTGTCGGCAAGGATGGCAGCTTTTTGCCTGGGCATGACCGTTACAATCTGTATTCTACACCGGATTTGCCGACGAAGGTGTATCTGAACATCGGCGAGAGAATGCAGAATTTGCTGGATGATGTGCAAAGCTACTATACGCAGAAGCAGTTCCGTCGCGATTTGGAGCGGGCAGATTTCCTCTTCGGCGGTATTTTCCAGAACGGTACTGTTCAGGAAAAGCCGGGCACGGAGGAATATTCACAGACCTTTTGGGATTATTTTCTTTTTGACTACCGCTTGCTTGAAGATGACAAAACGCCGCTGCAGCATTACCGTGATGTAATCTGCCGTGACGCTTCTGATATGGACACGTCCGTTGATATTTTGAATGAGCTGATTAAGGCAAAGCTGGTTCTCTTTGATGTGCAAAGACGTACGGAGGAGGGAATGTATGTCTGCAGAAATATTTTCACCAATGAAAAATATACGCTGATGCTGCCGGTAGATGATAATATTGACACAGAAGGCTATATTTTCATGGGCCATATTTTTTATGAAAATACTATGGTGATGAACTTCCTGCGCGGACTGGTGATGTCGCAGACCTCGCGTAAGCGCTTTTTCGAGGTTGTCAGCGCGGCGAAGGACTGGTTTGCCGTGCGTCAAAGCGGCGAAATGAGCTGGGAGGAGTTCATCAACCGTAATCCGATGTTCGTACGCCATGTTTCTGTTTTGTATGCAATCTATGTGCGTATGGAGGGCTTTAATTTCAGTACGCAGATAAGTAATTATCAGCCTGCGGCGCTGCTTGAGGACAAGACCTCGGTAATGCTGGAATCTCTTAGAGGAACAGGCCTTTTTTCTGCCTATGATATACAGCTGATGCGTACCATGTGGAGCGATTTTATGCTTCGTGGCAATGCTTTGCCTGATAATACAGACGCTGATTTTGAGCATTGGACGGCAGCGGTTATGTACTGCTTTGTTAAGCTGAATGATGTTTATACCTTTACGGAAAAGCAGGTTTTTGCTATGTGCCGTGCTACCGACCATGCAAAGCTGAAGCAGATGATAGATATGATAAATGAAACCTTGCAGCTGGAGGCACATGACCCGCGTTATGTTAACGAAGAGGGTTTGCTGCTGATGCTGCTGCAGTGAGAGGAGGCACCAGAATATGAAGTGTGATTTTTGCGGCCACGAGGTTGCTCCCGGCACAGTGGAATGTCCGTACTGCCATTATCAGTTCAAGATTGATGCGCAGGTGCTCAGTCCGGAGGAGCGCGATACCTTTGAGGGCGTGACGATAGACGAGAGCGCAGGCACAGAGGAAAACAAAAGTGCCAGGGAAGGCGCTGTATATGACAGCGGTGCTGATGCTTATAATGAAAGACAGCAGCAGGTGCCGCCGAATATCAAGGTACATACCTTTGGTTGCGGCAGCGGCATTCTGATTACTTTTCTGATTTTGTGCGGCATTGTGGCAGTTATCTTCTTTTTGCTGCCGACGTTTATTGTCTTTGCCGCTGTCGGCGCAATAGTTTTGTTTATTATGCGTCTTTTTATGGGCTTTTAATGGCGTAAAAATGTATTTCTGACGGCCGGCAGTGTTGCATTGGGCAGAACTGCCGGCTGTTTTGGTCTGTTGTAGAAATTTTTTCAAAAAAATTTTAAAAAGCCGTAAAAATATAGAGGATTTTTCTGATTGACGGCGAATAATATACAGGTATACAATGTGTGAAAAGAATAGGAGGCATAAGATATGCATAGTTACAGCATGGATCTTGGCGGCAGAACTCTTACTATTGAAGCCGGCAAGATTGCAAAACAGGCTAATGGCGCTGTATTAGTTCGTTATGGCGATACCGCCGTAGTAGTTGCCGTTACCGGCACCAAGACCCCGCGTGAGGGTGTAGACTTCTTCCCTTTGACTGTTGATTTTGAAGAAAAAATGTACGCCGTAGGTAAAATCCCCGGTGGCTTTATTAAACGCGAAGGCCGTCCGTCTGAGCAGGCTATCCTGACCAGCCGTCTGATTGACCGTCCGATTCGCCCGATGTTCCCGGAAGGCTACCACAACGATGTACAAATCGTTGCTACCGCTGTTTCCGTTGATCCCGACAATGCTCCGGATATGCCCGCTATGATCGGTGCATCCTGCGCTTTGTCTATTTCCGATATTCCGTTCGAAGGTCCTATCGCCGGTGTGCGCGTAGGCCTGATTGATGGTGAATTCATCATCAACCCGACTGTTGAACAGGCTAAAATCAGCCAACTGAACCTGGCTGTTGCCGGCACCAAAGACGCTATCCTGATGGTAGAAGCAGGTGCTAACGAAGTTTCCGAAGAAACCATGCTGGATGCTATCTGGTTCGGTCATGGCGTAATCAAACAACTCGTTGAGTTCCAGGAGAAAATCGTTGCTGAAATCGGCAAAGAGAAAATGGAAGTTCCGTTCTACGCTCCGCCTGAAGAAATGGCTGCGGAAATCGAAGAATATGGTGCTCAAAAACTCAAAGATGCTCTGATGGATGCTAACAAGCTGGAGCGCGAAGAAAACGTTGCTAAGGTTAAAGCTGAAATCGCTGAAGTATTCCTGGAGAAATATCCTGATAATGCTAAAGACGTTGCTTACATCACCCAAAAGCTGGTTAAGAAAATCGTTCGCCGCACTATCTCTGTAGATAAGATTCGTCCTGACGGCCGTCAATTAGACGAAGTACGTCCGGTAAGCTGCGAGGTTGGCCTGCTGGCTCGTCCGCATGGCAGCTCTCTGTTCACCCGTGGTCAGACTCAGATTTTGAACGTTCTGGCTTTGGCTCCGCTGCGTGAAGCACAGATTCTTGATGGTCTTGGCGCTGAGGAAACCAAGCGTTATATCCATCACTACAACTTCCCGCCGTACAGTGTAGGCGAAACCAAACCTCTGCGCAGCCCTGGCCGCCGCGAAATCGGTCATGGTGCTCTGGCTGAGCGCGCTCTGCGTCCGGTTATTCCTTCTGAAGAGGAGTTCCCGTATGCAATCCGTCTGGTATCCGAGGTTCTGGAATCCAATGGTTCCTCCTCCATGGGCTCTGTTTGTGCAAGCACCCTGTCCCTGATGGATGCAGGCGTTCCTATTAAAGCTCCTGTTGCCGGCGTTGCTATGGGCCTTGTTAAGGATGGCGAATACTTCACTATTCTGACTGATATCCAAGGTCTGGAGGATGCTCTGGGCGATATGGACTTCAAGGTTGCAGGTACCGAAAAAGGTATTACTGCTATCCAGATGGATATTAAGATTGACGGTATCAACAAGGATATCTTCACCCAGGCATTGGCACAGGCTAAACGCGGCCGTGAATTCATCATGGGCAAAATGATGGAATGCATCAGCGAACCGCGCAAAGAGCTGTCCAAATATGCTCCGAAGATTACTACTATCCATGTAGATCCTGATAAGATTGCTAAGGTTATCGGACCTGGCGGCAAGATGATCAAGAAGATTGTTGACGAAACCGGCGCTAAGATTGATATCGATGATACCGGTCGCGTATTTATTGCTGCTGTTAACACCGAGGCTGCTAATAAAGCTATCGAGATGATCGAAGGCATTACTGCCGAAGCTGAGGTTGGCAAGGTTTATACCGGTAAAGTTACCCGTCTGATGAACTTTGGTGCTTTCGTTGAGATTCTGCCGGGCAAGGAAGGTCTGGTACATATTTCCCAGCTGTCTACCGAGCATGTAGATAAGGTTGAGGATGTTGTAAGTGTTGGCGATGAAATTGTTGTTAAGGTTACCGAAATTGACAACAAGGGCCGCATTAACCTGTCCCGCAAGGCTGTTCTGATGAAGAGCGTACAAAAATAATTTGTGAATTTAAAAGAGCTGTCGCATTTGTGACAGCTCTTTTTTGTAGATTGGAGGAGTGAGTTACTAATGAAAACACGTGGTTTTGAAAAGGTTGCCAGGTATATGGATGTTGAGTTCCCGATGCCGGAGCGCAAGACACAGTTCAGCGCCGGTTATGACATCAGCGCTGCCGAAGAGGTTGTACTGGAGCCGGGGAAGCTGGTGCTGGTGCCTACAGGTGTGAAGGCTTATATGCAGACAGGCGAGTTCTTGGGCCTGCATATCCGCAGCAGCATGGCGGTAAAGAAGCATCTGATGCTGGTGAATAATGTCGGTATTATTGATGCCGATTATTATAATAATGCTGATAACGAAGGTCACATTATGGTGGCTTTGATGAATATGGGTACTGAGGCTGTTACGATTCCGCAGGGTGAACGCATTGCACAGGGCATTTTCTACAACTATCTGACCGTTGACGATGACGATAAGGTGGAGAAGGTTGTACGTGCAGGCGGCTTCGGCAGCACGGGAAAATAATAATATCATATCATTACCTTCGCTTAGGAATTCAGTTAAAAGTGTAAATAGTTTACAATTTTAACGAAAAAGTGTAGACAATATAGGGAAATATGATATAATTAGTTTAGATAATTTTGGAAAAATGGAGGTTTTCTCGATGCAGAAAATTGATCAGGCATGTGTAAACACTCTTCGCTTTTTGGCAGCAGACCAGGTAGAAAAGGCTAAATCCGGCCATCCTGGTTTCCCTCTGGGTACCGCTCCTTTGATGTACACCATTTGGGACCGCTTTATGAATTATAATCCGGCTGATCCGCAATGGTTCAACCGCGACCGTTTCATCCTTTCTCCGGGTCACGGCAGCGCTTTACTGTATGCTATGCTGCACCTGGCAGGCTATGACCTGTCCCTGGACGAGCTGAAAAACTTCCGTCAATGGGGCAGCAAGACTCCGGGTCATCCGGAATTCGGTCTGACTCCCGGCGTTGACGTTTCTACCGGTCCTCTGGGCCACGGCTTTGCTATGGGCGTTGGCTTTGCTATTGCCGAAGCTATGCTGGGCGCAAAGTACAACAAACCTGATTTCCCGGTTGTTGACCACTACACCTTTGGTCTGACCTCTGACGGTGACCTGATGGAGGGCGTTTCCTGCGAGGCTGCTTCTCTTGCTGGTACCCTTGGCTTGGGCAAACTGATTTACTTATATGATGATAACAAGATTACTATTGAAGGCAGCACCGATATTGCCTTCACCGAGGATGTTGAAGCTCGCTTCAAGGCTTATGGCTGGCAGGTTCTGCGCGTAGAGAGCAGCGAGGATGTTGACGCTATGCAGGCAGCTATCGAAGAAGCTAAGGCTGATACTATGCATCCTTCTCTGATTATTGTACGCACTCACATCGGCTTTGGCAGCCCGAAACAGGACAGCCCGTCCTGCCATGGCGAGCCGCTGGGTGGTGAAGCATTGGCAGCTACCAAAGAAAAAGCCGGCTGGCCGCAGGAAATGTTCTATGTACCTGCTGAGGTTAAAGAACATTTTGCTGCTAAGCTGGATGGCTGCGCTGCAAATGAAGCTGCTTGGAATGCTTTGATGGATGACTATAAGATGGTATATCCTGAGTTGGCTAAAGAACTGGAAGACCGCATTGCCGGCAACTCCATGGTTAACCTGACTGCTCTGGAAGCAATCTTCAAGGATACCGTTAAGAACGCTACCCGCGAAGCAAGCGGTGATATTATCCAAGTTCTGGCTGCACAGCTGCCTGAGCTGGTTGGCGGCAGTGCTGACCTTGGCCCGTCCAACAAAACTATCATGAAAACCGGCGGTTACTTCTCCAAGCTGGACAGAACCGGCCGTAACATTCACTTTGGCGTTCGTGAGCACGCTATGGGTACCGTTCTGAACGGCATTTCCCTTCATGGCGGATTCATTCCCTTCGGCGGCACCTTCCTGGTATTCGCTGACTTCCTGCGTCCGACCATCCGTATGGCTGCACTCATGGGCATTCAGTCTGTATTCGTACTGACTCATGACAGCATTGCGCTGGGCGAAGACGGTCCTACTCATCAGCCGATTGAAACCACTATGGCTCTGCGCCTGATTCCGAACGTAAGCGTTATCCGTCCGGCTGACGCTCTGGAAACTGCTACCGCATGGCAACAGGCTTGCCTGAACAAGCATAAACCGACCTGCCTGCTGCTGAGCCGTCAAAAGCTGACTGTACTGCATGACTATGCAGCAACCATCCATGAAAACGCTCATAAGGGCGCTTATGTACTGAGCCCGGCTAAGAACGAGGCTAAGGCTGTTCTGATCGGTACCGGCAGTGAAGTACATCTGGCACTGGCTGCACAGGCTAAGCTGGCAGAAGAAGGCATTGACGTTAGCGTTGTATCTATGCCTTGCTGGGATGCTTTTGATGCTCAAAGCGATGAGTACAAGGAAAGTGTTCTGCCTGCAGGTGTAACCAAGTTTGCTGTTGAAGCAGGCGTTCCTTACGGCTGGAGCCGCTACACCGGCACTGAAAAGAATGTTCTGGGCATTACTACCTTCGGCGCTTCCGCACCCGGCGATGTAATGATGGAAAAATACGGCTTTACTGTTGAAAACCTGGTTGCAAAGGTTAAAGCAGCGCTGTAAGCTTAATTTGAAATTGTTCTTAAAGACCACTCTGCGGAGTGGTCTTTTTGTGTTGCATATAAGGAGTTAGTTTTGCTGTTTGGCCTGCCTTGTTCAGATACAGCAATTAAAAAACAGAATCTTATCATATACATTTTTAGCACTTATTTTTTATACATTTTATGCATACGGATTGTATAAAATGTGTTATAATAAGAAGATAATAATGTATAACTGTCTTCATTACGCTGTCGCGCTTCTGCCGGCACGTAAGCGAGCAGGAGGTGCCGGATATGGAAGAAAAAAATATAAAGGACACTATCAGGGCCAAGGCTGCAGAAGCCGCTGAAGCTGCTGCCGAAGCAGCGGAAACACAGGACAAGGAAGAATATGGTGATATACGTATTGCCGACGAGGTTATCTGTATCGTTGCTAGCCTGGCGGCGCAGGAGGTGCCGGGAGTTGTCGGCATGAGCGGTGGTCTGACAGATGGCATTAACCGCTTCTTGGGCAAGGAGAACGCTTCTAAGGGCGTACATTTGCATTTTGAAGGCAAGACGGTAAATGCCAGTGTGTATATTGTTATTGAATACGGCTGCTGCATTCCGGAGATTGCTTTGGAGGTACAGGAAAAGGTTAAAGATGCTATTGAGGCGATGACCGGTTACGAGGTGCAATTTGTCGATGTCAATGTTGAAGGTGTAGCCAAGAGGCGTGAAAGCGAGCTGGAAAAGGAAAGCTCATCTGATGTAGATATGGCGGAAATTTTGCAGGCGCAGGCTAAGCGTGCGGAAGCAACGGAGGCCAATTCCTTTGAGCAGCAGCTGGTTAATCTCCATGATAACCATGATTTTGAGCTGCCGCCGGAGGAAGACATGGATGAAAAGCATAGGAAGTTTTTAGAGGAGGATTAACTGTTATGGGTATTGCGGATAGAATTATCCTGACGCTGTATACGATATTAATGACGGTAGCTTCAGTGCTGACGCTGCTGTGCAGTCTTGGCGTTTTCTCTGATACCGGTATGGTAGCGTTTATCAGCCATATCCCGGGCAACTGGGTTTATGCTGTAGGCGGCGTGATTATGCTGCTGGTGAGCGTACGCTTGCTGATTACCGGCCTGGGACTGACGGGCGTAAGCTCGCTGAAGCTGAGTGACAGCGATAAGGGCAAGGTGCTTGTAGGCAAGGGCGCATTGGAGGATTATATTGCTGTTCTGTCGCAGGAAATATACGGCATCCATCATGTAAAGGTTATTGTGAAGTTGGAGGATCAATGCATTGATGTACGCATTAATGCTTCTATTGAACCCGGCATAAATATTCCGGAAACCTCCGGTGAGATTAAGACCAACGTCCGTGAAACCATCAAAAAGGTTACCGGCATTGAGGTTAAGGAAATAGAGCTGTTCTTCAAACAGATTAAAGCAAAGGAAGAATAGGAGGCAGAAGCTATGTTTAACGATATTCTTAATGATATCTGGAATAATTATCGCGGCCGTCTGCTTTGCTCGGTGTTTGGCCTGTTTATCGGCGTGGTTGTGCTGTGGCTGGGATTTTTTCAGGCACTGTTTCTGATGATCTGCATCGGCTTGGGCTTTTTTATCGGCAATAAGCTGGATAAGAAAGAGGATTTGCTGGAGTGGCTAGATAGATTACTCCCTCCGGGTTATCACAGATAACGGCAGTAGTGGCGAAAGATAAGGTACTATCTGCCTAATCTGGATCCATCATCATACAAGATATTTATTAAAATTTTTTATACAAGGAGAGTGTGCAAATGATTCGTAGACTTGCAAGAGAGGTTGCCTTACAGGCGTTATTCCAAATAGACTTTACCGGTAATGAGGTAGAACAGGCTGTTGACGCAGCTTTAGATGAGCACGAGGAGCTGCATCCGGAGGCTGCGGTAGACAAGGCTTTGGACCAGCATAAGGAGCTGGGGGCAGCAAGTGCCAGAAACTATGTTAAGAAGTATTCTATGGTGCTTGTTAACGGTGTTGTAGAAAACAAAGAGGCTATTGATGCGACTTTGAACAGCTGTGCAACCGACTGGACAGTAGAGCGTATGCCTGCTACCGACAGAAATATCCTGCGCGTAGCAGTTTTTGAAATGCGCCATGAAAAGCCTGCCCTGGCTGCAGGTGTTGCTATCAATGAGGCAGTGGAGATTGCCAAGGCTTATGGAACCGAAGAATCTCCGCGCTTTATTAACGGTGTTTTAGGTAAGCTGGCAAGAAAATGAGCCAAAAGGTTTATTTAGGCATTGATACCAGCTGTTATACTACCTCTGCCGCTCTTTTGGCGGAGGATGGCAGCCTGCTTGCCGAGGCCAGACAGATTTTAAGCGTTAAGCCGGGACGCTGCGGCCTGCAGCAGTCCGAGATGGTTTTTCAGCATACACGTAATCTGCCGCGCTTGGTTGAGGAGGTCTTTGCCGATAAGGATTGCACCTTGGCGGCAATTGGTGTCAGCGGTTATCCGCGTCCGCTCGCGGACTCCTATATGCCGGCGTTTCTAGCCGGAATGAGCGTTGCTCGCAGCCTAGCGGCTGCCTATAAGGTGCCGTTGGAGGTCATCAGCCATCAGGAAAATCATCTGGAGGCCGGTCTTTGGTCGGCAGGCGGACCGCAGGCGGAGCGTTTTTTGTTGCTGCATGCCAGTGGCGGCACTACTGATTTGCTGCTGTGCGAACGCCGTGAGGACAGCCGTTACAACCTGACACAGGTTGGTGGCAGTTTGGATTTGCACGCCGGTCAGTTTGTGGACCGCATCGGTGTGGCGCTGGGACTGCAGTTTCCGACAGGTCCGGCGCTGGAGCAGCTTGCAGAACAGGCGGAAGTGCCGCTGGAGCTGCCGGTGTCCGTGCGTAAGCTGGATGTGAGCTTATCGGGACCTGCAACTGCCGCTATGCGCAAGCTGGAGGCGGGGGCAAATGCTGCCTCTCTGGCCTTGGGCGTGGAGCATACGCTGGCGGAAACCTTTGCCCGTCTGCTGCGTAACGGTGCAGTGGCATATGGTGTGCGAGATGTGATTTTGGTTGGCGGCGTCGGCTCCAACAAGTACATCCGCAAGCATGTTGAAGAAAAGCTGGCGAAGCGCCGTGTGCGCCTGTGGGTGCCGGAAGGACGCTTCAGCTGTGATAATGCCAGTGGCTGTGCCGCTGTTGCCTGGAGATTACATAAGAAAAATGACTGAAGCTGTTTATTCGGTAAGCGAAATAAATAATTTCATAAAGCATATACTGGAGCAGGAGCCGGAGCTGCGTAATCTGCAGGTTGTCGGTGAAATCTCCAATTTTAAGCGTTATCCTTCAGGTCATTGTTATTTTACTTTGAAGGATGCCGGTGCGGTACTCAAATGCGTAATGTTTCGCAGTAAAGCCGTTAACCTGCGCTTTCAGCCGCAGAACGGCGATACTGTTGTTGCTGTAGGTCGTTTGGCAGTTTATGAACGCGATGGTGTTTATCAGCTGTATACCGATTTACTGCTGCAGCAAGGTGTGGGCGATTTGATGCAGGCTTACGAAAAGCTCAAGCAGAAGCTGGAGCGTGCAGGCCTGTTTGCGCCTGAACGTAAACAGCAGCTGCCGCTGCATCCGCGCACTGTGGGAATTATTACTTCTCCTGCAGGTGCCGCTGTGCGTGACGTCATAACAGTGTCACGAAGGAGAAATCAGGGCATAAAGCTGTTGCTTTATCCCGTTAAAGTGCAGGGTGAGGGCGCTTCGGCGGAGATTGCTGCGGCGATTGAATTCTTTAACCGTAAAAAGCTGGCTGACGTCCTTATTGTAGGACGTGGCGGCGGTTCTATTGAGGATTTGTGGGCCTTTAACGAAGAAATTACCGTAAGAGCGGTGGCTGCCTCCAAAATTCCGGTAGTCAGCGCCGTAGGTCATGAAACAGATTTTACGCTGTGTGATTTTGCTGCCGACGTGAGGGCTGCGACACCGTCGCAGGCCGCGGAGCTGGTGGTGGCTGATGTTGAAGGCTATAAGCAACGCGTTGCCTATCTGGAGCAGCGTGCGCGCAGCCTGATGTCAGCATTGCTGACGCAGCAGCAGCGCAGATTGGACAATTTAGTTAATTCGTGGGCGTTGCGTGACCCGGAAAGGCTTTTTGCCGACCAGGCGCAGCGTCTTGATACTGCTTCGCGCAGACTGCGTGAGGCCTTAGAGCTGCAGCTGCAGCAGGATGAGCATAAGCTGGCGCTGGCGGCGGTAAGGCTGGACAGCCTCAGTCCGCTGGCTGTTTTGGGACGAGGCTATTCTGTGAGCCAAAAATCCGATTATACGCTGGTAAGCAGTGTTGATGACCTCAGATGGGGTGATGAGCTGCTGACAACAGTCGCAGACGGTGTGATAACCTCGGTTGTTCAGCAGGTAGAAAGGCGGTAAAGGATGGCAACGAAAAAGATTGCAAAGAACATTAAGTTTGAAGATGCCTTAAGCGAGCTGGAAGCACAGGTACAGCTTCTGGAAAGCGGCGAGCTGCCTTTGGACAAGGCTCTGGAGGTATTCAAATACGGTGTGGAGCTGAGCCGTGTCTGCAGCAGCAGATTGGAAACAGTGAAGCAGGAGGTTGAAAAAATCGTTGTTACCGACAGTAACGACGTTGGCTATAAATTAGAAGCATTCCAGGATTTGGAGGTAAAATAATGGATTTTAAAGCTTATTATGCTAACCAGCAAAAACTGGTAGAAAACTATTTGAAGAACAGAATTGCCAAAAAGGGTATTTCCAAGGTAGATGAAGCTATGGAATACAGCCTTATGGCAGGCGGCAAACGTATCCGCCCGATTCTGCTGATGGCTGCGGCAGAGGCTGTGGGCAGCAAGGGCTACAATTATTTGCCTGTGGCTTGCGGTCTGGAAATGATTCACACCTATTCTCTGATTCACGATGACCTGCCGTGCATGGATGACGATGATTATCGTCGCGGCCGTCTGACCAATCATAAGGTTTTTGGTGAAGCTATGGCAGTGCTTGCCGGTGACGGCCTGCTCACTTTGGCATTTGAGGTAATGCTGGAGCAGAAGAATGTTGAACCTAAGGTTCTGATTGAAACTGTACGTGAAATGGCTATGTGTGCCGGTAACTTCGGCATGGTTGGCGGCCAGGGCCTTGATTTGGAATTTGAAGGCAAAAAGATTACGCCGGAGGAGCTACGCAAACTGCATGCGGGCAAGACCGGTGCGCTTTTTATTGCTGCCATCCGCGGCGGTGCGCATCTGGCCGGCGCTAATGACCAGCAGCTTTTGGCACTTACCAAATTTGCTGATTTGCTGGGACTTGCCTTCCAGATTACCGACGATATCCTTGATGTCGAAGGTACTGAGGAGGAGCTTGGCAAGCCGGTAGGCAGCGATGCCAAGAACCACAAATCTACTTATGTAACACTGTACGGCCTGCAGGCAGCACACGAGCTGGCAGAAAAGACTGTGGCAGAGGCTTTGGAATGCCTGGAAATGTTTGGCGAGAATGCAGAGCCGTTACGTGAAATTACTCGCCTGATGACTGACAGAAAGAAGTAATTATGGCAGAGAATAAATTTTTAGATAAAATTAATTCACCGGCTGATGTCAAAAAGCTTTCCGTGCCGCAGCTGGAGCAGTTGGCTAAGGAAATCAGACAGCTTTTAATCAGCGTTATTTCGCACACAGGCGGCCATCTGGCGCCGAATCTGGGCGTAGTAGAGCTGACTTTAGCCTTGCATAAGGTTTTTAATACACCGGAAGATAAGATTATTTTCGACGTAGGTCATCAGGCCTATATCCATAAAATTATTACCGGACGCAGGGAGCAATTTCCTACGCTGCGCCAATACGGCGGTCTTTCCGGCTTCCCCAAACGCAGCGAAAGCGAGCATGATGCTTTCGGTACCGGTCATTCCAGTACGTCTATTTCTGCAGCGCTTGGCATGGCCTGCGCCCGCGACCTGCAGGGTGAGGATTATAATGTCGTAGCTGTTATCGGTGACGGCTCCATGACCGGCGGTATGGCTTTCGAAGCGCTGAACAATGCCGGTATGTTGCATAAGAATATGATTGTCGTGCTCAACGATAACGAAATGTCTATTTCCAAAAACGTGGGCGCGATGAGCGAATATCTTTATCAGCTGCGTACAGGCGAAACATATAATAAAATTAAAAATGATATTGAGGGCTGGCTCAAGAATATGGAGTTCGGCAGTGATGTGCTGAAGGCTATCCGCCGCTTGAAAGGCAGCGTAAAATACCTGATGGTGCCGACTTCTATTTTTGAAGAGCTGGGCTTTACTTATTTGGGACCGGTTGACGGACACGATCTGGAGGGCCTGCTGGACGTAATGCAGGCTGCCAAGAAGATTGACGGACCGGTTATGGTACACGTGCTGACGAAAAAGGGCAAGGGCTATAAGCCTGCCGAGGAAAGCCCCAACAAGTTCCACGGTACTGGTCCCTTTGATATTGCTACCGGCAAAAAAATTACTAATCCGAATGCACCTGTAAGCTATACCGAGGTCTTTGGTAAAACACTGACGAAGCTTGCTGATATCGACGATAAAATCGTGGGTATTACTGCTGCTATGCCTGACGGCACCGGACTTAATATTTTTGCCGAGGCGCATAAGGATCATTTCTTTGATGTTGGTATTGCCGAGCAGCATGCGGTGACTGCGGCTGCAGGTATGGCTGCTGCTGGCATGAAGCCTGTGGCGGCAATTTATTCTACCTTTATGCAGCGTGCTTATGACTCTATCGTGCACGATATCTGTATGCAGAAGCTGCACGTAACGCTGTGTCTGGACCGTGCCGGTCTTGTCGGTGATGACGGCTATACGCATCATGGCGTTTTTGACTACGCTTATCTGCGCAGTATTCCCAACATGACCATTATGGCGCCGAAGGACGAGAATGAGCTGCAGCATATGCTTAAGACTGCGCTGGATTTTGACGGACCTGTTTCCGTGCGCTATCCGCGCGGCAGTGGTGTGGGCGTTGCGCTGGATACGCAGTGGCAGGATTTGTCGATTGGTAAGGCAGAGGTGCTGCGTACAGGCAAGGATGTCTGCTTCTGGGCGATTGGCAGCATGGTGCAGACTGCTCTTGATGCAGCGGAGCTGCTGGAAGCGCAGGGAATCAGTGCCGGTGTTGTGAATATGCGTTTTGCCAAACCGCTGGATGTTGAACTCTTGCGTGAGCATGCGCAAAGCTACGGCAAGATTATTACTCTGGAAGAAGGCGTACTGGCAGGCGGTGTCGGCAGCGCAATTCTTGAAGAGCTTAATGAAAATAAACTGTTGGAGCAGTGTGAAGTACGTTGCTTCGGCATTCCTGACGAATTTGTTATGCATGGCGACAAAAAGCTGCTGTTCCGTGATTTGGGACTGGATACGCCAACCATTGCTGCCAAGGCTGCAGCATTTGTAAAGGGTGAAGAAGAGTGAAAAAAGAAAGACTTGATGTTCTGTTAGTTAACCGCGGTATGTTTGAAAGCCGTGCTAAGGCGCAGGCTGCGGTTATGGCAGGACAGGTATTGGTCAATGAACAGAAAATAGATAAGCCGGGTACACCGGTGGCACCGGAGGTTACTATCCGTCTGCTGGGTAACAAGCTGCCCTATGTAAGCCGCGGCGGTCTGAAGCTGGAGAAGGCTTTGCAGATTTTCCCCATCAGCGTAGAAGGCAGGGTTGTTGCCGATATCGGTGCTTCTACCGGCGGTTTCACCGACTGCGCGCTGCAGAACGGTGCGGCAAAGGTGTATGCGATTGACGTAGGCTACGGTCAGCTGGCTTGGAAGCTGCGCAACGATGAGCGTGTAGTGAACATGGAGCGCACCAACGTGCGTTATCTGGAAGCAGACAGCCTGCCCGAGCAGGTGGATGCTGCAACTATCGACGTAGCCTTTATTTCACTGGATAAAATTTTGCCGGCGGTGCACAAAATCCTCAAGCCCGAAGGCTTTGTAGTGGCTTTAATCAAGCCGCAGTTTGAAGCAGGCAAGGAAAATGTCGGCAAGAAGGGCGTTGTGCGTGATGCTGCCGTGCACGAGCAGGTTATCAATAACGTCATCAGCTTCGCCAAGGGTGAAGGCTTCGGCATCGCCGGATTGGATTTTTCTCCTATCAAGGGACCGGAGGGCAATATTGAATATCTGCTGCACCTGACGCTGGGTGACGACGATGCCGTAAGCAGCGAGCAGGTAGCACAGCTTGTAGGCCGCAGTCATGGCGACTTAGATAAGAAAGCAGAAAAGACAGAGGCATGAGATGCAAAAGAAACGTTTAGGGATTTTCCCCAACCTTGGTAAAGAAAACGTCTGCATTGCTCTGCCGGAATTTATTCAGCTCTGCAAGGACTGGGGACTTGAACCGGTGTTGCCTGTGGATGTGGCGCAGCAGTATGGCGTAAGCAGCTACAATAAAAGTGAGCCGCAGACGCTGAAAACGCTGGACTATGGTGTCAGCCTCGGCGGTGACGGTACACTGCTACAGATGGCGCGCCACCTTGCACCGCTCGATGTGCCTGCCTTCGGTATCAACTTCGGCAAGCTGGGATTTTTGGCAGAGATTGATTTGCAGGGTATGTATAAGGCTATCAGCCGTCTGGCACAGGGCAACTATACGCTGGAAAGCCGCAGTCTGCTGCAGGCCAGAGTTATCTGCGGCGATAAGCTGCTTGCTACGGCGCATGCGCTCAACGATTTAGTTCTGGCTAAGGGCATGTTCAGCAAGCTGGCGCATATGATGCTTTTTATTAACGGACGTTTATCCGGTAAATATGCGGCAGATGGTCTGATTATCGCAACGGCAACCGGTTCTACGGCATATTCTCTTTCAGCAGGCGGACCGCTTGTTATGCCGGAGCTTGATGTCAGCGTCATTACTCCTGTCTGCGCACATTCGCTGACGAACAGAGCGCTTGTTATTCCTATGTCGGAAACAATAGAGCTCAGGCCGATTCCCGGCAGTGAGGAAATGCTGCTTTCGGCTGACGGCGAGAATGTTATCGAGGTGCCTAACGATACCAGTGTGCATATCGCCAAATCGCCTTATGAGATGAAGTTTGTAAGATTGACGCGCAGGGACTACTACCAGACTTGGCAGCAGAAGCTGATGCGCAATCTATAAGTCGGCGCATGATAAGGCACCGTATACGTCATCCATAAATAAATACGTAAGGCATTACTATACATCATAACCTTTATAGAAGTATCATGATTATAGAAAAGTAAGGCATAGAATTATTTTGCTATTAGAGGTGATTGACTATGAAAATGACCAGACATGCTAAAATAAAAGAGATTATCGACAACAATAAGATTGAAACGCAGGAGGATTTGGCTTCCGCTTTACGTCATCAGGGCATTGATGTTACGCAGGCTACAGTTTCACGTGATATCAAGGAGCTTATGCTGGTCAAGGTACCGGATGCCAACGGACATTATCACTATGCTTATCCGAAGGAGCACAGCTCAATGCTGACCATGGAGCGTCTGGAGCGTACCTTCAACGACTCTATCGTAAGTGTACGTGCTTCCGACAGCATGGTGGTAATCCGCACGCTGCCGGGCACAGCGCAGGCTGTTGCCTTTGCCGTAGACTACATGAAATGGCCGGAGATTCTTGGTTCTATTGCTGGTGATGACACCGTTTTCATTGCTCTGCCAAATAAAGAAGCTGTAATCACTTTGTTGGAACGCTTCAAGGATTACAGATAAGCGAGGCAAGGGATTATGCTGCAATCATTGCATGTTCACAATTTTGCACTGTTAGAGGACGCGCATGCTGATTTTACCCCCGGCTTTAATGTTTTTACCGGTGAAACCGGTGCCGGTAAATCTATTCTGATAGATGCCTTCGGCATGGTGCTTGGCGGACGTTCTTCTGCTGATTACGTGCGCAGTGGTACGGATGGCCTGTGGGTGCAGGCTGTTTTTGACGTGAGCGGGCAGCAGGAGATTAAAGCGCTGCTGGCGGAGCACGGTCTGGAGCCTGAGGAGGATTTATTTCTGAAGCGTCAGATAAGTGCTGCGGGCAAGAGCCGCGCTTTTATCAACGGCGTGCAGGTGCCTTTGGCTGTGCTGAAGGCTATCGGTGCGCGTTTAGTGGATATTCATGGCCAACACGAGAACCAGGCCTTGCTGAAGCCGGATGCGCCGCTGCATCTGACAGATTCTTTTGGCGGTCCGAAGCTGGCGCAGGCACTGCAGGAGTATAAGCAGCTTTACAGCGAGTATACTGCTGCGGTAAAGCATTTGAGCAGTTTGGAGCAGGAAAATGAGCAGCAGGATTTGCTGCTGGACCGTTACGCTTGGGAAATCAAGGAGATTTCGGACGCTGCCTTGAAGCCGGGCGAGGAAGATGGTCTGGAAGCGGAGGCACGCCTGCTGCAGAACAGTGAGCGCATTATGAAGGCTGTGGACAGCTCATATCAGCAGCTTGATGAGGAGGACGCAATTCTTTCGCGTCTGGCGCGAGTGCGCGACCAGCTGCAGTATGCGGCACGCTACGACAGCCGTCTGGTGCCGTTGGCAGAGTGTGCTGACAGTGCTTGGATCAGCTTGGACGATTGCCGCACGGAGCTGAGCGAATATATGGCAGGCAGTGAGTTTAACAGTGAGCGTGCAGCGCAGGTACAGCAGCGCCTTGATATTATTTACCGTCTGCAGAAGAAGTACGGCGGCAGTACACAGTCGGCGTTGGAATATCTGCAGCAGACACAGGAAAAGCTGGAGCAGCTGCAGCAGATTGCAAAGCTCTTAGAGCAGGCACAAAAGGCAGTAGCGGAGGCTGTTGTGCGTTTGGGACGTGCTGCCGCAGTGCTGACGCAGTTGCGTGAAGCCAGTGCCAAGGCGTTGGCGCAGCGTATTACGCAGCATATCCGCGATTTGGCGATGCCTAACGGTGTGCTGCAGATAAAGTGCGGTCAGCTGGATAAGTTTATGCCGCTTGGCCGTGATGAGCTGAAATTTATCTTCAGTGCAAATATGGGCGAACCGCTGAATGACCTGGAAAAGGTAGCGAGCGGCGGCGAGCTGAGCCGTATTGCTTTGGCGGTAAAGACGGTGCTGATGAACAGCGGCGATGTTGCGACGATGGTATTCGACGAGATTGATACCGGTGTCGGCGGTGTTACGGCGCAGAAGATGGCGGAAAAAATTGCTGCTATTTCCAGTGTCGGTCAGGTACTGTGTATTACGCATTTGCCGCAGATTGCTGCCTTTGCGGATAATCATATTCATATTGAGAAGCAAAGTGCTGACGGACGCACGGTAACGCAGCTGACAACGCTTGATTATAACGGCAGACTGCAGGAGCTGGTGCGCATGACGGCAGGCGCAACTGCCAGCAGGGCAGCCTTTGAAAGTGCTACCGAGCTGCTGCAGGGTGCGGAGCAGATAAAAAGCAGCTTAAAGCGACTGCAGGAGGTATGAGGTAAGATGATGCTGAAAAAATTTCATGAGGCGGCTTTAGATGAAATATATGTACCGGGAAGCAATGAGGAGGTCTTTAGCGGCCGCCTGCTGAAGGTGCAGCGCGACCACGTAACGCTACCGAACGGTAATGATACAACGCGTGAATATATCCGTCATCCGGGCGCAGTGGCGATTGTACCAGTGCTGGCTGACGGAAGCGTGGTGCTGGTAAAGCAGTGCCGTTATCCGCTTGGTACATTGTTGTGGGAAATTCCCGCAGGTAAGCTTGACCATGGTCCGGAGGAGGACACATTGGAATGCGCAAAGCGTGAGCTGAGCGAGGAAACAGGCTATGACGCAGAGCATTGGGAGAAGCTGATCAGCATTGCAACTACGCCGGGATTTTCTGATGAAATTATCCATTTATATAAGGCCTGGGGACTGCAAAAGTTTGCCCAGCATACCGATGAGGACGAATTCATCGGCGTGCAGGCCTTTACTCCCGAAGAGCTGCGTCGCATGGTTGCGGACGGCGAGCTGTACGATGCCAAAACCCTGTGCGCTCTTTACGCTGCTAAGGTAATTTGAAAAAGTCAATCATATTAGTTATTTGAGGCTGCTGAGAAGGCAGCCTCTTTTTTCGCACAGCCTTGTCAAGTGGGCAGCATTTCTTTATAATAGAAAGTAAGTGTTTAATAAATTTCTATGAGGGAGTCAATGATACAGATGAAAAAAATGCAATACGTGCTTGCTTCGCTGCTGGCGGCAAGCGTTTTTACAACTGCAGCTGAGGCTGCCAATTTTAATAATGAAGTAAAAACCCAGCAGGGTGTTGTTGCCGGTGCTTATGATGATAAGCATCAGGTTGTACAATGGCTGGGTGTTCCGTATGCGCAGCAGCCGACAGGTGCTGACCGTTGGCGTGAAGCGCAGCAGGCTAAAAAGCATAAGGGAATTTTGGACTGCACGAAGGCTGCACCGGCGAATATCCAATATAATGGCAAGAAGGTGCTCGGACAAGAGGGCATGCTGACGTTGGATATTGTGCGCCCGGATACGCAGGAAAAGAATCTGCCGGTATTGGTTTATATCCACGGCGGCAATAATCAGGCCAGCAACAGCCATCTGATGGAGGGCAACAAGCTGGCGCAGGAAGGCAACATGGTTTATGTTTCAGTACAGTATCGCCTGGGACTTTTTGGCTTTAATAATTTGCCTGCTCTGGCAGATGGCAACAAGAAGGAACAGAGCGGTAACTTCGGCTTCCTTGACCAGGCTGCAGCCTTGGACTGGGTACGCGAAAATATCAAGGAGTTCGGTGGTGATGCCAAGAATATTACTGTTTCCGGTTTTTCCGCCGGTGGACGTGATGTTATGGTGATGCTGATTTCGCCTGTTTTCAAAAATAAATTTGATAAGGCTATTTCCTTCAGCGGTGGTCTGACTGTTGCCGATGCTGCCAAGAGTCAAAAAACTATCGCGCAGAAATTAGCGCCGATGGTGGTAGAGGACGGTAAACAGAATAATCTGATTAACGCCGAAAACTGGCTGCTTAGTGACAACGGCAAGGATAAAAAGGCCGTGCGTCAATATCTGCAGGCAATGCCGGCAGAGCGTCTGGCGCCGGTGATGGCAGGCGCTGTCATTCGCATGAGCGCCTTTCCGCATCTTTACGGCGATGGCGAGGTGCTGCCGGTAGAAGGCTTTGCTACGAAGCATTACTACAGCGTACCGCTGCTGATGCTGGCAAGTGCTGACGAGTTCAGCTCCTTTGCTGCACGTGATCCTTTCTTTAAGGATCGTCTTGGCTTGATCAACAACGATTATAAGACTACGAGTGAATTTAAATTTGCCAATAAATACGGCAGTGCTTTGTATGGCTTCTTCAACGGCCAGCAGTCTGCCGAGGTTTTGTATCCGCATTATAAGGCAGATATGTATGTCTGCAGCTTTGCTTTTGCTCATACTGCTGACGTTGTCGGCAAGGAATATATGGTGCGTAACGGTGCGTTGCATGGCATCTTCCAGCCCTTCCTGACGAATCAGGGCTACGGCTATACCAAAAATACCGATGCCTTTGAGCAGGCAGGCTCCAAAGAACTGAGCAAGGCATTTATTGCTTCGATTGCAGCCTTTGTGCGTACCGGTAATCCTAATACTCCGGCCTTGGGTACGACATGGCAGGCATGGAATCCCACCTACCGTCCGGAGCTTGTATGGGATGCCAACCGTCAGCATGCACGCATCAGCAGTATCAACAGCAGAGTAAGCTATGCCGGCATTTTGGCAGAGATGGCTAATGACAAGAGCATCAATGAGCAAAGCAAAAATTATATAATTCATAATGTGCTGAACGGACGCTGGTTCAGTGATGAGCTGGATGTTCAATACGGCAATCCCAGCCTGTGGCCTAAATAAGCAGTTTAATAAGGAGCTGATTGATAATGACAGAAGAAAAAAATACTACACCGCTTCATGGCAGCAATGTTGCCAGAGAGCAGATTCCGGCGGCCTGCAAATGGCATGTAAGCGATATATATGCCAATGAAAAGGATTGGCAGGCGGCCTGCGAAGAATATAAAAGCAAGCTGCCGCAATTGCGGGCTATGCAGGGCAAACTGAATACTGCAGCCGCAGTCTGTGCAGCCTTAAAGCTGCAGGAAGAGTTGGCAAAGCTGCTGGATAAGATTTACGCTTACGCACGCTTGCAGCAGGATGCAGATAATACGGACCAGAAGCTGCAGGCGCTCGCAGGCGAGGCCGAAGGCATGGCGGCAGCCTTCAGTAACGCTAACGCTTTTGTAGAGCCGGAAATGCTGGCCTTAGGTAAGGAAAAACTGCTGCAAATGCTGGACGAAGAGCCTGCATTGGCAGAATACCGTTTTTATATTGAAAATATGGTTCGTCTATCAGACCATGTTTTGTCTGCAGATAAAGAGGCTGTTTTTGCGCAAAGCCATTTGGCAACAGGTACTGCAGCAGCGGCCTTCCGCGCACTTGTGAGTGCCGATATGCAGTTCCCGGAAATTACCGACGGACAGGGCAACAAGACTAGCGTCAGCGAGGGATGCTATCTACTGAATATGACCTCTCCTGATCGCGTACTGCGTAAAAATTCCTTTACCGGTCTGATGAATACCTATCATCAATACCGCAATACGCTGGCAGCAACGCTCACAGGCTCTGCGCGCACCGGTTATTTCTATGCCACCGTGCATAATTACAAGGATACACTGGAAGCAGCGTTGGCAGAGGATAATATTCCGTCCAGTCTTTACGACGGACTGATTGATACCGTGCATGATAATTTTGCACCGCTGCATGAGTATATCCAATTGAAGAAGGATGTACTTGGTGTAGATGAATTCCATTACTATGATATGTATATGCCTATTTCCAATGCAGGCGACAGCTTTGCCTGCAGCTTCCCGGAAGCCTGCGCTAAGGTTGAGGAGGCACTGGCACCATTAGGCAAGGAATATCTGACGGCACTCCACAAAGGCATGACCGAAGGCTGGATTGATGTTTACGAAAACAAGGGCAAGCGCTCCGGCGCATATTCCTGGGGCGTGTACGGCGTGCATCCCTTTGTGCTGCTCAATTATCAGCCGCGCTATAACAGCATTTCTACCATTGCGCATGAAATGGGCCATGCTATGCACAGCTATTTCAGCAGTCAGGCACAAAGCTACGTTAATTCGGAATATACGATTTTCTGCGCTGAGGTTGCGTCCACAACGAACGAAAACCTATTGCTAGAGCATACCTTGAAGTATGCTACGGCGGAGCAGAAAATTTATCTTTTGAACCAGTTTTTGGAGGCAGTACGCACAACGGTTTACAGACAGGTGCAATTTGCCGAGTTCGAAAGATATATTCACGGCGAAATCACTGCAGGCCGTTCCCTGCAGGCCGAAAAGCTGGAGGAATACTGGCTGCAGAGCAACAGGGATTACTATGGCCAGGCGCTGACTGTGGACAAGGAACTGGCAAGCGAATGGTCACGTATACCGCACTTTTACACACCGTTTTATGTGTACAAGTACGCAACAGGCTACAGCGCAGCGACCGCCTTTGCCAGCGCTATTTTAAGCGGCGCAGCGGGAGCGGTGGAAAAATATCTGGGCTTCCTGCATGCGGGCGGCAGCGATTATTCGCTGAACATCCTGAAGAACGCCGGCGTGGATTTGAATACGCCGCAGCCTGTAACGGTAACGCTGCAGAAGTTTGCTGCTAAGCTCAAGGAGCTGAAGGCGCTGTTGGGAAAGTAAATTAAAGTAAGATAAAATATGGTATAATACTCCTAAAGCAGATAGTTTATAGTTTTTAGCTGCTTTAGGAGTTTTTTGTTTGAGGTGCAAAATGAAAAAGCGCAGGACATTAGAAGAAATTTTAGGCAGTAAGATTAATGCTGAATATAGCGAACAGCATGCTTATATCATGGAGCTTGTGGGTAGTGGGCGAATAAAGCCTGTACTTGTGTCGAAGAAAAACGGCAAGAAGCCACCGTTGTATCGGGAATACTGGGAGCTGGAGGAGAAGCGGGATTATTCAGCGTTAAAACAGGAGCTTTTGTTTAAACTGGCTCCGCAAATTGATATAACATATTATCAGCATAATCTTGAAACTTATAATAAAGAACGTAAGGATGTTTTGCAGCTTAGCAGTTTCTTGCAGAACAGTGCGACGTTGCTTACGAAGCAGGTTTCTTATAACGAGCGTAGCTTCCAAATATGGCAAAGAGAAAAGTTTTTGCTTCAGGGAGCAGGCAAAAAAATTTTGGGTCACTGCGGCCTTGAGCTTGCTGAACTAAACTGCTACAGTACTGCAGAACCCTTTGCTTATTTTACTTCAACACGTGCAGTACCGCAAAAGCTGTTGATTATAGAAAATAAAGATACCTTTTTTAGCATGAGAAAGCATCTGCTGGCAGGAAACAACCAGCTTTTGGGAGAAAATATAAGTACTGTTATTTACGGTGCTGGCAAAAGAGTTGTCAGCTATTTTCAAGAGTTTAACGCCAGCGCTGAACCATATATGCTGGCAGATGGTAATGAGCTGTTGTACTTTGGCGATTTAGATTACGAAGGCATAGGCATTTATGAAACACTGGCAGAAAGTTTTGTTGAGCAAGGGGAGATTAAACCGTTTATTCCTGCGTATCTGGCGATGCTGGCGAAGGCGGATAATTACAAGCAGCTGCCGCCGACGAAAAAAGACCAGAACCGCAATCTGCAGGGAGCTTTCTTCCGTTATTTTTCCGCTGATGCGCAAGCGCAAATGCAAAGTATTTTGCAGCAGGATTTGTATATCCCGCAGGAGATTTTGACGATAAGTGATTTTTGAGGTTGATTATGCAGTACGATTTTTTGAAGGATTTTACGAGACGCATGAAATGCGTAGGCTTATATGCTCTGCTTTATGATAATAGCAGTCAGAAGTATATCTGGAAGGAACGGGGCTTTAACACTTTAGATGAACAGCTGAATGTCATTTTTTCTGTGATGCTTTATATTATGGAGCAGTCACTGAAGGAAGAAAGCTGTACTATTGATAATATTACTGTTTTTTTGTACAGTCTTAACGAAAAGTATTATAAAAAGTCTATGAGCTATGCTGAATGCAGTGATTTGGCTAAGTTCATTGTTAACGTGGTACTGTCCAACGAAGGAAGGCCGATGTATTTTGGCGGCTATGATTATGAGCAGCAGGAGATGAAGAAGCTGCACATCAGCTATGTCAACAATCGCATTATTTATGACGAACAGGATGTGCGCCGTACCTCGTACTATCTTACAGATGATGGCTATAATCTGCTTTTGGGAACGCTGGAGGTTGAAAGCAATCTGAAGCTGACGATTCAGGAGATGATATTTAACCTGCATCTGGAGAAGCAAAGCTACGATAAGGCATTGGATGATGTGAAAAATATTTTTAACCTGATGCGTATTAAATTGCAAAAAACTCAAGCTGATATGCTGCGGATAAAACGAAATCCGCTGGAGTACAGTGTTGCGGAGTATAATGAGAGGGCACAAGAGAATTTTAATACTCTTGAGGATTCTAAGAAAAAATTTGCTGGTTATCGTAATAAGGTACAGTCGCGTGTACAGGATATGGAAGAGAAGCACATTTGCTTAGAAGATTTGTCTGCTGTAGATACTGAAAAGCTGCATGATTTACAAGAAATAGATAAATATTTAGCTAGAGCGATAGATGAGTATCAAAGAATTTTAAGTCTTCAGTTGGATTTGCAAGTGTTATATGAAGAAGAACTGAAAAACGTATCAGAAATGTCCTTGGTACAACGTTTTAATTTACACACAGAATTGTATGAAAGAGTTTTAGCTAATCCTTTTTGCCTGGAGCGGCTGGATATATTTTTCCGCCCGCTGTTTAACAAGGCTCCCGATAAAGTCTTGAACATTAACCAGTTCCTTACGTTGCAAAAGGTGCGAACATTGGAAGAAGACTGGGAGGAGGAAGCTATAGAGATTTTTGATGCCACTGCCTGGGAAGAAGAGCAGCGTCGTCGCGTACAGGAGAAAATGGCGAAGTATGAAGCCAGTTTGAGCGTTATTCTTGCACATACTTTGGCAAAAAAGGAAATTCAGCTTTCAGAGCTTATTGATGATCTTAGTGTAGAAGAGCGCGAGCGTTTGGTTCCTACGATAGGAATTTTTAAAGAAATAATGGTGGAGCTCCTCGGGGTAAATGTTGTGAATATTGCAGAATTACGCAAAGAGCGTTCTGATTTTATTCTAGAGGAAACCAATGATTTCAGGCTACAAAATATGTTGCTTGAGATTTTAGATAAAAGAGCAGATTGGGAAGCTTTAAAAAAATTGGAGGTTTATCGTCTGCCGGAAGCAAAGCCAGTTTTGCTTAAGCAGGCAGATGAAAATACAGGAATTTTAAAGAACATTCGTTGTTCCGACGTTATGCTGAAGGCAGTTTGGGAGTGAAAAAATGGCTTATCAGACAGATGCTGTAAAAAATGCGCAGAAGATTTTTTATTATTTACTGGAGCATCATGAGCTGCGTGAAGAAAATGCGCCAGCATTATATAAGGCTTATATTGAACAGAATGAGGTACAGGAACTTGTCAAGTCACAGGCTGATATTGCTGACTGCTCGATTGCAGCGTATAGTGGAGTTATTTATCTTATACCCAATGAGGATAATTATTTTTTGGGTTATTCTAAGGGACAGATGAAAAAAGAGCTTTGCCGTAGTGGTGCCACCGATAAGGATTATTATTTGGTGCAGTTTGTTATTCTGGTGCTACTTTTGGAATTTTATGATGGGCAGGGCAGTAGTTATAAAACGCGAGATTATATCTTATTAGGCGAACTGCAAAACGCTATTACTGACAGGCTTAATGAGGGTGTAGCACGCTATTCAGAGGATGAGCAGTCTCAAAATGGCATGGCCTTTACCGCTATGCGAGAGGTGTACGAGTCTTTAAAATCTGATGAAAAAGGTAGTCGCAAGAAAACAACTAAGGAAGGCTTCATGTCTGGCATCTTACGTTTTTTGCAGGAGCAGGGTCTGATAGATTATATTGAACAGGATGAGATGATTAAGACAACTCGCAAGCTGGACAACTTTATGGATTGGGAGCTGTTGAATAAAAACAAGTTTTATCGTATACAGAAAATTATAGGAGCAGAAAAAAATGAGCAAAATTAATGCCATCAGACTGGTTAATGTAAACTATAATCATAATGCTTATCATATTAGTGATGAAACCTTACGTCTTAATGGGCAGAGTACCTTGATTTTTTTGGATAATGGTGGCGGTAAATCCGTAATTGTGCAGCTTTTGACTGCTCTGTTTGTGCATAAGGGACATCGTAATTTCAATAAGAGAACCTTTGCCAGCTATTTTAAAACTGTCAAGCCTACTTTTATTATGGTAGAGTGGGTTTTGGACAATGGCGCTGGGTATTGCTTAACGGGAATGATGGTGCGTAAAAGCCAAAATGTTGATAATAATGAAGAGCTTGAGATAATCAATTTTATCAGTGAGTACAGAAACGCCTGTGAGCAGGATATTAATCATTTGCCTGTAGTTGAACGCGATGCCAAAGAGCTGAGGCTGAAAAGCTTTGCTGCATGTCGAGATATATTTGAAGGATATAAGAAAGAAAAGCTGAATAGTTTTTTCTACTATGACATGAATAACTATGCTCAAAGTAAGCAATATTTTAGCAAACTCGCGGAGTATGGCATAGATTATCGCGAATGGGAAAGCATACTAAAGAAAATCAATTCGGATGAGTCTGGCCTTTCCAAGCTGTTTTCCGACTGTAAGGACGAAAAAGGATTGATAGAAAAATGGTTCCTTGAGGCTGTTGAAAACAAGAAAAATAGAGATAAGAACAGCATGGAAGGATTCCGTGAGATTATGGGAAAATATGTTGCAGTTTACAGTGATAATTTTACTAAAATACAGCAACAGCAACAATTATCTTTATTTCAACAGAAGGCAGCACCGATAATCGAAATTGCCGGGGACTATGAAAAGATTTCTTTAGAGGTTAAAGCATCGTTGGCAAAGATAGTTGCATATTATCTTGAGCTGGAAAGATTAACAGCAGCTTCAGAAGCAGCAAAGGAATCATGCAGGTTGCAATTGCAGGAAGTGGAAAGCCAGCTGGTACAACTACATTATGAAGAATATTCTGCTGATTATTATAACAAGGAAGCTGAATGGGAAAGTTTGGTGCTTGCTCAAAAGCAGGTTGTCGCAGAACTGAGCAGAATAGAAGCGCAGATTGAGAAATTGAAAAGAGATGAGCATATTCTTGATTGTGCATGCTTGCAGGAACGCCTGAAGAAAGATGAGCAGGATTTGAAAACTGCAGAGCAGCAGTTGGAAGCTTCGCGTCAAAAGAATAAGGAGCTTGTACCCAAAAGGGAATATATTGGTTTTTTGCTGAAGCAGCATATAGAGCAAAATATTTATGACAAACAGGCAAATCTTCAGGAATGCCAGGATAATCAAGAACAATATGCTGCTGTGTTAAAGCAATATAGAAATGATTTTGAGCAATTGCTACCGAAGCTTAATGATTTACATAGCAGACAAGGCTGTTTGGAAGGGCAAATTAGAGCGTACTTTAATTTAGAAGAGGCTTATAATAAAAAATGGCAGACTCCGGTAAATGCTTTGCAGCGCAATATGTATCAGGAATATGAAACAGGGGCGTTGCAGGGCTTGTCAAATGACCTTACAATGGAGCTGGAGGAGTCTTTAAAACAGCAGCAGAGGCTTCAGCGTAAGCTGGCAGCATTTAAGAATGAGGCTGGCAAATTGGATATTGATATGCGCAGTCTGGCAAAAACGCAAAACGAGCAAGAAGTAGCTTTGAATGCCAAAATGCAGGATAAAGCAAGCATTGATGAGCAAATAGGAAAGCGGAGAGGTTTACTGCAGTATTTACAGCTTACAGATGATGTTATTTGGGATAAACAAAGGATACAAAATGAGCTTAAGAAAAAGCTGACAGAATTAGAAGATATAAAGGCTGGGTTAAATAATAAGCTTGCAGAATACCAAAAACAATATAAATGTCTGCAGACAGGAAAAACACTGGAACTGTCTGAGGAATTGCTTAAGATGCTTAAGGATTTGGGAATAAATGTTGTTTATGGTATGGAATGGCTGCAAAAAAATAAAAACAGCGAGGAGCGTAACCGGGAGTTGGTAAGGCAGCATCCGTTCTTGCCATATGCTTTGATTATGACTAGCAAAGATATTGAAGAGCTGCAAAATGCTGAAAAAAATATTTATACTTCATTCCCAGTGCCGATTATTTTACGCGAAAGCTTGGCTGATGCGAACACACATATTGCAGCTGATGGTCTTTTACGCTGTGGCGATGTAGATTTTTATATGCTTTTTAATGAAAATCTGCTTAATGTGGCAAAATTTGAAAGTATGCTGGCTAAATTGCAGACTCAAAAACAGGATATAAGGAATTCCTTAGAGCTGAGACAGCAAGAATATGCTTCTTATTGCAGTAAACAGGGTGAGCTGGATAAGCAGGATTTTTCTCAGGAAAGCTATAAAAGTCTGGCAGATGATTTGGCGGCAATACGTGAAAAACTACAGGAGCTGGAGCAAGAATATGCCTCGATTAAGAATGCCAGAGAAGAACTTGTTCTGGAACAGGAGCAGACTATTAATGAGCTTGATGAAATGCGGGAGACAATCAGTAAAAAACAGCAGCAGCAAGAGGATCTGCAGCAGCTAATTGTTAAGTACAACCAATATCTGCAGGACAAGAATGAGAGGGAAACTTGTCTAAGGAGCATTTCTGAAGGTGAAAAGCGGCAGAAAATGCTTCAGGGGGAATGCAATTCCTTACAAGATGAAATTCAATTTGAAAAACAACATGTATATGAGATTGAGTTAGATATCAAAGCTCTGAAGAAAAAATTAGCAAGATATGAAGCTTACAGGAAGGCTCCGAAGCTGCAGAGCTTTGCCGATGTAAACGAGCTTGATACTTTAGCTCTTGAAGCACAGTTTGATGCTATTACGCAAAAGCTTTCCGGTGAGCTTAGGTATTATGAGAATAATAGGGAAAGTGTTGCTGAACGTGTAGAACGGACAAGAAATGAATTACAGGGGAAGGCTGAACGTTTTGGCCTGGAGGATGGTGCATGGCTTAACGTACAATACAGTGAAGCAAAAGCACGAGAGGTCAGCGCACAACAAGAGGAGGTAGAGCGAGAGCATAAAGAAATTGCAAAGCGACGCAGTGAAGTTGCAATAAATATCGGTGTTATAAGAGAAAAGCTTAATCAAATCAAAAAACAGATGGAAAAGGATTGTTCTCAACAAGAGCCTTTGCCTAAGGGTGAGCTTATACTGAAGGATTTTGCAGCAGTACGTGTTGATATCATACAGAAGCAGCAAAGATTGCAAGCACAAGAGAAAACCTTAGATAAGCGGCTAAAAAGCTTAAATGAGAATCTGGTATCTTTGGACGAATATGCAAAATTGAAAGAGCAAGCTGTTTGTGATGGTGAAGAGAAGCTTGAAAATCTGTCTAATGAAGAGCTGCGTACCTATACTGCAAATTTGAAAGCAAAGTATGGTGATGCTAAAGTTTTGCAAGCGAATACGAAGGATAAGCTGCAGCAGGTGTTGTTTGCACTAAGTAATGAAAAGGATTTTCAAAATGACTTTTTCAGAAAACGTATAGAGGTTTTAATCAGACATACTGAGAATGCACATGTCTTCCTTCAGCAGATAACTACAGTATTGCATGCTTTCAGCACTCTTTTAGAAAAGCATGAGGCGGATCTTTCTATCATTAAGCAGAACAAAGAGCAGATTATTGGTCAATTAGAGGAATATGTACAAGGTGTACATGATGAATTGGGACAGATTGACCGTAACTCTAAGATTAGAATTAGGGATCATGATGTTAAAATGTTGCGGCTGATTTTGCCAGTTTGGGATGATAATGCCAATACCTATCATACCCGTGTCTGTGATTTTGTTGAATCGATTACTCAAAAATGTATGGAAAGGCTGCGCAAAAATGAGAATATCAGTGAGCTGCTTGGTACATCCCTAACGGTTAAACAGCTTTATAACGCAGTTATTGGCGTTAATAATGTTCATGTACAGCTGTTTAAGGTTGAAGCTCAGCGAGAGTGGCAGGTTACATGGAGCGAGGTAGAAGTTAATTCTGGTGGTGAAGGCTTTTTATCAGCATTCGTTATTCTCTCCTGTCTTTTGTACTATATGCGTAGAGATAAGACTGATATTTTTGCTGACCGCAATGAAGGCAAGGTGCTGTTGATGGATAATCCGTTTGCAAAGACATATTCCGGTCATTTGCTTATGCCGATGAAGGAGATAGCTAAAAAGAATAATACGCAGCTTATTTCACTTACTGGTATCAAGACTGAAGCAATTTATAATTCTTACGATAATATTTATGCGTTGAGCCTTATTCCTGCCGGTTTAAGTAACAGCAGCTATTTGAAGAGTAAACGCCTTGATAAAAAGGATGGTAATTATGGTGAGTTCCTGAGTCTGGCGCGTGTTGAGGTGACTGATGAAGGGCAGATGGATAGTCTGTTCTAAAAGATATTTTGGCAGTAAGTAAGCCCCTATAAGAATTTTTAAATAAGACTATTGACAAAGCTTTAAGAAACGAGTATAATTACTATTGTTCCGAGTGATTGGAACTTATGCCGAAGTGGCGGAATTGGCAGACGCACTTGACTCAAAATCAAGCGGGTTCACGCTCGTGCCGGTTCGAGTCCGGCCTTCGGCACCAGTAAATTTAGGCTCTACAGCTTCGGTTGTAGAGCTTTTTCTGTATTTGTGGTTAAAAATTGAGGAGCAGAGGAATGCAAGTAGTATTAAGCGCAATTAACAGTAAATACATCCATACCGGCCTTGGTCTGCGCTATGTCGGTGAATATGCCAAAGCGCAGGGGCATGAGGTAACATTAATAGAAGAAACAATCAATACCCCTATTCTGGCGGTGCTGGAAAAAATAATGGCAGTACCGGCACAGGTTTACGGCTTTTCGGTACATATCTGGAACAAGCCCTTCGTATTCAAGCTGATCCGTATGCTGCGCAAGCTGCGTCCGCAGGCAGCAATTGTTATCGGCGGACCGGAGGTAGCATTTGATGCAGAGAGAATCTTTGCAGAGCTGCCGCAGGCAGATTATATCGTACAGGGTGAGGGAGAGCTGGTATTCAGCGAGCTGCTGCAGTGTTTGGTCGGCGGTGGCGCTGTGCCCAAGCATATTGCATATCGCGAAGGAGAGCAGGTGAACCTGAATGGAGGCATTACCGTAATAGAGGATATGTCCTTGCTGCCTTTCCCGTACCCTGATCTGGAAAAAATGCTGGCAGAGCACAAGATAGTTTATTATGAATGCACGCGTGGCTGCCCGTTTAATTGCGCGTATTGCCTGTCCGGCATTTCGCACTCTGTGCGTAAGCGTCCTTTGAAGCTTGTGCTGCACGATTTGGACCGATTTATTGCTGCAGGCGTGCCGTTGGTGAAATTAGTAGACCGTACTTACAACCTGGACGAAAAATACTTTCTGCCGATGATGCAGCATCTGGCGCAGGCTGATACAAATGCAACCTTCCACTTTGAAATTAAGGCCGATATATTGTCTGAACAAGTTATGGATTTTCTGGCGACTGTTCCGAAGGGACGCTTTCAGTTGGAAATCGGCATTCAGAGCACGCATCAGCCAACATTAAAAGCTATCAATAGGCAGGATAACTGGGAAAAGCTGTCTGCTAATGTTAAACGTCTGTTGTCTTTCGGTAATATGCATATCCATGTTGATTTGATTGCCGGTCTGCCGTATGAGGATTTGCCGACCTTTGCCAAATCCTTTGATGATGTTTACGGACTGGGTGCAGATATGCTGCAGCTTGGCTTTTTAAAGGTATTGCCAGGCACGCAGATGCGTCGTGAGACTGAGCAGCACGATTTGCGTTATATGGACGAACCGCCTTATGAGATTTTAGCGACTAAGTATATGCCGTATGAGGATATGCTTTATTTGAAGCATTTAGATAATATTCTGGACCAGACGGCCAACAGCGGTGGCTTTAAATATACGTTGAGGGCATTGCTGCGTGCTTCCGGCATGACAGCCTTTGCCTTTTACAGAAAGCTGACGCAGTGGTGGGTGAAGGCAGGCTTCTATCCGCAGACACATAACGCCAAGGGTGTAGCAGCTATCTTAAAGCAGTTTATAGAAGAAAATTATGTAGAGCAGCAAACGGAATTGCTGGAGATTCTGCGTTTTGACGTGTTCTGCGAGATACCGCAATGGCGTCCGGAGTGGCTGAAGTGGCAGACGGAGGCAATTTTTGAGCTAGTTTCTGCTTTTTGGCGTGATGAGGAAAAGGTGCGCCGATATATTCCTGCATATAAATTTAGCAGCTGGCGCCAAATTCACAAGCTTTATCCGATTGAATTGTTTAAAGCTGATTGGGAAACCGGTAATGCAGAAGAAATTTTTGTGATGCTGGATAACAGCGGCGAGCAGCAGAAGCTGATTAAGCTGCCGATTGAAGTAAAATAGAATAGTATTAGTACAATAAAAAAAGAGCTGACGAGAGAAAAAAATTCTTGCGTCAGCTCGATTTTTTTTGGAGAAATTTACGCAGATTTTGCCCTTTTTCGGTAGAAATTTTAACCTTTTTTGAGATTTTTTGAAGAAATTTCAGGTGCTTTAAAGCGTGTATACATGATACTTCATTTGAATACTGAACCACGTGTATCACGAAAAAATGTTAAAAAAGTAACAAAAAAGGTGTTGACATAATGCAGGTCACATGGT